>Ga0080013_1000077_pt1 | contig 123693 bp, 177 predicted proteins | sample ETNvirenome_6_85_FD_69236 | JGI IMG/M metagenome (GOLD analysis project Ga0080013, IMG submission 69236) | Marine viral communities from the Pacific Ocean - ETNP_6_85 (SPADES assembly) (version 2) | ecosystem: Environmental > Aquatic > Marine > Oceanic | place: Pacific Ocean | collected...
CTGGGTTTTTTTATGTAAAATAGTTGTTTTCAAAATATTTTTTCACTATATTTATTATAGAACAGGTTTTAACTAAATAAAATTTATGGAATCAAAGTTTAAAATCCCTACAGAAACGGTAGATTTACCTTCTAAAGGGTTATTATATCCTAAAGATTCTCTTCTAGCAAAAGGTGTATTAGAAATGAAATACATGACAGCAAAAGAGGAGGATATCTTAACAAATCAAAATTATATTAGAAATGGTACAGTTATTGATAAATTATTAAAATCACTTATTGTAACTGAAGGAGTTAACTACTCAGATATATTAGTAGGAGATAAAAATGCTATTATGATAGCAGCTAGAATATTAGCTTATGGACCGGAGTATGAATTTGTTTGGTCAGGAGATAATATAAAAGTAGATCTTTCTGAAATAGATAATAAAGAAATAGACGGTAGTTTATTTAAAAATGGTAATAAGTTTGATTTTAAATTACCTTCTGGTAATGAAATTACCTATAAATTTCTTACCCATACAGACGAAATAGCTATTGATAGAGAACTCACAGGTCTTAAGAAAATAAATAAACATGACTCTAGTCAAGTAACTACCAGATTAAAAAGAATTATAACATCAATTAATGGATCATCAGAGATAAAAGAAATAAGAGAGTTTGTTGATAAGTATATGCTTGCTACAGATGCTAGAGCATTAAGAAAAGAATATGCTAAACAACAACCTGATGTAAATCTTTCATTTGTACACGTAACAGATGACGGTGGAGAGGAGGTCATCGATATTCCCATTGGGATTAGCTTTTTTTGGCCTGACGAAAAAGCATAGATTAGGTGTTTTTACTCAAATACATGAAATAGTATTTCATGGTAAAGGAGGATACGATTGGCAGACTGTATATAATATGCCCATCTGGTTAAGAAGATGGACATTTCAGAAACTTCAGGACTTTTATAAGAAGAAAAACGAAGCAGAAGAAAAAGCTTATAATTCATCTACTAACAGACAAAAAGCAAAGGTTAATAAACCTAACATTAAACCTTCTTATAGTACAAAGGCTTCAAACAAATAGAAGCCTTTCCTATTTATATTATATAACTTCATATAATTAATGGCAGACGAAAGAGCAAAAAAGAATTCTGAGGAGGTAAAGAAGAATACCCAAGACGCAGCTAAAGCATCTAAAGAGTTAGCAAAAAATATGGGTGACTACTCTCAAGAAGCTGACTCAGTAGTTGGTAATTTAGCTACTTTAGCAGATCGAATGCGTAAAACAGCCTCAGCATCTAGAGATTTTGGTGCTGAAATGAAAGAAGCTACTAATTTAACTAAACAAGTAGCAACTCAAGCTAAAGCCGTAACTAAATTTACTGAAGAAGGATTAAAAGATAGAAAAACAACTGAAAAGTTTCTTAAAAAGGAATTAATAGTTAGAGGTCAAATACAGGCTATTGAATCAAAAATAGCTAATTTACAAGAAAGAGCAGTAAATGCTACAGCAGCTGAACAGAAACTTTTAAATCAACAAGTAGAAGACCTTACCTCAGCATCATATGAAGCTGATCAATTATTAAAATCTTTTGATGGTATTCGTAAACAGAACGAACTCTTAAACTCAAAAACAGCATTTTTTGATAGTCTAGCAGAAGTAGCTGGCGACATTCCTGTAGTTGGTAAATTTTTCAAAGAGTTTGGCACTTCAGCTCAAAGTATAAGAGATGCTGGAGGTACTTTTTCTTCTCAATTAGTCGGAGGTATATCTGCAGCAACAAAGTTACTAGGTAAGTTTACTCTCTTAATGGTTATTAGTGAGTTTGTAAAAGCTGTAGGAAGAAGTCAAAAACAAGTTAAGGAACTTACTTCTAACTTGAATATGACTCAAATGCAAGCAGAAGAAGTTAGACAGAAGTTTGCAGATATTGCTGAAGAAGAAGTTGGTAAAACAGCTCAAGATTTAGTTGATGCAGTAGGGTACTTATCAAGTGAAATGGGTATCGTTGCTGATACTACTAATAAAGATTTACTTTTAGGTTTATCTACCGCAGTACATAAATTAGGTTTAGCAAGCGGTGAAGCAGTTCAATTAGCTAAATTCTCTCAAGCATCAGGAGATAATTTTAAAGATTTTCAAAATAACGTAGCAGGTACAGTAGAATTATTAAACGTCACAAATGGAACAGCAATACGTTTCCAATCAATAATGAAAGATATATCAGAAACTGGTGCTGCTACACTTTTAACTACCGATAGATTTCCAGGTGGTATAGAGAAAGCAGCATATCAAGCTAGAAGATTTGGTTTATCGATGGCTATGTTAGAAAGTTCTAGTCAAAATTTATTAGAATTTGAAAGTTCTATAGCTAGTGAATTAGAAGCTGAACTATTAACCGGTAGATCCTTAAATTTAGAAAGAGCTAGAGCAGCAGCTTTAATGGGTAATCAAAGTGTATTAGCTGAAGAAATAAGAAAAAATGTAGGAGATATTGATCAATTTACAAATCAATCAGTATTAGCACAAGAAGCACAAGCAAAAGCTTTAGGAATGACTAGAGATCAAGTAGCTCAAATGCTAATGGACGAAAAAGCTATTGCTGAAATGGGAGGCGATAGATCTAAATCTTTATCAGTAAATGTAAAAGAAAGGTTAAAAGAAATAAAGGCTATGGATGATGCAAATGATCGAGAAAAAGCAAGACAAGAACTTATTGAATCAGTAGGAGGTACACAAATAGAACAACAAATTAGAAACCAGACTTTCCAAGAAAGACAGTTAGAGATAATGACAGATATGTTTGACCAAATGGAAAAAGTCAACAAATCATTAATTCAGATGACTGATTTCTTTGGTAAAATAGGACAAAATGTAGGAGGAGTAGCAGAATTTTTAACTAAAGTAATTTTAAGAACTAATACATTAGTAGCAACTTTTGGTAATTTAGGTTCTATAGTAGGTAAGATATTGAAATTTGCTGGACAATTAGGAAAAGCATTTGGAATAAAATCTATAGCAAAAGGTGCTGGTAAAATGGCCGGTAAGGTGCTACTTAAAAAAATTCCTATTATCGGAGCTTTATATGGAACTTATTTAGCATATAAAAGAATGAAAGAAGGGGATTGGATAGGAGGTTTAATGGAATTCGGTTCCGGTTTAGCTTCTATATTCCCAGGTTTAGGTACAGCTGCTTCACTTGCTATGGATGCGAGTCTTGTAGCAATGGATGCTAAAGGTATAACCGGTTCAGATTCATACTCTACAAACTCTGCAGCAGGTAAGTGGACAAAAGAAACATTTGGACCTGAAGAAAGTGATTTTATTAGTAGACCTGGAGGAGGAGTAACATCATTTAACAAAGGTGATTTAATATTAGGAGGTACAAACCTAATGGGTGGAGGAAATGGAATAAATCAGATGTTAGAAAGACAAAATCAATTATTAGAACAAATATTAAATAAAAGCAGTGACGTAAAAATGAATACTTATTCAGTTCAGTCAGCGCTAGTTGTAGATAACTTTAAAAACGGATAAAAAACTATTTATAAATAAACAATTATGGGAATTTTAAAAAAATTTGAAGAAAGTCCAACTTCATTAAGTAGAAAAGGAGTAACTCCTGAAAATTTACCAGGAGCTGATAAAGCTTCTGCAATACATACTAATGAATTAGAAAGATCTTTTAATGGACAATTAGATTTAGATGGCAAAACTCCTTCTTCATACCAAGCAAAAATTGGTGGTTTGAAGTCGGGTAATGCATAAAAACTAAAATAAGTGGGTATATTAAGAAATTATATTAATAACGGAGTCCCTGCGGCTAACCGTATAAAATTTGAATCTGGTAATAAACCTTTGGTAGTAAAAAACGTACCTCTGGTTGCAGATGCAAAAGTACCCACATATACTACTGAGGCTAGTAGAAGACTAACTGATTTAGAAAGAGTAGCAAAGTTAATGATTAAACCAGAAGGTTTAAAGTTTATAGCTAATAATGCTGCTTTAAAACAACTACAGTTTAAAACTGATACTAGTAAAACTCCAGCAGGTAGAGTCTTAGAAAGAGCAGGAAAAGGATTAGCAGATACAGCTAAATTAGTAGGTTCAACTTTAGCTCAAGTTCCTGTAAATGGAACTGGTATTCATTTCGTACAAAGTTTTGCTGGTATTAAAGGAACTTACTTAGAAGAAAAAGGAGTAATTAAACAAGGAGGAGTTCCTCCTCATGTTGTTGTATCACCAGGTTTTGCACCTATTTTTATAAAAGAAAAAATAGATAAGTTATCTCAAGATGATAAAGGTGAAACAATAAAAAAACTTACAGGTAAAGTAGATATACCTACGAACTTTATAAGGGCAAACGAAACTTCCGGGCCTAACATTATAGGACCGGCAGGTGAGAAATATAAAATAGCACCTAGAACCGGTACATATTTAGTCGGATTTGATGGTCAGACAGGAGATGATGGAAAGAAAGATAAAGTACCTAAAATTATAAATACAACAATAGGATCAGCAGGCCCAGATAATGACCAAACAATTGGAAAACCTGAAGACGCATTAGTTAACAGAATCAATTTAGGAGATCCAGGTTTACAAAGATCATCTGATGAAGCTACCGAAAAAAATTTAAAGCCTTTAAGACAAGACAGGATAAACCTACTAGGACCTACTAGTACAGACATAGATGGTACACAAGAAGCAAGAGATTTAATAAAATTTAGATTTGAAATAGTAACTCCTGGTGCAAATAACGGTGCTCCAAAAAGTAAACATTTATACTTCAGAGCATATTTAGAAAACTTTAGTGACGGTTTTTCTTCTAAATGGTCAGGATTTAACTATGTTGGTAGAGGAGAGACTTTTTATACATACGGTGGTATGGACAGAAGCATAAATGTTGGCTTTAAGATTGCAGCACAAAGTGCAGAAGAAATGAGACCTTTATATCAAAAGATAAATGTACTTGCATCATCCGTAGCACCTACGTATGAAAATAATTTTATGAGAGGTACTTTAGCTAAATTGACTGTTGGTGATTATGTGTACAGACAACCAGGATTTATAGAAAAAGTAGATTTTCAATGGGATAAAGACTATCCTTGGGAAATAGCAATGAATGCACCTGAAGGCAAAGCAAGAGATATACCTCATCAAGAACTACCTATGGTATTAGATGTAACTGTATCATTTAAACCAATACACAATTTCTTACCTACTAGTGAATATAAATTAGCTTCTAAAGAAGATGCTTTAGCAGGTCAAGGTATATTAACGGGTCCAAGGTATATTTCAAACGGAAGAGCACCAATAGATGGTACCCCAAGTAAAAATAGATATATAAACGACGATGAATAGGTACGATACGGTAGATAAATATAAAACTGAAGGAGGTAAAACTTATTATACTAATCCAATATATCCTTTTATTCCGGAATCGGAAGATGATATCTATATCATTGCGGGAGTTTCTGATAGATATGATGTATTAGCATTAGAATTTTATAATGATTCTTCTTTATGGTGGATTATAGCTTCGTCTAATAATCATCAAAGAGCATCGTTAAATGCAACCCCTGGAAAACAATTAAGAATACCCGCAGACAAAGCTTTAGCTTTAAGATTATTCAATGAAGTTAATAAAAGTAGATAGTTATGGCATTAGGATGGACTCCAAACTCAGTAATACATACAGGTTTATCTAGCGGTTCTTTAGACCAAATAAAAGTTAGAAGTAAAACTCTCAGTAAACCTTCTGGTAGGACTACAAATGATATAGTTTACTTAAATAGTAAAACCAGCTGGGTAAAAGTATCTTCAGGAGTTGATGTCGCAACTGATCCTGAAGGAGAAAATTATTCTAGTGAGTTAGCTAAAAGTAACGTTATAGCAGGAGGAGTATTAAATAGTAAGCAGCAAATAAGAAGCGGTATATTTAAAGGTAAAGATGATGCTTATACCCTCGATAGCGTAGGAACAGGCTATAGACCCATACCTGGGCTTACTGGATTTCAATCTGAAATTTTAGGTAGTTATGGAACTTACCAAAGAGTAGCTATAGATTTTCAAGTTAACAACATAGACCAGTTAAGTACTTTAGACCAAATATACTTAAGACCCGGTATGAATTTATTAGTAGAGTGGGGTCATAGTATATACAAAAAAAATAACGGTAATCTAGTAACTACTATAGAAACTGTTTCTGATTTCTTTGATAATATTACTAGTGAAGACGATCAAGAAAATTTAAAGAAAAGAGTATACGATCAAATCGATTATTTTAAAAATAAAAGCGATGGAAACTACGACGCATTATTAGGTAGAATTACTAATTTTAATTATAAGTTTAATGTTGATGGTACATATGGGTGTCAAGTAGTAGTTTTAGCTCATGGAGCTTTATTAGAATCTGTTAGATTATTAGTTAGTTCAACTACATCTGAAGATACTACTTTATCTACTGCTAATCAAGCTAGAGATATTTCAAGATTTAATAAATTTTTTAATATTATATTAGAACAGGGTTTATTAGCTCCTAATAGTGATGTTAAAGATGCATTAAAAGCAGAAATTCCTGAAGATTATAATTTATTTGATAAAAGATTACAAACCACAGGACGTGATTTTAAAGTGCTTTCAATAGGTAAATCAACTTCTGAAGATAACCCTGGAGATAAAATTATAAAATTTGTTCCTCTTTATATAATATTAGAGATGATTAACGTAGTTTTTTGTCCTAAAACTGATGTTAATAAAGACGTAAACGATGTAGAATTTTTTACAGGAGATCCAAGCGGGGAAAATACAACACCTTACCTAACCTTTCCTGGTCATTTTTCTATCAATCCTACTATTTGTTTTATGCCAAAAGCAAGATCAAAAGGAGATCCTTTATCTTATTTTTTTACTAATCTTGACGATTCTAAGGTAGACTCCATAATTCCTAGTAAGCAAGATAATATTTTAGATATTATGGTTAGTGTAAATTACGTTTTAAAAGTTTTTGGTGATTTACTTGATCCTAGTAAAACCGATAGAAAAGATCAATCCGTATATGATTTTGTAAGAATTATTTTAAAAGGTATAACTGAATCTCTTGGTAATTTAAATAATTTTGATTTTCATTATGAGGATCAAAGAGATACAGTTCATATAGTTGATAGAAAAGTAACCCCTAATAGAAAACATATAGAAGATTCAGTTCTTAAGGTAAGAGGCCCTGAAACTACTATGCATGATTTTTCTATTACAAGTAAAATATCAGCTGATTTAATGTCTACTATGGCTATTGGTGCTTCAGCTCAAGCTACTGATTTAGGTGAAGATATGTTAAACGTTCAGTCATGGAATAAAGGATTAAGAGATAGGTTTAATCCTAATCCTGGTTATTTAGGAGATAATACAAATACTGATCAAGCACAACAAAATATACAACAGCAAAAATTTAGAAGATTACTGACGTATATTTGTGATGTAGATAAATCCGATCTCAAAGAAAAAGGAGGAAAGTTTTCAAAAGTAATTAGAGATAAGGAATCAGTAACAAATGATCCGTTATCTTTTATAAATTATAACGCAGAAGAAGCAAGTGCTATTAGACCTGTTTATGAAAAAGTAATGCAAGACTTATATAAAGTACAGACTAAAAAAGAAAAAGAAAGTGCAGCTGGATTAATCCCAGTAGATGTAAGTTTTAAAATGACAGGAATTTCAGGATTTAAAATAGGACAAGCATTTACTATTGAAGAAGGTACATTACCTGAAAAATATAACGGTAAAGTAGGATTTATAATAAAGTCTTTATCTCACGTCATAGGCTCAGATAATAAATGGAAAACTGATGTTAATGGAATAATGACTATTTTATCTGAAGCAAAGATAGTAGGAAGAGATGATTTTGATTTAAATAAATTTATTTCTGAAAGTTTAATTATAACAGAAGTACCGGCACCTGAAAAACCTATTTTAAATTGGATTAGAAGAGAATCTCATTCTCCTTCTGGGTTTGATAAAGCAGGAACTCCATCAGAATCAAAATCAAACTGGTTTATTGGAAATCCCAAGGATAAAGGAAAATATGGTGTAGTAAGACAGGGTGGCGGAACAACAGGTGCAGGTAATTTTGGAGTATCAAGAAAAAATTCAGTAGGAAGTCATGAAGGTATAGATATTAGAATACCACCAAATGAAGCTATTTACTCTCCTATAGACGGTAATGTAAAATTTGGAAGCACATTTACAGATAAAGGAGGTCATTTTTTAGAAATAGTAGGTACTGGAGATTATGTCGGCTATAAAGTTAGAATTGCTTATATAAATGTAAGCTATAACAGGGAAGAATATAACGAAATAGTTAAAAATCTTTCAACTGAAAAAGGATATAAAGAAGTTTACCTATTGAATCAAATTAAACCCGTCATACCAATAGGTTCAGTATTTGACTTTTACAAAGGAAAAATAAAAGCAGGACAAACAGTTGCTTATTCAGCAGATATGATTAATGGGTACCCAAAACAAACCTCTGATGGTAGTTTTATAACAGACTCTGATGGATTACCAGAAGTTTGGCCAGGATACGGTACACCTATGGAAAATCATATACATTTTGAAATAAAATATAATGAAGCATTAATTGATCCAATAAAAGCTCCTTATAAATTGTCATAAACTATGTATATACCATTATCAAAATATAGCGAACCAAAATATACAAGAGGTAATGAACTTGAAAAAAAAGATGGTACTTTTTATAAAGGGTGGTACTTTTCTGATTTAGCAGGTAATTTTTTTGCAGGTAAAAAACCTTCTAATAATACTATATCTTTATCAGTAGCAAATCATGAATTAACTGACGAAGTACCTAAAAAAGAATTTACAGGAGAGTATATTCAACCAACTGAAGCAAATCATAATAATGGTTTTTTTATAAGATACTTTTTACAAGATAAAAGATCTAAAAAAATTATAGAAGTAAAAAAAGAAAAATTTGATTTTTTAAAAAGATTTCCTTATATTACTAGTCTAGAGTTAGAATGGTTATTAACTAGCCCTATAGAAAATATTAATAAAGGACCTTACATTTATTTTGGTTCAGCAGCTAGAAATAAAGAAACAGTTATGAATCAATCTGTAATAGATTTTCCAAAAGATTACTTTAAAAACTACTACCAGTTTATTAGAGAAGAAAAAGGATCTTCTGGCTATTAGTTGGTAATTTGAAATAAATTACTTATATTATTAAAAAGGTTATAGAGTGTTTTACATATCAGAAACAGAATATCAGTTAGATCGTTTAAAAAACTTAGCTAGATTTGGAGCTTTTGTTCATATTATATCTTCTAACGATAACTACCATCCTAAGTTAGCAAGTACTATAGCAGTTTACTTAAGACCAGTTGATAGTAAACATGGTTTTATCATTCCCATAGATCATGAAGAAGGCTTAAATGTTACTAAAGAACGTGTCTACGAACTTCTACAGGAGTTTAGTACTCTTTATACAGTTGATAAGAAAGAATTGCTATATCACTTTAATATACAGGGAGCAATTGATATTTCTTTACTATATTCAATGACGAAATTTGAAAGGTTAGAATACTCTAAAGAAAACTCTACTATAAACTACTTTTACCATAAGAATAGAGACTTTATAGAAATAAATAAATTGATTCCTATTACTAAGTTATATGAATCTTGTGAAAAACTATACGATCAAGTTAAAGCTATAGTAAAGTATAAAATACCTACCGGATTCGATTTCTATAATACAACCGGTATTAATGTTTTCTATTTAATTGAACAGACCGGATTAGGAGTTTACTATGAAGCATATAATGAATTATTTAAACCTCGTAATCCTTCATATAATACTATAGATAATACAGTTTTAACTTATTATAACCTATATAATATTACATCTAGACCTACTAACTCTTTTAATAGTGTTAATTATGCTGCTATTCCTCACTCTGAAAACCATAGAAAAGCATTCAAGCCGCAAAATGATTACTTTGTGGAGTTTGATTTTGACGGGTATCACTTGCGATTACTTTCTGAGCAAATTGATTATAAACTTACCAGCGCATCTGCTCATAAGCAATTAGCAAAGCTGTATTTCGGTAAAGATGAGATTACAGATGAGGAATATACTAAAGCAAAACAGATTAATTTTCAAGCAATTTACGGAAAAATACCAGAAGAGCATAAAGATTTAGAAATATTTAAAGAAATACAGGAATATATTGATAATATGTGGACTATGTTTAACAATGAAGGATTTGTTTGTAATCCACAGTCAGGTAAACCATTCACAAGAGAGTTAAAAGACATGCATCCAGCTAAATTAATGAATTATATGATGCAATCGTTGGAAACTTCAAGAAATATACTTATATTAAAAGAAGTACTCAAGTACTTAAGAGATAAGAAATCAAAAATAGTTTTATACGTGTATGATGCTATTTTATTTGATTTTTGTAAAGAAGATGGAAAAGAAACTTTAGAGGATATTAAAAATATACTAGAAGAAGGTAAAAAATACCCAATAAAGTTTAAATATTCCAATAATTTAGTTTTGTAAAACAGTTTAATATTTATATAAAATGGCAAATGTTATAGCCTCCAGGTTCGATTACGATTTAGAACCTTTATATTTAAACGAAGATATGAGTAATAAACTGTTCTGTACTTTTGCTACAGAAGATTCGCTTGAGAGCGTACTTGGTCAAATTCAAGAACGTTATAAGATAATTTATAATAAAATATTCGTCCTTTACTCTAAGAGTCAAGATGAGTATATTTGTACTTATAATGTAGATTTTGGCAATGTAGGAGCTTTTTTAGAAAATACAATTCTAGTCCATAGAAAGAAAGAATCTAATACTCTATATACTATCAATGCTTTAAATACTTTAATTAAAGAATTAAATGGAGGAGTCTTAGATACTACCTATAAAATAAGCTGGACAGATTACAGAAATTGTATACTTCTTACCAAAGGCCCAGATCTCAAAAGAATAAACACAAAATTATACAAAATTTTAGAGATATAGTTGGATAATAGAATATTATTACCTATATTGTATTAAACGTTATAATTAAAATAAGTTATATTATGGATTTAAATGCGATCAAGGCAAAATTAGATGCCTTAAACAACAGTAATCAGCAAAAAGAGAAAACTGATTACACAAAAATCTTCTGGAGACCTGAATTAGGTAAACAGACAGTAAGAATTGTTCCATCGGCTTTTGATCCCACTTTTCCTTTTAAAGAGTTAAAGTTTCATTACGGTATAGGGAAGTACCCAATGGTAGCTTTATCGAATTTCGGTAAGCAAGACCCTATAGAAGAGTTTGTAAAGGAGCTTAAAAAGACTTCAGATAAGGATAATTGGTCATTAGCAGGGAAACTTAACCCTAAGACTAGAATTTTCGCACCTGTTATAGTAAGAGGTGAAGAAGATAAAGGTGTAAGGTTATGGGGATTTGGTATTACCATTTACAAAGCATTATTAGCATTAGCTGAAGATGAAGATGTAGGTGATTTTACTGACGTAATCAATGGTTGGGATATGATTGTTGAACAACAACAAGGTAACCCTTACCCTACTACTTCGGTTAGAATTAAACCAAAACAATCACCTTTATCAGATAATAATGAATTAGTTGATTCTTGGATAAAAACTCAACCTAATCCGGTAGAGGTTCATTCTCAATACGATTATGATTTCATTAAAAAACAACTTCAGAATTATTTGAATCCTGGATCAGCAGAGGAGAATGCTCCAGCTGCAGGTTCGGAATCAAGTACGCCAGAAAGCTCAGGAAGTCCTCAAAAGACTGACTTTACTTTGGAAACAGCTACTGCTGGCAACAAAGATACAGTTAGTAAGTTTGATGATTTATTTAATGAGTAATGGCAAACAAAAAAGAAGTACAACAAAGAGCGACCTCTGCAGTACGTAAGTCGTTCAACTTAAGCAATTTTAAGAAAAAAAAAGGGTTTTCAAACTCTTCTGTAAAGTTTAAAGAACAAGGTTGGATACCATTATCAAAAGCTTTTCAAGATATTACTTCCCTACCCGGTATACCTACCGGGCATATTTCTCTTTTAAGAGGACACAGTGATACGGGCAAAACAACTGCCCTAATTGAAGCTGCGGTGAGTGCTCAGAAATTGGGCATTCTCCCAGTCTTTATTATTACTGAGATGAAGTGGTCATGGGAACATGCTAAAGAAATGGGACTAGAAGTTAGCGAAGTAACTGATAAAAACGGTACTATCACTGATTATGAAGGTCATTTTTTATATACTGATAGAGGTGTTTTAAATACTATAGAAGATGTAGCAGTATATATAGCAGATCTTATGGATGAACAAGCAAAAGGAAATCTTCCTTTTGATATGTGCTTCTTATGGGACTCTATTGGGTCTGTTCCTTGTGATTTATCAGTTCGTTCTAATAAGAATAATAACGAATGGAATGCAGGAGCTATGTCTACTCAGTTTGGAAATAACCTAAATCAAAAGATTCTTCTATCTAGGAAAGAAAATTCTCCTTATACAAATACTTTAGTAGCAATTAATAAAGTATGGACTATGAAACCAGAGCACCCAATGGGTATGCCTAAATTACAAAATAAAGGTGGTATGTCTATGTGGTATGATGCAACCTTAGTAGTTACCTTTGGTAATATTACTAACCCAGGTACGTCTAAAATTAAAGCTATTAAAAACGGTATGCAAGTAGAGTTTGCTAAAAGAACTAACGTTCAGATAGAAAAGAATCATATTGGAGGAGTACAGTCTAGAGGTAGAATAGTTATGACGCAACATGGTTTTATAGCAGACGATAAGAAAGCTATAGATAAGTATAGAGATGCTCATAAAGAACACTGGTTAAAATTAGTTGGTAGCTTAGATTTCGATCTAGTTGAAGAAGGAGATTTAGAAGAAGAGAAAATTACTACTAATTTACTAGACTAGTGGCATACGATAAAATATTAAAGAACTTAAAGCAGACCCCACCCCGAGAGCTGAATGATCACATTATGGTGATTGATGCTATGAATATGTTAATTCGTAGCTTTTCCCTGCTCAAAGCAATGAGCCCAACTGGTCACCATATTGGAGGCCTAGTTGGCTTTTTGCGATCTTTAGGATATGTTACTAGAATATTTGATCCTACTAGAGTAGTAATAGTATGGGACGGTAAAGGAGGTTCCGGAAATCGTCAAAATATAGATCCTAATTATAAAGCTCATAGAGCTAATACTAGAATTACACATTGGGGACTATATGATACTAAACAAGAAGAAACTGAAGCACTAGTAGGACAGTTATTTAGAACAAAAGACTATCTTGAATGCCTTCCAGTACATCAAATTATGATGGAAAAATTAGAGGCTGATGATATTATAGCTTATTTAGCTCAAGAAGCTACAAATAATAAAAAGAAAGTAACTATTATCTCTTCGGATAAAGATTTTTTACAGATGATTAATAAGCATGTAGAAGTATATGCTCCTGTAAAGAAAAAAGTCTATACAGCTCAAAATACTAAAGAAGAGATAAAAGTAATACCAGAGAATTATAATGTAGTTAAAGCACTACTAGGGGATAATTCAGATGGTTTAAGCGGAGTAAAAGGTTTAGGTATAAAAACTATAATATCAGAATTTCCTGATATAGTCGATAAACCAAATACTTCATTAGATTACATATTTGAGGTATGTGAAAAAAATCTAGAAGGTAAAAAAATATTCTCTAAAATCATTCATCAATGGGATAAAGTAGAAACTAATTTCAAATTGATGAATTTACATGAAAGTGTGTTGGATAATAGAGAAAAAAATACTATATTAGATATTATTAAAAGTGGCGTACCTGACCTTCAAGCAGGAGCATTTTTACATCTATTAGATACTGATAGAATAGAAGGTGTAACGAAAAATACTGAAGGTTGGTTAGAAAACTTTAGGGGTTTAACGGTTTTTAAAAAATAGGTTATTATGACATTAAAAAGTCTTCAACAGTATGGTAAAGCATTTCAATTAAAAGTGCTAGGGTCATTACTTACTGATAAAAAATTCTTACTTAACGTTAGAGATGTATTACACTCAGATTATTTTGATGCAGATTCTCACAAATGGATTATCACCCAGATTATAGAGTATTTTGATCAGTACCATACTGTAGTTACTATGGATGTTCTTAAAGTAGAACTTCATAAAGTAGAGAATGAAGTACTACAGGTAGCGTTAAAAGAAGAGTTAAGAAATTCTTATGCAGCTTCTACAGATGACCTCGAGTATATTCAAGAAGAGTTTACTAATTTTTGCAAAAATCAAGAGATGAAAAATGCTATTTTAAATTCTGCTGATTTACTTAAGTTAGGAGATTTTGATGGTATTAGAGGTTTAGTAGAAAAAGCTATTAAAGCAGGAATGGATAAAAATATAGGACATGAATATAACAAAGATATTGAAACTAGGTATAGAGTTGATTATAGACCTACTATACCGTCTCCTTGGTCCCTACTTAATGATGGATTACAAGGAGGCTTTGGACCGGGTGACTTAGGAATAATATTTGGTAGCCCAGGAGGAGGAAAATCTTGGACTATGGTAGCTATAGCAGCACATGCTGTTCAATTAGGACATAAAGTTAATTTTTATACTTTAGAGTTAGGAGAAGACTATGTAGGTAAAAGATTTGATTGTTATTTTACTGGGTATAGTATTGACGAAATAAATAAACATAGAAAAGACGTTCAAACGTATGTAAATAATTTAAAAGGTAAATTAATAGTAAAAGAATACCCACCTAAAGGAGCATCTATATCTACTATTAAAGCTCACGTACAGAAATGTATTGATATGGATCATAAACCAGATATGATTATTATTGATTATGTAGATTACTTAAGAGCTCCATCTAAGAGTAAATACTCAGAACGTAAAGACGAAATTGACGATAATTTTATAGCTACTAAAGGTTTAGCTAAAGATTTAAAAATACCTATCCTTACACCTTCACAGGTTAATAGAATGGGAGCTAGAGATTCTGTTATTGAAGGAGATAAAGCAGCAGGATCATACGATAAGATGATGGTAGCAGATGTATGTTTATCGCTATCTAGAATGAAAGAGGATAAAGTACTAGGAACCGGTAGAATTCATGTTATGAAAAATAGATATGGACAAGATGGTATGACATACAATATTAAGATGGATACTAACAATGGACATATTGAATTCGAAGGAAAAGCTGATCCTTCAGACTTAGTACCTAACGAGTCAAAACCTACATTTAATTTAGATAGTGCAACTCTGTCAAAAATATTTGAAAAAAAGTAAAAATAATATTGAGAAACATGAATATATATGATATTTATTTTAGAGTCCTTGGGAGAACCCTTTCAGGGATCTTTTTGTCTAACCTAACGAGTAATATATAAAGATATATGAGTTTATTAAAAGAAAGAGTAGTTTATAAGCCTTTTGAATACCCACAAGCCTACGATTATTGGTTAAAACAACAGCAAGCCCATTGGTTACACACGGAAGTACCTATGGCCCAAGACGTTACAGATTGGAAATCAAAATTAAATGATTCTGAAAAGAACGTAGTAGGTCAAATTCTTAAAGGATTTGCTCAAACTGAAACAGTAGTGAATGACTACTGGTCGACATTAGTAACAAAATGGTTTAGAAAGCCAGAAATTATTATGATGGGAACTACTCTTGGTTCTTCTGAGACAATTCATGCAGAAGCATATTCTCTTTTAAACGAACAACTAGGTTTAGATGATTTTGCAGAGTTTTTAGAAGACGAAACAACAATGGCTAAGATAGAAACATTAATGAATGTTAGAGATCATCATGATGGAAAACCTAATTGGCATGAAAGAGCAAAATCTTTAGCTATATTCTCAGCCTTTACAGAAGGAGTTAATTTATTTTCTTCATTTGCAGTCTTATTATCATTTAAAATGAGAAATAAATTAAAAGGAGTAGGACAGATAGTAGAATGGTCAGTGAGAGATGAATCTTTACATTCAGATGCTGGTTGTTGGTTGTTTAGAACATTAATGGAAGAAAATCCAAAATTTAAAACTAAAAAATTAGTTAAAGAAATTGAAGAAGCTGCTGAATTAATGATGCAATTAGAGTTTGATTTTATTGATAAGGTATTTGAATTAGGAGACTTAGAAAATCTAACAAAAGATGAACTAAAAAACTTTATAAAACATAGAATCAATACAAAGATGAGTGATTTATCATTAGATCCAATTATACCCTCATCTGAAATAGATAAAGGAGCATTAAAAACAATGAAATGGTTTGATGCTGTTATTGCAGGTAAACAACAAACAGATTTCTTTGCAAATAGAGTTACTAATTACTCTAAAGGAACCGTAGATTGGTCTAACGCTTTTTAATATATAAAAAATGTCAACAACACTTGATTTCTCCCAATGGGAAAAAGGCAAAGATTATCCTGAATGGATGAACGATGTTTCTTTAGCTACAATTTCTAAAGGTTACCTACTACCAGATGAAAATCCCAAAAAAGCTTATAAAAGAGTAGCAGATAGAGTTGCTCAAAGATTAGACAGACCAGATCTTGCTGGTAAATTTTTTAGATATATGTGGAAAGGTTGGTTAAATTTAGCTTCTCCTGTATTATCTAATACTGGAACAGATAGAGGGCTACCAATAAGTTGTTTTGGTATAGATACACCTGATTCTATTAGAGGAATTGGACTTACTAATGCAGAATTAATGAGATTAACTTCTTTAGGCGGTGGAGTAGGAATTGGATTATCTAAAATTAGAGGTAGAGGTGGAAAAATAGGAGGACACGAAAATTTAGGTAATTCTGAAGGAGTTGTACCTTGGGCTAAGATATATGATTCTACAATTATTGCTACAAACCAAGGAGCAGTTAGAAGAGGAGCAGCATCTGTAAATTTAGACATAAATCACCCAGATATTGAAGAATTTTTACAGATTAGAAGACCAAAAGGTGATCCTAATAGACAATGTTTAAATTTACATCAATGTATTGTGGTTGATGATGAATTTATGCAAAAATTAGAAAGAAATAATACTGAAGCAAGAGATTTATGGATACAGATTCTTAAATCAAGAATGGAAACTGGTGAACCTTATATAATGTTCAAAGATAATATTAATAATGCAAATCCTCAATCATATATAAAAAATAACCTAGATGTTACTATGACAAATATATGTTCTGAGATTACATTATATACAGATGAAGAACATAGCTTTGTATGTTGTTTATCATCAGTAAATTTAGCTAAGTATGATGAATGGAAGAATAGTGATTTAATAGAAACATCAGTTTACTTCCTTGATGGAGTAATGGAAGAATTTTTAAATAAAACTTCTGGTAGAGAATCTCTTGTAAGAGCTCATAGATCTGCTAAAAAAGGTAGAGCAATTGGATTAGGAGTATTAGGATGGCAGACATTTTTACAACAAAAGAAAATTCCATTTGTTTCAATTGAAGCAACTTCATGGACTCATAAGATATTTTCACAAATTAGAGAACAAGCTAATGCCGCTTCAATGAAATTAGCAGATGAATATGGAGAACCAGTTTGGTGTAGAGGAACAGGTATGAGAAATACTCATGTATTAGCAATAGCACCAACAGTATCAAATTCTACTATAACAGGTGGTGTCTCTGCTGGTATTGAACCTTTACCTGCTAACGTATACACATTTAATTCAGCTAAAGGTACATTTATTAGAAAAAATCCTGCTTTAGAAGATTATTTAGAAGAAAAAGGAGCAAATACTGAAGAAGTATGGGACCAAATCATGAAAGATAGAGGATCAGTAGCAAATCTACCAGATAGTATTTGTCCAAACGGAGATAAGAAGATATTCCTTACATTTTCAGAAATAAATCAATTAGGTTTGGTAGAACAAGCAGCAGCAAGACAAAAGTATATAGATCAAACGCAATCATTAAATTTAGCATTTGATCCTAATGATAGTCCTAAATTTATTAATTTAGTTCATCAAAATGCTTGGAAATTAGGAATAAAAACACTATATTATCTAAGAACCGACTCAGTTATTAACGGAGATATAGGTTCAAGAACTTCAGAAGACTGTTTAAGTTGTGATGGATAAAGTAAAAGGACTTGGAGATGTGATATTTATAATAACAAAGTACACCGGAATAAGGTGGCTTGTTAAAAAGGTGTGGAGAGAAGACTGTGGTTGTGATGAAAGACAGGAAATTCTCAATGATTTAGTACCTTTTAAAGATAAAAACAGAGTTATACAAAAACCAAAACCAACACCAAAGTTATGACAATTAAAAATGGTACAATTTTTGTACAGATTGCAAGTTATAGAGATCCAGAATTAAAACCAACATTAGAGGATATCATAGATAAAGCAGATAATCCTGATAGATTAAAAATCTGCGTAGCATGGCAACATACATGTGAAGATGAATGGGATACGTTAGATGAGTATTTAAATGATGATAGATTTATTATCATAGATATTCCTCATACTGAAACTAATGGTACTTGTTGGGCTAGAAATACTATACAACAAAAATACAACGGAGAAGATTATACTTTACAGTTAGATTCTCATCATAGATTCGTAAAAGGATGGGATAGTAAATGTATAAGAATGTTAAAACAGTTACAGAAAAAAGGACATAAAAAACCTTTATTAACTGGATATATACCTTCTTATAATCCTAAGAATGATCCTGAAGAAAGAGTCGATTCTCCTTGGAAAATGGATTTTGATAGATTTACACCTGAAGGAGTCATATTTTTCCTACCAGCTACTATTGATGATTGGAAAGAAAGAAACGAACCAGTACCTGCTAGATTCTTTTCAGCACACTTTACATTTACTTTAGGTATATTTTGTAATGAAGTACAACACGATCCTAAATATTATTTTCATGGAGAAGAAATAGCATTAGCAGTGAGAGCATATACTCATGGTTATGATTTATTTCACCCTCATAGAATAATTGCATGGCATGAATATACTAGAGTAGGGAGAGCTAAGCATTGGGATGATGATGATTCATGGGTAGATAGAAATAAAACTACCTTTTATAGACTTAAAGGACTATTAGGTACTGATGGTACTGTATGTACTCCATGTATGAAAAAACAATTAGTTCCTTATTACTTAGGTGAAGAAAGAACATTAGCAGATTATGAAAAATATGCAGGTATAAGATTTAAAGATAGAGGAATACAGCAATATACATTAGATAAAGTAGGATACCCTCCTAACCCAGAAGTAGAAGATTATGAAAATTCATTTCATAAAGTATTTAGACACTGTATCGATATACATACTAATGATGTGCCTGAAAAAGATTATGATTTTTGGGCAGTAGCATTTCATGACGAAAACGGTAAAGATATACACAGAGAAGATGCTTCAAAAGAAGAAGTAGCTAATTTAATAGCCACACAGAAAGATGGATGGATAAACCTTTGGAGAACTTATACAGGACCACTTCCTTCAAGTTGGAGTGTATGGCCTTATTCTAAGAGCAAAGAATGGTGTAATAGATTAAGTGGGAATTTAGGAATAGAAAAAAATGGCTAATATAGCGTTTTATGGGTCTCATAATGCTGCTGTAGCTGTAGAACAAAACGGTAAAGTTTTAACAGTTATAGAGATAGAAAGATTTCTGAATACTAAAAATGCAGGGTATGGACAATACCTTATATCATATACTCGTCCAAAATTAATTAATTATATTCTAGATTATATCTATAAAACCTATGGTATAAAAACATATGATACATGTTATTACCAGAATACTGATACAATAGAAGGTTCAAAAGGAAAAGTTCATTACGAAAGATTAATTCCTGCTAAAAATTATGTTGATTGTTTACATCATTACAGTCATGCAGCAAGCGGTTTTTATCAAACTGATTACAACAAAGCTTTGATAATATCATTTGATGGAGGAGGAAACGATGGTTATTTTAATATATACCATGCTAAAGATAGAAATAATATTGAGATACTTTTTAAAGATAATATTGATTTAGGTTTTCCTTATATGATTTTTGGTAATTATTTGAACGATATTAAAATGGAACCTGCCCTTAATATAGGTAACTTAGTTTACTCAGGAAAATTAATGGGATTATGTTCTTACGGTAAAGTGAATAAAGAATGGTTACCACATTTTAAAGAATTTTACTTTTCTAAACCTGATGGTGAAAACTACCTTGGTCTATTAGAAATATTATCTGAAAAAACTGGAATAAAATTCGATGTTGAAAAAAGGTTAAAAGATCAAGAAGCTTATGATGTTGCAGCAACTTCTCAAGAAGCATTTGAACAAGCATTTTACCAGGTTTCTAAACCTTATATAGAAAAATACCCTGATATACCTATAATTTTAGTAGGAGGCTGTGCATTAAATATTATTCTTAATAGTAAAGTTAAGAAAAAATTTAAAAGAGAAGTATTTGTACCACCTAATCCTAACGATTGCGGATTAGCTTCTGGTATGATATTAGATCATATAAAACCAAAAAAAGCTATAGATTTAACTTATTCTGGAATTGAAGTTTTAGATAAAAACATGTTAATGTACCACGTAGAAAATAAAAGAGGAAATGAAGTAGACTTTAAAGAACTATCTAAACATTTAAATGAAGGCAGCATAGTAGGAGTTGTAAGAGGACAATCAGAACATGGACCTAGAGCATTAGGTAATAGAAGTATTTTATGTAACCCAGGTATTGAAAATATGAAAGATCTTCTTAATAAAAAAGTTAAAAACAGAGAATGGTATCGTCCTTTCGCCCCTGTATGTAGATTAGAAGATGTTAATAAATATTTTAATTTTGAGGGAGAAAGTAGATTTATGAGTTTTTGTCCTACTGTAAAAGCTAAATGGAGAAAAAAACTTTCTTCTATTACTCATGTAGATAATACTGCAAGAATACAGACAGTTACAAAAGAACAAAATGAATGGTTGTATAATTTACTTACTGAGTTTGAAAAAATATCAGGATATGGAGTTTTATTAAATACATCATTTAACGTTAACGGTAAACCTATATTATCAAGCTATTCAGACGCACTAAAAGTATTCTTAGAATCTGAAATGGATAAATTAGTTTTAGAAAATTATTATTTTAAATGGAAACACGTTTAGTATCAGCTTTTTATTTCGATAACTACGGAGGAGATCAGAGACCTCCTTATCATCTGCATAGTGCAGTAGCAAGATACCATAGGTACCTTTACTCTATAGTGCAATTATCAAAAATGAATTTACCTATTAGGTTAGTTTGCGGTGATAACGTGTACGATGCATTAACTATTGAACTTCAACATAACAACGTTAAAAATGTAGAAGTAGAAGTTAGGGATTTAGATAGTTTTAAATATTCAAAAAAAATACGAGACTTAAAAAGTAAATATCCTGATAAGTTTAACTTTTATCATGAAATAGATTGGGCTAAATTAGATTTATTGAATGAAGAATCTAAAAAAGGAGCTGACTACCTATACTGGATAGATTGTGGATTATCTCACAGAGGATTATGGCCTAATAAGTACGCTAAAAATCCAAAAGAACTAACAGGCTTTTCTCACAATATAGAGAATTACAAATTCGACAAAATATTTACACCAGATTTTTTTAAACATATTAATAACTGGGTAGGAGATAAGTTAATTAATATTAAGAATAGGCAATTTTTTCATCCACAAGATCAAATTAATAGAATATTTGGTGATTTAGGAGCTCCTGACGGTCAAACTATAGGAGGTATACTAGGAGGACATAATAGTAAGTTAGAAGAGTTTTTAAATGAATTCGATAGTAGAGCAGATAAATGTATTAGTGATGAATATCTTTTGAATCACGAAGGCATTTTGACACATATGGCAACAAGTAAACCTGAAAATTACAAATCTTGGTTATTTACTACCTGGTACCATGAAAATACCGGAGGAATGGATTGGATAACCCCAGAATGGTTAGAAACACAAGTATCATTTTACGAATTTGTTAAAGAAATAGAGCATGAGTAAAAAAGTCACATTAGTCACAGGTCTTTGGGACATTAAGAGAGATACTTTAGAAGAAGGATGGAATAGATCTTTTGAGGATCATTATATATCCAAGTTTAAAGACTTATTAAACGTTCCATGTAATTTAATTATTTTTGGAGAAGAAGAATTAAAAGAAGTAGTTTTTAAAATTAGATCTGAAGAAAATACCCAATTTATAGTCAGAAATCAAGACTGGTTCAAAAATGAATTTTACGAAAAAATTCAGTCTATAAGATCTAGCGAGGAATGGAAAAGTTTAGCACCTTGGTTGCCTGAATCTACTCAAGGTAAATTAGAGATGTATAATCCTTTAGTTATGTCAAAGATGTTTTTACTCAATGACGCAAGGATATTTGATAAATTTGAATCTGAACACTTATACTGGATAGATGCAGCCTTATCTACTACTGTTAGCATGGGGTATTTTACGTCTGACAACGTCTTAGACAAACTCTTAGATAAGATAAGTAAATTTTTATTCATCTGTTTCCCTTATGAGGCAAATACAGAAATTCACGGTTTTGCTTATCCGGAAATAAATACCTATACTCGTGGGAAAGATATAAAAATGGTAGCAAGAGGTGGATTTTTTGGTGGACCTGTAGATACTATAGGAGAGATAAATGCTAAATACTACGATTTAATGAGTACTACATTAAACGAAGGATATATGGGTACTGAAGAATCTTTATTTTCTTTACTTACCTACCAATTTCCTAATAAAGTATGTTATTCGAAAATTGAAGAAAATGGATTACTTTATTACTTTTTTGAGAAATTAAAAAATAATGAAGTAGTAATAGAATCAGTATTATCTAAAAATGCAATAAATCGTTTAGATTATAGAAAAGTAGCCCTTTATGTAATTACTTATAACTCCCCAGATCAATTTAATACGTTATGTAAGTCTTTTGAACAGTATGATAAAGATTATTTAGACCTACCTAATCGTAAGATATTACTTAATAACTCTATAGATAGATCCACTGATAAAGAATATGATAAATTATGTGAAAAATGGGGCTTTGAACAAATTAAGAAAGATAATATTGGTATATGTGGAGGAAGACAGTTTATAGCTGAGCATTTTGATGAACAAGAAGATTTAGAACATTATCTATTTTATGAGGATGATATGTTTTTCTATAACGGTAACGAAACTACATGTAAAAACGGGTTTTTAAGAAAAGTTAGTGGTTTATATAAAAAATCGTTAGAGATTTGTAATGTTGAAAATCTTGATTACTTAAAACTTAACGTAACAGAATTTTTTGGTGATAATCTAAAGCAATGGGCATGGCATAATGTACCTTCTGATAAAAGAAAAGAGTACTTTCCTGATAATCCTGTAAAAAATAACCATACTTTTGATTTTCCTAACACAATATTTAGTAGTATTAAATCACATAAAGGTTTACCATATGCTTTAGGAGAAATATACTATTGTAACTGGCCACAAGTAATAACCAGAGAAGGGAGTAAAAAAATGTTTTTGGATACTAAGTGGGCTAACCCGTTTGAACAGACCTGGATGTCACATATATTTCAGTTAACTAGAGAAGAAATAGTTAGAAATGGAATATTACTATTAACTCCTACTGAACACGATAGATTCGATCATTACCCTAAAGAAGAAAGAAGAGAAAACTAGTAAAATAGTTGTTTTATTAATAAATTTTAACTATATTATATATTATGAAAGATGTAATTAAATTCCACGCCGAATGGTGTTCTCCATGCAGATATTATAAAACTGTATGGAATGAAGCTAAAGAAAAACATGGTGCTAACCATAACTTTATTGAAGTAGATATTGATAAAGATAATACCGGTTTAGCTGCTAAGTTTGGAGTAAAAAGCGTACCTACTACTGTAGTAGTAAAAGAAAACAAAGATTTCCAAAGTAAAGCAGGTGCTTTAGCATACGGAGATTTAGAAAAACTAATAAAAGGATAATGTTAAGAAAACCAAATTCAATACCAAAAGGAGATACTATTATTGAGGATCAAGCAATTGAACCTTACTTCTTAGTAAAGTCTCAATCTGGAGGATATGTTATTTACAAACGAGTTATTAAAGGGGTAAAGAATACACCTTATATTAAGACTATCTGCTACCCAGGTAATTTTAGTCAAGCACTAAAACTAGTAGCGGAGAATATACTTAATGACGGTAATGAAAAAGTATATAGTTCATTACAAAATTATATTAGTGAATATAAAAGTATTGAATCAAAAATTGGTTCGATAAAGGATCAGCCTATATCCTAAAAATACCTGGCAAATTTAATTTTTATATTATTATGGCAAAAAATGCTGTTTTATCATTAAGTGGAGGAATGGATTCTTCTACGTTATTGTTACATTTATTAAGAGAAGGCTATAATGTAACAGCACTCTCTTTTGATTACGGTCAAAAACATAGAGTAGAATTAGAAAGAGCTCAAGCTCTAATTGAGTATGTAAATAGTAAATGTAATCAAGTTGTAGGTACTGAACCAGAAACTAACGCAACCATTGCAAAATTAAGGTATATGCCTGTAAGTTATCAAGTTATTAAACTTGATGGATTAGTTAATTTATTAGATTCGGCTTTAGTGGAAGGAGGAGATGACGTTCCGGAAGGTCACTATGAGCAAGATAATATGAAAGAGACTGTTGTTCCTAATAGAAATAAAATATTCTCTTCTTTAACTCAAGCAGTAGCTTTATCTATTGCTAATAAAACAAAAGAAGATACTTTTATTAGTTTAGGTATTCATGCAGGTGATCATGCAGTATATCCTGATTGCAGACAAGAATTTAGAGATGCTGATTTTGAAGCATTTAAAATGGGAAATTGGGATGCTGATAGAGTTAAGTTTTATACTCCTTACTTAGATATCGATAAGTTCGGTATTTTGAAAGATGGAGAAAAAAGTTGCACAAGTTTAAATTTAGAATTCGATGAAGTCTATTCTAGAACTAATACTAGTTATAAGCCTTATCCTAGTGGGAACAGTGATTATAAGTCTGCTTCATCTGTTGAAAGGATTGAAGCGTTTATTGCTTTGGATCGTCCAGATCCCGTTCAATATGAAGACGAAACTGGCCCAGTGGATTATGAAGTAGCTAAAAATCACGTTCAAAAAGTACTTGCAGAATACGTGGGATAATGAAAATTCTATTATTGGCTAATGCTAGAACAGGTTCTACCGTACTTTATACCGCTCTCAGTGAGATATTAGGTTTAAAGAAGTACGGTGAACCTTTTAATTATCACATGCGAGATAAAGCAGGTACTTTAATTAGCAAGTTTCCTTTAAAATTAGCAGATAACTGTATAGTAAAAACCCTCACAAATCACATTCCTAAAGAGTATACTGATACCGAAGTTAATTTTTATGATTACTGGAAGAGGTCTTTTGATAAAGTTATTTTATTAGGTAGAAATAATTTACAAGACATATACGAGAGTCAAGTGCATTTTAAAAAAGAGAATAAACACTGGCATGAGAAATACTACTACCAGGATAATTATACCTTTGAAAGTAAGTTATGGAAAAATTTAGTTGATTCAAATAATTATCTTAAATGGTATAGTAAAAAATCTCATATTCCTATTACCTGGTATGAAGATTTATACAGTGGAGATAAAGATAAAATACAAAAATGTATAGATAAATGGGAGTTACAGGTAGAAGTAGATCAAATTTACAGATATGTAAACCCAAAACATAGGTATAGACAGTTTGCAGAACAAACATTAATATGATATATTGGCTAACAGGGCAACCTGCTCACGGAAAAACAGTTTTAGGTAATTTACTCAAAGATTATTTAGAGCATTCTAAAAACGATAAAGATCCTAATAAAAGGTATAAGGTTTTTAGGATAGATGGAGATGATATGAGAGAACTATTTTCTAATAAAGACTATTCTATTAAAGGTAGAGTAGAAAATGTAGGAACAGCTCAAAGAATAGCTCATTATTTACATAATCAAGGTAATGATGTAATAGTTTCATTAGTAGCTCCTTATATAGATCAAAGAGAAGATTTTAAAAAACTATTAGGAGAAAATATTACCGAAATATATGTTCATACTACTGAACCTAGAGAAAGAGATCATTTTAAAGCAATAGCTTATATACCACCAGTAGAAAACTTTATAGATATAGATACTACTGATGATGAACCTAAAGAATCACTACTTAAAATCATACAACAAATATGAAAATAGCTATGTGTTTTTATGGTGAGTTAAGAAGTTTAGAATTTTTGAATTCTGACTATACCAGTAATACACATTTCGATTTTTTTATATCTGCAGGAACTGGTAAATATAATAGTGATGATATTAATATAGATTTTAAATATTCTAACTTTGAATTAGATAATGAACAATCTCCTATTAAAGTAAAAAATTTAGTACATAATGATAGAGTAGCAAAAGCTTGTTACCATATTAATAAAGTTGTAAGGTTAAAAGAAAGGTATGAAATAGAAAATAAATTTGCATACGATGTAGTAATTTTATTAAGAACTGATTTTAAATACGATATAGATTACCTACTAAAATATTGTAAAAAAGTATATAAAGTTAGTAATGAAATAGGAATAAAACCAGTATGTTTTGTTAGAACTCAACCAGACCATTTAAAAGGTAAAGAAGACAAAGGACTGGGAATAGCTCATGATGATTTGTTTATACATAATAATGAAGGAGCAAACTTACATGCTAATTTATATAATTCTCTTTTCTTACAAAAAAACGCAGATAAAACAAAGATAAAATTTGATGATATAACTGATAATGGACATTGTGTGCAATGTTTTTTATTAACAAAATATCCTTTTCATATAATATTTGATAATACAGTAAAATGGACAAAAAAAATACTTACTTTGTAGATATAGACGGAACTATATTTAAATACAGAAAGTTTGAGACATATGAAACTTCTCAAGCTGAACCAATAACAAGTACAGTAGAGTACTTAAGAAATAAAAAAGAACTCGGTCATATGATAGTTCTAACTACAGCTAGACCAGACTGGTTATATGAGCACACAGTTAGAGAGTTAAAAGTTAACGATATACCTTTTGATAGATTAGTAATGGGTATAGAAAGAGGACCTAGATTTTTAATTAATGATAAGGATCCAAAAGTAAATGAAGATAGAGCAACAGCAATTAATTTAATAAGAGATAAAGGAATATGAAAAAATACAGTATGTTTATTGGAAGATGGCAACCATGGCACAAAGGTCATAGGTGGTTAATCGATCAAAGGTTAAATGAAGGTAAAAACGTTTGGATAGCAATTAGAGATGTTGAACCTAACGAAAATCAACCTTGGACTCCACAAGAGGTAATGGAAAATCTTGAAAGTGAATTATCTGATTTAATTAATGAAGGTAGAATATTTATTAGTATAATACCTGATATAGAATCAGTAAATTATGGTAGAGGAGTAGGTTATGAAATTATAGAACATGTCCCACCTGAAACTATAAAAGAAGTATCAGCAACAAAAATTAGAGCTGATCTTAGAGAACAAGGAAAATTATGATAGGTACTTTTGATAAATTATTATTATCAGATGAAGATTGTAATTCTATAAAACTATTATACGAGGATAAATTAATTCTCAGGGAAAGAAATATAAGAAGACAGAAAAATTATCATGAAATTAAATCTGATTCATGGTTACATGAAAAAGTAAAAAATTTAATTGAACAAAATTTAGGTGAAAAATATTCTCTATTAGAAAGAGTTACTATCCTTAAATATGAACCTGGAGATTTTTTCTCTAAACATATAGATGGATCTTATAATATTGGTTTATCTAAAACTCTTCCTTACCACTTTTACGGTGGAGCAGAACTATGTGAACGCAAAGAATTCAAAGGAGGAGAATTTTTTATAAAAGATAAAAATGTTGAATTTAAAAAAGGAAGGTTATTTACTCATGGTTTTGATGATACTCATGGAGTAAAGAAAGTTGAAGAAGGAATCAGATGGAGCATACATTTTTTAATCGAAGAAAAAAGAGAAAAGCAAATAATATAACTCATGGTAGCTAAAAAAAGACATATTTTAAAGACAATTACTTGGAGAATAGTTGGCACTTTAGATACTTTTTTATTATCTTGGTTAATAACAGGTAGTATTAAGTTAGGAGCAGCTATTGGTGCAGTAGAGGTAATAACAAAGATGGTGCTATACTACTTGCATGAAAGAGCTTGGTACAAACTGAGTAAATTTGGTATAGATAAAAAGTAAATGAAAAACTTCGATATAGTAAGAACATCAGAATACGTAGTTGCTGAGAGTAAACTTGTTGATAGTTTTAAGTCTAAATTTAATAACTATAAAGTAGAAGTCTCCCCTAATAGTTATAGAGAAACCTATATTATAAGTAACGGTAATGAACCAGTTATAAGATACCAAATGCAATCACAAGTTAGAAGGACTCGTTTAGGTGAAATTTTAGTGTATTTTAATTTTCCTATTAATTTTTTAATAGAAGATATAAGGTCTACTCCTTATGGTCATTTTAATTACGAAATAATGAAAAACTTTTGTCAAGGATTAGATATTGATAATATTAGTTCTGGAGAGTTAACTAAAAAAATTAAAGAAACTGATAAAAAATATCCAACTATACTGAGAGACTTATATCCTGTAGATTATGAATGGAGAGATGACGATATGTTTAACTCTATAGCATGGAGAGATCAATATATGCCTGAACAGTATTGGTCTTTTATGAAATATGGGCAATTAGGAATACCGCTATTAGACAGACCTGAAAAATTCTTTATAGGTTCAGCTCATACCCTATTTTCAGCCCATCTTGCTAACTTTAAATCTATCCCTCTTTATATTCAAGTACCTGAAAATAAAAAAAGTTGGTTTATGAAAATGCCAAGTGCTTTATTCCAAGAAAAACAAAAACCTTTTATTAAAGAGGAATCTAAATTTACTTACCTATTTTATGTTGATTTAGAAAATAAGAGCCTTTGGGGTAAGAAATCATATCATACTGATATATCTACAGTAGATATTAAAATTAAAGAAAAAGAAAAAGATTTAGATACTTATACTAAATTATTATGATAAAATTAGATGTAAAAGTAGGCGATACTATATTAGTAGGTCGTTTTAAAAATAAAAGAAGTAAAGTAAAAACTATAGAGTATGATGAGTTTGGTATGCCTATAATAAATGGTAGACCGGCTTGTACTTTTAGATTAGTTAAAAACCCAAGATAATGATACAATTAGGAATATCAGCTTTTTACCATGATTCAGCAGCTTGTATAGTTCAGGATGGTAAAGTTTTAGCAGCAGCCGAAGAAGAAAGATTTACAGAAATTAAACATGATTCTTCTTTTCCTGTTAATGCTATAGCCTATGTATTATCGGAAGCAGGAATAGAGAATATAAATGATATTAATGAAGTATGTTGGTATGAAAAACCTAAGGTTAAGAAAAACAGAGTTCTCAAAACGTTTAATAAACATATATTCAAAACTTTTAGAAGTAGATGTATTTTTCTTTATAACTATTATTTTAATTCTCCTAAAAATTTACTTAAACGTCATTTCCAATACAAAGGTTTAATAAAATACACAGATCATCATTTATCGCATGCTGCTTTTAGCTACTTTATAAGTCCATATAAAAAAGCTGCAATACTCACAGTTGACGGAGTTGGTGAATGGGAAACAATTACTATATCTAAAGGTGTAGGTCCTGATGTTACTAAAATGTATAGTATAGATTTTCCTAACTCTTTAGGAATGTTATACTCTACTGTTACTGCATATTTAGGATTTAAACCTAATGAAGGAGAATATAAAGTAATGGGGTTAGCACCTTTTGGAAATCCGACTAAATACTTTAATAAATTATCAAAGATATTCGATAAGAAACAGTATTTAAAAATAGATCAAAAATACTTTACTTGGGAGTATTCTAAAGAAGTAATGTTTGACTTAGAATTTTGTATGCTTTTAGGAATTCCTCCTAGATTAAAAGAAGAACCTATAACTCAAGATCATAAAGATTTAGCAGCAGCACTACAAAAAATTTACGAAAGAGAGTTTGAAAAGTTAGTTTATAAAGCAAAAGAACTTACTGATAGTCCTAATATATGTTTAGGTGGAGGATGTGCTTATAATGGAGTTGCAAATGTATTAGCGTACAAACACTTTAAATCCGTATTTATACCTTTTGCTCCTTCTGATGCTGGATCTGCAATCGGAGCTTGCCTAGTAAATGATCCATACTCAGGTTATGCAGTAGATAATAGCACTCCTTATTTAGGAAATGGATATACGTACAATGAAATAAAAAAGATTTTAATTAACTATAAAGATAAAGTAACTGCTGAATATTTTGATTACGATAAACTTGTAGTAAAAACAGCAGAAATAATTAATAATCAAAAGATTGTAGCTTGGTTTCAAGGTAGAATGGAATTTGGAGCAAGAGCTTTAGGTAATCGTTCTATATTAGCTTCTCCTAGAGACGCAAGTATGAGAGATAAATTAAATAGAGTAATTAAAAAGAGAGAAGGTTTTAGACCTTTTGCTCCTTCAGTAACAGTTAATCAAGCATCTACTTGGTTTGATTTACAACAAAGTGTTCCGTATATGAACATGGTACTACAGGCTAAAACTAATAAATTCCAAGCAGCAACTCATATAGATGGATCATGTAGAGTTCAGACAGTCGATAAATACCAAAATAAACTTTATTATAGTTTATTAAAAGAATTAGGTAAAATATCTGGTGCAGAAGTAGTTTTAAATACTTCATATAACCTAAAAGATCAAACAATAACCAGAACACCAGAGCAGGCTATAGAAAGATTTTTAGATTCTGATATAGATCACTTAGTAATAGATAAACTTATAGTAACTAAAAAATGAGAATAGCGATATTACTAGCAGGACAAGTAAGAGATTGGAATATATGTTCTAAAGTATTCGAACTCTATAATAGTATATACTCAGATGTAGAATTTGATTTTTTCTTAGCTACTTGGGATGATAATTACGATGAAGTTAAGTATGATATGAATTCTTATTCATTTATTACAAAGTATAAGCTTCATGATCAAAAAGAATCTCTATATACCGAACAACTATTATGTCATGCTTATTTATGTAAATCTGCAAATATTATTAAAAAAGAATATGCTAAAAAACATAACATAAAGTATGATTGTGTAATAGCTACACGTCCTGATATTTTTCTAGGTTTAGATTTACTAAGTAATATTAGAGATCTTTTAGTAAGGTCCAACAATTATAAAAAAGGTGATAAATTCATTCTTAACAAAAACGTGGTTTATACCCCTACAGGTACATTACCGTATAGAAAATCAGATAAAAATGGTAAAGAAGTAGAATGTTTCTATATGGATGATTTATTTGTAGTTGGTAGCAATTTTTCTATAGATAAATTTTCTAACTTATATGATAATATTTCTGAATATAAAATTAATGACAGAGTAATAGGTCATGCAACTGGTGCCACATATATTGTAGATCAAAAATTAGCTAATTGCCGCATTAAAGGATACTCACAAATAATCAGGAATGTTCACGTTGATTATATACTTGATTTATATAAACATAATAAATTACAAAATATATACGATAATTCAACTGACTTCCAATATGAATTTCACGGAAAATTACTAAAACTTAAAGAAACTTTTGATAAAAGTATGATAAAAAAAATTAACCCTTATACAAATGAGATTAACAGGAACTGAAAACGTAAGAATAATAGGTATACCAAAAAATGGTAGCCAATCTATAAAAAGAATAGGTAGAGACAACCCTGATATATTTAATTGGGAAGTAGATGATGATGTAGATGGGCATCTTCACTTTGATAAAAAAGAATTTAACAATAAAGATCTTACTTTAATTTTTCCTATAAGAGACGAATGGAGTAGAATTAAAAGTGAATTTATACAATCTTTTAGAGACCATTTAGAAATGATCGGAGCATTTTCAGGTGATAATTTAGATAACTCATTAAAAAGAGTACAATACTACCTAAAAAAGGAATTTAAAAAACCTGAATATAATGTAGATAAAAATCCTACTAATTTTCATTTTCAAACTAAAATTAATAGTAGACTACATTTTACTAATGAACCGGTATTTAAATTTTGGGTAGATAATATTTATAATAACCCTAAGTGGGAAGGTATGAAATTAATCTTTATAGACTTAGCTTCATTAAGAAAAAAAAGCTTTTTACCTTGGTTAGTTTCATTAGATGAAAGATTTCAAGGATGTACCATACCAGATGTGAATGTTACTAATCAACATCCTCAGAAAAAAGTTGTTATTCAAGCTTTTGAAAATGTTAGAGCAGATGAAAAATATCTAGATTATGCAGTTAAAGCTGACTATGATTTGAATGTTAGAACGAAGATAGACAATTGGTACTACATTTGGAGTATGATTAAGAAAAGTAAATTTTATAAAAAAATATAATGGAAAACAAAAAAACTAAAGAAGAAATAGCTAAAGAAAAGAAATTAGAAGAAGAATTTCAAAAGAAATTAGCAGAACTCAAAAAAAGAGATCCTTTTATTTATAAAAACTTTTAAATTTAGTTGGATAAAAGAATATTTATTACTATATTGTTATATATTAGTGTCGTAGCACCACTTTAAAAACACAAAAATGAAAAAAAACGTATTAAAGGTTATAGAAAAAGAACTCTACGATAGAGATCTAAGATACGCATCAAACAAGAGCGATAATCTAAAAACTCAACCAACAGAAACTAACTACCCAGATGCTAAATTGCACCAAATAGTGTCATTTATCAAATCTGGTATTAGAATCGCAGCATGTATTGCTGGCGCAATGGGTTACTTGTGGGTAGGGTTTATTGGTTTAGCAATTGCTGAGATAGTAGGAATAATAGAAGAATTAGTTTAATTATGAAAAAAAATAAATTTACATCAACAAAAGTATTTGACGGCTACAGTACCGTATTTCGTCAACACAGAGCAGAAACAACTCATTGTAAGTATTTACACGGATATGGAGTGTCTTTTAAGATTTGGTTCGAAGGAGATCTAGATGAAAGAAATTGGGTTTGGGATTTCGGTGGTATGAAAAGAGCTAAAGGTACTATAGAAGGAATGTCTCCTAAGCAGTGGTTTGATTATATGTTTGATCATACCTTTATAGTAGCAGAAGATGATCCGTTTGTAGAATCTTTTAATAAGATGGATCAAGCAGGAGTTGCTCAAGTAAGAGTTATAGAAGCTACAGGAGCAGAGAAATTTGCTGAATTAGTCTATTTTAAAGTTAATGACTTCATACACTTAGAAACTGATGGTAGAGTAAAAGTAACGAAAGTAGAATTTAGAGAGCACGACAGAAATAGTGCTATATTTGAACCTGGTGAATAAAGTATGTTAGGTAGAGTAAAGAATTATGATAAAAATTTACCTATAGTAGAGCTATATACTGCTGTTCAATCAGAAGGTAGTAGAGCTGGGTACCCTACAGTAGTAATTAGAACTACAGGGTGTACTCATAGATGTTATTTTGGTGAAGGTGGATGGTGTGATTCTTGGTATACTAGTATTCATGCAGAAAAAGGTAAGTATACCTTTAATGATATAAAAAAAATGTATGATGATAATCCTCAAATATCAGAAATGATGCTAACTGGGGGTTCTCCTACTATGCATAAAAAATTAGTAAATGAATTAACACATTTTGCACATGAAAGAAATATTTTTATTACTATTGAGACTGAAGGTAGCCATTTTGTTCCTACTGATTACCCTATTAACTTGCTTTCTATTAGTCCCAAGCTTAGTAATAGCATCCCCGTACTTGGTGTACTTACACCTCAAGGAGCAGTAACTGATCAGAATATGATTGATAGGCATAATAAATATAGGTTAAATTATGATGCTATGGCTAAACAGATTGAATATCATTCAGATTACCATATTAAACCTGTATGGGATGGTAGAGATCAAGATGCATTAAATGAAATATTAGATTTCATAAAAGACTTGAAAATACCTAACGATAAAGTTTGGTTTATGCCTGCTGGAGATAGCAGAGAAGCGTTATATAAATCTTACCCTGTGTTATTTGACTGGGTTAGAGATAATGGTTATAGAATGACTTGGAGGCCTCATATTATTGCTTTCGAGGATAAAAGAGAAGTTTAATGAATAAAGTTTATATATCTTGGAATCAGGTAAATAAACTACTTGATAAAATTCACGAACAAGCTAGTAACGAAGTAAAATACGTAGCAGGAATCCCAAGAGGAGGAAGTATACTAGCAGTTTTGTATTCTCATAGATTTAACGTAGAGTTTATGGAATACCCTAGCAACCACTACCCTCAGTTATTAATATTAGACGATATAGCAGATTCTGGTAAGACGTTAAAACAGTGGAAAGATAAATTTAATGTTCCGTTGTATGGTACTCTTCATTATAAAAGAAGTTCAAGCGAAAAACCAGATTTTTACGGCAGAAAAATGATAAAAGAAGATAATTGGATAGTATACCCTTGGGAAAGAAAAGACTCAAATAAGATACAAAATTATTTGGAAAATTGATAAAAATTACTTATATTAATATATGTGTATGAAAGATATAGAATTAGTTAAAGAAGGGTATGCAAATGGAGTATCTCCAAGATTTCCTTTAAATAAGTACGAAAAAGAAGAGATGATTGAAAAAGCAGCATTAGCTTATGCTAAGTTTTTAGAAGCATTAGATTGTGATTGGCAAAATGATCCTAACTCTAATGATACTCCTAGAAGAGTAGCTAAAGCTTATGTAAATGATTTATGGGCCGGTAGATATAACCCTATGAGTAATATTACAGCTTTTCCTTCTGATGGTTATGATGGTATAGTTCAAGAAAGTAACATACCTTTAACTTCTATGTGTTCTCATCATCACCAGACTATTGGAGGTAGAGTAAGTATTGCTTATGTACCTTCTAAAGATGGATTAGTAGTTGGATTATCTAAACTTAATAGACTTGTAGAGCATTTTGGAAGGAGGGGAGCGATACAAGAACAACTTACTGTTGCAATTCATAATGCAGTAGATAAGATATGTGAAGGTAATATTGGAGTAGCAGTAATGATAGATGCAACTCATAATTGTGTTAGCTGTAGAGGAGTTAAGCATCAAGGTGCTTCAATGCAAACAGCTAAATTAAGTGGATGCTTTTTAGAAGAAGAAGCAGCAAGAGCAGAGTTTTATAAAAATATAGAATTGGCAGGTAAATGTCACAAATAGAAGAATTAAAAAAATTAGGAGCTGAATTAAAAAGTTTAATTGAGCATACCTACGACGAAGTTAAAAGCGATAAGTACTCTAAGTACCATACAGCTTTAACTTCTTTTACTGATAATTATGAAATAGACTTTAGACCATGGGGTAATTACGAAGTAATATATACCAGCCCTTTTGTTAAAGTAAAAAGAATAACAGTAAAACCTCAAGGTATATTATCTTATCAGTATCATGATCAAAGAACTGAAGATTGGATAATAACAAGAGGAAGTGCTAAAATAGTATTAGATGATGAAGAGGTATGGAGAACTGAAGGAGAAAAAATTAGAATTAGAGTAGGGCAAAGACATAGAGTTAGTAATCCTAGTTTTGATAATGTACTAGAATTTATTGAAGTACAGACTGGTACTTATTTTGGTGAAGATGATATAGTAAGGATAGATGATGATTACGGTAGAGGAGATTATGAACACCTTAAAGATCATGTAGATATAAAAGAATGAGCAATGAGAAATAAAAGTTTAGCAGAATATATAGTAGAAATAGACGGCAAGCAATATGTACCGTACAGCAAAGCTGTAGAAGCAATAATGCAATCAGTGAGTAGAGAAGTTAAAGAAGCATTAAATGATGTATCTTCCGGAATGAAAGATGTTAATAACCTATTAGAAGACAATGATTAAGATAGCACACGAATCACCTAAGAGTATATTTGATGACGTTCAAAGAGTAACTGATTATGATTATGCTTTAGTTCATTTACTAGAAGAAGATGAACGATACCTCAAGCATTTTGAGGAAGCTATAAAAAAAGGTAGAGAAGTTATTTTAGATAATTCTATTTTTGAATTAGAAGAAGCTTTTGATGCAGAAAAATTTGCATATTGGGTTGAAAGATTAAGACCTGAATGGTATATAGTACCTGATGCCTTAGAAAATAGTTTATTGACTATGTCTCAAATGGAAAATTGGAATAAAAGATATAAAGACTTGCCCGGTAAGAAGATAGGAGTAGTACAGGGTAAAACCTATCAGTCAATTATTGATTGTTATAAGTATATGGACTATGTAGCTAATGTAGATATGATAGCTATTTCTTTTGATTACTCTTATTATACAGAATCAGTACCTCATGCTAATAAGTATGTAAGTTGGATGTTAGGAAGAATAAAATTATTAGGTGATTTACATAAACATGGTATAATAAATAAAAATAAACCTCATCATTTATTAGGATGCGGATTACCTCAAGAATTTAGCTTTTATAAGCATTCAGATTATGATTGGTTATACTCCTTAGATACTTCTAATCCAGTAGTTCACGGGATCAAAGGTATAAGCTACGGAGATGATGGTTTATGGAATAAGGAATCTCAAAAACTTTATGAATTAATAAATTATGAAGTAGAAGATACTAATACTATAATGAATAATATACAAAAGTTTAGATGGTTAACAAATGGAAGAAACACAGTGGATAGCGTTCTTTAGTCAGACTGGTTCTGAAATAGCTGATATATCTGAGTCTATAGGAAGATGGCCTGATAGAATTATTACTAATGAAAGACCAGAGCATTTAAGGACTATAGATCCTAGAATAGAAGAAAGAAACTATTGGACATTAAATAATAAACCTACTGAGGACAATTACTTAGAAATTTTAACTTATTTTCCTGATGCTATAGTAACTTTGCATGGGTGGTTAAGAATTATTCCTAAAGAAGTATGCGAGAGATCTTACATATATAACGGACATCCTGGATTAATAACAAAGTACCCAGAATTAAAAGGTAAAGATCCTCAAATAAGAGCATTTGAAGGAAAACACAAAACTATGGGGTGTGTACTTCATAAAGTATCTCCTGGAGTAGATGAAGGAAAAATATTATTAGAAGAAGAATTTAACGCACATGGGTTGGATCTTGATGGAGTTTTTCGTACATTAAGAGATAGAAGTTTATATATGTGGTGTAAGTTTTTAAATATAGCTTTATTAAATAGAAATTACTATAATGATAACTAGAATAGCATTAGTAGGAGCAAGCAGTACAGGTAAAACTACTGTTTATGAATTACTTAAAAATAAATTACCTAAATATGAATTCGTTAATGAATCTACTAGAACTATAGGTAATTATGGATTTCCTATTAATGAAAAAGGAACTGATGCTACTCAATTAGCTATTAGTAGTTTTCATTTAGAAGCTTTACTTCAACCTTATAATTTAGTACTAGATAGATGTTATATGGATGTTTTAGTTTATTCTAGATTTTTGGATAAAATAAAACCTATAACTTATAACTATATAGAAGATACTTGGAATAGAATTAAAAAAGAATATACTCATTATATTTATTTTCCTATTGAATTTGATTCAGTAGACGATGGAGTAAGAAGTGTTAATGAAGATTGGAGAACTAAAGTAGATAATGAGTTTAAAGCAGTACTAGAAGGTGTTCGTCAACCTTATTTGACGATAACTGGCTCTCCTATGCAGAGAGTAGATCAAATATTAAATTTTATAAAATGAGTAAACAATTAAAATTATTTAAAGAAGAAGAACTACCTCAATGGGTTAATGGAGTTCCATTTGTTGATGAGGTAGAAACATTTAATGCTACATTTGGCAAACCAAATAACTATGAACCAACTATCCCAGAGAAAAAAGAATGGCAATTTGTATACGACTTTATACTTGAAGAACTCGAAGAATATAGAGAAGCTTGCGAAAGGGGCGATATTGTGGAAGTTTTGGACGCTTTGTGCGACATTACTTATGTTTCCCTTGGGAACGGTGTTATGTTACACGGCCTTAAGGATAAGATATGGCCAGCATATCAAGAAGTACAAGCAAGTAATATGTCAAAAGCTTGTAAAACTGAAGAAGAAGCCATACAGACCGTCAGCCAAAGAAGTAAGGAACAAGGTGAGGCCTGCCATTTTGAAAAGATTAAAGAGGGACGGTATATTGTCTATCGTTCCAGAGATAAAAAAGTAATGAAGAGTATTAATTATTTTAGACCTAATTTAAATAAATTTTTTAAAGATGTATAAATACGGAGCAAAGTTAGTTAGAGTAGTCGATGGAGATACAGCAGATGTAATGATCGACTTAGGGTTTGATACTTGGGTAAAAGCTAGATTAAGATTTAAAGGAGTTGATACCTGGGAAAAAAGAACTAGAAATAAAAAAGAAAAAGTTAAAGGTATAGCAGCATCAGCTTTTACTAAAGAACATTTAGAAAGAAATAAAGGTAACTTTATTATTCAGTCTTTTGGTAAAGGTAAGTACGGTAGAGTACTAGCTGAGATCTTTATAGATGGAGAAGATAAATCTCTTAATCAGTTATTAATTGAAAATGGTCATGCGTATGTTTACGAAGGCGGCAAAAAACAAATATTTAATGGATAACCAAAGCAAAGTAAAAGAAATAGCTGGTAAGCACTTAGGTAAAGTAGGTGGTGACGGTTATAGTGATCAATATAATAGAGACCTATTAGTAAAGGTACCTAGAAAACTAAATAGAGAGACATATAATCTTTCTGGAAAGGAATTTGTAGGAGTTGATACATGGAATGCATATGAAGTATCTGCTATTACTACTAAAGGACAACCTGTAGCAGGTATGTTAAAAATAGTATGTCCTGCTGATTCTGAAAATCATGTAGAATCTAAGTCAATTAAGTTATATTTAAACTCTCTTAATATGACTAAAATAGGTAATACTGCTAAAGATTGTATTAAGGGAATAGAAGCTACAGTAAAAAGAGATTTAGATGAACTATTAGAAACTAATACGACTGTATCTTTTTATGCTGATGATTCTGAAACTACTCCTCTGTCTTTCAAAGATTATGAAGATGTATCTGAAATTGCTAATTTAGATGAAATAGATTTTACCTCTTTTAAATCAGATGCTTCTCAATTGGAGGCTCAAGATAATGACGAGGTAGAAGAGTTAAGATATAGGTCTAATTTATTAAGATCTAATTGTAGAGTTACTAATCAACCTGATTGGGGGGATGTATTTATTTACCTTAGAGGTAAAAAATTACCAACAGCAGCATCTTTAGCTAAATATATTGTTAGCCATAGAACTGTTAGTCATTTTCATGAAGAGATTTGCGAAATGGTATTTGCTCATTTATCTAAAGCTTTTCAACCAGAACAACTTATGGTTGCATGTCTATACACCAGAAGAGGTGGAATAGATATTAACCCTATAAGAGCTACTCATTCTAGTTTAGTACCAGAATTTTTTACTAGTCCAGATTTTATTATTCAAAAAACTTTAAGACAGTAATGACTATAATAGCAGGTCCTTGTCAACATGAAAATTTAAAAAACAGTCTTGATATAGCAGATTATTGCTATACAACCTGTAAAGACCTAGGTATAGATTACTTTTTTAAAGCTAGTTTTGATAAAGCTAACAGAACTTTTGTAAATTCTGACAGAGGATTAGGTTTAGAAAAATGTAAAGATGATTTTAGAGAAATAAACACCCTATATAAGATAACCACAGACTTTCATGAAACATCTCAGATAGATAACTTAGATGTCGACGTTATACAGATTCCTGCTTTTTTATCAAAGCAGACTAACTTAATTACTAAAGCAGTATCTACGGGCAAAATAGTAAACATTAAAAAAGGACAGTTTATGTCTCCTTATGAGATTGATGGTTTACTTTCTAAGACAGGAACAAAAAATGTATGGATTACCGAAAGAGGAAGTAGTTTTGGGTATAATAAAACCGTTATAGATTTTGAAGGAATAAAGTATATGCAAGATACATTTAATGTTCCTATATTTTTAGATATTACTCATAGTATTTCTGATAGAAAGTATGCTTTAACTATGGCTAGATTAGCTGGTACTATGGGACTCAATCTTTTTGTTGAAGTACACAGAGAACCAAACAAAGCTTTATCAGACGGTAAGAAAAGTATTTACTTAAAAGATTTTAAACAACTAGCAAAAGAGTATTATGATTGCAGGAAAGATATGGGGTAAAACTGAAGCGATAATCCAAAACGGTTTATTTGAATTTCACCGTATAGAGTTTAATAAAGGATATAAATGCTCAGAACACCTACACGAATATAAATGGAACGGATTTTATGTTGAATCTGGAATCATGAAAATAAAGGTATGGCAAGATGATCAAGGACTAGTTGATGAAACTATACTTAAAGCTGGTGAATTTACAAAAGTAAAACCTGGTTTTTACCATCAATTTGAAGGTATAGAATCTGGAATAGCCTTTGAACTATACTGGGCGGAATATAATCATAGTGATATTATTAGAAGAACTACAGGATGTCAAACATAGGAGTTTTTATACCAGCTAGGTTAAGTAGTTCGAGGATTAAAGAAAAAATGCTATTAGAGATAGACGGTAAGCCTTTGATTAGAGGGGTATATGATAAAGTTAAACAGTTTGGATACGATACATATGTTGTTACTGACTCTACTAAAATAGCCTCTCTCTTTCCGAAAAACTCTATTTTAACAGGAAATCATGAGAATGGTACTGCTAGAATAGCATCTTTAGTTGATATATTCAACTATTCTCATTATATTAATGTACAGGGTGATTTAATAGATGTAGAAAAAGAATTAGTTGATAAAGTTGCTTCTATGTTAAGTAAAGAAGAAGTAGTAACTGCATATACTAAACACCCAACATCGGTTAGAGTAGTACATAATGATTTATACGCTAATTGGTTTACTAGAGCTAATCTAGGATATGGAGATTTTCATGTAGGTATCTACGGATACTCTTCAGCAGCTTTGAAATGGTACAGTAATAACGATAGAGATAAAGCTGAGGAAATTGAAGATTTAGAACAATTAAGATTTTTTAATAAGTACAAAATAGCAGTATTTAATTATAATTATATAGGCAGAGAAATAAACACTAAAAACGACTTATGAGTGATATAAAAATTGAAGAGGAAAACGTACTAATAGCTACTAGGGTACCTCCTGGAGATAACTGGGAGTTATCCATTGACCAGGGAACTACGATTGATGGACTAGTAATGGCATTAACAATGTATATGCGTAAGACCAAATTTAAAGGTCATTATAGACTTGAACCACTGGATGGAAAACTTTATGCAATAAAATCGCATGAAGTACAGGTAGAAGAGGAAGAACCACAAAAATTTGATCTTTACGGAGAATATTAAGAAAATAGTTGGAATTCTGGGGTATTCTTCTTATATTAAGATAATAAAAACGGTTATATGGATAAAGTTCACCATTGGTTAGAAGAAGGGTTTACTCAAGCTGGTACCTTCTTTGTTTCCGGTAAATATACTCAAGGTGTAGATGTAGAGTTTATAGTAGATAGAAAAGATTGGTATATTCCTGGAGTATATATCTTTGCTGATAAAAAAGGTAACGTTCTTAAAATAGGTGAAAGTGGTAAACTAGCTGATAGAATGTTCAATCAATATAAAAGTATTACTAACGCTACTAATAATCGTATTAGAGAAAGCTTAAAAGCTGACTATGAGAAAGTTCATTTCTTCTTCTTCCCAGTTCCTCAAGCTACTGAGACTATTATGAATAGAGAGATTACTGGAGCTTTTCATAAGCAGTTAGAAGAACAACTTTTAAAAGAATATTGGAGAAACACTAACAAGCTTCCTATTTGGAACGAAATGAGAAAATAATATATGCAATTAGAAAAAAAGTACTATACCGTTCAAGATAATGAAACTCTTGAATTACTCTATAATCATATTGATAACTGTGACGTTATAGCTGTCGATACTGAAACCTCTGGTCTTAATCCTCGTAAAGATAAGGTAGTTGGTTGGTCTGTGTCTGGTGAAGAAGGAGTCGGTTTTTACTTACCTACTTTAGTTTGGAACTTTGACAAAGATAAATTAGAGCTTCAGACTATAAATGGTAAATCAACTGAGGTTATTTCTAAGAACCTTCTTAAAATGCTTAAGGGTAAGAAACTAGTATTTCATAATGCATCGTTTGACTGCCAGTTTATTAAAAATTACTTTGGTGTAGACTTAATCGAAGATATATGGGTTGATACTGGTTTATTAGTTCATACTGTTTATGAAGAAGGAGCTTTCGGTTACGGTGCCCCTTTTGCTCTTAAGTCTATTGCTATAATGAATCAAGAAGCTTTAGGTTTAGATATTGAAAAAGCAGCCAACGAAGAGCAGTTAGAATTAAAAGGATCTATAAAGAAAAACGGAGGTCATACTACTAAACTTTCATTTGAGATTTATAAAGCTGATCTAGATATACTATCTAAGTATGCTTCTGCCGATACTGATTTAACTTTACGTATATGTAATTTATATCTTGAAAAACTTAAAGAAGAAAAACTTGAAAAGTTCTTCTTTGAAGATGAGGTTATGCCGATATATAGAGAAGTAACTGTACCTATGGAAGCTGCAGGTGTAGACATAAATGTAGAACTAATAGAAGAGACTCATAAAGAAATCTCAGAAGACTTAATTAGGAATAAAGAGATTGTAATGAAGTCCCTATTAGCTATATCAGAGGTAAAAGAATGGGTCTTAGCTACCGCTTTAACTAATTACCCTGTATCTCATAAAGGTAACTGGGCTCAAAACTTAGTTACTCGTTACTCTTTACCTTTACCTAAATCTGAAAAAACTGATAAATACTCTCTTACTAGTAAAAATATTGAAGAGTTAGAAGACTCTAAGGTTAAACAGTTTTTACTAACTGGCGATGCTGATCTAATAGAAGATGTAGAAAAAGCTCGTATATCCATGGCTATGTGGAAAGAGACTAACGATGGTGAGTATATTAATATTCAATCTAAAAAGCATTTAGGTGAGATAGTATTTAAGTATATGGGTATTAAACCTAAAGTAGCAGGAGCCAATACTAAGTCTGGTAGAGCTAAGTTTGATATGGATATGGTAGAAGAGTTAGCGAAAGAATACCCTTGGGCTGAAAACCTAAGAATTTATAATAAACTACTAAAGATAAAATCTACTTATGTAGATAGATTTAGAGATAGGCAAGAAGATGGTAAGTATTATTTTTACTTTAAGCAGAATGGTACTGTCTCTGGTCGATATGGATCTGATGCTCAACAGTTACCTAAACCTTTAGAAGAAGGTGAAGATGCTCCTATTATAATGAAATATGTAAATATAGTAAGAGCCTTCTTAGTAGCTGGTGAAGGTAGAAAAGTTATTGATGCCGATTACGAATCATTAGAACCTCATTGCTTTGCCTCAGTATCTGGTGATGAAAAACTTCAAGAGATATTCGATAACGGTTGGGATTTTTATTCTTATGTCGCTATTCAAACTGAAAACCTAGAAGGAGTTTCTGCTGATAAAAAAGCTGATAACTATCTAAAAAAACTAGACCCAGTTAAACGTAATAAAGCTAAAGCTTATTCATTAGGGGTAGCATATGGTATGGAGGCTTATGCTCTTAAAATGACTTTAGGAGTAGATCAAAAGACTGCTGAAGGGTTGATTAAGGGATACTTAGACGGTTTTCCTGGATTAAGAGATTGGAGAGAAAACTCTCGTAGACAGATTAAAGATCATGGATATATTAAAAACTATGTAGGTCGTATAAGACATTTACCTAAAGTTCAAAGAATATACTCTAAGTTTGGTGAAAAGATGATGGATTGGAGATTTAGAAAGAACTTAGAAAATCAAGGACATAAAAGAGATGATATACTCAAAGTATATAGAGACTACCGAAACGGTTTGAATAACTGTTTAAACTTTCAATTACAATCATTAGCAGCTGCGGTAGTTAATAGAGCTGCTGTAGTTATTAATAGGGCTGCTAAAGAAAATGGCTTCGATGCTTTCGTTCAAGCGCAAGTTCATGACCAGTTGATTATCAATGTAAAGGAGGATCAAGCTGAAGCCTTTGCCCCTATCGTCCAAGAGATAATGGAGAATACTACTAAGTTACCTGGAGTAACTTTAAAAGCTCCTCCTGAAATAGCTAATAATTGGAGAGACGGACATTAGAATAGATAAATTAGAGAGAAATGACAATAAATTTAAAATTAAGTTATGGGAACATATAAATCAACAAAGCTATTTGATAATTATTCAGTAGCTCTTAGACAACACAAAGCAGCACATTCACATTGTAAACTACTCCACGGATATGCATTAAAATTTAAAGTATGGTTTGAATCAAACGAACCACTAGAAGAAAACCAATTGGATGAAATGAATTGGATTATGGATTATGGTGGTTTTAAATCTACAGATGCAGAACCAACCCCAGGAAATGGCCTTAAAGATTGGATGAATTATATGTGGGACCACACCTTATTAATTGAAAAAGATGATCCTCAATTAGAAACTTTCCAATATATGGAAGAATTAGGCCTCTGTTCTTTAAGAGTAATGGATGCTATGGGTGCAGAATCTTGTGCTAAATTAGTATTTGATCATTTTAATGAAAGAATGGCTTTAACCGGAGGAGGAAGAGTAAAAGTAACAAAAGTTGAATGTTGGGAAGCAGGTAAAAATTCATCAATATATCAAGAATAACAATTAAAATTAATATGATTAGAACAGCAGAATGTATAACCCCTAAACATCCAGATAAGATCTGTGATAGAATTTCAGATGCAATTTTAGATGCTTGTTTAAAACAAGATCTTAATACTAGAGCCGCTATAGAAACTATGGGTGGTCACGGAATAATAACTGTAACTGGAGAGTTAACTACCTCCGCCTTTGTTGATATTCCGGAAATAGTTAAATCTGTATACGGTAAAGATATAGGAGTACAAACTAATATAGTAATGCAATCACCTGAAATATCTCAAGGAGTAGATACCGGAGGAGCAGGAGATCAAGGTATTATGATAGGTTACGCTTGTACAGAAAATGAACAAATGGTACCTCAAGAGTATTATTTAGCAAGAAAGTTATGTGAATCTATCTATATAAATCATTCTTATGATGGAAAAACTCAAGTTACTATATTAGATGATGATTCATTAAACGTAGTAGCTTCGTTTCAAAATACTTCTTCTGAAGACTTAATACATCATATAAAAGATTTCTTTGCAGAAACAAACTATACCATCAATTCTCTACATTGTAACCCAGCTGGAGAATGGAATTTAGGAGGGTTTGATGCTGATACAGGGCTTACAGGAAGAAAATTAGCTGTAGATAATTATGGACCTAGAATACCTTTAGGCGGTGGAGCATTTAGCGGTAAGGATAGTTCTAAAGTAGATAGATCAGCTGCATATATGGCTAGAAGAATAGCAACAGATTATATAGAAAAATATAAAGCTGGTGAAGTTTATGTAACTCTAGCTTATGCTATAGGACATGATAAACCTCTACAAGCTACAGCTTTAGTAGACGGAAAAGAAGTAAGTATAGACGACTACGATTTAACTCCAAAAGGAATAGTAGAATTTTTAGGTTTAAAACAACCTATTTTCTATAAAACTTCTAAATGGGGTCATATGGGAAAAAACTTTTCATGGAATTAGTTGCCTATTAAATGAAAATAGTATATATTTATTATATATTGAAAGATCGACTCGAGAGCGATTCTAAATATTTTTAACCGGAAGCTTCGGCTCCACAAAACAAATGATATGAGTACATTAGAAATCTTTGAAAGGCATTTTAGTCCTTTCGACATCCTTTTTAGGAATCAATTTAAATCCGACAGCACATTTCAACCTGTTGGAAATTTCAAACATCCACATCCACTTAATATTTTTTACGATGACGCAGGACTTAATTTTGAAGTTGCCTGTACTGGTCTTACTAAAAAAGACGTAGTCTTAGATATTGAAGGGGATATTTTAAAAATTAGTTATACTAAACCTTTTGATGAAAGAGGTGATGATGGAGAAATCCATCCAGGAATGATCCATAACGGATTATCTAAAAAATCATTCGACTTAAGATATAAAATAGCACCTAAATTTGATTTAGGTAATATAGATGCTAAGTTAGTAAATGGTTTATTAGAAGTTTTTATACCATTAGCTGAAGAAGCTAAACCAAAATCAATTAAAATTAAGTAAATTTTATTGCTCTCGAGTTGGATCTTACAATAAAAGTTATTATATTATATTAAAAGAAAGTTATATGCCAAAATTATTAAAACCCGCAAATGATAGAGTAGTAATCAAACCTATTGATGAAGGAGAACAGACTTATGGATCTATAGTAATTCCTGATATGGGAAAAGAAAAACCTGAAATGGGAGAAGTACTAGCAATAGGACCAGGAAGATTATCTGAATACGGTAAATTGATCTCAGTTAGATCATGTAAAGTAGGAGATATAGTATTAGTTCCTAAAATAGGTTCTCTAAGAATAGATTTCGATGGAAAAGAGTATTACATAACAAGAGATAGTGAAATATTAGCAGTAGTAAAAGAATCAAACAATGAGTAAAAAAATTACATTTTCAAATAATGCTAGAAATAAACTAGCAAGTGGAGTAGATCAATTAGCAAATGCAGTAACCGCTACCTTAGGACCTTCTGGTAGAAACGTTATTATAGAAAAAGATATGGGCAACCCAGTCTCTACTAAAGACGGAGTTACAGTAGCTAAATCTATAGAGTTAAAAGATAAGGTAGAAAATTTAGGAGCACAGATAGTAAAGCAAGCAGCAATTAAAACAGCTGATTATGCCGGGGATGGTACTACAACATCAATGTTACTAGCTCAATCAATACTGCATGAAGGTATTAATCATATGTCTGCAGGTAGTAATGCAGTCGATATAAAAAGAGGTATAGATAAAGCAACATCTAAAATTACAGAGTTTTTATCTGATACTTCTAAAGATATTACAGATGAAGTACAATTAGAGCAAATTGCTACTATATCTGCTAATAATGATAAAGAAGTTGGAAAGTTAATATCAACAGCCATGGACAAGGTAGGGAGAGATGGAGTAGTTACGATTGAAGAGTCGAAGACAGGAGAGACGTATCTGGAAACAGTAGAAGGAATGCAATTCGACAGAGGTTATAAATCTCCATATTTTGTTACGGACAATAATTCTATGACATCAGTACTGAAGGATCCTTTTATTCTTATTGTCGATAAGAGGTTAAATCAGGTCAAAGAGTTACTTCCTATCTTGGAGGCTGTTTCTCAACAGAACAAATCTTTATTAATTATAGCTGAGGATATAGATGGAGAAGCTTTATCTACTATGGTAGTAAATAAGATGAGAGGTATATTAGCTTGTGCTGCTGTTAAAGCTCCTGATTTTGGAGATAGAAGAAAAGCTATAATGGAAGATATAGCTGAGTTAACTGGAGGACAAGTAGTATCATCTGAAAAAGGTATGAGATTAGAGAAGTTTGATACTGAATGGTTAGGTAAAGCTAATAAAGCTACTATTTCTAAAGAATCAACTACTATTATAGATGCTCAAGGATCAGAAGAATCTATTAATCAAAGAATAGCTTTATTAAAAGATCTTATTGAAGAATCTCAATCACCTTTTGAAAAAGAAAACTTACAGAGTAGACTTGCTAAATTTATAGGAGGAGTAGCAGTAGTTAATGTAGGAGGACATACTGAGATAGAAATGAAAGAGAAGAAAGATAGAGTAGAAGATGCTTTACATGCAACTAAAGCTGCATTAGAAGAAGGAGTACTTCCTGGAGGAGGAATTGCATTATGTAATGCCGCTATGAAACTAACCTTTGAAATAGAAGACGTAGAAAATGAAGACGAAAGAAAAGGATACGATATTATTATTAATGCTTGTGAGCAACCTTTTTTTAAGATACTCAGTAATGCAGGATATAATAAAAATGATATAACAGATATTGAAGTAAAGATAAAAGAAACTGGTGATGAATGGGACGGATATAATCCTAGAGCAGATAAATATGTTAACATGTTTACTGAAGGTATTATTGATCCTACCAAAGTTACTAGATTAGCCTTAGAAAACGCTGCATCAGTAGCAGGTACATTATTAATTACTGAAGCAGTAGTATCGAAAGGTAAAGAAAAAGAGAATAAACCAGCCGGTGGTGTAGATCCGTCTATGCTTTTAGGCTAAACAATTAAATTTAAAATTATGAATAAGCAACAATTATTTGAACAAATTTCAGGTTTTTATCAAACACTTGAAGAAGAACATGGAAAAACAACTAAAGCTTCACAAGCTAGAGCAAGAAAAGCAGCTGGTGAGATAAAGAAGCTAATCACTCCTTATAAGAAGGCAAGTGTAGCGGAGTCGAAGTAGGAAGGGCGTTTTTCTCTTTGCCACGCGCGAATTTGAAGAACCTTCCGGAGACGGAGGGTTTTTTTTATATATTTATAATAAAGTTATACAATGGAAGTAGATAATTTTAATAGTTATTTCAAAAGGATTTATTCCTACGGAGAGGCGAATAGTACATTATACTTCACACCTCCGGATACTAGGAAGTTATTTGAAGAGAATTTAAGTAAACACCCCGATAACGAAGATTTACTGCATTATAAAAATAATCCTATAAAATACAAATTAAATGATTATGGGTTTAGAACACCGGATAATTTCGATGATACTGACGGAGAGGGGAATGTATTTCTGGGGTGCAGTCATACTTTTGGTATAGGGCATTATTTAAAAAATACTTGGGCTTGGAGACTTAACCAAAAAATTGGAGGTAAGTTTTGGAATCTGTCCGTGCCGGGGACAGGAATCGGAACCGCTGCGCGTCTGTTAGGAGAGTTTAAGAATAAATTAAAAATAAAAAATATATTTCTCTATACTCCTTTTTGTTATAGATATGAAATATTTGATGGTAGAAAGAAATTATGGTTAAGTGTATCTCCTGTAAATGTATTTCATTACCATTTTCAAATATCCGAAGAAGCACGATTTATGTTAGGTCAAGAAGAAAATATGAGATTATATTGGAGAACTAATCTTGCTGCTATTAAGTATTATGCAGATGAAATAGGTGCTAAACTACATAGTATAAAAAATATAGACTTTTTTTTAATAAATAAAAATATACAACCTCCTAACCTTCCAGAAATAGCTAGAGATATAGATCATCCAGGAGTAAGTTATCAAGATTTAGTTTATGAAAATTTTCTTGAAGCATACGAAAAAGATTTACCGTTAAATGAAGAACCAGAAAGTTCATTTAAACCCTTAAAAACTATTATATGAAGTATTTAAAGTTATATGTTAATGGTTGTAGTTTTACAGCAGGAGATAGTCTTACTGAAAAAGAAATTTGGCCTTACCTATTATCTAAGAAATTAAATTTAGAATTAGTTAATCATTCTATGAATGGTAATTCTATGCAATCTATAGCTTATAATTCTGTAAATTACCTAAGTACTTTAGATCCAAAAGAAACCACAGTTGTAATAGGTTTAACATGGCCTACTAGATTTATGGTTTCACTTCTTGATTGTACTGTAAGTGTTACTCCTGCAACATTTGGTAGAGAAGATGTTTTAATTGGAAGAAGAGTACTTCCTTATAATCTTAAACATAAAGAAGGAAAATATGAAGGTAAAGATTATGAAAAAAGTATATCTGTTGTTAAAAAATTTGCTGAGTACTATAAAGATCAGTTAATAGATAACAAAGAACAATTACTTCAAAACCAGTTATTAACTCATTACACTCATATAGTATACTTACAAAGCTTTTTAGAAGTTAATAAATTTAATTATACTTTTGTAAAGTTTGGATCTTTTAGTAATAATCAACAAATAGAAGATAGCAGCCCTTATCCTATTTTTAATAAGATAGATCAAAAAAAGATTATAAAATTAGAAGATAATAAGTATAGTAAAAGTCCGACTAACCATCCTACAGCTGAACAATGTAAGGAAATAAGTAATATAATATTTAATGTAATCAAATGAAAAAATAAAAAATAAAAAAATGAGAAATATAAACAAAATTATAGCTTTAGGATTTCTAGCTACTTTTTTCTTATCTTCATGTGGAGGTGAAGGAGGGAATAAAACAACATCTGAAGAAGTAAAAGTTGCGGAAACAAAAGAAATCGATCCAATGCAAGATAAAGGAATTGGACCAATCACCTCAGTTGATATAAGTGGGGCAATTGATGACGCTTTAGCGTCTGAAGGAGCAATCTTTTTTGAAACAAATTGTACGGCTTGCCATAAGTTAGATAAAAGATTTATCGGGCCCGCAATTACAGGGATAACCAAAAGAAGAACTCCAGAATGGATAATGAATATGATATTAAATCCTGAGCTAATGGTTAAAGAAAATGATGCAGCAAAACAATTATTAATGGAATACATATCGCCAATGGCAAATCAAAGTTTAACAGAATCTGAAGCAAGAGCGATACTAGAATATTTTAGACAAAACGATAATAATGGCAGAAAATAGAGGTAGACCAGTTAGATTATTATACTTTGACATATTTTAAAAACTAAAATGAAACTGAGCCCAGAATTAATAAAATCTAAAGATTATAACCTTAATAAAGAGTATCGTATAGCAGTAATGCTTAACGGTCATCCAAAGCATTTAAATATTACTAGTAAGTTTTATAGCATATATAATGACTTATATGAAAATGTTACTTTTGATTTTTATGTATCAATATGGGATACTATTGATAATGATTATGAAAGTTTTGATCCAATTATAGATTTATCAAAAGAAAAATGGATTACTAAGTATGAGTTATTAAAAGAAGAAGATTGTCCGTTTGACTTAAAAAATTATATACCTGGTCGACATCAACCTCATTACTGTTGGACATTAAAAAAAGTAAACGAACTTAGAAATACTTCTAATATAAAGTACGATGCAGTGATACAGACTAGATGTGATTATATTTTAAGTAAATTATTTTTAGATAAGACAGTTTATACTATAGTTAGAAAACAATTTAACGACATTATAATGTATGCAAAAAATCCCGTTACAGTTAATAATGAAGATGCATGGGTACAAGATTTTTTCTTCGTTAGTAAACCTAAACCTATGGATGCATTAGCTGAAATGTTTGATGATATATTTGGAAAGAATGTTAACTATGATATAAAAAATTATGAAGGACCTGTTTTAATGCATTGTATACAACCCTACCATTTAATGAAAAGAGGTATACATATATCTGCTTTTAGGGAAGGAGGAGCCTTAATTAGAGAATCCTATAGATTTAATGAAGATATGTCTTTAGAAACTACCTCTATAACAGTAGGTAACAGTACCATAAAGCAGCAAGCTAACACGAATACAGGTTGGCCTAAAGCACTACCTTCAGATAGTCAGGTATTAAGATTATTAGAAGAGAAAGGACCATTATGGATTTTAGATCCTGAGAATCAGAAATTTATCGAACAGTATATTAAAAATTCCTCAAAATGAAAAAAATAGTTGCTACAATGAAGGAAATATATGATGCGATGAAACCTAACGTTCACCGTAATAGAAAAAAATATACTCGTAAATCAAAACATAAAAATAAAAATGAAAGTTAATTTACTAGAATATATTCATACCATAAAAGACTTCCCTAAAGAAGGAATTTATTTTAAAGATACCCAACCTTTATTAGAAGATACTATAGCATTTAAACAAGCTATAACTGAAATGGGTAGATTAGTTGAGCAACCTGATTACTGGGTAGGAATAGAATCTAGAGGTTTTATTTTTGCTGCTGCTTTAGCTGCTACCTTCGGAGGAGGATTAAAATTAATTAGAAAAGAAGGTAAACTACCTCCTGATTTTTTAGTAAAAGAATCTTATGATTTAGAATATGGAAGTGATACTATTGAAATGAAACAGGGTAATGGTTCGGTAATAATTGTAGACGATGTTATAGCTACTGGAGGCACTATGAATGCATCGGAAAACATTGTATCTAATGCAGGGTATGATTTATTAGATAAACTAGTATTGATCGATATAGGAATAGCAGAGAACAACGTTAAATCATTAATTAAATACTAATATGTGGAAAACAGATAACATACTCTTACTATCTGCTACTGATTTAGAACATGATTGTAAAGAGTTATTTGGTATACCTATCTTTATAACTGGTATCGGTAAGGTAAACGCAGCTGTAAATACTACAAGGTTAATTAACGAATACAACCCAGATCTAGTTATTAACTTCGGTTCATGTGGTAATTTAAAAGATTACAGGATAGGAGACGTATTAGAAGTAGGATCAGTATTAAATGATATTGATACTTTAGGATTTAATGAAACTGAACCTATTCAATTAAAAGTTAATTCTGGTATAAAATGCTTAACCACTGATCATATGTATGATAGTGCTCATGATGATTATGTTGAATCTTATATGGAAAAAATAGATGAATGTGATATTATCGATATGGAACTATTTAGCATAGCAGAAAGTTGTAGAATTGCTAATAAGTTCTTATATTCATATAAATGGGTTAGCGATGATGGCAGCAATGGTCAATGGCTTGAAAACGCTAAAGCCGGTTTTAGTAATTTTAAACAAATATTTAAATCTAAACATCTATGAGCGATTCAGTAAAAAAGTGGCACGAAACAATTACAGAGGATATCCATGCTGTATATGAAACAGCTGACGAAAGAAGAGAGAAAAAAATAAATAAGTTATTAAACAAAGCAAAAGAATCTGGTAGGATGACAGAGATAATGCAGAGAGTATTAGAAGTACAGAATGAATTTAATACTAGTTCTTTTTTATTAGGTTTAGAAGTAGCATGTGATGAACTATTAAAAGATGGCGCTTGAAAGATATGAAATGCAAATTCATAAAAGTGAGTTTAAACCTTTAAGTTTTGATAACTCATTTAAATTAGAAATTGCTTCTTCATTTAACAGTAATACAGAAAGACATTTTAAAAATATATTATCTTCTATTGATACTAGATTATCTGATTGGGGCGAAAGACCTACGTTAGATGATATTAAAAAAAGATTAAATAGTATATCTAAATGTACTTTATTTTTTCATAAAGATTTTAATGAAGTAATAGGTTGGGGTTGGTATTCTAACGTATTTACCTATGATTGGATTAATGAAGTACATGCTTTACCAACTGATAAGTCTATTTACTTTGGAGGTACTTATATACGTAAAGAATTAGATATACCACGAACTACCGGAGCACAGTTATATAATTACGGGTTTAAATATTTTTTAGATAGAAATGAATATATGTACGGATATATGGACGGTTGGAATAAAGCTCCAATAAAAATATGCCATAAAATAGGAGGTAGAGAATATAAATTTACAAAATGAGAGTTTGCATCTATGCTCAACCTAGAACTGGCTCAACAGTTTTAAGTTCTTATATTTCTAATCAATTAGGTCTATTAAATGTAGTCGAACCTTATAATATTAAAAACCCTGCATACTACTCAGATGAGCAAGTTTGGCTAGACCCAAGTACTACAGTTAAATTCTTATTTGGTGAGTTAAGATCTGAACAAGAAACTTCTTTACATCATTATTTTGATAAAGTAATAGTTTTAACAAGAGAAGATGATATATCAGGTGGTGAAAGTCATTTGATGGCATCAATTACCGGTAAATGGGAACCTTATAAGTATAACATAAGTAAATTTGATCGAGAAGAAAAGATTAAATTACAAGAAACTATTAAATTAAGAGCTGAGATTAGAAAGCAAATGAAAGCTTTACCTTATTTTCAAGTTACTTACGAAGAAATATTTTACAGAACAGTTGGAATTACGAATATAAATTCTTATCTTTGTATAAAGCAGGATAACTCGGATATAGGTATGTTCAACTTAGAGCATAAGTATAGACGAGATCCTATAAATAAAAAGTCACTAATTTGATAACTAAAGAAAAACTCCATAATCCTCCCTTAAGTAAAGAGTGGATAATAAAGTACTTTAAAAAAGACTACTTAAAGAGATCGTATAATAGATTTCAATGGTGGAGAAGTTATTCACCTAAACGACCACCTTTAAAAAGCTCAGCTTCTTTTAAGGATAAGATATATAACGGCGATTATGAGCACTCACCTCTTTTATTCGAAGCTTATTTAGCTGAATATAAGTTAAATGAACTATGGAATGAATGTAATCAAGATTATACTCAGTTCAGTGAACCTGCTTCTATCCATAAAATCAGGAGAAAGAGGTTATTAGAAGATTATACTAAGGATGAAAATACTAGGTTAGAGGCTATACGCATTAATTTTATGAAGGAATTCAAGATAGATCGAGAGGTTTATTACAAAGAAGCTGAAAACTCTTCAAAAAATTTACAAAATTTCTATGACTATATGTCTAGAAAATATAAAACTTAAATATTTATTAACATAACAAACATTAATTATGAACACAATTTTCATTATTTTAGGAGTACTTGCAGTATGTGCAGGTGTCTATTTCTTTTTCTACTCTAAGGGAAAGATCAATGACAGAGACGGAGATTTTATCCCAGACGAAATCGAGGATAAGGTTGAAGACGTAAAAGAAAAAGTTACTAACGTTAAAAAAGAAGTTAAACGTAGAGCTAAAGCTGTCAAAGAAGAAGTTGCTGATGTTAAAGCTGCAGGTAAGAAATTATCTAGAGAGGCAAGAGACGTTGGTAGAGCTGTTAGAGGTAAAAGAGGAAGAAAACCTAAGAAATAAATATGCAACAACAGGTAAATGTCGACATCAACCAAACAACAGGAGTTACATGCGATGAATGTGGAGGAATCTACTTCGAAAACGGACTCATTATCCGAGCAGCAAGTGGACTTCTCACCGGAACAGGTCAAAAGACTTACATCCCAATACCCGTCTTCAATTGTAAAAAATGCGGACACGTCAATAGTGAGTTCCAACCTAAGGAACTTGAGTCACTTGGCTAGGTATTGTTATTCCGGAATACAAGGACAAATTTATGGTGATTCCTCTAATGAGGAATATGATGGAGAGACTAGTTAGAGGGTAGGAGCTCTGCTAGTTAAAACTAGGGGCCTTCGGGCCTCTTTTTTTGTTCTTTTAAATCTATTTATATGAAACCAAAACTAATAGGTTACTTTAAAACTGTTACAGATGAAAAAAGTTAAAAAGATATTTATGGATTTTAAAAATTTATTTAAAGACGATAACAATATAAACGAAAAGTCTATCGTTGGATTTATTGCATTTATAGTAATGATATTGTTTGCATTTGCAGACTTACTTACTGGTTATTTTGGAAAAGATTTAGTTATAAACGAATTTATATATGATTCATTTCTATGGATAGTGCTTGGTTGTTTCGGTATTGCTGAAGCAGGAAGAGCTATAAATCCTAATAACAAAAAATAAAAACATGAAAAAAATATTATTACTTACTCTTGCTTTATTAGTAGCAGTACCATCATTAGCACAAGAGGAAAAGAAAAAGAAAAACTTCTTTAAAGAATTATATACTGATTTTTTAAAGTACGGAACTTTATATGCAGCTGGTGATATAAAAAACTCGATAGAAGCTAAAGAATCAACTTTCTTTGTCAGACCACCAGAAGGTGGAGGTTTATATGACATCCCAGAAGTAGTTGATAACACCCCAATCTACCCATTCGATTACAGATACGGATTTGGTATAAGAAAATTAGCTAGATTCGATTACGAAAGAAAACCAAAGAATTTTTACGATGGAACAGAAAGCCAATTAGCTTTTGTAGCTCCATCTTCCGCTATCCAAGGTTTAGAATACCAATTACATTACGAAAGAGAAAGATTTAGAGGTGAAGAATTTGAAAACCATAGATACTTTCTTAAACACACAGGTAAATGGTGGATAGTAAAAGGAGAATCAAGAGAAGTAGGTAAAGTAAATCTTAAATACCAATCTGCTGAAGTAAGAGGTCGTATTCCGATAGGAAAAAAACTTTCAATTTCTGCAGGTGCTATCTACAGAACCCACGAAAGACCTTACGGATACAATCCAGTTGAAATATGGTTAAATGAAACTGATGAAAATGGAAATGCTGTAAATCCTTGGTATACATTAGGATTTGAGTATGGATATGACGATCATTACGTAACAACACAGTATAATGGAGAAACATTATATGATTGGTACTGGACAGATCCAGATGGTAATATTGTAGCCAATACAGACTTAGAGTTTAGAGAGACTGTATTTACTCATTTAATGAACAGATATAACAATGAACAATGGGCCCTCTTAGATGCCTTTGGTGAGATTGCTCCTATCATTGGTGCAGATTTCTATCACTATAAAAACAAGTTCTGGTTACACGCTTACGCTAATTATATTTTACCTTATCACCACTATGTACAAGGAAATGAAGATTTTTCTTACTTACATAGAAATTCTTGGGGAGTAGGAGGACATAATGACGATTTAGATGGTGAACAATGGGAAGATTATTCAGCTGGTATTAATTTTGGTTGGAAAATTGGAAGAAATTTAGGAATATTTGCTGAAGGTGAATATACCAAAATGTGGGATACTAAATTCTATAACTCAACTTTTGGAATAAACTATACATTTAGATAAAGATGGCAAAACAAATAGGCGAAGATACTAAAGTAACTTTAGATTTAAAAACAATTGGAATGATAGCTGTAGGAATAGCATCGTTAGTAGGTATGTGGTTTGCAATACAAGCAGATATACAAGAAGCAAAAGAGCTACCACTCCCAGAAATAGACAGAATCGAATATGATTTAAAAGATGAATTAATTCGATCAACAATAATGGATACCCAAGATGATGTTGAGGATATTAAAGAAACTTTAGATAAGATGGACGAAAGATTATATGAAATGCAAAAAAACGGTAGATAATCGATGAAAAAGTTAGTTTTCTTAGTGTTATTTTTTCTACCTTTCTTATCTTTTTCACAAGAATATATTGACGATAGTAATTTTGATGATAAAATAAGTGAACAGTCTGCTTTTGGAGATGACGAAAGTTCTATTGTAGTAGTAGAATTCTGGGCTAAATTCAATGAAGTTAATGCATTTGCTGATTGGAATAAAGTAGAAGGGGTAAATTATTACAGAGTAGATATAGCAAAAGCTCCATCAGCTAAAAAAGAATACAGAGTCAGAATGGCTCCAACTATAATAATATTCAAAGACGGAATTAAAGAAGAATCTTTTAAAGCAGGACTAGATTTAGAATGCCCTGTTACATTAGATGAGTTAATAGAAGCGATTGAAGAGGTCAAAACAGCAAATCAATTTTAATTAATAACAATGAAAAAATTAGTATTATTCTTGGCAATGGTTTTACTGCTTAGTTGTAGTAAAGATGAATTAGCTTTAGAGCCTATAATCGAAATGAGTCTTAATGGCGAATCTTTTGATCCTTATGAAAGGTACGCAAAAGTTAGAACTTTTGGTGGCACTAAATACGCCGATGGTGTAGTTAAGAAAATCTTTATTTTATATCTTCAAATAGACGACGGCGAACCAAGACTAGACAGACAACATTTTGCTTTATATTGTTTGGATTCAGATGCAAACGATGATGGAGAATTATTAGATGTTGGAACATACACTTGGGAAAGTCCAGATGGTAAATATGCTGGTGTAGAAATACCAGGTAATGATGAATATGTTGTCTGGAATGAGGTTATAGTACAAGATGCAGGTCAATTAGGTGGAGCACATAGCGGTTTGATATGTTTAACTGCTGAAGGGGAGTTTTTCAACCCTTACATTCAAGCAAACATGACGGTAAACTTAAGATTAGAAAACTTTCCTATAGGAATAGATATTGACGCTACACCTTATGGATATTTGTTAGATTAAATTTAAATTAATAAGTTATATTTTAGTAGAAAATGACAGAACAGCAAAACGGTAACACCCAGTTGAATGGTGTTAGAAACGAATTCAACGAAAGGTTAAGAAAGAAAAGTTTTTTAGGGAAAGCAAATAGAATTATCTGGACTAATCAAAGGAGGTATAGAACAATCTAAATAAAAGTTATGATGCCTTTACCCTGTCCTTCTTGTGGACAGCCTTTAGGATTAAAGCTAGATTTTTTAGTTAAACATCCTGCTGTTCAATGCCCATACTGTAAATCCGTATTAAAATTTAATATAGATAAAGAATCCACAGCTAAAATGCAGAAGGGTTTAAAAGAACTACAAGACCTTAAAAAAAAGTACGAAAGCCTAGCAAAGTTTAGTTAAATTATTTCTATTTATTAATGTTATGCAGAATGGTTATGCTATCTGCATGCAAAATTAATTTTTTTATTAACCTTTTAACTTAATTTTAAAATGGCAGCATCAATTGCACAAGATTTCGTAGGTTTACCGATTGAAGATCTTATAGTTTCTCCAATAGTTGGAATGGCTAAAGGTCAAGCGAAACTAAACAAAGTAACATGGGACTACATAAGTGAAGTAGCTTTTGTCACCGAAAATGGTAAGACAGTAGCTAGATCATTAGATGTAGAACTTAACAGAATAGCTGTAGACGGAGCAACAGGAGCACAAACTCCTGAAGTAGTCCACAGTAGAATTCCAATGTTACCTTTAGTTCCTTTACCTTCTTTAGCTATTACTAATGCTAACATTGACTTCACTATGGAAGTACAAACTCAAAACCAATCCTCAGATACAACTAAAGCTAGTGCTGGTACTACAGTAACTGGAGGATACAAAGGTTGGGGTTTCAATGTAGAAGCAACAGTAACAGGTAAAGTATCTACTACTAAGGAAAACATTAGAAAATCAGATAACACAGCTAAATATACTGTTAGTGTTACTGCAACTCAATTACCACCTACTGAAGGTATGCTTAAATTGTCAGATTACCTTACTAAAATGATGGAACCGAGTAATATTCCTCTACCGTCAGATAAAAACTAGTAAAATAGTTGGTTTCTAATATAATTTTTATTATATTATAAATAAAGGATTCTGTAAATGGCAAAATTACAAATTGAAGAGCTAGTTAGCGGTCTTTTAGAGGCCGCTATAGTAGCTAAACAGATAAGCGAAAGGCAACATATTAATGCTTTAGCAAATTATTTCGATGATAAAGGAAATCCTATTTCTACTACGGTGCAAATAGGCGGTAAAAAAGTTACCGTTCCTTTCTATAGTATTGCAGATCATACTTCGATTGGATTAGATGAGATGGAAGTAGAGTTTGATGCTAGATTAGGTTTTGATACCTCATCTGAACCATCAAAACTTAAACAATCATTACTTGGTAAGTATAAAGGTAAGAAGAAATATAAAAGCTTAGTTAAGAATATAGAAGTAGATCATGCTCATAATCCTAACAATATAGCTTGCGCTAAGATTAGAGTTAAGTTTAAAAAAGATGAGACACCAGAAGCAGTGTCAAGAATGGTTGATGAATTTATAACCCAAATGGGTGAACCAACAACACCAGATAAAAAATAAAATATGAAATTTGAAGTATTAAGATTCAGCTCTCAAAACGAATCCTCTTTAGGAGTACTTTTTGATGTTACTGAAGGAAGAAAATTTTTATGTTTCACTTTAGAAGATGAAGCAAGAAAAGTAAAAGTTTCAGGTGAAACTAGGATCCCAGCAGGTACCTATAATTTAGGTTTAAGAACTGTTGGAGGATTTAATGAAAGATATGCAAGTAGATTTCCAGGTATACATAAAGGAATGATACATGTACTAAACGTTCCTAATTTTGAGTATATATTATGGCATTGTGGAAATGATGATGATGATACTATGGGATGTTTATTATTAGGAGATACTTCTCAACAAAATATATCTAAGCAAGGATTTATTGGAGCTTCTTCTGATGCTTATAAGAGAGTGTACCCTCACATAGCAGATGCATTAGCTAGTGGTCAAGAATGTGAAGTTACATATATTGATTATGATACTGCTATAGTACAATAAGATGAAAAATAAAGATATAAGAACTTACCTCTTCTGGGGCATACTTGGCATATTTGTTGGGTATGTTATTTTTGGTAGAGGAACTATTAAGGTTGATGTTAAAAAATATGAAGCTAAAATAAATGCTTTAAATATAATTATTGACTCAGCTAGAACTAAGAATGTAGAACTACAAACTAAAATAAGTGATTTTGAATCAGTAGTGGCTGATGCTAATAATAAGATTAACAACCTTAATAAAAGAATTTATACAATTAAAAAAGAAACAGATGAAAAGATTAATAGTATTAATAATCTTAATAACGACGAGCTATACAAGTTTTTCGCAGACAGATACAGACAGTACCTCGATTCGATTGCAAGTCCCAATAGCAAAGTTAGTAATTAAAGACCTTCTTATTGGAGATGCAGCTAAAAGACAGCTTGTAGTTACTGATACTATTTTGCAGAAAAAAGATATTCAGCTTACAGCAAAAGATACTATAATATCTAATCTTAATCTACAAATAGTTAACTTCAATAAAATTATATCTACTAAAGATAAACAGAAGCATATTCAAGAAAATCTTCAAAAAGACTTAGAAAAAGCTTTAAAAAAAGCTAAAAGGAGAGAATTCCTTTATAAAGTAGGTACGATTGCCGGCGGTGTATTTGCCGTACTTTTCTTAACCAAGTAAGTAAAACTATTTATACTAAAGAAAACTATGCTTAATACATTTAGAAAAGGTTTTTTTCCTTTTATTATAGCTATCTCTGCTCTTTCCGTATCAGGATCAGCAGCTTTTTATTCAGTATACGGATTGAGTAAACTATTTGCTGGAGCAGCTGTAGAGGTAATTATAATGGCTGGTTCTTTAGAAGTAGCTAAATTGGTTATAGCATCATTACTGTATCAATATTGGGATACAATAAACAAAATTTTAAGAACTTATTTAACTATAGCAGCTACAATACTTGTACTTATAACCAGTATGGGTATATATGGATTCTTATCAGCTGCTTACCAAGAAACTTATCAAACGTTATTAGTTAATGAAAATAGAATTGAATTTTTAGATAATAAGGCAAAATTTTATGAAGACGATATTACAAGATATGATAAAGAGATTGAACAAATACTGGACAATATTAGTACTCTTTCTAATGCCAAGTCTAGATCAATCCAAGTCAAGGATACCAGTGTGGCTGGAGGCATTCGAAATACGATTTCCACGGTTGACTTACGTCTTGCACAAGATAGACTCAGAGTTGAAGAAAATAACAGGAAAGATGTCTATCTAAGAAGATCTATAGCTGCAGATAGCTTACAGAAGCATCAATTTGAAATATTAGAATTACAGAATAACTCAGATATAGCAGGTGAATTAGGACCATTAAAGTATTTAGCTGGACTAACCGGTACACCTATGGATAAGATAATTAATATATTATTATTAGTTATCATATTTGTATTTGATCCATTAGCAATAGCATTAGTTGTAGCAGCAAATATGGCTTTTGCAACTGCTTTTCCAAGAAGAGAAGAAAATTTATATGGAGAAAAAGAAGAACCTATAACTACTTTATATGAAGAAAAAGATAGAGAAGAAGCTCCTGTTATACAGACTTTATTAACAGATGTAGAAGTATTAGATAATATGGAGAAGATGTTGAGTCCTACTCCTACAGCTACTGCAACACCTACACCTACCCCAGAAGCATCTCCTACTCCTAAACCAAAATTAATTATAAAAGATGAACCTGTAGGTAATGTAAATGATCTTAAAACCAATCCTAATAATTTTAAAATAGTTAACAAAGATGGCTCAGTAGAATACTTAAATGAAGAACCTAGAATAGATATTAGAGGGACTAGAGCTTATGTTAATTTAAAAGACGGAAGAGAAGGTTGGATGGATAGAGATAATAGTGATAGAATTATCTATATGTAAAGTTGTTTATTCGATTAATTTTTACTATATTATATTATGGACAAAAAAGTATACGACATGTTAAAGAAGAGTGCTGAAGCAGATAAAGCTAAAGCATTACTTTCATTTGAATTATTAACTAAGAATGCTGTTGGTGTAGGAGATCACACTACTGATGATTTCTATAAAAACTGTGAACAAGCATTAAAGTTATTAGCTTCAGCAGAAGAAAGAATTGAAACTTTAGAGAAGTATTTTAATTAAAAATTATTAATAAAAGTTATATGAGTAAAAAAGCTATAGAAGTTTTAAAGAAGGAGTACCCTACTATTTACAGTGCATACAGAGAGATTCAAGAAGAGCAATTTGAACTCTTTGCTAAAAAACATCTCGACTATGGAATGGGAAATGTATCAGCTGGAACTCAATTAGTAAATGAAGAAGAGGTTGATTTTGCGATGACAGGCCTTTGGTATAGATTATCTGATAAAATTAACAGATGGAAAAATATGATACTTACTAATCGTAAAACTCAGAATGAAACATTGATAGATACTTTCCAAGACATTACTAACTATGGAATTATAGCCCAGTTAGTATTTAACGGTAAATGGAAAGATAATTAATATGCCAAAAAAAATTCCAAAGCAAGTTAAACTTGTCAAGGATAGTTATATAAAGCAATCTAAGAGTAACAAACATATCTCTTATAGCCAATTATTTACCTATCTAAGTTGTAAACGTAAATGGGAGTTACAGTATCTTCGTAAGATAGCTCCATATGACCCGTCGATACATGCCGTATTCGGATCGGCATTTCACGAAACATTACAGAATTATTTAGACGTTATGTACTCTAATACTGCAAAAGCAGCAGATGAAATAGATACAAATGCTTACCTTTACGAAAGAATGTCTAAAAATTATAAAAGACAAAAAATGCAGAATGGAGGAGAACATTTCTCTGATCCTAATGAAATGAATATGTTCTGGTTAGATGGTAAACATATAATGGAATATATTAAAAAGAAAAGAGGAGGATACTTTTCTAAAAAGAATACTTATCTAGCTGGTATAGAGACTTTACTTTATCAAGAGATTAGACCTGGAGTATTTTTTAAAGGTTATATAGATTTAGTATTCTATGATAAAGTATTAGATGAATATACCTTAGTTGATATAAAAACATCTACAAAAGGTTGGAATAAATTTGCAAAAGCTGATGATAAGAAAATATTTCAATTACTTTTATATAAAGAGTATTTTTCTAGACAGTTTAACGTTCCTATAGAGAAGGTAAACGTTGAGTATTTTATAGTTAAAAGAAGAGTACCTATAGAAGCAGATTTTGCTGCTATGCAAAGAAGAGTCCAAGAGTTTAGACCAACAGCAGGAAAGATTAAAAGAGGTAAAGCTCTATCAGCTATGAATAACTTTATAGTGGACGTTTTAGATAGTAATAATGAATATATAGATAAAAGTTACCACTGTACTGGTGATAGGAGTCCATGCTGGCATTGCAATGTTTACGATGGAGTTTTAGAAAAATAGCCTATTTATATATAAATATATACTTATATATTGTTATAAAACATTAGTTATGATTAAAGATGAAAAGTTAACATCCGTTAAAATTACACAGCCTCACTTCGATAAATTCAAAATGGCATGCTTACAAGATAATTTTTCTTTTAAAAAGCTTGCAGATCGGGCAATTTTTCTTTATATTACAGATAAAGAGTTTAAGAGATTAATTCACGAAACTATATCCATTAAATTGAAAAAATGATAGAAGGTTATATTCCAAAGAACGAAAGAAAGAAAATAATATTACTTTGCGATGATATTAGAATGCATTCAGGTATTGCTACTATGGCAAGAGAGTTTGTAGTACACTTATCTCATAAGTATAATTGGTTTCAGTTAGGAGCAGCTTTAAAACATCCTGATCAAGGTAAAACCTTTGATATTAGTCAAGATGTAGGAAAGAGAAAAGGTATTAATGATGCAGATGTAAAAGTAATGTCGTGGAATGGATACGGAGACGCAGGAGTTGTAAGAAACTTGATTGCAAAAGAACAAGCAGATGCTATTTTTATATTTACTGATCCAAGATACTGGGTATGGTTATTTGAAATAGAAAGAGAAGTAAGAAGTAAAATTCCTATCTTTTGGTTAAATATATGGGACGATTATCCTGCTCCTATGTACAATAGATCTTATTACGAATCAGTAGATTTATTAATGGGTATATCAAAACAGACAGTTAATATTAATAAATTAGTATTAGAGGAAAAAGCTAAAGATAAAGTTATAGAATATGTACCTCATGGTATAGATGAAAAAGATTTCTTTCCTATTAGAGAAGGACACGAGCTTTATCCTAAATTATTAGAGTTTAAAAAACAAACTGTACCTGTTGATGCTGAGTTTATAGTATATTTTAATTCTAGAAATATACATAGAAAAAGACCAGGTGATACGTTAATGGCTTATAAGCATTTCTGTGATCAAATAGGAGAAGAAAAAGCTAAGAAGACTGCTTTAGTTATGCATACTCAACCCTCTGATAATAATGGTACAGATCTTCAAGCTATGAAAAATACTTTCTACCCAGAAGGTAATATTTTCTTTTCTAGCCAAAAAATATCTCCTCAACAAATGAACTTTATGTATAATATGGCTGATTTAACTGTCTTATTATCATCTAATGAAGGCTGGGGATTATCTTTAACCGAATCTATGATGTGTGGTACTATGATATCAGCTAACGTTACAGGAGGTATGCAAGATCAAATGAGATTTGTAGATGATAAAGGTAAATGGATAGAGTTTGATAGTGAGTTTCCTTCTAATCATAGAGGTACATATAAAGAACATGGTGAATGGGTTATACCAGTCTTTCCATCTAATATATCATTTACAGGTTCTCCTATGACTCCTTATATATACGATGATAGATTAAGTCCTGAAGATGCATCTAAAGCAATATTAGAAGCTTATGAATTAGGAAAAGAAGAAAGAAATAAAAGAGGATTAAAAGGTCATGAGTGGGTTATGTCTGATGAAGCAGGAATGTGTTCTTCTAAGATGAGTAAGAAAATAGGAGAGTGTATGGAGAAAGCTTTTAAAAACTTTAAACCTAGACCTTCTTATAGTGTTGTAAAGATAGAAAAGTATAAACCTCTTACTGTTAAACATAAAATTACAGGTTATTAATATGGATAAGATTTCAGTAGTAGTTAGTTCACCAGTAGATACTTACTCAGGTTACGGAGCAAGATCAAGAGACTTTGTAAAAGCATTAATAGCTTTAGGAAAGTACGATGTAAAATTATTATCTCAAAGATGGGGTAATACTAGATTTGGATATTTAGAAGATCACGAAGAAGATGATTTATTAGTAAATATTATCCCTCAAATGACTAGTGCCCCTGATATATGGATACAGATTACAGTACCTAATGAATTTCAAAAAGTAGGTAAGTATAACATAGGAGTTACAGCAGGTATAGAAACTACATTATGTGATAAAACATGGATAGAAGGTATTAATAGAATGGATTTAGTACTAACTTCTTCTGTTCATTCTAAAAATGTTCTTGAAGAGACTAAATGGGATATAAAAGATAATAGAACAGGTCAAATAGTTGAAACATCAAAATCAAATATACCAATTAAGGTATTATTTGAAGGAATAGATAATACAAAATATGGAGTTAATCCTAATACTGAATTTGACTTATCTTCTGTAAAAGAAGATTTTTGTTTCCTATTTGTAGGACATTGGCTGCAAGGTAATTTTGGTCATGATAGAAAGAACGTAGGTTATATGATTAAATCGTTCTTAGAAACGTTTAAAAACAAATCAAAACAACCAGCTCTTTTACTTAAAACCTCTCATGTAGGTAGTTCTATAATCGATCAAGATAGGATACTTAAGAAGATAGGAGAAATAAGGCAAAGTGTAAAAGGTAAGTTACCTAACATATACCTTATACATGGAGAAGTACATGATACAGATATAAATAACTTGTACAATAACCCTAAAGTTAAAGCGATGGTCTGTTTAACTAAAGGAGAAGGCTTTGGTAGACCTCTATTAGAGTTCAGTGTCGTTAAAAAACCTATACTTACAACAGGTTGGTCTGGACATATGGACTTTTTAAATAATAGAGAAGCTTTCCTTTGTGGTGGTGAGATACATAAGTTAGATAATTCATCAATACAGAAAGGAGTATTGCTTCCTGAAAGTGAATGGTTTCAACCTGATGATGGTCAAGTAGGAGCAGGATATAAAGAAATTTATAAAAATTATAAAAAATGGGTACCTTTAGCTAAACAGCTAGGATTTAGAAATTCAAAAGACTTTAGTTTTGAATCTATGACTAAACTATTAGGAGAGATATTAGACGAAAGCTTACCAGAATTTCCTAAGCAAGTAGAGTTGAATTTACCTAAATTAGATTTACCTAAATTAAAATAGTTATGAAAAAAGATAGATTAGTAAAAGGTCCTTTTGGTAGCGATGCTTGTTATGAACAAACGTTTACACAAGAAGGAGAGGAAGTTAAAACTTGGCTTTGTATGGGCAGCGGTTTTAGTACTTCTACTAAAATGGATAAAGATTCTAAGATAGTAAAAGATACATTAGAAACTTCTCCTGAATTATATAAAGATTTAATGCACATAGATGAAAATGATAGAGCATGGTTTCCTGCTACAATTACTCTTCCTGGTAAAGGAATGGTATTTGCAGATGGTACAGATAAGAAGAATTGGAGATGGGCAGCTATCAAAGCAAAAGTATTAACAGAAGAAGAAATTAAATCAGGTAAGTATCCAAAAGACCAAACACATAAAATGGATATGAAAAATATGTCACATTTTGACGCTAATAAAGGATTTATGGACGCTTTAGAAATTATAGGATTTTATGAAGTCAATTAGTTACGCAATTACAGTATGTAATGAGTTTGTAGAAATACAAAATCTCGTTCCTTTTCTTTTACAGCATAAAAGAGATGAAGATCAAATAGTAGTTTTATACGATCAAAATAACGGTACCGAAGGAGTAGAAGACTTCTTAAGAGCTAAGAGTGTTAATAATGACTTTAGCTGGTACCCTGGTACATTTAATAGAGACTTTAGTGAGTGGAAAAATCTACTTACCAGTCACTGTAGAGGAGATTATATATTTCAAATAGATGCTGACGAATTACCAGATGAAGCATTAATTAAAAATCTACCTAGACTATTAGAAGCTAATCCTGATAATGAAGTTTACCTTACTCCAAGAATAAACACAGTTAAAGGTTTAACTCAAGAACATATTGGAAGATGGCAATGGAGAGTAAATGAAAAAGGATGGGTTAACTGGCCTGACTATCAATGGAGAATATGGCAAAATAAACCTGAAATAAAATGGGTAAATAAAGTTCATGAAAAGCTATCAGGCTATAAAACATTTGCTGCATTACCAGCCTCACCTAAATATGCTTTATATCATCCAAAAGATATTATTAGACAGGAAAGACAAAATGCATTTTATAACACTATAACAGATTAATTATGGGAGCACCATTTATATTACAAGAAGATTCAATTAAAGATGTAGTTAACTCAGTAGGAGTAATAACTGATTATTTAAAAAAGTTTGAACAAAAAGATATTTCATTAGTTAAATTATTTGCTGATGATGTAGAGCTTATAGATTGGAATATTCATAGGAAAGGTTTTGACGATGTAGTTAAAGCTTACGAAGATATATTCAAAGCAGTAAATACTTTTAAAATTACTAGCCCCGGTATTGGAGATGTATCATCTACAGATTCAGTTCTACTCTACCCAGTCATTAAAGTAGATGCTCAAGCATTTTTATGTAGAATAGATATAACGATTGATAATAAAGAACCTTTAAAAGTTATTGATATAATTACTCTAAACAGTAAAGGTTTAATTAGTAAAATTAACGCCTTTAAGCAATAATGAAAGTAGGTATTATAGGAAATGGTTTTGTAGGAGAAGCACAAGCATTTGCTTTTAGTCCTACGTACGAAATAAAAATTTATGATGTTGATCCTCTAAAGAGTTTAAATACTTTAGAAGAAGTACATAACTGTGGAGTAGTATTTGTTTGTGTACCATCTCCTATGAATGAAGATGGCTCTCAAAACTTATCATATATCGAAGAAGTTTTTGATAATGCTACACCTCGCCCAGTATATGTTATAAAATCAACAGTTATACCTGGTACGACACGTCTCTTACAAGAGAAATATAAAGATTTAAGTATAGTGTTTAGTCCTGAATTTTTAACTCAAAGAACCGCTAAATTAGATATGATGACTCAAGCAAGAATTATATTTGGAGGTGATGATATAACTACAAGAGCATTAGAAGATTTTTATTCTAAAAGATTTAAAAATAGAAACTATATCCATACTGATTCAACTACAGCAGAGTTAATTAAATATATGAATAATACTTTCTTTGCTACTAAAGTATCATTTATGAATGAGTTTAAAATATTAGCTGATAAGTTAGGAGTAGATTGGAAAACAGCAATATGGGGATTTGCATCAGATCATAGATTAGGAGACAGTCATTTAGATGTTCCTGGTCCTGATGGTAAATTAGGTTTTGGAGGAACTTGCTTTCCAAAAGATATTAATGCTATCATAGATGTAGCAAATAATAATAAAGTTGATATGAAAGTATTAAAAGCAGCCTGGAAAACTAATTTAGAAGTAAGACCTGAAAAGGATTGGGAAAAATTAAAAGGAAAAGCAGTAGTATGAAAACAAAGATACGTAAAAAGTCCGCTTTAGTTCTAGGTGGAGGAGGATTTATAGGAGGACATTTAGCTAAAAGATTAAAAGAAGAAGGGTTTTGGGTTAGAATAGTAGATATCAAACACAAACATGAATATTTTAATCATAACGATATATGTAACGATTATGTAGCAGGTGACTTAAGAGACCCTAAAGTAGTTGAAGCAGTATTTAGAATAGAAACAGATCCTAATCATAAGGATGTTATTTATAACTATAATTTCTATAAACAACCTTTTACTAACGTAGAAGCTTTTGATGAAGTTTATCAATTAGCTGCTGATATGGGAGGAGCTGGCTATATATTTACCGGAGATAATGATGCAAATGTTATGCATAACTCAGCATTAGTAAACTTAAATGTAGTAAACGAAGCTACTAAAACCGGAGTAGGTAGAATATTTTATTCTTCATCAGCTTGTATGTACCCAGAACATAATCAATTAGATCCTGATAACCCTAATTGTGAAGAGTCATCAGCTTACCCAGCAGATCCAGATAGTGAATACGGATGGGAAAAACTATTTAGTGAGAGATTATATTTTGCTTTTAATAGAAATTATAATTTAGATGTAAGAGTAGCTCGTTATCATAATATTTTTGGTCCTGAAGGAACATACGATGGAGGTAGAGAGAAAGCTCCTGCTGCTATGTGCCGTAAAGCTGCTGAAGGAAAAGAAGAAATAGAAGTATGGGGAAGTGGTAATCAAACAAGATCATTTATGTATGTAGACGAATGTGTTGAAGCTACTTTAAGGTTAATGAGACAAGATAAGTTCTTAGGCCCTGTTAATATTGGATCAGAAGAAATGGTTACTATTAATGAATTAGCTCAAATAGCAATAGACCTTTCCGGAAATAATCTTTCTATAAAAAATATTGATGGTCAAGAGTTTATAGACAAATATGGCTTTCCTTGTCCGTTAGGAGTAAATGGTAGAAATTCTCATAATAAATTATATAGACAAAAAATAGGATGGGAGTCTAAAGCTACTCTTAAAGAAGGAATGGCTAAAACTTTTAAATGGATTAAAAAACAAATAAAATGATAAGTAAAAGAGCAAAAACATTTTTCGATTATAATAAAATATTATTTACTTTATCTAAAGTTATTGGAGCATGGGTGAATGGCAATACTGAACTGGTAGGAGTAAATAGTAATTATGAAAAAAGAATAATAGACGTAGATACTGACTTTGTACCTGCTACTAAAGATAACGGTTGGAAGTTTTCTATAGTTCTATCGTACGATTTAAGTAATAACCTTAATAAAGAACAAGTAGCAACAACTCTTAATAGCTTAATATCAGATACAATCGACCCTTTACCTCGTAATAATAGAACTAGTGGATAAAATAAGAAAACTATTAGTTATGTTTGGTAACCTATTCGATCCAGGATGGTATGCTAATAAGATAAACGAAAAGTTAGGAGTTTATGAGTGGGCAAAGAAAAGTAAGTTTCGTAAATGGCAAGAAGGTTTAACAGGCTGGAAGTTTTGGGCTTGGCAGTTAGTAGGAGGTTTAACTTTTGTTATTGTTATAGAGTTCTTACTCAATAAAATAGGTATGACAATGTTACCTTGGAAATAAAAAAATGAATAAAAAGATATTACTATTTACGACTATTGGTGAACTCTCTGAAGAGTCTCAAGCTCATGTTAATGCTAGCTTTCAATCTTGGAAAGATTACGGTTTAGACATATTAGTATTTGGTGAAACTTTTCATAAGGATTTATGTAATAAGTTCGATGCTAAACTAGATACATCAGTAGAGAAATCAGAATTTGGTATACCATTAGTTAGGAGTTTATTTTTAAAAGCGTTGGAATATGATGGATTTGATATGTTTTGTTATATTAATTCTGACATTATTTTTGACAAAGATCCTAGACGAGTACTTGAACTAATTGAGTTTAAATCGTTTATGGCTGTTGGACAAAGATTAGATGTATGGGATTGGCCTAATATAACCAAAAAGGAAGCTCATAATCCAGGAGGTATCGATTACTTCTTTATGACAAAAGACTTTAGAGACTGGAGCGATATGCCAGACTTTAGTGTAGCTAGAGGAAGATTCGATCATTGGATTATGGGCAAGGCCTTAGAAAGTGGCAAAGCAGTAGTAGACCTTACTAAAGTATTTTTACCAATTCATCCTGAACCTAAGAATAGGATATCAGCTAATCCTGATGTACAGTATGCTAATGGAATGGTTAAGTTAGGATATCAACAGTATAGAAATATGAATATATTTTTAGACTTACAATGTCATGGACAAATTAATATGACACCTTTTATAATGACTAAAAAAGGATTAGAGAAAAGAACTGAAATACCCTTAAATGAGTTTAAACACCAATTCGAATACGACTATGAAAAATTTTGATTTATCTGAACCTAAAATTATAGTATTTGATTTAGACGGTACTTTGTTAAATGTTGATAAAAACCATTACGATAAAGCTACTCCTATCAAGCATAGAGTAAATATGGTTAATAAACTATACGATGAAGGTCATACGATTATAATAGAGACAGCTAGAGGATGCGTAAGTGGAAAAAATTATTTCTTTTATACTTTAGAACAATGCAAAAAGTTTGGTTTAAAATTCCATACACTTCGTACAGGAGTTAAGTATGGAGCAGATCTATTTGTAGATGATAAAGGAATGTTAGATAATGATTTCTTCAAAGATGATGGAGAAGGAAAAAAATTAGAACCTTGGCAGTATAAAGATCGTGATTAATGGCTAGTATAAGAAAGTTTATAAGCAAAAGTCCAAACATAGTAAAAAAGTTATATTATAAATTAGTTCCTTTCTATAAAAGATACGGATCAGAATTTAGAGATACTTATGACTTCTTACTCCATTCGATAGATTTTACCCCTTCCCAACTAAAGGAGTATCAGTTTTTTAAGTTAAGAGAAACTATCTCTAATGCTTATGAAAACATACCCTACTATCATAAGTTGATGGTTGATTACGGTGTACCTAGATATATACACGATCCTTCTGATATTTCTAAGTTACCTATACTTACTAAACAATTAGTAAAAGATAATTGGAAAGATTTAATCAATAAAAAATATAAAGGTGACATAATTACTTTCAAAACCTCAGGTTCAACTGGAGAGAAATTTAAGTTTTTAGGTAATGATAATTTATATAAAAGAGAAGCTGCATTTGTATTAAGAGCATTTAATATGCATAATGCCTCCCTATATGATAAACCTTCTGTATGGGTTAGAAGATATGCTCCTAAAGTTGGAGAGCCAATATCATATACTGATCATGAATTAAATAGAGTATATCTATCACCTTTTAATTTATCTCCTACTACTATTGAAAGCTATGTTAGAGAAATAGATAGAACATCAGCTGAAACTTTAGTTACTTATCCATCATTAGCTAATTTTATGGCTAATTTAATGTATGATAAATGTTTAAGGTTTAAAAAAATTAAATCAATTCATGTAGCATCTGAAATGATACTTCCGGAATGGAGAAATAATGTAAGAGCTAAATTAGGAATTAATCTGTATGCTCATTACGGTATGATGGAGAAGGTATCTTTCTTTTCTAATTTTTTAGGTAGTGATAAGTATGCTGAAAGTTTAGAGTACGGCTTTACTGAGATAGTAAACGGTGATGTTATAGGTACTGGCTTCTTAAATGATGTAATGCCTTTTATACGTTATTCTCCCGGTGATAGAGCTGTTAAAAACAGTGACATTGAGTACTTCAATGCATTACCGGTAAGTGTAGATGATTTTATAGGAAGATCTACAGATATGATTTTTACTAAAGATGGTAGAAAGTTATCTGGAGTCAATTTTTATACTATGATGTATAAAATACCTGGAGTTGAAATGTTTCAAATAACTCAAAAGTCTATTAATGAAATAATAGTTGATTATATACCTTCTGATAAATGGGGAAAAGATACAGAAAACTGTATTATAGATGGTATGGAAGATAGAGTAGGTAAAGATATAAAATTAAAAGTTAATTCAGTTATAGAGTTAGAAAGAAGCTCTACTGGAAAATTTAAAACGATTAAAAATGAATGTTAATTTAGATAATGTAAAACCTTACATATTATCAGATAGAGTAATATCATCTGATATGATTTATTTAGATTGGAATGAAGGCTCAGCTATACCTGATAAGATGTTAAAAAGAATAAAAGATAAGTTGACTGACTTACACCATTATTCAGATCCTTCCAATAACGAATTAAAAGAAGCTTTAGAATCTCATACTGGAGTTGATAAAACATTTATAGAAGTCTTTAACGGTTCAGATTCAGCTTTAGATTATACATTTCGAGTATTATTAAATAGTAACGATAAAGTATGCATACCTTATCCTAATTATACTCAAGTAAATCAAACTATTACTTCATTAGGTTGTAGAGTTCTTAACTGCGATATTAGTACCTTAGAAGAGAATATTAGATCGTTTAAACCTAAAGTAGTTTATTTATCTGTTCCTAATAATCCTTTAGGTTATGTTTACAATACGTTACCTTTAGCAGAAAAATATCCTGGTACTTTTTTTATAGTTGATGAAGCTTATGCTGAATTTTTTCCTAAATGTTCTATATTTGATCAAGCATATAAGTATGCTAACGTTATAGTAACAAGAACTTTTTCAAAAGGTTTTGGATTAGCTGGGATAAGGCTTGGATATCTGACAACTAATTCTTATATTATGAATAAGATTAGGTCTATTAATAACTTTAAACAGGTTAATACTTTAGCAGCTATAGCAGGAGTAGAAGCTTTAAAAGACTTTAAAAGTATACAATCTAATATTAATTTAACTAATAGAGTTAAGAAAATGTTTATAGGTATGCTTAAAGATTATAGAATAAGAGATAGTCATGCTAATTTTGTATTATTAGAGCATACCAGAGCTAAGGAAATAATAAATGAATTGAAGAGTTTAGGTATTTTAGTTAGAGATAGAAGTAAGTTTATTAATAATACAATGAGAATAACTATGGGTAGTGGAGCTGATATGCATCAAATAGCTGAGATTATAAAAAAATACTAATGAAAAAAAATATATCATTTATAGGATTAGGTAAGCTAGGTTTACCTCTTGCTACTAATTTTGCTAAGAACGGACATAATGTATTAGCAATAGATAAAAATCAAAAATTAATAGAGTTTGTAAATGGAAGAGAAGCACCTTGGTACGAAGTAGGATTAGAAGATAATCTTTCTGCTGCAGAACCTTATATAAAATACTCTACTGGGTATAAAGGTTTAGGTAAAACAGATATAACTATTATACTAGTTAATACTCCTTCCGTAAAGAAAGATGGATCGTTTTCTAATTTATATATTGAACAATCTATTTACTCTATTTGTGAGGAGTTAAATAATGTTGGAAAGAAAGAGCATCATATTATCTTATCTTCTACTGTTATGCCTGGTTCTATTAATAATGACTTTATTCCTTTAATAAAATCTTTAACTAATTGTAAGGTTAGTTTTAGTTATGTACCTGACTTTGTAGCTATAGGTCAAGTTATAAAAGACTTTGAGAACCCAGATTTTCTTCTAATAGGTAGCGATACAAAAAAGTCATCTACATTAACTAAAAAGTTATACAAGACTATAATTAAGTCTAAACCTCCTATTAAAGAATTAACTTTAGCTGAAGCAGAACTATGTAAAGTTTCTTTAAACGCATACATTACTACTAAAATATCTTTTGCTAACTATTTAGGTACTTTAGCTAGTAAATTAGATCCGAATATTAATGTAGATAATATTACTGATACAATAGGATTAGATGTTAGAATAGGAACTAAATACTTTAGATCAGGAGGTCCTTATGGAGGTACTTGTTTTCCTAGAGATACTTGGGCATTTGCAAAGGTATCTGAAAAGGTAGGTTTAAAATCTCATCAAATGTATGCTAATGAAGAAATTAATAATCAAACAGATAGAGAAATATACGATAAGATAATGGTAAGAAATTCTCCTACCATAGGATTAGTAGGACTAGGATTTAAACCTGGTACTCCAGTTATCACTGAAGGTATAGCTACTAAGTTTTTAAATAGAATTAAAAATTTTCAATGCCAAGTTTACTTATACGATAGATATTCAGATGCTATTGACGATATTATTAAAGAACATCCTGATATAGACTTTGTAGATTGTAGAGTAAATAATTATAAAATAGTTGATATTATTAGTGCTTGTGATTCTATAGCGTTCTGTAACGGAGATAAAGCTTACTTAGATAAAGAGCATTTTGATGGTGTAGATATGTTTGAAATTAATACTAAAAATATAGTAGACCCCTGGAGAGTATTATGAAGGTACTATTTGCAAAACAACAACTAGATTTAGTAGGACCAAGACAATCATTTGCATATGCTGATGATCATGAGTTAGAAATACTAAGAGGGTTTCAAGGTAAGGTTTCTTTATGGGAAATGTTATGTGCTTTAAAAGCTGACTTTCTTATAACTCCTACCTTAGTACAAGCACCTTGGTTAAGTACTTTATTAGCTCAACCTGGGTATAAAGATACTATGCAAAAAACAACTTCGCAAGTTATTAATCCTAATGAATTTGATTTTGGAGCATACGATGTAGTTATTACTCATGATTCATTCTTAGGATTACAAATAGATGCATTAAAAGCAAAGTTTCCTAAAACAGTTTTTGCATATCTATTAGCAGAACATTCTAGTTGGCAAATGCACAGGATAGGTTATAAGTATGATTTATATTTAGACCATACTTTAGAATCAGTAGATGATGTTGTAAGATTACCTCAAGCAGTTAACTTTTTATTTCCTAGAATACCTGATAGAGTTAGAGAGTTATTCTATCAAGAAAGAACATCAGTATTTTTAGACTATAGGTCGTTAGGTTATTTTATAGGTAATGGTTCTAATAATTTTTTACTTACAGAAGATAAAGTTAATAAATTTTATGATAACCTTAAATTTAATTTACCATTAGAGAAAATTAGTAATGTATCTATGAAACCTTTTATGTTTGATGAGGTTTATAATAATGATTCAATAGAGTACTATAGTAAATTATGTAGAACTAAATACTTTGTTTCTATTGCTAATAGAGTTGGTCAAGCAGCATTTGATGCAGCTTCTGCTAATTGTATAGTATTTGGTAATTCTAAATCTAAACTTCATAAACTTTTATGTCATCCTTTTACTTTAATGGATGAAGAAATAAAAATAGAACATATTAAAAATAAAATAGATACGTTAGAAAATGATCCAAAACTATGTATGGAGATATTAGATAAGCAGAATGAATATTTATTAAAGACATGCGTAGAACATCCTAAAAATGTATTTAAAAAATCTTTAGAATTAAAATGAAAAAAGGAGTTATAGCAGGTAACTTTGATGTAATGCATCCAGGTTATATAAAAATGTTTAAAGAGTGTGCTGAGAATTGTGATTGTTTAATAGTACTTTTACATTCAGATCCTTCTATAGAAAGGCCTCATAAACTTAAACCTATTTTATCTACTAAAGAAAGAAGAGAGATGCTATCTGAGTTAAAATCTGTATGTGATGTATTTGAATATAATTATGAAGCTCAACTTTATGATTTACTTCAAGTAGGAGAGTTTGATATTAGATTTTTAGGTAGTGATTATATTAATAAACCTTTTACTGGTGATGATTTAAAAATACCTATTCATTATTTAGATAGATCACATGGATGGTCTACTACTAGATTTAAAGAAGAAATAACTAGACAGGTTTACGAACAAAATAAATTATCAAAATACTTATGAAAATATTAGTAACAGGAGGTGCCGGAGGAGTTGGTACTAACCTTATAGAGAAATTATTAGAATTAGGTCACGAAGTAACCAGTTGGGATAACTACTCTGCTGGATTAGAATCTAATCATATAAAAGGAGCAACATATATTAACAGAGATACTAGAGAAATGTCTTACGGATCAGGTCCTGGGACTATAAAAGGATTTGATTTAGTATACCATTTAGGAGAGTATTCAAAAGTAGTTCCATCATTCGATATACCAGAATTAGCCTTTAGGTATAATTTAGATGGTAGTATGAGAGTTTTAGAATCTTGTAGACATGAAAACATACCAGTTGTATATGCAGGTTCTTCTACTAAACTATCTCATCCTGGTGAGTTAGGATCACCTTATGCTTTATATAAGTCTACTGTAGCTAAATTATTTCAATGCTATGGTGACTGGTATGATTTAAAATATAATACCTGTTACTTCTATAATGTTTATGGTCCTAGAACCGAAACTTGGGCTAATGAATGGCAAACAGTTATTAATATATTTAGAGACCAAAAGAAAGCAGGAAAAAATTTAACTATTACAGGAGATGGAACTCAAAAAAGAGATTTTACTCATGTAGAAGATATAGTTCAAGGTTTAATATTAGCAGGAGAAAATATTAACAATGAAGAGTATCAGTTAGGAACAGGAGAAGAGTTTAGTATTTTAGAAATAGCTAAAGCATTTGATCATCCTCATGAATTTATAGATCCTAGACCGGGGGATAGACCCAACGGTTTAGCAGATATTAGTTCTACAAAAGAACGTTTAGGATATGAGCCTAAGCATAAAATAATGGATTATATAAAAAATATATGAAAATAGCTTATATAAGTGAAATGGGTAATAGAGGTCAAATATCTCGAGTAGGTAGAGATTTTGATATGATGAGAACTGAATGGTCTTGGCCTTGTGCATTAGAAGCTGATCTATTTCCTTTTGATACAGAACCTCAGGGCATTATGTACGATTTAGGATTAGTAATACTTCCTAAACAACATTTACATTTATGGAGAAATAGTAACTTCTTTGATAGAGCTAAAAAATTCTGTAAGAAGATAGCTATAATGCAAGAAGGTCCTCACTGGTGCTTCCAAGATTATAAACTTGAAGATCAGATTTGGTACTATAATAGTTTAAAAAATGCAGATATATTATACGTACATAATAAATTAGATATAGAATATTATAGAGGAATTACAGACCATAAAGATATAAGAATACTTCCTTCTCTAATGGTAACAGATAGAGTAGAGAATTTACCTGAAGTAGAAAGAGACGGTGTAATGATAGGAGGTAATTTTGTAAGCTGGTATGGAGGATTTGATTCGTATATGGTAGCTAAAAGTATAGATGAAACCATCTACTCTCCTCAGATGGGTAGAAGACAGGAAGGAGAAGAGCAGTTAGGAATTAATCAACTACCTTATATGAGTTGGGTAGATTGGATTAAAGCTTTAAATAATAGAAAATATGGCATTCATTTAATGAGAACTCATGCAGCTGGAACATTTGCTCTTAATTGTGCATTTTTAGGTATACCTTGTATAGGGTATAGAGGATTAGACACTCAAGAAATATGTCATCCTCAATTATCGATTGAAATAGGAGAAATAGAAAAAGCTAAAGAAATGCTTGGAAATCTGAAAAATAATTCGTATTTTTATAAAGAGTGTTCAGAGCAAGCAAAAGAGAATTATAAAAAATATTATCATGAAGATATCTTTAATACAACCTTCAAGAAACAATTTAAAATATCTTAAATGGTCTTACGATTCTATTAGAAAGAATCAAGGAGATCATGAGGTACAAATATGTGTAGCGGACGATGCTTCTTCTGATGGTACTTCTGAATGGTGTAAACAAATTGCAAAAGAAGATAAACTATTTAAATTTATTAGAAACGAAGGTCCTGAAAGGTTAGGTCATACAATTCTATATGACACTTTGATTAATGAAGTAGCTACATTTGACATTGCTATGATTTATCATGCAGATATGTACTTATGTCCTGAAGCTTTAGATTATGTAGAAAAATTAATTGAACCTAAAGTTATAGTATCTTTAACAAGAATAGAACCTCCAATGCATCCTGATGGACCTGAAAAAGTACTATTAGCTTGTGGAGAAGAACCAGAAAGATTTAGAGAGCAAGCAGTATTAAATTATGTATTTAAAAATACTGATAGAGATAAAGTAACAGAAGGTATATTTGCTCCATGGGCTTTTTATAGGAAAGACTTCCAAGAGATAGGAGGACATGATCCTTTATATGCTCCTCAATCGAAAGAAGATACTGATATATTTAACAGATTTCAGTTAAATGGAGTTAAATTTAAACAAACATGGGGAGGTTTTGTATACCATATGACATGTAGAGGTAGTAGAAGAAATGTATTAGATGCTGCTAAAAATATACACGAAGATAGTCCTGAATGGTCAGCTCAGAATATGAGATCTACTCGTAACTTTATACGTAAATGGGGTCATTTTTGTAAACATGATACATTAATGAAGCCTATTATACCTCCTAAGTACAATATTAGATTTAATCTTACTAATACTACTTTGGATAAATTACATATGTTAGAACCTTGGTGTGATAACTTAGATACAGATATTTCCACAGAAGAATTAGACAGATATATAAAAGCAGAACAAAAAAATACTATAATTGATTTAAAGCCTAAGTTTAATTATAATAGAAATAGTGATATCACAGTTAATATAGATTGTAATACTTTCACTAATGAAGACTTTATTAACTTATCTAGAATGTCTCAAATTATAAAAGATAGTGGAGCAGTAGGAGAGTTTAATTTAGGTAATCTATTTATTAATATAGTAAGAGTTAAAGAATATACAGATAATTTAATTAAGTTAAAATGACAAAAAAGTATTTAGTAGAGTTTACTCATCAATCAGGACAAGTAGAACAAGTAGAGTTAGTTACTGACAAAATAGAGTGGTCAATTAACCAATGGTGTAGAAATAGAGCTATAGTTAAACATGAAATTGTAGCAACTATTAATGAGTATACAAATAATGACAACAAAATGCTTTTTGGCTAACTATTTATTAATATGAAACTAGAAAATTTAGTACAACAAATTACAGAAGCAGCTAAAATTAACTTCGCTGGTCATCAATTTATTTTAAAAGTAGATACTAACGAAGATCCTCAAAAGAAAGGTGTTAAAGTACAGTTCATTCCTACCGAATTTGGTTCTATCTCAGCAACTGAGCAAAATGATATTGCTATTGAATTAGAAGAAAGACTTGAACAAGGTCTATCAGAATATGATTTAAGAGTAGAAAGAGATAGAAACTTGAAAGATAAAACTATTATAGGATTCTTTATTTATATAGAGTACTTTGATAGAATTATTAGAAAGGCACTATCAGGCCAGAACCCAGATTTAGACGAACCAGTACAGGATATACCAGGAGATGAATAAACACAAAGCTTCACTTAGGCAGACATTATTTTCAATACATAAAGTTCCTTTTAGAATAAAGGAAAAACAACTTGATAAAACCTCTGTTAATCAAAAGCTATTCTTTGACTTTTTACAGTCAATGCAAAGGATAGAAATAAGAAGAGAGAAGTTATTAGATATAGGATTAGACGTAACTGGGTATGAAGATATGTTCTTCCAGGTAATAGAAAGTCTACTTAATTTAACTTTCAATAAAAAACAACTACAATTACTTCATACTTATCTGTATGAATTATCTCCAAATCCAGAATGGGACGGTACTATTAGTTTAAAAGTAGGAGAAAAAGAAGAAAAAACAGTAAACTTTAAAACTCCTAAAGAAGTATGGGATGTTTTGCAGAAACTAGGTTAAAAAGTTGCTATTCCGAGTTTTTCTTCTTATATTTATATCTAATTAAAACGGTTATACTATATGAAAAAATTAAAAATGATTACCTGCCCTAGATGTGGCGAAAACTTCCCTGAACTTAGAAAAACTCAATACGGATACAATTTCTGTGTCAACTGCTCTGATGTAGAATCAGTTGTCGGTATTACTACTGTAGAAGGTAGTGGTGACCATACTTATAATGATATTATTATTATGGATAGAAAAAAAGCTTTATCTATTGCTAGAAAAGAAGCAGAGCTAAAAGGTAAGAAGTTTGATCCCGGAGTAGAAGTACAAGATTTTGAAAAAGACGAAGGACCTGTAACTCAATCGTTGAAAGAAGGAATAAGTGCTTCTCTTAATCCATCAGATGAAACTAATCTTAAGTTCCCAGAATATGATACTTATGATCCAAATGCTGAACCTGAAGGTATAGAAGGAATAGATTACTAATGGCACGACCAAGTAAAATACTTACCAAAGAAGATATACTAAGAGCACAAAAGATGACTAGGTCTAATTTTGCAGCTGCTAGATATTTACATGTCTCTTATAATCATTATAAAAAGTACGCTAAAATGTACAAAGATGATGATGGTAATAGTTTACTTGTAGCTCATATGAATCAAGCTGGTAAAGGTATTCCTAAATTCTTATCTAATAAAGGAAAAGAACCACCATTGATGGATCTTTTAGAAGGTAGGATACCTATAGAACATTTTGATGCTCAGAAAGTAAAGCAGAGAATTATTCAAGAATGTTTATTAGAAGAAAAATGTGCCAAATGTGACTTTATGGAAAGAAGAGTTCATGATACGAAAGTACCAATAGTCTTAACTCATAAAGATAGAAATAGAAAGAACTGGAGATTAGATAATTTAGAATTTCTATGCTATAATTGTGCATTTTTATACTATGCTGATCCTATAACTGAACAACAAGTTCAGGCAATGGAAGATTATGTAGATAAATCAAAAGAAGAATTCAACTGGGAGATGGATCAACATCATATAGACCACTTAAAAGAATTAGGACTATATGAAGAAGAGAAACCAGGTGATGAATTTATAGAAAGGTTATAACTATTTATCAATATGAAAACTAATAAAAATAAAAAGTTTTCTACGTTTAAAAGACGTAAATCTCACGAAAGAAAAGTTGCTGACGACCTAGTAAAGCAACACGAGCGAAACGAAAAGTTACGTGAAAAAGAGATAGGAAAGAATTTTCTAGATCTCTTCTAAGTTTAATTTAATTTTATTTTATGAAAAAAATCTCAACAATAACTATGTTAGTATTTGCAGTTAGTATATTTTCATTATTTGCAAATTCAACTTTATATATTCCCTACACTAAATCAGTATTAAATTCTTTAAAACCTTTACCTGTAGTTGAATTAGAAATAGAAATAGAAGAAGTAGAGGTAAAGATAGAAGTAAAAGATCATAAAGCATTTTTAGATGCTATGGGGATGAGAGAATCATCTAATAATTATTTAGCGGTTAATTCATATGGATATATAGGTAGATACCAATTTGGTAAAGCTACTTTAAAATCGTTAAATATTAAAACTACTCAAGCAGAGTTTCTTAGTAATCCAGAACTACAAGAGTTTGCTATGAATGAATTATTAACCGATAATAAAAAGAGGTTAAAAAAATATATAAGAAAGTACGAAGGAGAAACTGTACATGGAGTATACATTACAGAATCAGGTATACTTGCAGCTGCTCATTTAGCAGGAGTAGGAAACGTTCGTAAATTTTTTAGAAAAGGTTATGAATTTAAAGATGGTTATGGTACTAAAATGACAACTTATATGAATAACTTCTCTGGGTATAATTTGGATATATTATAAATTTTTACTATATTATAGTATATGATAAAGTTACATTTTGAAACTACTGTTGAGTTTGAAAAGTTATTTCGTTCTAAGACTAAAGAAATAACTGATGGTATGGTAAGTGGAATAGAAAGAGCTATGAATACGAATAAAAAGATAGCTTTTCTATTTGAAATCACCTTTACTAATGGAGATCATGCTTACGAAATTACTTTGTCATCTCACTTATGGGCTGATGCTCTTGATAGCTGTTTAGCTTATTATCATGCCGAAGGACATTCTGATGAAGCTATAGATTGCTGGAAATTATTAGAATGTGCTAAAGTATGGTAAACCCTTTTGAGGAATTATTTGTAGAACCTAGAACATGGAAATTTAAATCCTCTAGTTCTAATAAAGAGTACACTGTAACAGAAGGAAGATGGTTATACTGTGATTGTTGGGGGTATATTGCTCATAGGAATTGTAAACATATAAAAGAAGTAAAAGAAAAGTTATGAGTTTAAATTTTAATGATGATAGTTTTTGGGAGTTAGCACTTAACATCAGATGGCCTCACGAAGGTATAATATTAGGTTATGAGCTAATACCAGCTGATGATATATGTGATTATGTAACGATTAAAGTACATTTATTGTTCGTTACTATCCTTATAGAATATGGAAATATTTAGAAAATAACTGTGAAAACAGTTGGTAGTCTGAGATATTCTTCTTATATTAAGGTATAATATTAAAAATAAAGGTTATGTATAATGTGAGTTTCGAAGTTTGGCTTAAAGATGAAGTAAAAGATATCTTGAAAGCTAATTATGTAGATAAATCCTTATCTACGGATGATTTTCTAAGATTAGTATTAGAAGTTAAAGAGTACTTAAGTGAGTGTGATTCTCCTGAGGAAGTAGAGATAGAAGAAGTAGTAAATTTTATCTTTGAATGTTCATCTTATAAAGATAAGATGTGGATAATTTATCCTGAAGAGCATAAGTATGCTGGCCAAGAAAGAAGTTTAACTCCTAATTATTAATTATGACTAAAAAAGAAAAGCAAAGATCGTTAACTAAAGAGTTTCTAACTTGGGTAAAAGATATTTATCCTAAAGCAGAATTTGATGATTCTGAAGGATATGGATATACTGATATCTCTATTGACGGAGACTTTAAAGGAGATAATGTAATATCTTTTAGAAGACATCAGAATCAAGTTGACGCATATAACTGGGCTGAAGATCATGTATTGGAAGCTGAGAAAGTTATGGATAAAAAGTTAGATGAATTAAAAAATAAATATCAATTATATTATGGTAGAAGTAATTAAACATACGTTAGGGTTCTGTGGAGAGCATTGGCATCCTAATATTTGGACTGCTCTTGCTGGATCTCCTGTAATAGCATCTACGGTATATTACGTTAAATGTAAATGCGGTGGATGGTTTAATCATAAAAAAGGCTGTGATCATGTTGGAATTTAAACAAAAATTAACTATATTATAATATGGAAACTTTTGAAGATTATATGAATAAAAAAAATAGAGATGATCTACTTAATGAGATTATAGAATTAAAGATGAAACACCCCTTATCTGAAAAAGATAAATTAAAGTTACAAAAACTGCAACAAAAATTAAATGAAGAAAGAATTTAAAGTTATGTTAGTAAGTGGAGGGTTTGATCCTGTCCACAAAGGTCATATAGAAATGATTGAAGCAGCAGCTAAACAAGCTGAAGAAGTATGGGTAATACTTAATAATGATACTTGGTTGAGAGAGAAAAAAGGTAAAGCTTTTATGAAAGAGTCTGAAAGAGAGTATATTATGTCAAGAGTAAAAGGAGTCACTAGAACATTTGTTTGTAGACCTAGATCAGCTTCTGATAGAACAGTATGTGATGGAATTTATTCTGCAATAAACGCTTACCGAAGAGATATAGAAGGAGAACTTTCTATGGCATTTGGTAATGGAGGAGATAGAGTACCTGGTAATATTCCGGAAGCAGATTACTGTAACTCGATGGATGTTGAAATGGTATGGAACTTAGGTAAAAAAGTTCAATCATCTTCTTGGTTGTTGGAAAAATATCAAAATGCAGCATTATAAGGAGTATTGCGCTAAGAAAAATATATTCGATTGTGAATTTAAAGTCTATTATAATCCAGATCACGATGGAGGAGGACCTTTATTTATAGATTATATATTTTCTAAAAAAGAATTTTTAAATAATAATAAAAACGTTAAAAGTATATTAGAGTTATGCTCAGGACCAGGTTTTATAGGGTGGTATCTTTTTCACCAACTCGAAGCAGAAACAGTTTCTTTTTCCGACTTAAACCAAGAGGTTTCAGAAGGAATAAAGTTAACTAATAAAAGATATAATTACGATTTTAAGTTTCATCATAGTGATGGCTTTAATAATTATAATGGAGGAAAGGTAGATTTAATAGTTTGTAATCCTCCTTTTTTTGATAAAGAAGAACAGTTAAAAACCTTTATTGACTGGTATCAGATAAAAAATGAAAAGTTAGCGAGGTATATAGCTTTAGATAAAAACTATGAACTACATACTAGAATAATAAAAGAGTATGATAAGTATTTAAATAAGGGAGGTAAATTTGTACTGGTTAACGATGTAAGGTATAACACACCAGAAAAGTTAATATCATTAGCTAAACCTGGGGTTAAATATAAAGTAGATCAGTATTACATCAAAGAGAAAAACCCTAATTATTATACATTAACTTTTTATAAGTGATATTTATATTAAAGAATTTTTATGCAAGGAACATTATTTTCTTCTGATTACGTAATAGATGCTAACGGTAATGAAAGATTAATTGAAATCAATACTGATACTGCGTTTACAGACGACTTTATAGAGAACTATTTAAACTTAACTGACTTTATTAATATACTTTCTACTAATAGTATAGTAGAGGTAGTAATTATATATAAAGACTTCCATTATAATTTTGCAAATAAATTAGAAGAAGTATTAAGCACTCAGTTACCTTCTATTACATATACTAGACATTTAGAAGACATAAATTCTATCTATCCAGGTTCAGTTACAGACGCAGCTAATAAATTTATATTAAGACTTGCTTATAATGAAAACGCATTATTTGATTCAACTTATGCTAAAAATAAATTAAACTTATTTGAATTATTTGTAGACAATAATAATACAACTGAAATAGCTGAATTTTACCATTCAGGATCTGACGGAATCACTAATACAATTACAGCTTCAACTAATGCATCAAACATTCCAGATTATATATCTAAACCAGCAGAAGTTCTTCACTCATCTTATAACCTATATAAAGGAGTTTCCGGTTCTAACGATCAAGAGAAATTAGATAATGTAATAGAAGAAGTAGAAGATATTGAAAGAGTTGATAAAATGATACAAAAGTATCATTATAATAGTGGCCAAGTTGAAAGTGATAGAATTACATCTATTAGATTATTTTCTATAGTTTATGGTACTGATATTAAATTAGTACATTTAGGTATAGCTAAATCTTCAGCAATATTGACTATACCAACTTCAATTGAATATGATTACAGAGGAAAAGGAAGATTAAAACTACAGCATTACTACGAATTTGCTACTAATTTTCCTAAGATGAATCGTAAGCAAGGAGGATTTAGACCTACTGTAAAAGTATTAAAAACTGATAATACAGGAGTTGAATTAAGCTCAGTAAAAGTAAATGATGTATTAGCTTCATATTATGTTTCTGGATCACCAGATACTGATAGCGGATCAGCATTAGTTGAATGGAGTGTACCAGGTGATACTATTCCTTCTGGTTCTTTTAGAACTAGTTCAGTAGTTTTTCAAGCTATGTCATCTTCAGCAGGTGATGCTACTTTAGGTAGATTAGTTACTAACGATGGATTTGAACTTCCAGTTACACCATCAACAGTATTTTTAGTACACAATGCTTCTACTAATACAGTTACATATGAAACTATGCATAATATTAACTCAGGAGATAGTTTATTTGATCTTGATGGTAATAAGTTTTTAGTTTCACAATCATTATTAGACGTTTATTCAGATGAAGATAATATAGTTCATGAATTAAACATGGAATCAACCGATATGTACATCCTTAGTGCTTCAGGTATATTAGTTCACAATGCTCCTTGTTTTATAGCTGGGACTATGATAGAATGTGAAGATCTAATTAAACCTATAGAGGAAGTTAATGAAGGAGATAGAGTAGCTACTTACAATCATGAAACTAACGAAATAGAATTTAAAACAGTCGAAGAAATTAGTATGTATGATAATAAACCTATTATTAAAGTTACTATAGGTGATATAGATATTACTAGCACACATGATCATCCATACTATGTAGAAGGTAAAGGATATGCTTCTTATAATCCTATTCAAACTTTTGAAGATGCTGGTTTAGAAGTAGCTAAGTTAGAAGTAGGAGATAAAGTAATGGATTATTATAAAAGTTTTGTAGAGGTAGTAAGTATAGAAGAGTTAGAAGAAACTGAGACTGTTTTTAATCTTAAACACGTAAAGGATAATAATAACTTTTATGCTAATAACTTCTTAGTTCATAATAGATCTGGTTGCTTTGTAGCAGGAAGTGAAGTAGCTTTAGCTAATGGTGATCATAAAAATATAGAAGATGTTGTCATTGGAGATTTAGTATTAAGTTGGAATGAAGAAACTCAACTAATTGAAGTAGATGAAGTATACGATACCGTTACTCCTGTTAATACCAGACTTTACGATTTAACTTTTACTGACTCTAAAATTACCTGTACTCATGATCATCCAGTTTATGTCAGAAATGGAGAGGAAGCTTCTTCTTTTGAACTAAAATCTATGTCACCAGAACAAAGTAACGAAAAATATAATTTACCTCATAAAGTTACTGAACTACTGATAGGAGATAATGCTATTAATATTCATAATTCTGGAAGTAAATTAGAAAAAGCTGAGTATCATAATAGATTAGTAGGATGGGCAGATCCTGTAGCAACCTATACTTTAAGAGTTAAAAATAATAATAACTTCTTTGTTAATGGAATATTAGTACACAATAAATAAATTATGGCATCATCAATATATAAAACAGTATCATTTAGTGAAGTTAGAGAAGGAAAACTCAATGCAGCTTCTTCTGCTCAAGAAACTAATACTAAAGCAATTATAGGAAGATTTATAACTTACTTTAAAGCAAAACACTTATAAAAAAAGTTGCTTTTTCGAGTTATTTTACTTATATTATTATTTAAATGTTATGATTATGAACCAGTTATTTTTTATTAAATCACACAAAGTTAACCACAAAACAATAGATTCAGTAATGGAAGGTTGCCATATTGAATTCGATGGTTATCGATTCGAGCAACTTAAGAAACGTCCTTTCGGTAGATCTATAGATAAGAGATTGAGGAGTATAAATGAAGAAACTCAATTAGTTATCTATAAATAAATGGAGAAGTTAAATTGGTATTATATTTTTCTTGGGTTTCTTGTTACCATTATTGCTCAAGTTGGAGCTTGGTTTCAACATAACCTTCAGTTTAAAAATCCTAAGTATGATGAAACCTGGTGGGGAATGTATGCTATGGCTATACCTCTTACTTATGTTTTTATTTTAGCTACTAAATATAATGTAATAGGGTATGGAGGATCTATATGGGGAGCTAGATTTGTAGGATTTGCTTTAGGAATGTTTATATATGCTATTCTTATTCAGATCTACTTTAAAGAACCTTTTACACTTAAAATAGTAGTACAGTTATTACTTTGTTTTAGTATATTAGGAGTTCAAGCTTTTATGAAATAAATAATGGAAATTAAAATTATTTACGGATCAGATACAGGTAATACAGAAGACGTAACTAATATGTTAGTTAATCTTTTAGATAATACTGAAGTAGTTACAGTTGAAGACTTAGAACCTAAGGATTGGAAATCTCATGAATATTATTTATTAGGAATACCTACTTGGTATGATGGTGAACTTCAAAGTGATTGGGAAGAGTACTTTGATGAATTTAAAACTATAGATTTTACAGGAAAGACTATAGCATTATTTGGTTTAGGAGATCAGTATACTTATGCTACTTGGTTTTGTGATGGAGTAGGAATATTAGCTAAAGTAATAATGGAAAATGGAGGTAAGGTTATAGGTTATACTGAAAAAGATAGTTCATATGATTTTGAAACTACTCCTAAGGTTTTAGTAGATGATAAAACTTTTTATGGGCTTTGTATAGATCAAGATAATCAAGAAGAACTTACAGAAGATAGAGTTAATAAATGGGTAGAAAAGGTAAAGAAAGAGTTGGAATCCTGATGAATTCTTCTTATATTTATAGATAAAGGAAGTAATATGGCAGAAACAAACAGATACGTAGTAAAAATAGAAGCTTACGTTTATGGTAAAGATGATTATCATGTAAGAATGAAAGCTCATAAAATGCTTGATAAAATCAATGCAGATAATTTAAACGCAGATGCTGAAATAAAAGAGCTTGGCTCTCAACCTTTCGGTACTATGCAATATAGAGAATTAGAGGACTTTAGTCGTCCTTCTAAATTAGATGAACCGGACGATAGTCCATTACCGTTCTAATATGTTTGAAGTAATACGATTTATTAGCGCTTATTTGGGTATAGGCTGTATTTGGATAATATGGTTTGAGTGGTTTTGTAATAACAATAAGATAGGAGGAGCATTTAGTAATAACGAAAGATATATTCAGATGCTATTGTGGCCTCTTAATTTAGGAGTATTTCTATATACTTGGGTACTTGAAGTTATAAATAATTTTAATAATGGCGGACCTAGGAGTTATTAAATCAATAATAAAAGAAACTAAAAACGTATGGAGATTCAAAATAGAGTCTCCTTTGTTCGATACATTAAATTACAAATCAGGACAACTTATTAATTTATTTTTAAGAAGTCCAAATGAACCTCCTCATATCAGAAGTTATTCAATATCATCATGGCCTGATAATACTAATGAATTAGAAATAATAGTAACAGATCAACCAGGAGGTAAGATGAGTGAGTTACTATTTAGAGAAGCTAAGGTTGGGACTGAATTAGAGTACCAAGGACCTATGGGTGTATTTACCCTTCCGGAAGAGATAGATAGAGATTTATATTTCGTATGTACTGGATCAGGTATTAGCCCTTTCAGATCCATGGTTAATTATGTGACTAAGAACAATATAAAAACGAAGAATATACATCTTATATATGGATGTAGAACTAAAGCAGATCTACTTTATTACGATGAGTTAAAGCAATTAGAAAAAGAGAATCCTAATTTTCATTATCATTGTACTCTATCGAGAGAAGAAGTAGAAGGTTTTCATCATGGATATGTTCACCCTATCTATTTAGATTTAGTTAAAGATACTAAAGAAAAACCTCTATTTTACCTATGTGGTTGGAAACAAATGATTACAGATACTAGAACTAATCTTAGTAGTCTCGATTACAAAATGGGTAAAGATATCAGGATAGAAATATTCGGTTAGTGAAAGATAAAGATCTTAATATTACAGATACCAGAATAGAGTTTAAAGATGATCCAAACTCTATTGTCATGGATATAGTTTCTAAAGAGTTAATGGAATTTTATTCCTCTATCGTAACTCAAAATAAAGGAAAAGTATTAGATGTTGGCTTTGGATTAGGTTATAGTGCTGATGCAATATATAACAAATTAGGATCTTACTACTGTATAGAAGTTAATAAACAAGTATACGATAAAGCTAGAGTCTGGGCTGAAGGTAAATCAAACGTGCATATATATTATGGTGACTGGATAGATGTTATTCCAGACTTCTTAGTAGATGTTTGTAAAATTAAATTTGATGGCATATTTTTAGATACATATAAAGATATTAATTATCATAAGTTTGAGGATTATGCTAAATTGATTGCTAATGATAATTGTGTGCTTTCTATATTTAGTTATTTTACTTTAAGGAACATATCTGAATTACATTCGCATTATTTTAAAATAGATTCTAAATATAGAAGTAACTACCCTAAAGACATAGAAGGAGGTCATACATGTCACTGGACTTATTTCTTAGATGGTGAGTTTAAAAAGAAAGTAGCAGAAACACCGTTTTAATAGGGAAATATATGTGAAAATAGTTGCTTTTCTGGAAAATTATTCGTATATTAAGGTATATTAATAATTAAAAAATAAAGGTTATGTATAAAAATTCAACATCATTAATTTCTGGTACTGATAGCAAGAAAGCTAAAAGTGAAACAAAAGACTGTGTAGTAAAAGCTATTGCTTCTTCTACTAACGTAGACTATGATACTGCTCATAGTTGGGTAAAAGAAAACTTCGAAAGAAAAGATAAAAAAGGAACTAGTAACTGGATGATTTCTAAAAGGTTTAAGAATCAAGATATGGAAATCGGAGGTAAAAAGTTTAAAGTAAAGAAGTGTAAGTCTTGGGAGATAACAAATACTTATAAGTTATACGGAGAGTCAATTGATCGTCAAAAGACTGTTAAATCTTTTAGAAAAGATAAGCAGAAAGGTACGTATATGGTACTAGTTAGTAAGCATGCTTTTACTCTTAAAGATGGTACGTTAATTGACAACCATGGAGAAGAGTGGAGACCTACTAGAAAGGTATTAGGAGCTTTTAATATATCTCCAGTCGTAGAAGAAGTTCAACTTTCCCTAGATTTTTCTTAGGGAACAGTTGGAAGTCTGAGATATTTTTCGTATATTTAAGTATATATAAATCAATAATAATAAAGGTTATGGCAAATAAATTAATTTTTGAAACTCTTAAAGCTAAAGAGGATAAATTACAAGCTAAATTAGATAAATTAAATAAAAAAGATAGAGTAGTTAGAGATGCTAAAACTAAGGCTCTAAATGATACTTTAAGATCTTATTTTGAAGGTACTGAAGGTATTGAAACTAACTTAGTAGATCTTAGGTATGAACCTACTTATGGTTCTTCTATGGAGATTACTGCTCAAGGTACTTCATATGAAAAAGATATATGGAATGAAGATAAGCAAGATTATGAAACTAAGACTTTATTTAGAAGAAATGAGATCTGTACTGTTCACGTAAAAGAAGTTAATAGATATGATAATGATGACATTGGAGATTTTTATACCGAACTAGGAATTAGTACTTACTCTTCTTCTGATAAATACTCAGACTTTACTTTAGAAAGAATGTTATTTACTGGTCAAGTTGGTATGATTATTAAAGACTTTAAAGATGATATCTTAGCTGATATGAATAAAGTTTATGAAAAGCATATTAAATTAACTGATAAAGCTTGGGAAAAAGTAGCTGAGGTTAAAAAGCAGATTAACGATATAGAAGATCAAAGATCTAAATATAAAGAAGACGTCTTTATCGAAGATCTTAAGAATGGTATTAAGTTACTAGAAGGTAAGACAGCTCATATCCAGGAGAGATACGATTACGGTACTGGTGGTGTTATAGCTGCTAAGATTACTAGAATGTCTTACTCAGGTAAATCTGCTGACTTAGAAGTTCAAGTAACTGGTAGAAGATGGAATCAAGAAACTGAAGCTTACGAAGATACTGTTTGGAGTAAGGATCTTGACAAGGTAAGAGTTAGTAACCTTAAAAATGCTTTCTTAACTGGATATAATAATATCACATGGGAGAGAGTATAATTAATACAATTATTGATAAGACTGATTTGGTTATCATGAGCTGTAAAAGTCAAAAGCAGCTCAAGGTAGCCGCTCAGTATGCAGATCTAGCTGAGAATGCAATACTTAATGAGTTTGGATCTGATATGACTGCTGAAGAAGCTGTTATTTATAGTGAATTTAAAGGATTTAATGGGCAGAAGTTAGCTGCTAGAAAAATAATGCTAAAAAAATAAATGTTAAGAATAAAAATAGGTAAAAAAGAAAATATTAATCAAGCGATAAAACGTTTAAAAAGAAAAGTTAGAAATACTGGTCTAATTAAACAGATTAGAGAGAATAGATATTTCGAAAAACCTTCTGCTGTTAAAAGAAAAAGAAAGCAGAAAGCAGTATACCAGAAGAACTGGGAAATGAAAAACGGAATAGATATATAAAAAAAGAAGATATGAGCGATAGAGAAATCATGAGTGCTAAAGGTATGGGATCGGGATACCCCCATGAATTTGCTTCAACTAAAATGGATCAACCAGATCCAACTATTGAAGAAAACAATAGATATAGACAAGGTAAATCACCTAAACAGATGAGAAGTAGTTATATAGGAGCTGCTATATCAGGTATAGGATTAGTACTAACAATAATTTTAATCTTATTAGATAAATACTTATTTTAGAATTATGAAAAAGTTAGAAAGTATAGATAAGTTTTTAATTGCTGCTCTAATATTGTTCACATTTATGTTATGTGGTTCAGTATCAGCACAAGAAAGATATTCTGTAGAAAAAGTACAAAATGCTTATATTATTGATTTTGAGGATGCATGGTTAGATTATAGGTGGGATTCAAATGGTAATGAGGTTAAATCATTTGGTAAGTTAATATTAGATAAGAAAGAATATAAAACATTAATTAAAGATATTAAAAGATTACTTAATCAAACCGAAGCAGATATAGAAAGACGTAGTTATTCAATATTAAAATGGAGTTGGGATAAGGATAGCGTTTGGATTTATCAAAACAAAAAAGCTTTTGGAGTATCTGAAGAAGATATAAAATTATTAAATAGTAAACTATAAAAATATGCCCAGTAGAGCAGTAGGTAGCTCACTCTGGCTTAACCCGGCGCGAAGTGGATCATAAACGTAATGTGAAACTTGTAATAGATACGATCGTGAAAAGCAAAGGGGTTAGAGAGGCCGCAGGTTCGAGTCCTGCCTGGGTTAACTAATAAAGTCAGAAAATAAAATAAATATATTATGGTAGAATATAGAAATAGATACGGAGATGTTTATACCTTTGAGCCGTTAGAAAACGGAAACATTCAATGGAGTGGTAATTTTAAACATTGCAGGTGTGGAATGCCTAATGATTATACCAAAGCTTGGGAAAAATTCCAAGAAAATTATGGTGGGTTAGATTATGAAGAATTTGTAGGTAGTGTTCATAACTATGATGAAGAAACAAACTCTTATGTATTTGCTGACCTTGTACCTTTAATCACCTCTAAAAAAGATGTAATCAATATGGTAGACCCAAGTGGCGGTCCATACATCACAGAAGGAACTGATATGAAAAGGTTTAGATTAAAAGGAATAGTTAAAGAGTTTATCTCCAATGAAAACGGATACGAAATAATAGTAGATGGGTGTAATCCACCTGAATTAGATAATGAATCCAGATTAATAAATGAAATTTCTCTAAAAAAATAATATGTTAGAATATACTGAGTTTATAAAGGCAATGCGAGCTACAAGCAGCAGCACAGATAAAGTTCAAATTATTAAGAACGCAAGTAGTGATGTTCATATGTTATTAGAGTATACTTATAATCCATTTAAACAGTATTATGTTACAAGTAAAACCTGTAAGAAAAGAAGTGATTTGATTAAAGGTACAAATGATTTAGCTTTATTTGAATTATTAGAAAAATTAACTAATAGAGAAATAACAGGACATGATGCTGTACGCTGTATAAATGATGTTGCTATTGGAATTGACAATCCAATTATTTATAAAATTATAGATAAAGATTTAGGTATTAGAGCAGGAGCAAAAGTAATCAACAAAGCAGTGCCGGGTCTAATTCCAGAATTCAATGTAGCATTAGCACAAGAATATGATGGTAAATGTGATTGGAAGGATCATTGGTACGTTAGTAGGAAATTAGACGGTGTACGTTGTTTAGCTATGGTAGATGAAAATGGTAAATGTACACTTTATTCTAGAATGGGTAAAGAATTAACTACATTAAATAAAATAAAAGAAGCAATCGAAGCAACTAATATAATCAATACGGTGTTTGATGGTGAGATTTGTTTAATGGATGAAGAAGGTAATGAAGATTTTCAAGGTGTAATGAAGCAATTGAGACGTAAAGATCATCAAATTGAAAATCCTATATTCATGATATTTGATATGATTCATAAATCTGAATTTGATAATCAAAAAGGTACTGAGAAATTATCTGATAGATTAGCTAAATTAAGAGCATGGCAAGGTGGAAGACGTACAGATGTTAATATATTACGTTATACAGAACAATTCCAAATAACAGATAATGATCATTTTGATTATTGGTGTGAACAACCCAAACAAGAAGGTTGGGAGGGTATTATGTTACGTAAAGATGTAGCTTATGAAGGTAAACGTAGTAAAAATTTACTTAAAGTAAAGAAATTCTATGATGCTGAGTATGAAGTAATTGATTTTGATGTTGATGATCATGAAGTAGTTAGAGATGGTAAATCAGAAACAATTAAAATGTTAGCCCAAGTATGGATTGAACATAAAGGTCATAAAGTAAAAGTTGGTAGTGGTTGGAATCAAGATCAACGTTTAAAATATATGGATGGTTCAATTGTAGGTAAAATAATTACAGTTCAATACTTTGAAGAAACATATAATCAAGAAGGAGGAATTAGTTTAAGATTCCCAACAGTAAAAATTGTTCACGGAGAAAAAAGAGAATTATAATATGAGTACAACATTAGAAGGATTAGTGGTGCTATTAGTTTTTGCAACAATATGTGCAATAATAATTTGGAAAATGGAGCCAGGTGAATAAACACCAAAGAGACTAAGATGATAAGGTATCCAGACATAGTAGCGGTATATAAACTATCAGATAGAGCGAATGCTAAGAAGTTTATGAAGATCTTTAAGAATACTCTTATAGATAAGGTAATAGATAATAAGTCTAGATCAATACCTAGAGGAGCTAAGATAGTAGACTTAGGAATAGGAAAGGACTTTAAAAAGAAATGGAAAGAGAAGCATAAGATTTATACTTTAACTAAATGAAGAAAGTATATATATGGTTGAGAGTATTCTTTATTAGGATACCAAAAGAGATAAAGTATAAGCTATTAGAGATGTACGATATAGAAAGATTTAAATTATAAAGGTTATGAATAGACTAACAATAGAACAGAGACTTGAGGGGTGGGAGTTTGATATGAAAGCGTTGAGGGAGAGTGAGGGGGGCGCGTTTCTCTCTCTCGACCGAAGGTCGCCACGCGGATTTCGAACAAAGTTCTCAATCATTCCTCCATCCTAATGATCGACAATAAAGAGGCAGTATAAAGGAGAAAGAATAAGGTCTGAGGTATAGTAGACTTTGGTCAATACTCTATATCGTCTTATAGTAGATCTTAGGAGAGAGAACCTCTTAGATATATTAGCTTTAAAGATAGAAGGTATACTTACACTAAAGCCTATTATAAACTATTAGTGTATATATTCATATATAGATATACACATATAAACATATAAAGATATATGATGTTATATAGAAAGAACCGGTATGATCGTATAGAATACAGAAGGAATATATCAGGGGCGTGTGTCTGCCTACCCTTTTTTTCGTCCATATAGTAGAAAATCCATAGGTCGAATCGATATAGATGCCGGAATGAGGACAAAATAACTTAAGAAATAGTTGGAATCCTGCTATATTTTTCGTATATTTATATTATAAAAGGTTCAAAAGGTAAGAGAATGAAAGAATTCTTCAATAAAGGCCTATGGTTTCTTATTATAGCCTCAGTACTCATAGTAGGAACGGCTCTAGTAATGCTATTAATCGATCTATCAGTACATGGATTGTATATGGTATTGTCTTATCCCCTACATACACTCGTCATCTCAGGCGGTCTTCTTATAGTAGGAATAATATATCATCTATATAAGGAAAAGTAACTTCGTAGTACGGTCACTCTTATGGCCGTCTGACATCACCTTGATATAACACTGACAGTATAGTTCCCTTACCGGTACGTTACCTGATTGTCTTGCCCATACCTCTCTGTATATTTCTTACGATTTTTAGTGATATAGGTTATATATATTTATATATTTATATATAGTATTATCTAACCCTTCTTATAGTATTACCTATCGTAGTATCTATTGTGTGATCTATCGTAGTATTGACGACTCTGATGTTAAACTTAGAAAAATCTCCAAGTTAACTTAATTATACCAAGGTAAATATTAACCTCAGTCCAATCTTCGTCTTCGAAGCCTTGTGTTCTTTCTCCTTTAGGGAAGTAAGTGGCACCAATTAGGAATCCATCTCCTAATCCAGTAATTCTAAAATCATCCATAGTTTTTTATTTTAACAATCGCAACAAGAACAACTACAACTAGTTCCACACTTACATACTTGACAATTACAATTTTCCATGTTTTATTACTTTTATTATTACTATAATATAAGAACTTTTACAATGGGATCCTACTAAATACGGGGATTTTTTTTCCAAAAAATTTTCTATATATGGGGTTTTATTCTATTTATAGGAAATGAAACCTATAGATCCACAATCTTTGTTTAATCTCTTCGAAGTAGGCGATGAAGAAGTCTATGAAGAGCATAATGTAACAGACGTACTCCAGAATCCTTACGTTTTAATGAGTATGGTCGTAAGAGGAGTGGAGAATTACAAGGTTCTTGACAAATTATACCTAAGAAATCACAAAAAACACTACGAAGACGTAAGAGAAGACGTAAAATTCAAGTATTTTTCTAAATTATACAGGTATTTAAGTAGAATTGACGTAAATAAATTCGAAACTAAGTATTCTATCACAGAAAACTACGATATAGTCAAGGTAAACGTTCTGCTAAATGAGTTACTGTCCTATTTTGAGGATATTGAGTATTATGAGAGGTGTGCGGTAGTAAAAAAGTACATAGACCTCATATATGACGATCCAAAAGTTGTACTACCCAATAACTTAATATAAAAATCTATGATTTTAGTAAAAGTAGTGATGATAATGGTCATTTCATGGTTCATTATGAACAGGTTGTTCAAATATCTTGATAAATAAAAGGGGAAATAGTTGCTTTTCTGAGATATTCTTCTTATATTAAGGTATATTAATAGTTAAAAAATAAAGGTTATGACATATCAAGAGAAAGTTAAAAAATCAAAGAAGATCCGCAAATCTATTAATTCATTAGGAATTAAAGAAGAAATCAAAGTTACCTATGGAGTAGATAGAGTAGGTAAACCAGCAGAGTATACCATAAGAGCCTATAGTGGGTTTAAGGGTGAGAATAATTATGCTATAAGTGAGGCTAATAGCTTTATGGGTAGATCAATGAATGTAGATAAAGTAACTAATACTATGCTTAGGTGTTATTCATTCGATTTAATGAGTCAAAGAACTACTTATAACTTCCCTCTCTACTTACTTAAAATAGTCTAACCAAAGTCATGATATTACCTCAGCACATACAATCTCAGATCTACGATTTAATATCCCATAGATTCAGAGACATTACCGTAGATAGATACTCTATGGACACATCAGACTGGAATCTATCCGTTACCGGTAAATATTCATTTATCGTTAATATAAGAAAAGGCTACCCTCTAACAGTAATGGTATCGGAGATAGCTAATCAAAAACATACTGAGGAGGCGTTCTATATTAGAGGAGTGTTAGAAAGTGAATTAAATGATAATATAAAATATGATTAAACTACTATATAAAATTTCGTGGCAACTTTGCGCGTTTTGCGCGGCGAGCGCGGTGCTGTTCTTTAGCTGTACTGTCGATGACCTCCCTTCCTCCCCTTGTATTGATGGAGATTGTGATGCAGAGATGGTATTACCGGGGTATTTAGATGAAAATGGCTATCATCATATCGATTTAGACTTCACCGGAGAGTATTTACCTTGGTTTCAAGTGGATGTCTTTGCAGATAAGGTCTTACCTCAATATGAATATAACGGAGTTCAACCGGTGGAAGCTAGATTTGATAGCGATACACATTGGACTATTGGAGATTCTTTGATGGTAACCGTAAATAACTACAATCCCTTTCAGGGACCTTATGACTATACCGGTAATTTACTACCAAATTCTTCTTATAATATCATTCTAAATCAGTTTGCAGGTATAATAGTTAACATAGTTCAGGGTACTAGTATTTATTTTTCCGATGATCACAATCGTTTAAGGTCAAAAAGGATAGTTGGACCTATTCCTCCAATGGCTCAAAACGATACTATTACACTTTATATGGAGGTATATTGGGAGGGAGTTGGTAATTCCGTAATAAAAGACCATTATTTTGAAAAATTTATTGTGGAATAGTTGATCTTCTGAAAAAAAATCATTATCTTAATTATATATTAAGAATTAAATATAAATAAATACTTAATTATATGAATAATATAAGAGTAATATAATAATATAACAAATAATTAATCTAATATGACATTAAAAGCGGAGAAAATCCATTCGAATTACGATAAACATCTTAAAATTATAGATACTTATTTAGGTGATCGTAAAGAATCATGTAAAAATCTTATAGAACACTTAGGCGAAGCCTATATTATGTCACCTGCTAGCGGTAAATCATGGCATCATAATGCTTTTGCCGGAGGTTATATCGACCACGTTAATAGAGTAGTTGAGTTTAGTATTAAACAGATGAGACTTTTCAAAGAGATGGGTGGTACTATAGACTTCACAGAAGAAGAATTAGTATTTTCTGCTTTATTTCATGATCTTGGTAAGATAGGTGACGGAGAGAAAGAAAACTATATACCTCAGACCGATAAGTGGAGACAGGATAAGCTACATGAGATGTATACTTATAATCCAGACCTTGGATTTATGCTAATCCCAGATAGGTCACTGTTCATATTACAAAAATTTGGTATTAAAGTATCTAAAAACGAGTTCTTAGGTATCAGACTACACGATGGTGTGTTCGATAAAGCTAATGAAGCTTATTTCTTTAGTAACGTACCGTCATCCAGAATGAAAACTAACATAGTCTTTGTACTTCATACGGCTGATTTCTTAGCCTCTAAGGTAGAATATGATAAATGGCTTTCAGATGGTGGTGTTACCTCACCGAAAACAAAAAAAATTAAGTCCTCTACGGGAAAAAGGGTAAATTCTTCTCAAGGACTAAAAAACATGTTAAATAAACTATAATGAACGTAACTTTATACATAATAATCGGTATTTTAGTTGCCATTTCGGGAACTTTAGTGTATATTATTAGAAACCTTATGGTAAAAGTGGAACAATATGAAGATGTCACAGTAGATCAAACACAATATCTTCAGAATATATCTAATATCATAGGGGAGTCTAACAAACACTTACAGAATCTCGACGAAAAGGGGGTCTTTCAATCAGATGATGAAGTTGGTGAATTTTTTAACCAAATGAAAGCAGTACAAGACGAGTTGGATAGGTACATGCTCCCAGATAACTATGGCAAGGAAGAGAGCGAAAGCTAATTACTTTACAAAAGAGACAGAAGAGTACATTGTAAGGTTTAATGAATCGGAAGATCAAGACTACAGAAGTAAGATCTTTACCGAACACATTTATTACCCATTTTATAAACTAGCAGAAAACATAATTCATACATTTAAGTTCTACTACACAGATGTAGATAAAATAGAAGACTTAAAACATGAAATAGTTTCAGTACTATACGAAGAAAAGATAATGAAGTTTGACTCAACTAATGGAGCAAAAGCTTACTCTTACTTTGGGACTATAGTTAAAAGATGGCTGATAAACTACAATAACAAAAACTATAAAAAACTAAAACAGATAGGTCAGTTCGCCGATATGGAGGACTCCTATAAACAAGCGTATGCTGTAGATCACAATTATGCCAAATCTTTAAGCGACTTTATAGATATATGGGTTGATGAAACTTATCTTATAATAGACGACTTATTTATTAAAGATCAAGATAAAAAAATAGCAGATGCTGTTTTAACTATTTTTAAAACTAGACACGATTTAGATATTTTTAAGAAAAAAGCTCTTTATATATACATTAGAGAGATGACAGATTGCGATACACCTAACCTAACTAAGGTAATAAACGTACTAAAAGGTAAGTTTAAAGAAAAGTACCAAAAAAGCTATGATTTAGGATTATTAACTAATAAGTCTCAATAAGTCTATTTATATATAAAACATTATGAGTTTAGATAAAGAAATATTTAAGGGCAAAACCCTATCTGACCTCTTCGGTGAAATATACGATAACTCAAAAGAGACTAAATCACAAGTAAAAGGGCTTATAGCTGAGTTAAAACCTTTAATTGAGAATATAGGCGACGCTACTTTACTAGTACCGATGATTAAAGAGTACATGGAGATAGGTGTAAAAAACGATGAACACCTTATCAAATTAGCTACTGTAATACAAAGGTTAGAAATAGCAGCTTCTAAAGGAGAGACAGGGGAATTCGACCTCTCCGAACTACAAGATTTGTTAGAAGAGTCTCAAGAAGCACAAGAAGAGATTAAAGATGTAGGAACCACAGAAGAAGGTAACGAAGAATAAATATGTTTTCTCCAAATTACTTACTACCAGAAGAATCATCATTACAGGGTACATTTGCAGCTAGAGTTGCTCACGTAGTTCTAGATGAATCAGATGAGATGTATTCTGACTACGGTAAGCAAAACTCTATAGGGTGTATATTCTATATACCTATTGGAGTAGATTATGAAAAAAAGGATTTGAGAGACCTACCTTTTGCCAAACCTCTAGACAGCTCAGTAAGAAGGTACCCTCTAAATGACGAGATAGTATTAATTACATCAGCACCTAGTAGTATATTAACAGATAGAGATAAATCAGCATACTATACTAGAGTAGTTTCTATTTGGAATAACCCTAACCACAATGCTTTTCCTGCCGGCGACGACTTAGAGCTAGGATATAGCGTTGACGAGCAAAGAGTATCACCTTTACAGCCTTTTTATGGAGATGTAGTATTAGAAGGTAGATCGGGACAGACTGTAAGGTTCGGAGGAGAAAAACATCCAAAGAATATATATACTGATGATAGTAATAAAGGAAAACCTTTTATTATTATATCTAACGGCCAAGTACTTAAGAAGGACGGAAACGACTTTACCGAGGAAGACATAAACAAAGACGACTCAACCATCTTTATAACCTCAGATCATACTGTACCGTTAAAGCAGTCTAGATCTAAGTATAAAGCAGCCAATACAGAACCTACAGATGCAAGTAAATATAAAGGTAAACAGGTAATACTTAATAGCGGTAGACTTTATTTTAATAGTAAAGATGAAGATATATTATTTTCTGCAAAAGAATCATTTGGAGTAACAGCTAAAGACATTAGCCTTGATGGTGATAAGTATGTAGCATTTGATGCTAAAAAAATATACCTAGGAGAAAAAGCAAGATTATATGAATCACAACCTGTAATACTAGGTGATAGTTTAGAATACTTATTAGATGATTTATTTAACTCATTAACCAGTTTAAGCAAAGCAATGGCTAAAGCACAGGCAGGAGGAAAACCAGTCACCTCTTTAATGAAGGAAGCACCTAAATTGAGAGGAATAGTAAGACAGTTAAAAAGAAGGATTAATCCAAGTGGTAAATCTGATCTTAAATCTAAAAAAACATTTACTGAATAATGCCACACGGACTATTAAAAGAATTTAAAAGCAACTTATCAGGTATAGTAGCCATGGCTCTAGGAAGACTAGAAGCTTATGCTATAGTATATGCTACTAAAAAGATAAATGAAATAATAGACGAACTAAGAGACAAATGCCCTCCACCTGCTATATTAAACCAGTTAAGTAGGACGGTAAATAATATTAAAAAAATAATAACTAAAGTAGATAGCAGAATAGATAAGTTTGCACAAATACCTAAAAAACTAGATATACCTATAAAAGGAGGTAAGGCTGCAGTACAGATACTATCACATTTACCAGTACCATCAGCAATTGGTACACCACCAGGCCCTGCTGGAGGTTTAATAATAGCAGTAAAAACAGGAAAGATACAAACTCTATCAAGTCTATTAGTATGGACTAGAAAGCTGGTCGAAGTACTAGAAGACGATCAAAAAGCAATAAAAGCTTTGATAGCAGATAGCGGCACTATTTTTGACCCAATTAAACAGAGGTTAGATATAATAGATAAATTATTGCAAAGATGTGCTGAGAATCCTGATCTTTCTCAGGATGATAGAGATAAGATACTTGAAGGTCTAAATGTACCAAGGAAGAGTAATTTAGAACCTACCTCATATAAAGGTCGAAACGGTAGAGTTTATAATATAGAGGTAATACAAGATGTAAACGCTCCAGCTATAGCTCCCAAAAGGCTCGCAGTAGCTAAAGACTTTAGGGGAATAGTAGTTTTAAGAGGTGAATCTTCTTTTGCTAGCGACCCTCAAGTACTAATCGACGAATTAAAATTAAGAATTGACAACCAACTTCCATAACTTAACTATTTATTAATATGAAGACTAATGAACTTAGAAAACTTATAAGAGAAGAAGTAAAGAAAGCAGTTAAAGAAGAGTTACAAGATATGCTTAACGAAGCAGTAAAATTTGCTAGTACTCCGAATAAGACTGGTGTAGGTAATTCCTACAGACCAATTACTCAAAAAGACATAAAGAGAACCTGGTCTACTGGCCCTCTTAACCCTGGAACTATTCCTTTAGAAGAAATGCTCCAGCAAACTAAAAAATCAATGACAGGCGAAGACTACAACAACGTAGTATCTTCAGACTCTTCTATGGTTAGAAAGCCTAACTTCGCAAGCGGTATGGCAGCTAATATGGGAATGACTGAAAACTCAGGCCCAACAACTGGTATAGATATAAGCAAATTAAATTTTGTAAAAAATGCAAAAGCAGTATATGATATGTCTATAAAGAAAGATAAACAAAAAGGCGGAATGATATAATTATGGCGTTTGAGATAAAAAAAATTAATCCATTAGACTTAACTCCTAGTAAAGGAGTAGGAGTATCTTTACCATTTTCTGGTAGGGCTGTATTTAATACAACCTTTGAAACTAAAGATGCTATAAAAGCTAATTTAATTAATTATTTTTTAACAGCTAAAGGTGAACGTTACTTTAACCCTTCTTTTGGAGCAGGTTTAAGAAACCTTTTATTTGACAATATAGATGAATCAGCTTTAGATGAAATAAGAATAAATATCTTGGATGATTTAGAAAAATTCTTTCCTAGAGTAGAGGTTACAAGTTTAGAGTTAATACCAGAAACTGACAGAAATACTATAGTTTTTAGTATGAGATACGCAATAGCTGATTCTAACATATCTGATGAAGTAGTAATAAATTTTAACAAGTAATGGCACAAGAAAGAATAGTAAAATATATTAATAAGAATTTTGATGACTTTAGGTCTCAACTTGTAGAGTATGCTAAAAGCTACTTTCCTGATACTTATAATGACTTTGATGCTACCTCTCCCGGTATGATGTTTATTGAAATGGCATCGTACGTTGGAGATGTATTATCATTCTACCAAGATACACAGCTACAAGAAACTTTTTTAACTTATGCAAAAGATCCTAAAAATCTTTTTAATTTAGCATATATGATGGGGTATACTCCAAAAGTAACTGGAGTATCTGAAGTAGATATAACTATAACTCAAACAGTAAACGCTAACGGTTCCTACTTACCTACCTGGACTGCAGCAGCAGCACTACCAGCTAATTCAGTAGTTAAAGCATCAGATGCATCAGCTACTAATTTTATTATACCAGACCCGGTAGATTTTCAATTTAGCAGCTCTTATAACCCTACTATAGTTGAAATAGCTACTTTAGACGGAACCAATAACCCTGCAACCTTTAAATTAACTAAAACAGTTAAAGCGTTTTCCGGTAAAGTAAAAAGTAAAACGTTTTCTGTAAGTAATGCAGAGAAATTTAAAACACTAACCATATCTGATGATAATATAGTTCAGGTATTAGAAGCAACAGGTAGTAGTACTGGTGATAGTTATTTTGAGGTTCCTTTCTTAGGACAAGATACCATCTTTGATGATGTATCAAACAGCAGCTCAGACTCAAATAACGTTCCTTATGTTCTATCACTTAAAAAAGTACCTAAAAGATTTGTAGCTAGATTTAGATCTAATGGTAATCTAGACCTTCAATTCGGAGCTGGAACATCAGATAGCGATGATTCTGTTATTTTACCAGACCCTACCAACGTCGGTAGTGGTACTAATCAGGGTATAAATAGAATAGACTACGCTTATGACCCCTCTAACTTTACATACAGTAAAGCTTACGGCGTCGCTTTAAATGAAGGAGTTACAGTAAAGTACCTAGTAGGAGGAGGAGCAAGCTCTAACGTACCAGCAGGAACTATTACTAATAAGAGCTCTATAGTTCCTACTCGAGGAACATTAGCCTCTTTATCCTTTACAAACGAAAAACCAGCAGCAGGTGGAAGAGACGGAGATTCAGTAGAGGAATTAAGAGAAAACTCTCTTAGATCGTTTAACGAACAAAGTAGAGCTGTAACACTACAAGACTATACCGTTAGAGCTTTATCGCTTCCTTCTAAATTTGGAAGCATGGCTAAGGTATATGCTACTCAAGACGAACTAACAAATACTAATACAACAGACGCTATAGTTGATAATAATCCATTAGCACTTTCACTTTATGTATTAGCCTACGATAACGATAAAAAACTTACCACAGCAACATCAACCTTAAAATCTAATCTTAAAACCTATCTAGCTGAATATATGATGATATCAGATAGTTTAAACTTTAAGGATGCTTTTGTTGTTAATATAGGAATAAATTACGATATTATAGTAAGACCTAATTTTGCAGGTCGAGATGTTCTTTTAAACTGTAACTTAGCACTACAGGATTATTTTAATATCGATAAAAGAAATATTAACCAAACTATTAATATATCAGAATTATATCTTATATTAGATAAAGTAAAAGGAGTACAGACAGTACAAAATATAGAAATTATAAATCTAAATGGCGGTAACTATTCACAATATGGGTACGATATCGAAGGTGCAACTAGAAATAGTATAGTTTATCCTTCATATGATCCATGTATATTTGAAGTAAAGTTTCCTAATGCAGATATAAAAGGAAGAGTAATAACAAGATAAAATGGCAGTATATAAAATATTTCCCGAACAAGATACTTTTATCTATACTCAAGTAGTAACCGGTAATGCTGGATACGATGAGATATTAGAAATAGGTGGTTATAATATACAAAACATTGGACAATCCTCAAGAGCATTAATACAGTTTAAAACATCTGAAATAGTTAATACTGTTAATAGAACTATAGCAACTGGGTCTTGGAGTGCTAGTTTAGATTTATCGCTAGCTTATGGATACGAAAACCCCGCAACACAGTCTGTATACGTCTACCCCTTAGCTCAGCAATGGGAAGGAGGATTAGGTAAATTTGGAGATGAACTAGGATCTTCTTTAACTTCTCAAAGTGCTGATAAGTCTGGTTGTTCTTGGAGATATAGAAAAGCAGAAGAAACTGACGCATGGACATTATCTAGCTTTCCTACCGACGTGACTGGCTCATATAACGCTACTTACCCTGGAGGAGGTAGCTGGTTTTCAGCTTCAAGCGGAACTAATTTAGAAGCTACTCAAAGCTTTAGCCTAAACGATCAGCTTGATTTAAGTGTAGATGTTACTACAGCTGCAAAATTACATTACTCAGGTACTTTAAACAACTATGGTTATATAGTTAAACTTCAAGATAGTTTAGAATTTAATTTATCATCCTCACTACTTAATAAATACTATAGCAGTAACACCAATACTATATACCCTCCATCACTAACACTTAAATGGGACGATAGCGCATACGATACAGGGAGTTTAACACTACTATCCTCATCCGAAGCTATATGCCAGGTATCTAATAATAGAGGAGAATATGCCGATATAGGTAAAACTAGATTTAGATTATTAGCTAGACCGATAGCACCTCCTAGAATATATACTACTGGGTCTATATACAAAACTAATTATGCACTACCTTCTGGTTCATTTTACGGACTACAAGATGCATATACAGAAGAAATGGAAATACCTTTTGATACCGCCTTTACTAAGGTAAGCTGTGACTCTACAGGTCCTTATTTTGACGTATTTATGAGCGGATTACAACCAGAAAGGTATTATAAAATATTAATTAAAAGTACACTAGATGGTACTACATCAATATTTGATGATGATAATATATTTAAGGTAGTTAGAAATGGCTAAGAAGTACGATATAAGGATACAAAAAACAGTCTTAAATAAAGATCAATTTGATAAAGCAGTTGATACTACATTTAAAACGTTTGTCACAACCCCTGATGAATCAGATGAAATAACTTTACCTGAATTTTTTAACTTATATGAAAAACTTTACTACGATATACCGGTTGAAGGAGAAGTTAATTCACATGAATTTCTAGTTGTTGAAAGCGGTAAATTAGTAAACTTAGAGCAAGACACAACAGAAATACAGCCATTATTAGATGAGATAACTACTTTGAGAGAAAGAATATTAGATCTAAATAACGATATAATAGAGTTACAAACAGAGAATTTGACCAACGATGCCACAGACTAATTATACAGTTAATTTTATTGACCCTGAAGGACTAGAAACGTTCTCTGTTAAAGATATAGATATAGTAGATTCTTTTACTATCAACTCTGAATTTAAAGCTTTTGAAAATAAGATCGAATACCACGTATATAGTCTTGATGGAGTACTTTTAACATCAGATTTTGGTTATAATCGTCAAAGCTACTTAGGATCAAGTCAACAAGACCCTGACGGTAAGATTCTTGAAATGACTATAGATCCTGTTGAGGATATAAAAAGATATGGTTTTTCTTCCGGTGATGTAAAGGTAGTTTATAACTTTATTGATGACCTTTACACAGAGAATAAAGTACCTGTTCAGTTCTTTATAGAAGAGATATCAGAAGACAGAACAGAATTAAGATTACTTACTAATCAAATACCCGATTCAAAAGTAGTTGAGACTACTAATACGATAAAAGAAGATCTTGCATCAACCTCTTATTTAAACGACTTTAGAGTAAATCCTGGTAATAACGATCTACTTATAGGAATAAATATAGATATACAACCTTATAGAGATTATAGCTCTGTAGTAGTAAAGCTATATGAACCTCTTCCTGAACAGTACGAAATAAAACAATCACTTACTATAGATAGAATAGTATCTGACTCGTTAGGGTATGAGATATTGGGTGAGACTATTCCTGATGAAATTAAAATACCGTACTTAAAAGGACCAAACTACAACGTAGAAGATATCAAAGGTACCACAGTACCTACTCCTTACTTTAATTATAACGAATTATTTTCTTTTCCTACTAATCAAACCTATAGACAATTAAACTCTCTATTCGCTGAAAAAAGTATTGAGTTGAGTGCTGACTATACTGACTTTGCTAACTACATACAGTTTAGTTCTGCAAAAGAAAGGATAGAAAACTTTCAATATAAATTAAACCTAGTCACATCTTATCAAACCTCATACTCAGCTTCATTAAACGCTAATAATAATGCAGCCGGAGTAACAGGAAGTTTAGACTACTTTAAGACAAGGATAGATAACATACTTAAGAACTTTGATCATTTTGACAGACATCTATATTATGGAACAGGATCATACTCTTGGCCTAAACAGGCACCGTATAACGAGCCTTATATAGTTGCTACAGGATCTGCAACAGCTTCTGTATCTAACCTAGTAGAGAGTGCAAGCTTATATGATGATACTAATAACTCAAGACTAGTAAATACTGTACCTGAATTTTTAAAAGAAGACAGCGACAATGCTAAATATCTTTTATTTACAGATATGATCGGCCAGCACTTTGATAATTTATGGGTATACACCAAAGCATTGTCGGATAAGTACGATAACGATAATAGACCTAATAGAGGTGTACCAAAAGGATTAGTAGAAGAGGTACTGAGAAACTTTGGTGTAAAACTATACTCTAGTAATAAATCAATAGAAAATCTATTTGCTAACTATACAGGAGAGTTTTATCAAACAGGCTCAGAAAGCTTAAAAGCAACCGGATCGTGGGGACAAGGTACTTACCTTATAAGTGCTTCTAATTCCCCTATATCAGAAGATTTATACAGAAAAGAAATATATAAACGTATTTACCACAACTTACCGTTACTTCTTAAATCTAAGGGTACCGAACGAGGAGTACGAGCACTAATAAATACTTTCGGTATACCTTCGTTAAACACAAGCGGTTCCATGGGAGGCTTGTTGGTAAGGAGCTATGGAGGTAATAGTACCACAGCAAGTGTTAACTTAGGTTTAGATTTTGCTAATACATCATCAATAGGAAAAATAAAATTAGACAATACAGGTAGTACAACTACTGGTAATACTCTATCTCAATATTCTTCTATAGTTCAAAGAGACGGTATATACGATAAGTACAGTGACGATATCCATACAGTAGATATAGGATACTCTCCTATAGACGTTATAAATGATAAAATATTTGATTTTTATACCAAAAGCGGAAGCTTTAATATAGATAACTTTATAGGTGATCCTAATGCTGCTTACTCAAGTAGTTATTATAATTTAGATTCAGCTTCATTTCAAGCAATGAGTCATATTATTACACATCCTACAGGAAGTGATGATTATGGAGACTTTGTAAGAATATTAAAGTTTTTTGATAACGTATTATTTAAAAGCATAAAAGACTTTATACCTGCAAGATCTAACATTAATACGGGTATAATAATTAAACCTCATGTACTTAATAGAAGTAAAATAAAACAAGTACAAGCTACTAGTAATCAACCTAAGACAGGAGTTAGCTCTAACTATGGAGATAATATGCAAATTACTGGTTCGATAGAAATATCACAACTAACTGGTAGTTCTGGAGGTTCTTTTGGAAATATAGATTTAGAGCAGGTAATTCCTTTAACTGCTAGCTATACCGAAAGCGTAATGACACCAGACGGATTAAGGTCTAAAACCTATCACGACCATGAAGAAGCTAGATACGATGGAGAATTGTCTGGTTCACATATAAAAAACACTGGTGAGTTAAATGATGAAAACATCTTTAAATATGAAAATCCTAACGTAATTCAATACAAAGTTATTGATTTTGACGATATGTTAGTACCGCCTACTCCTACACCTACTCCTACAGCCACCCTAACACCTACTCCTACACCAACAGTGCCAGCAGTAACCCCAACAGCTACTCCTACTGTGACACCATCATCATCTGATCTTGGATTAGAAAGTTGTTGGAGAATAGAAAGATGTTCTGATGCTGCTGTATTCTATGCACCAAAAGATAGAGGGTGTATTAACGATGCTGCTGCAATATTAAGTCATAACTTCCACGCTGGTGATTACGTACAATTCTTTAATTTCTCTGTAGGAGCTGAAGCTTGTCCTGGAGGAGCAACCTACTGTGGAAATATAATTAGCGCAGCTACACAAGCTCCTACAGCATTAATATCAGTAGATGATCAAATGTCCGGAGCTGATCCATGTAACGATGATGCAAGATGTACAGAATAATAATAATATAATATGGCAGGAACAACAACAGACAATTTTATTATTACTAATCCGGGATTAGCCGGAGTTAGGCTTTTATTTGGTACAAGTAGTAACCAGGGTAAAGTACAGGGTATAGTAGCAAGCACCACAGACTGTAATCAAAATAATTATGCTGCTGAATTTGAATCTTTAGAAGTATTTAATATATTCAGCACACCTTTTCCTATAGCAAGCAGACAGGTTCAAACTAGCCACTATTATTTTGAAATACATCCGCCTGTTGCATTCGATACAGGTTCAACTACTACACCAACTGTTTGTATAGACACAACGTTTGTACCTTCTACTGAAGTTGATTTTACTAATAATGTTTATAACGTAACATTTAATAGTGATCAAGAGTTAAGATCTTCTCAATTTCAATTTGTAGTCGATAGTAATAATTCTGGTTCAAGCACTAGACCAGCTAATATACAGGCTATATTAGCAAATACCGCAGTAACAGCATCAGTACAGGATTCAAACTATTCTTCACTAGCAGTTATAAGAGGAAGGTATGAAGGAGCAGAAACTGGTGTATCTGATTACGGTATACTACCTGCAATAGCTGCTGAATTAAAAAGAGGAGCTATATATGATTCTAGTATTTCTTCAAGCTACATTTGTACTCAAACCTCCTCTACTGACATAAGGCCTATTAAAGACTTTTTCTTAGTTCCTACACAAGATTCAGCAACTAAAGTAGACTCAGGATCTACTAGTTATAGTAATCCTAACTATAGATACATAACTCTTGTTAAAGGTAATAGTATAACTCAAACTGCTAGAACAACAGGTACTGAGTTATACCTTAGTTTTAATACCGCATCAGCAGGAGTAGCTATAGGAGATTATCTTCAATTATTCGGAACTACCGCTGGCGGCGGTCCGACATATTATAATAGAGGAATAGAGTTTGTAAAAGTAGCAAGCTTAAAACAGCATAACTCTTCAGTAGTTTCTGCTTCTGTAGAAAGAAATGCAATAAAGGATCAATTTGATAGTGTAGTTGATTATGGTGATAATACAGGTTTCCATGTAAGACATGTAAAAGGAGACCAAATTTATCAAGCTGAAGGAAATAAACTATTCAAAGTAGCAGATAAAAAATTATATAACTACGATACAGAAGAAGTCTTTTTTGTAGGTGAAGAAGGGTATATTTTATATCCTTTCGGTAGTTGTAACTAATAAAAGTTTAAATTAATATATTTATATAAAAGAATAAAACAAAAATGGGATACTTAAATAATGGCGTTGTAACCGTTGACGCAATATTAACGAAGAAAGGAAGAGAACTACTAGCAAGAGGCGATGGTTCTTTTAAGATTACTCAATTTGCTTTATCCGATGATGAAATAGATTATACATTATATAATCCTTCTCACCCATCAGGATCTCAGTATTATGGGCAAGCTATAGAAAATATGCCTCTATTAGAAGCTTTTCCTGATGAAACTAAATCATTAAAATATAAACTAGCAACTCTGCCTAGAGGTACTTCAAAACTACCATTACTAGAAGCTGGATATGCTAGTATAGTACTTAAACAAGGAGCTTCATTAGCAATAACTCCTCAAACATTAAACTATCTAGGAGCTACTTCTACTTTTGAAAGTGGAGGATATACTGCTACTATAGCTGATGTAAGGGTACTTTCAAGCTTTACAGGTGTTGGAATAAACACAGAAGAAGCTGAGACATTAAATTCAACACAAACGATTGGAACTAATGTATCTAAGACTGTAATAGGAACTTCTATTAATTTAAGAGCTACTACAGTGAATACTTTATTTGGAACCAGAACTAAACTTCAGACTACTATTCAAATTATAGGTAGAGATTCAGGAGCAAGAGTTACTATTCCTATTACTATTAACAAGGTAAATAACTAATAAGATGTCGTATAAAAGATTTGATAACGAAGACGTAGTAGTAAGTGCAGAATCTGTAACGGCTCCTTGCTGGAGTAATAACGTAGTTAATTTACAGGTATTCGAACTTAACTCTACACAGACTGCCGCTACTAGTGGTAAGTACTATTATAACGTATATAACACAGGATCAGAAGTTGCTAACACAGCAATACAGTTTTCAATAGCTCATGGAAATAAATTAGGATTAGGAGCACCTTTATATGACACATCAGTTACTGGTAAATCATATAGCTCTACAGTTTATGGTCAGTTTAGGACTTTAATCTTCGGAGATGAAGATACTAACTTTACATTTACTTCTGGTAATACAACTCGTACTCCTGAAAACGTTTTATTTATCTCAGTTGAAAGAGCAAGATATAAAGAGAAAATATTTCCAGGTTCCTTATACCTAAAAATAACAGGCTCAACAGGAGCACCTTTACATCTAGTAGATAACAGCTTAACATCATCAACAGATACGTTTGTTGATTCCGGAAGAGTATATTCTATATATTCTGGATCTGGACCTGGAGGTGTTACAGACTCAACTGTAGAGTATGGAAAATTATTTCCCGATGTAGGTATAATAGCACTAGACGGAGACATACTTTCTTCTAGTGACGTTGTAGCAATAAACGGTACCGCATCTAACTGGTCTACAACAGTAGCTAACAATCAGTTTTTCAAAGCAATCGATACAGGAAGTAGTTTTAAATTACGCTCAGAAGAGACAGTATCTTCTAATTACGTATTTATTAGAGCTAGAAATGCTGAGTTTAACTATTCAAATAATCCATCAAACATAACAGGATCGGGAGAGTTGAGACATAGTGTAATGATTGATAATCCTCAATCTTATCTTACAGCTGTCGGTCTATATAATGATAATAACGACCTGCTAGCAGTAGCTAAACTATCTACTCCTTTGATAAAAGATTTTACAAAAGAAGCATTGTTAAGGGTCAAACTTGATTATTAATGAATGAGCGCTTGGAAAAAATTAAATCAACAGGATGCCTTTGTTACAACTTATGTAGCTAAAAAATCTCACTTTGTTAGTGCGAGTAACTATACATACTTCTATACCGATAAGAACCCTGTTAAGTATTATGCAGCTGAAAGGTTAGAAGGCAATATATACTACCCTACCGGTAGTGATCTATTCTCTGGATCTTACAAACCCTTAGTTCATAGAAGTCTTGAACAGCTATACTATAAAAGCTATCAAAGCAGCTCTGGTACTATTACAGGTTCATTTGCTGCTGACTCAGGATCTTATAACAATTATGACCATTATCTAGAATCATCTTTTTCTGATTCAGGATCTAGATTTTTATCAGGATCTCTAGCGATGGTATATTGTATACCTCAAAAATCTTTTGGTACCCACATAGAGCCTTTATCTTTTAGATTTGATCCTTCACAGGGTGATTTTAATGCACAGAGTTTTTACATCAGGGTTCAAGATGATTATATTAGTGCAAGTTACTTTGAAAGAAACGCTTACGGGTACTACGGAGGATTAGAACCTATAATAGATGATGGAGAAGGTAACTTAATGATATCTGGTTCATCTAAAAATAGAGTAGGTAATATAATATATTCACATGGTCAAGTCATACTAACCGACCAAGATGTAGCTCAATATATGATAGCAAGCCAGTCGGCAAATATATCTTGGAAATCAAATCAACCTATTTATACATATAACTACGACTGTAAGGTTTCCGATGACGAATTTAATCATACTCAGAATCCAACAGCTCTTACCGGTTCAGATAACCGAATGAGAGATAATGTAACGGGATCAGCATTTGTTCCTTATATTACAAGTGTAGGATTATATAATGATGCACAAGAATTAATAGCAGTAGGAAAGCTTGGTCAGCCTCTACCTAAACCTGCTAACACTGAATTGACCGTAAAGATAAAATTAGATATATAAAATGGCAAGTTTAACTTTAAGAAACGTAAAAGGTGGAGCTCTAACTCATGTTGAGGCAGATCAAAACTTTGGTACTTTATTTGTATCGGCTTCTATTACAGGAAGCGGCGGTAACCTATTATTATTTTCTAGAGGTTCTGGTAGTACTGCTTTTGCAACAGGAAGTGGAGCTATTACTGCATCTATGAATTTAAACCTACAACATATAACAAACGTAGGTGCTACAACAACTAAAGACATTACAGCTAATAACTTTATAACAACATCAGATAAAAGATTAAAGTCTGAAATAGAGCCAATAGCAAATGGACTAGAAATAATAAAACAATTTTCTTCTTATACCTATAATAAAGAAGGTAAAGCAGATGCAGGTTTCATTGCTCAAGAAGTACAAGAGTCTATTCCTTACTCAGTTCATGAAAATGATCTAGGAATGCTTACTATGAATGATAGACCTATATTAGCTCATCTTCATAAAGCCATACTAGAATTAGAAGAAAGAGTAAAAGCATTAGAGGAAAAAGAATAACATGATATGGCCGTTCGTACTGATGGAGCTTTCAACATGTTTTCAGCCAGCGCTGAAGACACTCATTCTATAGAGTTTAATCTATCGAAATCGTTAGCTACCATAATGAACTCCGTTACTGGAAGTTCCTTTAACGAATTTATATCAGCCTCTCTGTACCCTCACTACGATCCTTCATATGCTGGCAACGTTCAAGACCCTGTTATAAGTTATGTATCAGCATCTTTACAGTGGCGTAACTATCCTTTAACCCCTACTCAAACTAGTACCCCTACATCAACACCAACTCCTACTGTTACTGCTACAAACTCTCCAACCCCTACTCCTACTCAAACTCCTACGCTAACTATTACTCCAACTGAAACTCCACCTGCATCTCCTACTCCTACTAGTACTCCAACGATATCAATTACTCCTACTATATCTGATACTCCTACTCAAACTCCTACCCCTACTAATACTCCTACAATGACTATCACAAATACTCCTACTCAAACTCCAACTGTTACACCAACAATATCAGATACAGTAACCCCAACTCCAACACCAACTGTGTCAGGAGGACAGCAAAGGTGGGAAGTAAATTTATGTTTTGGAGGGAGTCCAGGAGGAACTATACACTATTTATCTAAGACACAGTATTGTAATGGAGGCAGTCCTGATGAATCAATACCAGGAGGTAGTTTTAGTGCAGGAGATTACGTGCAGTTTAGATTAAATATTGCTGGTTGTACAGGCACAACATATTGCGGCCAGATATCAACAGTAGGTAATGGAAGTATAACTGGATTAATAAGCACATTAACTAAGCCATCAGATTGTACTGCGGCACAATGTACCGAATAAAGAAAAAATATGAGTTTTACAGTACCTACAGGAAGTAATTTTAATATGTTTACAGCTAGTTTAGCTGATACTCATTCTGTACAATATAATGTATCTAGATCTCTTGAAGGATTAATAACAGCATTTTCTGCTTCCTCTTTTAATGACTTTATATCAGCTTCACTAACTGATGATTTTTATGATGGAACTCTATCTGGCTCTCTTTCTGCATCTTTAGTAATATCTTCTTCAAATCAATTTAAAGGCTTTCCTGTAACCGCTACCCCCACCCAAACAGTAACGGTAACACCTTCCCTAACTGCAGGGGCTTCAGCTACTCCTACTCAAACCCCTACTAGTACAGCAACAATAACTCCTACCGCTACTCCTACTTCAACTGCAGCAGCAACAGCTACCCCTACTAATACTCCTACAAGTACTGTAACCCCTACAAAAACTGCAACTGTTACTCCTACTATATCTTTAACTCCAACAAATACCCCAACAGTAACTCCTACAAGCACTGTAACACCTACTCCTACTGATCCTTTAGATAGCGTTAATGTAAGAATATCTGTAAGCGCTTCTTCTGCATGTAATTCAGGAGAAGGAACATCAGCTGTAATAACTATATTTGATCAGCCTACTTTGCAAAATGGAGATATACTTTACTCTTCTTCTAATGCTTCTTCATTTATTACTTTTAATCATTTACAAACCAAACTATCTACCGGAGCAAATACTATATTTATGACCTCAGGTAGTACGGTATTTACTTTAAACCCTACAGGTTCTAATTCTTATATTTTATCTACCGGAACGTGTCCTACTCCAACTCCTACTGTAACACCGACTAGAACTATTACTCCTACAAATACAGTTACACCGACTAATACACCAACTAAAACTGTAACAGCATCACCTACAGCAACAGCAACATCTACAGCTACCCCGACAGTCACTCCGTCACCATCAAATCCTTTAGATGCTTCTAACTATAGATTAGCAACTAGCGCCTCAGCAGCTTGTCACACTGGAGAAGGCCCATCTGTTGTTATAGCTATATATGATGCCGATCAACCATTAGAAACTGGTGAACTATTATACGAAAATTCTGGAGGTACTGACTTTTGGACTTTTTCAGAATTACAAACCCTTGTTACATCATCGGCTAATACTTTATTTGTTCAATCAGGGAGTATAGTTTATACTGTAAATGCAACAGGATCTAATAGTTTTGTATCAGGATCAGGTGCATGCCCTACACCAACTCCTACTCCAACAGCTAGTCCTACAGCAACAGCTACTCTAACACCAACTGCTACCGCTACAGTAACCCCGACAAACACTCCTACTAATACTGTAACATCAACAGTAACTCCGACAAACACTCCTACCAATACTGTTACCGCTACAGTAACACCCACTATATCTTTAACAACAACAATTACGCCAACTGGTACACCAACCAACACTCCTACTAATACTGTAACTCCTTCTGAGACTCCTACTAATACCGTAACACCAACTGTTACACCTACAATATCTGATACTCCTACTGCTACGCCTACCGTTACACCAACCAAAACAGCTACATCGACTGTAACACCAACTAATACCCCTACTAATACAGTTACACCTTCTGAGACTCCAACCCTTACTCCTACCAAATCTGATACAGCAACTCCTACCCCTACTGCAACAGCTACAGTAACTCCAACGATATCTGATACTCCTACATCTACTCCTACACCAACAGTCACACCAACGATATCTGACACACCAACTGAGACACCAACCAACACTCCTACAAGTACAGTAACACCTACTGAGACACCTACTAATACAGCAACTAGTACTGTTACACCAACCGAGACTCCAACTAATACCGCAACCCCTACCGTTACGCCAACTGAGACTCCAACTAATACTCCTACAAGTACTGTAACACCGACAATATCGGATACCCCAACATTAACACCGACTAATACTCCAACGATATCGGATACTCCGACTAATACTCCGACTGAAACTCCTACTAATACCGTAACACCAACTGTTACACCTACAATATCTGATACTCCTACACCAACTCCTACTAGTACAACCGCTACACCAACTCCTACGGTAACGCCTACTAATACAACTGCAACTCCTACACCAACTCCTACTAGTACAACCGCTACACCAACTCCTACGGTAACGCCTACTAATACAACTGCAACCCCTACACCAACTCCTACTAGTACAACCGCTACACCAACTCCTACGGTAACGCCTACTAATACAACTGCAACTCCAACTCCTACACCAACAGTAACTCCTACCAATACAACTGCAACTCCTACACCAACTCCTACAAAGACTGTAACACCATCGGTACATGCAACTACCATGACCTTGTTTACATCTAACGCTAGTTGGACTGGATTAAACGCTGGAGATGATAACATCACACCTGCTTGTGAAGCTGCTAAGGATGGTGAGTATGAGTATACTGTTAATTTAATTAAAGGAGCTAGTAATGGAACCGATAACTATCCTGAAGTAAATGATTTAGTTAAGAAAGGTACTACAACAGCAACAGGAGGAGGTTACTTCGGATACGTAGATACCTCAGGTAGGTTCGGAGCTGGACCTCAAAATGCTTATATTACTATTACCGGAACAGGTCATATTGATACTGTAGCTGGATGTGATGTAACTCCTACACCAACTAATACTGTTACACCAACCGTTACTCCTACTTATACTCCAACGCTTACTTATACTCCAACAGTAACTCCTACTAATACTACTGCTACCCCAACTCCAACTAATACACCAACTAATACACCTACAGTTACTCCTACTAACTCTTTTGGAGGAGGTCCAGGTAAAGGAAATCCTAACTGGAAAATAGAGGATTGTACCTCAGGCACTATTTACTATGTAAGTAAGACTCAAGGATGTATTAGCAATAGCACAGCAATGCTATCAACTTCATTTAGCGTTGGAAACATAGTACAATATAAAGTAGGTGCTTGTACTGCCGGCTCAACTGCTTGTGCTGAAATATTAGAAGAATCTGCTGCAACAGTAACTGGATTTATTACTTTAGATGCAACAGTAGCAAATTGTAGTGAAGCAGAATGTTCTGAATAAGTTGTATAATTAAATAATTTTAATTAAATTATATATTATGGTTACATTACCAACATGGACCTACAAAGGTCAATTCATTAATAACATAGATGATATGCCCGAAGGCAGCTATGGCTTTATTTATAGAGTTATTCATAGACCTTCAGGTAAGAAGTACATAGGAAAAAAAGTTTTATATTTTGAAAGAAATAAAAGATTAGGAAAAAGAGCATTAGCAGCTTTGAGAGAAGAAAGAGCTAAAAAAGGTATCAAAGGTAGAGTACCGCTTAAGCAAAAAGTAACAAAAGAATCAGATTGGAAAGACTATCATGGTTCTCATTTAGAAATTAAAAAGCTATTAGATAAAGATGGACCTATGGCTTTTCAAAGAAATATACTACTATTTGTCAAAAGTAAGAAAGAACTAACTTATTATGAGTGTAAAGAGCTATTTATTAATGAAGTACTAGAAAGAGATACAGAGTATATAAATGATAATATACTAGGTAAATTCTATAGAAAAGATTTTTTAAATGAAACTAAGTGAGATAATTTTACACGAAGACGGCCACGGAGATAATATAGGGAGTAAGATAAATATAGCAAGAGCAAAATCACATTTTAAACAAGGTGAAAAAATAGCTGCTATTAATAAAAAAACTGGAAAAGTAATTAAGATTACAGGTGCAAATCAATTTGGTTCACTTAGTACAAAAGAATATGATTTTGCATATTTAAAAGATGTCAAAGAAGACAGACCTGAAATAAAGTAATTATGCTTAAAATAAAACACATCTTGGGGTACCCATCACTACAGTACCATATTCATAAAGGACTCTCTTTACATGAGCATGTCTACCGTTATTCTAGCGAAGCGTTTATTAACCTATTCAAAGAAGCAAGAGAAGCTCATAGCGACGGGAAAATACAGCTTAACGAAGAAGATAGGTACTTAATAGAGAATACTGATATAGGAGAATACGGCGACTATAATGGACTTAGAGTACCATTAGACTTACCAATGGTATCTTCTAATTACAATCCTCTGTTCGAAATAGGTAACGTTATCGATGAAATGATCGAAAATGAAGACCTAATCGACGAAGCAGCTTCTATAGACGAAATGATAGACTTTGATATGATCAAAGAACTAGTAGAGTCGATAGGGGGTAACATAAACATGGACAAATTAAGAAAAGCAGTTTCAATACAAAACGAAAGTTTCGACTATAACGGTTTTGAAATGCTTAAAGCGTCAGTTGATTACATACCCGAAGCTGAATACAGAGGAAAAAAGGTACAGCTTAACAAACCTAAAAGAGGCGGTAGTAAAAAGTTCTACGTCTACGTTAAGTCAAAGAAAGGTAATGTTAAAAAAGTATCATTCGGTGATACTGGCCTTTCAGTTAAGTTTAAAAAGAAAGGTGCAAGAGCATCATTTGCAGCACGTCATAAATGTTCTACTAAGAAAGACAGGACTACACCAGGTTACTGGAGTTGCAATATTGGAAAATACTGGAAGAGTTTAGGTGGATCATCAAACTTCTCCGGTTACTGGTAGACAAAAAACAGTAAAAGGTTTTATATGGAAAAAGTTGTAAGCAGACCTTATTCTGAAAAAAAAGAAGACGGTTATATAATAAGAGAGTTTTCTAACAGTACTTCTTCATTTGAACTTGTATGGCATAGAGATAAGGAAGATAGATATGTTGAATCTTTACATGATACTGATTGGGAATTTCAACTAGATAATGAACTTCCACAAAAAATAACAAAAAACAAACTATTTATACCAAAAGAGACTTATCATCGTCTTATAAAAGGAACTGGTAATCTTAAAGTAAAAATTTATAAAGTATGAAGTGCGACTGTAAAGAATGTAATTGCGGAACATCATGCGGGTGTACCTGCTGTAATTGTTAATTATGAAACTATCTAGTATTATATTTGAAGGCTTTAGAGAAGACGTCTCTATTATGAATGGAGATAAATACTCAGAAGACTGGTTAGGCAACGCAGATACATTAGAAGATTTTAAATCTGCTATAGATAGAATGCCAGACAGTATAGAATATATTAATGTTCCTACCGATACACAGGTATTTAATACTTCAACTACTAGAATTAAACCAAAAGGTAATTGGAAAAAACAAGTTATTTCTTTAGTAAATAAGGTAGTAGGTGAGCATGAAAAAGAAGGTAATGAACTAGAAGGCATCAGAATTAGCTCCTACTATAGTATAGGACCAAAAGGTGCAGCTAAAGATCCAATTTATGTTTCAATTGATACAAAAGAGTCCCGAGAATTCGGACAAGCAATGTCTCGAGGTGATTATGGTCCATTAGATTAAAGATTATGAAACTATCAAAAGTCATATTAGAAAACAATAAAGTAGTAACTAAAAAAGAGTTAGTAATGTCTGAAAAGGATGTTAATACTCTTTCTGAAACTATTGCTGAAAAACTTAATGATTATCTAGATATAGATAAAAAAGAAGTATTAAGGGGCATAGTTAAAGAAGCTATTGAAAAAATAGTTAATTAATAAGTTGTTATTTCGAAAGTAATTTCTTATATTATATATTAAGTTACTGACGGACTATATGGACTACACTTTTCTTCTTGGTAGTATAGAAAATATTTTAGGTAAGAGTTATAAAAGAGCTAGAGAGAACCATGCTTTCAACTGCCCTTTTTGTAATCATCACAAACCTAAACTAGAAATAAACTTTAGAACTAACGAAAAAGGACAGAATCCTTGGGAATGCTGGGTATGTCAAACTAGAGGTAGAACTATTAAGTCTCTACTTTATCAATTAAAGATACCTAGAGACCAAGCTACCGAAGTACTGAGATATGTACCTAAAAGCTCAGAAACCGAATATAGGGAAGTAGAATCAGTTCAACTACCTAAAAAATTTAAAACTTTATATAACGCTAGTAATACATCTATCATAGCAAATAAAATAAAAAGGTACTTATATGAGAGAGGATTTAGCGACAATGATTTTATTAAATACAACGTTGGGTATTGCACAGCTGGAGAATATGGAGGACGAATTATTATCCCAAGTTATTCTGAATCGAATATCCTCAATTATTTTATTGCAAGAACTCATGAGGGATCCTATCACAAGTACAGGAATCCTGAAGTTTCCAAAGATATAATATTTTTTGAAAACCTAATTAACTGGGATCAGCCAATCATTTTATGTGAAGGAGTATTTGATGCTATAGCTATCAAACGAAACGCTATTCCTATACTGGGAAAGAGCCTCTCTAACACATTAATAAAGAAACTTATATCAAGTACTAACAAAGACATTTATATAGCTTTAGACCCTGATGCTAAAACTAAAGCATTACAAATAAGCGAACACTTATTAAGTTTAGGTAAAAGAGTATTTTTAGTTAAACTTACTGATAAAGATCCCTCAGACATGGGATTTAAACAATTTACAGAACTTGTACAAACAGCAAAAGAATTAGACCTAAGTACTCTAATGATGCACAAATTAGATTTATGATAAAGCAAGGAACAAATATTCTTAAAGAAAATAGTAAGAATAGATTACATTTTGACTCAAAGTTAAAACAAATAAACTTTCTGGATAGGAGAGTTTATAAAAGATCGGAAGGAGTATATTACCCGTCCGTAACTACAATACTCCAGTATATGCCCAAAGCTAAATTCTTCGAAACATGGATGAAGGATGTTGGGCATAACGCCGATCTAATAATGAGAAAAGCAGGTAAAGAAGGCACCCAGGTACATGAAGCTGCAGAAAAATTAATAAGAGGTGAAGAAGTACCGTGGATGGACGATTATGGTAATGCAAAATACTCTCAACTAGTATGGGAAATGATATTGAAATTCCATGATTTCTGGACTACTCATAATCCAAAACCTATCTCAGCAGAAGATTTTGTATATTCTGACGAACATAAATATGCAGGTACTGCCGATTTAGTAGTTGAAATGGATGGTGAAACGTGGTTATTAGATTTAAAAACTTCTAATAGTATACATAAGTCTTATGATTTACAACTAGCAGCTTATGCTAAAGCACTAGAAGAAACTAGAGGCATAAAGATAGACAGAACAGGTATCATCTGGTTAAAAGCACATACAAGATCAACTTCTAAAAAGAAAGGAGTCTACCAAGGTAAAGGTTGGCAAGTAAGAGTTGTAGACGATATAGAAAAGAATTTTGAGTTGTTTAAGATGATATATAAACTATACTCTTTAGAAAACCCTACAGTTGAACCTATTTATAATTGTTACCCAACAACTTTAAAACTTTAAAGCTATGAAAAACACTATAACATTATTATTCGTATTATTACTCACCTCTTGTAGTACAACATATAAATTATCAACTATGTATCACGACCCATTGTATGGGCCTGAAGAAGTTGTTTTAGATGTACCAGCAGATGTACAAATAGATACATTATCTTATTCTCAATTAAGACGAAAGCTAAGAAATGATTTTAACTTCAGATACGATTTTGCACAATATGCTATGGACCAACCTTATAGTTGGTACACATCTAATTATAGCTTCAGTTATTGGAGACCATATACATCATTTGATATCTATTGGAATAGACACCAATTTTGGAATGATTGGGCATTTAACTATCCATTCTTTAATTATGGATGGGGATATAATAGTTGGGGATGGAATACTCACAATTATGGATGGTATAGTTGGAATAGACCTTATAGACCATGGAATGGACATTGGAATAGTTGGTACAATGGGCCATGGAGTAATCCAAGCTATAATGTAATTTGGAATAGTGGTAGAGAAAATGTTGCTTATATAAACGGACCAAGAGGTAGTAGAGGCAATACAAATAGTAATATTTCAAACGATATAATTATAAGAAATTATAAGGGACGAAATAGTAGAACTATTGATAATAGTAATGAAAATAGTACTTTAAATACTATAGTTAGTAATTTAAGAGAGAAATTTAGTAATGTTAGAGTTTATACTAAACCTAATAATGTTCCTACAAATAATGGGAGACCTGTAATTATTAGCAATAATAGTAATATAAAATATACTCCAAGAATTAACCCTAATAATAATAATAACAATAATAACTCATACAAACCAGTGAACAACA
>Ga0080013_1000093_pt1 | contig 121886 bp, 138 predicted proteins | sample ETNvirenome_6_85_FD_69236 | JGI IMG/M metagenome (GOLD analysis project Ga0080013, IMG submission 69236) | Marine viral communities from the Pacific Ocean - ETNP_6_85 (SPADES assembly) (version 2) | ecosystem: Environmental > Aquatic > Marine > Oceanic | place: Pacific Ocean | collected...
GTACTAAAGGTGATATAGGTAACACGGGTGCTAAAGGTGATAAAGGTGATATAGGTATCACGGGTGCTAAAGGTGATAAAGGTACTAAAGGTGATATAGGTAACACGGGTGCTAAAGGTGATAAAGGTACTAAAGGTGATATAGGTAACACGGGTGCTAAAGGTGATAAAGGTGATATAGGTATCACGGGTGCTAAAGGTGATAAAGGTACTAAAGGTGATATAGGTAACACGGGTGCTAAAGGTGATATGGGTTACACGGGTCCTAAAGGCCCTATAGGTAACACGGGTGCTAAAGGTGATATGGGTTACACGGGTCCTAAAGGCCCTATAGGTACTACTGGTGCTAAAGGTGATAAAGGTACTAAAGGTGATATAGGTATCACGGGTGCTAAAGGTGATAAAGGTGATATAGGTATCACGGGTGCTAAAGGCCCTAAAGGTGATATAGGTATCACGGGTGCTAAAGGCCCTAAAGGTGATATAGGTATCACGGGTGCTAAAGGTGATATTGGTGCTAAAGGTAGTACAGGTTACGGTCAGAAGGGTCAGAAAGGTGATATAGGTAACACGGGTGCTAAAGGTACTAAAGGTGATATAGGTTACACGGGTGCTAAAGGTGATATAGGTCCTATTGGTCCTACTGGTCCTACTGCAAGTATATACAATGACGCAAACGATAGAGTAATAACTGCACAAGGTAACGGTACAGTAAATGCTGAATCTAATCTAACATGGGATGGCTTTAGGCTAGGAATAGGTGTTGGTACTGCCGGACTTCAAAACATGACTATTGGTCGGTGTTGCGCTCAAAGCGTTAATGATCCGTGGTGTCCGCACAATAACATCAACATAGGTGATTGTATTGCGCCTAGTTTTCAGAATTGTGCTAATAATCATAATTATAACATAAGGATAGGTTTCAAAGCAGATAGAAACTCCACGGCGGGTAGCAACAACGTTATCATAGGGACCAATGCCCACGCCAATGGCACATATCAAGGTTATAATACCATTATAGGCAGTTACGCAAATTTATATGGCTGTGCTCAAAATAGTGTTATAGTTGGATATGGAGCTGGTTGTTCTGCTGGTGATTCAAACCTGAGTACCATTGTGGGATATCGTGCTGGCCACTGTCTTCCTTTTGGTACGGACTGCAGTACTCTTCTAGGTCCGTATGCTCAAGCTGGTTGTACCTCCAGCTTTGATAACATAATTGCAATAGGATATTGTGCCACAGCAACGGCTTCGAATATGACAGTAATCGGTGCAACGACTACAACTTGTACAAAAATAAGGGGCGCAGTTGATTTTAGAATTTGTAGCCTAACATCTTTACCGTAAGCTTGATGGCTTTATATAAATTTGATAAGCTATTTGATTATTGATATAATCACATAGGTGAAGTATGTTATATTCCATGTAGATGGAGGAATAGGTAAAAACATCATGGCGACTGCAGTCGTCAAGGCGATAAAAAAAGCATACCAAGACAGGAGCTTAATTGTTGTATCGAGCCATTCAAAAGTTTTCCTAAACCATCCAGATGTCTATAGATTCTATCAGACTGAAGGTGTCCAGTATTTTTATGAAGACTTTATAGCTGGAAAAGATAGCGTTATATTAAAGTCAGACCCTTACTATCAAACAGGTTATATAAATAACACCCATCACTGTATTAAGGCATGGATTCTTCAATGCGGTTTGGAGTACGATAACGAAGAGCCAGTAATAAATCTAACAGACCAAGAATTACAATTAGCCCAAAAACATTATGGAAAATGGGGCAAGCCTATTTTTATGATCCATCCTAGGGGAGGGGTAGGTGATGGAGGCTCGTGGGTTAGAGATATGCCTGACAATTTAACATTAGATGTAGTTAAGGAGTTTAATGACGAATACAAAATAATAAGTATAAAATCAGATATTCAACCTAGCATTGATGGAGTAGATTTTATAACAGCTCCAGACATTAGGGAAGCGTTTGCTTTAATAGCTGTATCCTCGAAAAGACTTTTTATTGACAGCTTTGCCCAACACGCCGCTAAGGCTTTAAAACTTGCTTCTACAGTAGTTTGGCCCATAGACAAAGTGAGGAAACTGGGGTATTCATTTCATGACAATATCGTTTCCACATTTCCTAAAATAACAACTAACCCAAATAACCATTATTTACATGAAGATGATGTATCTGGCGAACTCTCCTCCTCCCCTTTCCCTGCAGATGCAAAGTTATTTGACAAGAAAATCATATTCGCCTCTTTAAGAGGCGTTGGAAAAAAAGTTGATAATTTGATTTCAGCGCTTCCGGATGCGAATGTGCCCATAAAAATGGACACTTTTGCGGGTGATAAGTGTAATATCTCAAAAGAAGATGGCTCTACAAAAAAACTTTAATTTATACGGACACGCCGATATCCCCACCGCATACTACAGGATTGAGGATTTGGAGGTTACATATAATAAACATGATATGCATAAACCTGCAGACATTTCTTGTAGATTCGTGGTGCAGGCTTATAAAGAAGACAATGGTGTCCAATTGCCAATGCTCCACGAAATAGCTGAAAATGGAAATACTTTCTTTAGCTTTGATCCTTCTTCAGCTCTTGCTAATGGTATTCACTCTCTCCCAGAGGCTGCTTACAATTACTTAAAAACTCAGCCTGCTTTTTCTGGTGCAACTGATGTTTAACTAGGCTTAAATGAGTACGCCATTAACCACAGATTTAATGCTGGTCGAAAGGGGCGGAGCTCTATATAAATGCACAAAGTCTGCTTTTGACGCGGGTATAACTAGCTCTGATCTCATACTGGTTGAAAGAAGTAGCACCTTATACAAGGAAACTTACGCTAATAGAGCCAATATAGACGCTACAGATCTCGTTATGACCGAAAGGTCAGATGTTAACTATAAATGCGCATGGTCAGACTGGTCTGGTAGTTCTGGTGCAGGTTTTACTGGTGTTGGTCAGGATATCAATACAGCTAACTATTCACCTTCTGTAACCATTTATCATCAAAATCTGTCAGAAGGATCTGGTGATACAAATAGAGCTTTTGACATTAAGCAGTTTCAGGTTCATGCTGGAGCCGAGACAGTTACCGGTCATCTTTACATGGGCTGGAAAAATAACGCTTATACTACTTATTATGGAGATATTTGTATAGGGGTTGTTCAAATCCTTAACTCTGCTAAGAATACGTTACGTTATGCATGGCATGGATCGGAATACAGAACCGCTAACCAAGCTATAGACCGATCAACATCGATCTTTACTGGCTCTTCTAGTCACACTTATGACCCGAGTACTATGTCTTACACAACGCCATCTTGGGGTCTTTCTGTAAATTATTGGAGCCAAGCAAACTGGACCGGCTCAAGTTATACTGGGGCAAACAATGGGATATCTTTCTATTATAGTCAAAACAGTAGCGGCACTATACTGAACCCGGGTACCGTAAGTCAATATGGCACTAATGCATACTGGGTGGTGGAGCAAAGCGGGTCTTCTCGATATACTTTAGCTTGGTGCAGAATGGGCGCTGGGAGCGGGGCTATTACTTTAAATAATGGAGATTATATTACGGTTGCGTATCTGGCCGCTACATATAGTTCGAATGGTTCTAGTTCGGCAAACTCTCTTTGGTTTAGATTTAAATAAAATATTATGGCATTAAGGAAAACATATACTGACGGAGACGGGAACTCGGTTGATGGCTACTTCAGGGTAAGAGAACTCCGCACTCAATATGAAAAAGATAAAGGTGAAGATGCGGTGTTAAACTTTTCTTGCCAGCTTGAAACGTTTGATTATAGTAATGTTGCTGAGAGCGCTAATGGAAATCAGTTGGAAGGCGGCGCTAATATGAATATGTCAGAGGCCCCTCTTATTTCCGGAGTCTTTGAGTTGCCGTCTGATTGTGCTTCCTCTGGGGTGTCGTCTTTGACCGAAGCGGCTTATCGCCATTTAAAAACCTTAGAAGTTTTCAATGGGGCGGAAGATTGTTAACGGCAGAAAGGGTTTAGTTTTTACCTTTTTTATAATTTTTTACTTCTAATATGTGTAATTGTCTATAACGTGAAGGTTGTAGATATAGCTGACGAGTTGCATAGGGAGTTGGGGGAACCAACTTCCCTTAGTATTCCAGCTATTGCTTTCTGGTTAAGAACGAATATTGGAGCTTTAAATAACAATATTAATACATCTTACTCAATAAATGCTACGACTTTTGAGGTAGAGCAAAGCGTAAGTGACTCTGCGGGAACTGATGTAGTTATAGAAATAGCAGAAGAAGAGAGAGCTATATTGAAAAAAATGTATATGGTTCACTTTTACGAACTTAAACTAAGAGAAAATATAACAAGCTTAGCGACAGATACTGTAATATCGGTTAGCGATGATGGTTCTAGTGTTACAAAAGTAAACAAAAACGAAATCAATAAAGTCTACCAACAGATAAAAAGACAAGAATACCAAGAATTAAAAGATATGATTAACTCGTTTAAGTTGCTGAAGTCTGCCCCTCTTCAGGTCGCTGGAAATGATACCGTTCAAGGGTCCTACAATATAACCGTCTCCACTGATGCTAGTTTTAATAGGGTATAAATATGGCAAGCCTTCTTTCACCAACAGAAATCTCCGGGATTACTGGGATCTTTAATGACATATTTGATACCTTCAAAAGGGATGTTGTAGTCTATAAAGAGCCTAAAAAAGTTATTAGCCAAATAAATACTGATAGTATATTTGGTTACGGAGAAGCGGCTGATGCGGTAAACTATTCATACGTTCCCCAATCTGGAACATACTCCGCAAAGATAAAATATATAGAAAGGGCCAGCGATGACCCTTACGTAATGCAGCTACAGTCCGACATAGAAACGAGCTTAGTTAGAATCAAAGTAAAAGATGATGCAAGAAAATATATAAACATCGGCAAAACAGAAAAGGTAGAATTCGATGGTAAATCTTTTTCAGTTAGAGGTAACGAGGTCATTAAAAACTTTCTAGGTAGTGAGTTTTATGTATTTTATTTGGAGGAGGTTTCTTAATGGCTAGGATTTTAGTTAAAAGACTTAAGTTCGACCCTATAGTAAGGAGCTTCTCTAAATCGCAGGCTTTCAAAAGAGCGGCAAGAAGAGCTACTAATTCACAGTTTAACAAAGCTAAGAATAATCTCATTCAAAAATTTGATTCTCATCCTGTCACGAGAGAAATAGAAGGGGGTGTAGGAGCCTCCAATTCAAGTGGAACATTGGGAGGGTATGGAAATTTATATACTTTTATTGGATTCTACAAAGAAGAAAATCCAATCGATATCGTTAGAAGTGCAATAAGGCAATACACTACAATATCCAAAGGGAAATTTACAGCTAATAGAAATAGAGTTGAAGCCAATTTTATAATCAAAGCTCCGACTACAGAAGAATTAGCCTCGGTTACCCCAATGCCTTGGGAGGGTGGAAGTTGGCTAAGGTCAATCGAGAGGGGAATTTCGGGATTTGGTTATTACATGTATAAAAAGTGGGAAGAAGCTAGGTCGGGGTTTGGCGTTGTTATTGATAATAAAGTCAGGTCAGGGGGGTACAAGCCTACTAAATACTATTCAGATCTTATAAGGATGTTTAGAAGGGAGATAAATTCTATAAAATGAAAGCTCAATATATTAATAAATTAATGAGCAGTATGCTTGCTTTTGTAGATCACAAAGTTCTACTCAAAGGAGAGGCGTATGAAAATCATGGTAGCAATTTTTTTAAAACTGATACGCAATTATTTTCTCCAACTTACGAAACTTGGGCCGCTCCTTTTAAGCAAATGGTTTGCGACCAGTCAATAACAGGGGCAACAAGATTTACTGGTGTTTCTATAAACGATGGAAATACAGTAGGAATAGGGACTAGTGGCGTATCGTTTTTTCAGCACCATCAAGGACAAATATTTTTTGACGATACTACTAACGTAACTACATCCCATACAGTAAGTGGAAATTATTCAGTAAAGGATTTTAATACTTATTTAACTAGCGAAGCAGAAGAAGAGCTATTGTTTAATACTAAATTCGAATTAAGACCTAAAATAAATCAGACTGTAACTGGACTATCCCCAGAGACTCAAACATACCCAGCTATTTTCCTAAAAGATAACGGCGGAAGAAATGATCCGTTTGCCTTTGGAGGTCTAGATTTAACTAATGTTACGGTAAGGGCTATAGTCTTAGCGGACTCTGCTTTTAGATTAGATGCTGTCTGCAGTATAATGAGAGACCTGTGTTATAGCACGGTTCCATTACTAGATCCTGCAGATTTGCCATACAATTCACTCGGGGGCTGTACTGGCGAATATAATTATACCGGACTGATGGCCACTAAGTCAGATACTAACTTTTTTATAGATGAAGTGTTTGTATCGAAAAGGATAGAAAACTCTTCAGAATATAAGAAAATCAATAAGAGCGTCTATTCTGCTTTGGTTGATTTTGAGATCTCAGACGTAAGAACACCGAGAACGTAAATAAAATTTCCCTTTTGGAAAAAAAACATGTAATTGTATTTAAGAATAGGAGTAAATCATGGCAAGAAAAAGAGTAATTTATCAAAGTGAGGCTTTGTACGTTAGCGCTACCGGTAATAACGCTATCGCTAGTAAACTTACCCGCGTTCAGAGTATTAACTATGGGTTTGATATCCCTAGGCAAGACGTGAACGAATTCGGAAAATTGGCACGTATTGACCAAGTTATCCTTGAGTCGCCAACAGTTAGTCTAGACTATAGCTATTATATCACCACTGGAGAAAACGAGGATCTGATTGGGTTTGCAGTGACCGGAGGGCTCTCTGCTATGACTAACATGTTGAATGGCACAGAAGATGTTAAGAACTATTATATCGCTACTGTCCCAGAAGGAAGTGACGAAGTTGGCTATAACAGGGTTACGAATTCATTCACTGGTAGTACCCAAGCTGGAGTCATTGGGCTTGGTAATATGTCGGTGACCTCTTATTCGGTTGAAGCCGCTGTGGGAGGATTCCCGACTGCTTCTGTTAATTGTGAGGGTCTTAACATTCGTTTTGAGAATTCGGCTACGGGTACCGCCCCTACAGTCAATCAGGTTGACGGAACAAGTGTCGGAGACACTTATTACTTGCCGGGCAATACTGGAGTATCTGAAACCGCCAGTAACCCTTCGGCCTTGAGACCGGGTGACGTTACCCTAGTGTTCGATAACAATAATGACGACACAATGATGAGAGGTGTTGACGTTTCCGAATTGAAACTTCAAAGTGCAAATATTTCTCTTGACCTTGGTCGTGAGGATTTGCTCAGATTAGGTAACAAATTCGCTTTCTCTAAGGAAGTTGATTATCCAGTTACGGTGTCCATGAGTGCTGAAGCTATGCTTTCAGATACTAAGGAATTCGATTTATCCGATGTTCTTTGTAGTGATACTGGTAAGTATGACGCCTACATCAAGATTAATCTTCCGCAATGCGTCGGAACTTCTGAAGCTATTAGATTCACCATCAAGCAAGCTCAGTTGGATTCTGAGGCTATCTCGTCTTCAATTGGAGACAATAAAAACATATCATTTAACTTCACGTCTCAGGTCGGTGGACCTGAGGATACTACAGCTGGTTTGTTTATCTTACCGCCGCAGTCTTAAGTTGTTAGGGTCATGAATTATGGAACCCCCGGGAAACTGGGGGTTCTATTTTTTTGTTTTTAGGTGTATAAACCTATTGACTGGCAAAAGGATTTTACAGGAATAAGGTATGCCAATAGATTCAGATGACTTAAAGGAAGTAATTCTTTTTCAATTACGTAGGAATATTGTAGTTTTTTATAAAAGATATTTATCTATCTTAGAAGATGTAAGCAATGATCATGCGATTTTTAAAGATAGGGTATCCGCTCATGTCCCAAAAGAATTCTTAAATAATGTAGATTATTTAACACCCAATAAGTATAATTATATACGGAAGAAAATACTAGATGGCGGCAATGAAATATTTCGAGAACTAGAATCGAGTTTAGAAAAAGTAGACTTTTCACTTAAGGGAAAATGAGCGAAGAAAATAAAACTAAAAAATGGCTTTACGAGTTTTTCGTTAAGAAGACCGTAGAAAAGAGAGAGACTGAAAAGAGCAAAAACGACAAGGGTGAGGAAGTCGAAACAACCAAGACAGTCACAGAGGAATTGAATATTCCGCTAATGTTGAAAAAGCCCAATCGTAAGCTATATGAACAGGCCGATCTTTTCTACGGCATTAAACTTTCTGAAGGTATCAAAGCCGGTCTCTTGACCAAATCTCTTCTTGCCAAGAGATACTCCAATGATGGCGGCTTCCTAAGTGAATCGGAGAAAGAAAAGTACGCTGGACTGTACATGAATTTGTTCGAGTTGGAGACGGAACTCCAACGCCTTCAGGTTAATTTGGATAAAATCTCCTCTAGTCAGAGGAAAGAGAAAATAAAAGAAGTTACTGTTAAAATGCTCGAAACAAGAAGAGACCTCCAAGAGTTCGAGCTAGCGCAACAATCTTTATTCGATCAGACGGCGGAGGTTAGAGCTAAAAACCAGACTGTAATGTGGTGGCTGCTGAACCTTTCCTTACATAAAGAAGGGGAAGAGGTTCTAACTGTGTTCGGAGAAGGCGACTACGATGACCGTATCGCAAAATATGATGAGTACGAAGAGCAAGACGACCCCTTCTGGAATGAAGCTATTAAAAAGTTAGCTTATTTTGTAAGCTTTTGGGAGTCGGGGCAAGCTTCTGAATGGGAAGATTTTGACAGTATAGCCGAAAAGCTAGAACCCGAAGAAGAAGGCGAAGAGGAGACTGAAGAAAAGGCCGAAGAAAAGGCCGAAGAAAAGGCCGAACAAAAAGAAGATAAGCCCGCTGCCAAGAAAGCTGTAAAAAAAGCTAATAAGAATAAAAAAGAGCCAACTCCAGCTTAACAAAAAGTGGAAGATGAAGAGAAATATAGGGCTCTATTCTCTAGAATCATCAAAGGGTACTCAGAAGCCGAATATAAAGGCGAACAGATTTTTGTCAAACATTTTACTGAATCTGACGTAGGGCTTATATCAGAAAAGCAAAACTCCTTTTTCAAAAACGCTAAAGAGCAAGGCCTACCAACAGAAAAAGAGAAACTAAAAGTACTTCACGAGCAGGATATCTGGACAGATAAGGACGAAGAAGGGTTCAAGAATCTCCAAGAAGAGATAAAAAATCAAGAGCAAACCCAAAAAAATCTCTTCATTAAGGCTCAAAAACAAATTCTCAAAAGTAAAATATTCGTTAATAAAAAAAAATTAACAGAAAAATTTAAGGAGAGAGCTGAAGCTTTAGACTTAACATGTGAAGAATACAGCCAAAGAAAATCACACGAAGAGACTGTATATTACGCATTATACAAGGACTCAGATTTAAAGAACAAGTTCCTTAGTAGGGATCGATTTGAGGAGATGCCGCAAATTGAGTTGCACTTACTAATGAGCTTACACGCTTCGTCTATTCAGGATATCTTTCATGATAACGTTAAGAGGATATGTGTTTTGGGGTTTTTTCTTAATACTTTCTTTATATGTAATGATGACCCTTTGATATTTTATGGCAAGCCTGTGGTCGATTTAACTATTCATCAGGTAAATTTATTCTCCACCGGTAAGTTTTTTAAAGCTATGATGACGAAATCAGAAGCTCAGCCCCCGGAGACGGAGGATATAGATGAGTTAGTAGAATGGTATGAAGCTTCAATCAGTAAAGAAGAGCTAGCCAAGAAGATGGAAGGAAAAGATTCCGCTACTTTAGTGGGTGCGACTAAGGAAGATATGAAGGGTATAGTCCAAGGAGGGGGAGTAAACCTTAATCAACAGGTAGGCGAATACAGAGACAAAACTGGAAAGTCCGCTTTAGATATGGATGACATGCTTAAGTTACATGGCTATAATATTAAAGATGGGCGTATAAAAGGTTAAGAAATAGTGTAATACTTACCAATGCCGGAAAAAGGAACAATAGGCTTAAAGGTAGTAGCGGATCTATCCGACGTTAGGAAGGAGATAGGGGGTCTTGGGCGAACACCCTTTAGCCTTAAATTAGATGACAAAGCTTTCTCTCAGCCTCTTGGAAGGATCACTGGTAAGTTAGGTGAATTCGATAAATCGTTAGAAGCATCCAATGCTCGTGTTATCGCTTTTGGCGCATCTGCTGGGGCTATCTATGCTATTGAAAAAGCCCTAAAGTCAACAGTAAATGCAGCAATAAATGTAGAGAAACAATTAGCTGACATTAATGTTATTTTAAATGCTAGCTCAAAAAACCTAGCACAATTTGGGGATAAATTATTTAGGATCGCTGCGACTACAGGACAAAGCTTTCAAACAGTTGCAACCGCTGCGACGGAGTTAGCTCGCCAAGGTTTGTCGGTAGAAGAAACTCTTAAAAGAACCAGTGACGCTTTGGTTCTCACTAGGTTATCTGGCCTTAATGCAGTTTCGAGTGTCGAGTCCTTAACTGCTGCTATAAACAGTTTTAACAAAACGGCACTTAATTCGACGGAGATAGTTAATAAGTTAGCCAATGTTGATGCTGCATTTGCCGTGAGTTCAGCTGACTTAGCGGAGGCTTTAAGGCGTGTTGGTAGTACAGCTGCGGATGCCGGGGTTAGTTTTGACCAGTTGGTAGCGGCAGTTACTTCAGCTCAGCAAACAACTGCTAGAGGTGGCTCTGTTATAGGTAACAGTTTTAAAACCATCTTTACTAGGTTGCAGCGTCCAGCAGTTCTAAACCAACTGGATCAACTAGGAATTAAAACCAAAACCCTTGGCAATGAAACCAGACCTGTCATTGGTATATTAAGTGACTTAGCTAAGGTATATGATAAGCTAGGGTCTTCCCAGCGATCTCAAATTTCCGAGTTAATCGGTGGCGTTTTCCAGATCAATATCGTTAAGGCTGCTCTAAGTGATTTAGGTAAAGAATATTCTTTCTACGATAGAGCATTAAAGACTTCTGCTGCTTCAACTAACGAGGCAATAAAAAGAAATGAAGAATTAAACAAAACTTTAAGTGCTTTAATTAATAAGACTTTTGCTAATTTAGAAAAAGTTGGGTCCAGAGTTGGCGAAGGAGCCTTCGGTCCAGCTATTAAAACGGTACTCGGAGCAGTTAACGCCGCCCTTGATAGTTCAGATACAGAAAAAGGCGCTAAAGACTTTGGCGGTAAAATGGCAGAAGGTATCTTCAAAGGTTTGGGAGATTTCTTAAGCGGCCCGGGTCTTGTTATAGGTGGCGCATTGCTCATTAAATTATTCGGCAGGCTTTCTACTACGCTGGCAGACGCCTTTAAGACCATCAATACAAACAATAAGGCGACTCAAGTAAGAATTAAACTAGAAGAGCAGGCTTTTAATTGGCTCGCTAAGCATCCAGACATACTTGCTAAGATAGTTGGTGGAACCATGAGCATTAAAGACGCTCAGAAACAAGTAGTGGATAGTATTAAAACGAGCACAACTGCGCTCAACGTTCAATACACAGCCGTACAGAAAGTGGTTTCGGCTATAATGGCAGGAGGAAAAGTCTCAATGGAGACTGGCTTGGGCGCTGGAAAAATAAGTAGCGGTTCATTGAAGGCCGGAGGAGGACTAGTCCCAACCAGAAAAGAAAGAGACGGGGAGAAAGCATTAGCGGCAGCTTACGGTTATTCAGCGGGTGGAGTAATGGCCGACAACATAGAAGGTGTTGGTAGAGTTGTATACAATAACAGAGAAAAGAAAGTTAAGTTTCCCGGTATGTCTACAGAAGCCATCATTCCTCCGAAAAGTTCCAAAGCCGGTAAAACATACAAAAAGGATTTCAAAAATAAACATGGATTCGATCCTTATTCAGCATCAGAAAATATGGCCGAAGGGTATGTGCCGAATTTTGCTAAATTTACAGATCCATTATCTTTCAAAAGAGATGGTAACAAATATCAAATAAGCGGAAACGTTAAAAACATTTTGGGGCTCTACGGAAAGCATCAAGGAGTTGGAAGCAAATTCTGGAAGCACATGCAAGAGTTCCATAAAAACAAAAGAACAGGCAACAGAAGAGGACGGAAGCCGAGTAAATTAGAACAGGATGATTTAGTAACAATGACGGCAATGGTCCAAGGTTTTAAAGGATCACAAAACCCAAGAAGCTTAGAAAGAATAGCAAGAAAACATACTGGTTCAGCCGATCCGGTAGCCTTGCTTATGGGTAAAACATCTAAAATGATTTCCGGAGTAGGTAAAGTAGGAGAAGGAGGGGACAGATACTCCAAAGCCAACAAACTTAGACCGGGGCAAATTAAGACCGAATCCGGATGGGTACAAAAAGGAGGCTCCCTAAAAACAAAAAAAGGATTCGTTGGAAAACAAGGAACCGAACTTTACCCCACAGATTTAGCTAGCGGTAGTGTTGCGGGACGCGGAGAAAAGCGTTTTGATTTTGAAAGGGGCGATGCAAAAAGGAACCTTAAGGATTCATTAGTGGGTAATGATGCAAAAAATTTTTACAAAGCAACCATCGGCAAAAATCTAAGAGCCAGCTTAATGGAAAATGATTATGTAAGAGGGTTTAAAGAGGCGACTAAAGAAAGGCGAGACAGAGTTACATTAGGTAACTTTCTTCTGGCTACCACTCCAGATCAACTATTGCCCGACTCAATGGAGAATGAGCGTTTTAAGAGTGGAAAAGCCAAGCTTAGGACCACGGGTGTCAAAGCTAATATGATGGCCCGTGGGCACGTTCCTAACTTCGCCAGACGCGTTTTCGATAAGGATGCATACCTACAAAAATACGCAGACAAAGGACTACTTCAATCAAGGCTAGACGAAACAGGCGCAAGAAATATAGCGGAGCTTTTTGATCATGACGTAATGCAGGCCGGTAAAAAAGGCAAACTAACCCTAATAAATGCCCCACCCGGAGCTGGGAAAACATCTTTAGCCGTTGGTAAAACAGGTAAAGGACAAATGACTTTTGATTCCAATAGCGTAAAAGGGGGAGATAAGTCTGTTGTCGTTAGAGCTTCGCAATCTATATCCTCTGGAAAAAACTCTATAATGAATAGAGCTTATGCTCCTTTTGTTGATAAATTTATAAGCCTACTGCCGGACTCGGAGGCAATAAGAGCAGGTAGAGAATCTAGAAATAAAAGTGGCAAGTTTATGTTTGGCAGAGGGAGTAAACAGACGTCGGGAGCTACTACAGATTTCGATGCCGCTGCCGCAGTTTTACATTCTGCTGTGCCATTCGGAAAACATAAAGGGCTAGGTAGAGGAGTTACTGGGGGTTGGAATATGATGAGTGGCTCTAGCTTTCCCGCTGCCCATACTGTTCCTGTCGCTACAACCAGAGGGGCCTTTAGTCCTTTTACCAAAGGTCATCAGTCTGTCGTTGATCAGATGAGAAAGACTGGTATGCCTATGTCAATAAACGTTTCGGGAGGCGTAGACAGGGAAGCTGACATAGGTTGGAGTAAAGGAAGGAAGAGGGATTTAATTAAACAAACAAACCCAGACGCTTTCGTATTTTCCTCTAAAGTTCCGCCTGAAACATTTACCGCACCTTCTGACATGACTGTCAAAGTAGGTAATAAAAATATAAAAATAAAAAAAGGCGATGCAATAAATACGGCCCAAGAAGGAAGCAAGATGTTCCTAGGCTCCGACAGAGCCCAACAAAGCAAGACGGGCAAATCCGGATTGTTTGACATAACCGAAGTTAATAGAACCGGCGCAGACATTAGCGCAACTAAAGTAAGGCAAGCTATAGCATCAGGGGATAGATCTGCTTATTCAAGTATGCTGGGAGGCCCTACTACCAAATTCGTGGATGAAAATATCAGTGACATCCAAAGAATGCAGGGTATGATAAGAAACAGGAATATTAAAAAACTAGCTGGCGTTAATAATCAGCTAGCTCAGTTGTGGGGAGAAATGGGAATACCTTTCGATCCTTCAGCTAAATCCCCAGTACTTTCGGCAAAAAGAAAAAAAGAATTCCCATCACAAGCAGCGGCGATACAAAAACTGAAGAACAGGAAGCAAGGTTTAGGCTCCCACAAGTGGACCAAAAGAGTTTTTCCTAATCTAGCTGGCGGACACGTTCCAAATTTCGCAAGTAAATCAGATGCGGCAGTAATCCAAACGATGACGCAAAAATTATTTGGCCCTAAACCTTCTGTTAGCGGTTTTAATAATCCAAGATGGATGGGTTTGCTGAATAAGCCACAGAATAGAAACTTACTAGAAAGATACAATTCGTTAAAAGTAGAAAGCTTAGAGAGAGCTGGCGCAACCCAAAGCAGAGCAGACGCCATAACTAAAGAAGTAATCTCAGGTAAGAAAGTCAATACTATGTTCTTGGAGAACATAGGAGAACCTACTGTAAAAAGGACTCAGCCTAATATATCTAGATATGGATTTAACCCGGCTGTTATGCCAGACATACAGAGGACATTCAATTCTTCACTAGATACAAGATGGGAGAAGTTAATTAGAGGAGTAGCTTTTGATTCTTTTAGTAAGATCCCACATAAAGAATTATCTAAAATGGGAGGGATGAAATCCCTTATGGGAGGTTTAACGACAAGAGGTTTAACTCAGGCTCCAGTGGCTTTAGGGCCAGTAAGGGGAAGAGTTTTCGAGGAAATGTTATCGTCAATGTCCACAGTAGTTAACAAAAACATTCCGGAGACAGGAATGGAAGGGTTAGACTTCGCTAATAGAAAATTTAAATCAAGATACAAAAACTTATTTACTCAAGGACCGGCTATCACTGGGTTGGGTGGACAAGGCATGGAGATAAGATCTGGATCAATTAGTAATCCACACGCCTTGAGAAAAGCTGGTTTCGCTGCGGGTGGATCTTTGGGAGAAGCTATAGGTAGGGAAACTGCTGCTGGAGTACCGCGTTCTGCTATTAGGATTGGCGCTAGTTCAAGTTTGGCTTCTGGATTAAACCCTGCAGGTCTTGGCGTATATAATACTATCGATGAACCGGGTGGATTAAATCAGGGCATCAACATGCACAGAGCAAGCGGCCTTGATCCTAAAAAAGCTGGTATACCTAACTTCGCAGGTTTCTCTGGTCCAGCGTCGGGGCCGGGAGGTATAAGCGGAAGAACAATGGCTGGCATGGCAGAGTCTAAACGCGCCATGACGGCAGTTACACCAGACGTTACTGAGGCGGCGATAGATGATTTTCTAGACACCACGAAAGAAGCTACGTCAAGTATGGATAAGTGGAAAAGTAAAGCGCTTCATGCTTCTTTTATTTTCCCGATGGTTAGTGGGCAACTTCAGTCGATGGTAGGGTCTGGGACTAAAGCTTCAAAATATATGGAATCATTTAGCAATGGAGTTGGCGTAGCCAGTTCTTTCTTTGCTATTGGTGGCCCATGGGGTTTAGGCGTAGGCGCGGCAGTTGGTGCATTTACCATGATAGATGGTGCTTTGACGACAGCTTCCTCAAACATTTTAGAAATGTCTAAGAAAGCTGACGAATCGAAAGAACAGCTTACCAAAGCGGGAAATGCATTGAGTGCTTACGGAGATGGACTACAAAGATATCAAGAAGCCTTAAAGTCTGGAGACGCAGAACTCACAGTAAGACTTCAAAGGAATTTGAATAAACAGTTAGCAGAAGTTCCAGCTGCATTTAGAGAGCAAGTATTGTCAGCAAAAAACGCTACCGATCTTCAGAATAAAGTAGGAGATAGTTTAGAGGAAATGGCTAAACAAAATGCTAAAACTCAGTTTGCAGCTTCGCTAGAAAAAACCGTAACAGGTGAAAGAACGGGCTTCGCAAATTCGGCTATGAGGGGTGGAGCAGCCTCCATATTTGGTAAAGAAACTTTTGACGTTGACGTCTTTGAAGAGATTCCCGGTTCAGCCAAGAAATTCGCCAGCGAACTAAGAAGCACATTAGATTTTGATAAGCTATCCAAAGACTTAAAAGGGGTAAACTTTGAATTAGGCAATAAAGATGAATTCATAAATAGACTTCAGGGAGCAGGAGCTGGCGAGGATGTAATCGCAGGAATTAAAGATTTAAGTGGTGATGACATAACAAGACTTCAAACCGAGTTTACCTCTCTTGCCATAAAGCAACAGTTAGCCACCGAGCAGGTTAAGGCCCATAACGATATAACAGAAAAATACTCCAAATCTATAGAGCATGCGGCTAGGACGGTTAAACTCTTAGAGGACAGATTTAAGACATTTATTACCAACGGCAACAAAGCAGCCCAAATGCTTAACGATCAAGTAACAGCAACCGACAGATTAAGAGAACAACGGAAATCATCCCGAAGGGGAGATAAACTAGGTGATGCCCAAAGATTGTTAGCCACCAGAAAACCGTTCATGACGGAGGAAAACATAGCTATCAGCGAAGCAAGAATAAGAAGGAGAAAAAGGCTGGATGATAGGAACGCCTCTATGGGTGAGGCTAACATAGGAGCGAGCAGCCAGAAAAGAGGCGCTATAACAAACCTAAGAACCGACTTGCTAAAAGTACTAGAAGCGAGTGCTGCAAGACAAGGGGGCAAGAAAGATATAAAAACCGGCACTTTTATGCCAGTAATGAACCCTCAAGAGAAGACAAAGATATCAGCCTTCCTTCAACAAACTAATAGGCTTATCAGGGGCGCAGGCTCGATCAATGCAGACCCTTTCGGTGGACAAGGCGGTACCGCCGGTCCTTCTGATACCGCAAATAATTTACTTAACATGTTGCCAGATAAGTTTAAGCGGGAAATGTTGGGAAAAGGTGCCTCGGCTCAATTAGATATTTTAAAAGCCAATCAAACACAAAGCCAAAAATTAGATGTAATTGCCGAAGAACAAAAGCAATCTCGAATAACGGAAGAAAAACAACTTCAAGCCCAGCTAGAACAAATTAACATCCAAAAAGATATCGCAGGCGCAGGTGGAGCAGAAGGATTCGCTTCGGGCCAAGGACTAGACCAAGCTTTAGATAAGTTCTCGACGGGTATGGTTGGCATGATAGCGGGGAGGAAAAGAGGAAGCCTTTCTATAGCTGGCAGAGGAGCGGCGATGGTGGAAACATCTATTCAAGACGTTACTGGAAGACCTAGCGGCAATATGAAATTAAGAAATCTGGCTGCCGCAGGTAGAGCTGAAAATTTAAATTGGGGAATGGGATTAATGAGGGGCGGGTTAGGCGCAATGGGTTTAGGAGCTAATGGCCTTGGCCGGGGAGCCGCTAACAGAATGGCGCAAAACCAAATGGACGACCTCTTTAAAACAGGCGCACCAATAACCCCAGAAGGAGACGTGACAGACAAAGGGCTTGGTCTAAAGCTACAACAACATGGTTTAAAAAGCGCGTACTCAAGAGAAGCATACTTAAAGAATATTCTGAATGCCCTAAGTAATCCCGAAACAGTAATAAAAGCGACGCAACAAGCAAAAGACCAGCAGGCAGAGCTTGAGAAGAATAGAGGAAGGGAAATCTCCGATGCGATTAAAGATATTGCCAGCGCCTTTCAATCTTTTACAAATAAAATAACCGAACAGCAAAGCGTAATTAAGGGCTCATTATCTGGGTTCGAAAAAGCAATGCTTATGTTTACTGAAGGGGTGACGGGATACACTTCCGGGTTGGGGGCGCTTTTAAAGGGTGTTGGTGCTGTTACTGGTGAAGCCGACGGATATCTACCAAATTTTGCCGGAGGAAGACGCGGAGAAAAGCGGTCAGTAATGGACTCCTCCCAATATTCTCCTACCGAAAAGTCTAGAGCCATACCCAACAGAAAAATGGTCAATGGCCAAATGACTTTTACAAATCATTTAGAAAAAATTAAAAACAATTACCGCGGCTCAGGCCAATCCGCGGTGTTAACTCCGGCAATGATGAGGGGCGGATTTGCTAATGGTTATGTGCCAAATTTCGCTGGAAAGTCGGAATGGACACCAATTTCAGTGTCTGCCGGTGACTCAATACAGGCATCTGCTCTAAGTAACGAGCTTCTTATTTTGGACAACGATGACTTTATGTCGCAAGCGGAGTACGACAAATTATCGAAAACGGACCAAAGGAAGTGGGGGAAGGTGCCCCGGCATCTCGATGCACCTTGGCTAGATGCAGCGGATTATCAAAAAAGGGTACAACAAGACAATTACCCGTGGGTTAGAAAGACGAAACTGGAAGAATCTATAACTAAATCCCTAGAAACTCGGTCAAGAATCGAAGGACCCCGTTCTGCCAAGTCTATTCTCTCGCAGCTATGGAGCTCTGTTTCAAATCCTACACCTCCCGTCATAGGAGGCTATAAAGGTCCCGTTCCGCCTCTGCTCGCAGGCCAAGAAGTTCCCAAAAAAGGACTGCTTAATAAGATAAAGGACGTGCCGAAAAATATCTATAAAGGAGTTACGGAAAGTAAGTTAAATGTAAACATTGGAGATAAGTTGGGTGCCGCTTCTAAAATTACCGGTAAAGGCATACAGAAAATAGGGGGAGGGTTGGCTACTGCCGGAAAGGGTGTTGCAGACACAAGCTCTTGGCTTACTTCACTCACTACTCGAAATCTATTGAGCCCCGCACAGTTTGAAGAGGCTTACCAACAATACAAAAATGGAATAAATGTAAAGAAAAGACATCCAATTTTCAAAGGAGTACCCGAAGGGAAGACTTTAAGCAAAAAAGAGTTCATGGCGAAAGTCAATAACGACCTTGTATTAAGAGGGCAGGGGCAAATGGTGGGTGCTAGATACCATCCTCATCAAAGTGGCCGCTTAACTAAGGGTGGTTTCGGTAAAGGTTTTAATACGCAAGGAGGAACAACGGCAGGCGGGCTCTTTGGTCAGGGGCAAGGGATGCCGAGTTATGGAAGGAAAGGTCCCGTCCCGGCAGGAATGAATATGTCTGGTGCTGTTTTTAGAGAGGGGGTAATACATGACCCCGCTACAACTAAGGGGCTGGGAACGAGGCCTGCCACCAAGATGCCGAAAATAAGGGCAGGAGGAAACGTTGCGGCGATAGCTACTGAACTTGCCTTACAATATGCCTTCGGAAACAAAATGGATGAGATGGGTTTAAATAATGACTCATTTAAAGGTTGGGCCGCGAAAGAAGCGGGCTCTGCTGCAATATCATTGGGAGCAGCAGGCACCGTTAGCGCAATAGGTGGTGCAGGATTTACCGCAGGCGCTATAGCTGCTGGCCCTGTAACTGCTGCCGCCGCTGGAGTTGGCTTGGGCTTCCATACCTACTCGGAACTTAATAGACAGGAGCGTGTTAATGAGTCTATAGGTAATCTATTGGACGGAAACCCCACCAGCAAAAAGGAAATGGCGATAGATATGACCAATAGGGCGATGGCCTATTACGCAATGCAACGAGGGGCAATAACCGGTGACGAATTTAATAAAATAGAGTCATTTGAAAAAAAGAGAAAAGATTTAACTTTTCTAAATGCATCAAAAGACATGGAAGATTTAAAAGGCGGGACCACACATAAGGGAACAAATAATGGGGGTTTTGGGTGGGGCAACTTAAAGGATTTACTTACGTTAAATGTTGACACTGTCGCAACTGGGATGATGACCGACTCAGGACTACATAAAAAGGTAAAAGAACAAGTTGATCAAGGGTGGGCTGAATATAGCGAAATCAAAAAAAAGCTTTCAGAATTTATGAGCTCGAAAGGACTTGCTCAGTCTAAATTATTTTCGAACCCAAATAATCTCAACAAACCCGGGTTAAATTGGGACATGAGCGACTTACGTAAGTCGTTGAGACTTTCGATGATGGTCGAGCTAGGCAAAAGAAAAGGTGATAGAGATGTCTTCGGGGCCATACAGGAAGATATTGCAAATTTTGAAAAGTATGCTCAAGGTGCGATAGACCGCGACTCATCAGCACTAACGAGAGAAAAAAGAAGTAAAAATATGTCCGATCAGATAGAGAGGGAAAGGATATATAACAAACAAATACAAGATTTAATGGATAAAGGAGATAAAACCTCCTTGAGCAAAGCGGGTAGAATGATAGATGCCGTAGCGCCTTTTAAGGGGTCCTTAGACGCTTATAAAGATGGCATGCCTGCAGTGCCCGGAGCGCCTGTACCCAAAGTAAAAACAAAGCCAAAAACAGATCCTTGGTGGATGAACGCTACTGATGATGAGATAGTTAAAAGAGAAGCAAAATACAACGACCTAGAGAGGGGTATGAAATTTGGCACTAATAAATCTTTGTATAGCGGTGAACAAGCTAAATTAGGCAAAGAGCTTACCCAAGCTAAAGAAGGTAAATGGTTAGACTCGGCAGGCTTTGTGCCTAAGACCGCCGGAGGTAAGTCAATGGCGAGTGTGCATCTGGGTAATACGGGAGACTCATCCAATCTAATGGATAATACTTCATACAAAAAATTGATGGAAGTAGCCATACAAGACGAAGGGGGTTACAATGTAGTCAAAGAACCCAGCCATAAAAACCATTGGTTGATAAAAGCATATTTAAATAGTTTATCCAAAGGGGAAACGCCGTTTTGGCAGGGTAAAGCTAATGGTTATATCCCCAACTTCGCTTCCTTGACTCCTGATTATAGTCAGTTCTCTTGGATGAATAATGACAATTTTCGCAACCCTTATGACAGAAACTTTATGATGAGTACTCCGGGTCTGCGTGGATTGTTGAATCCCAACCAATCCTTTGGAAGAACTTTTGCTAATGGTTTGATACCTTCCTTGCGATCAAGTCAGAGAAGAGAAAGAATGCAGTCTGGTAGGAATGATGTTTATTCAAGATACGTTGATACTCCCAAGTATTCTGGAATGGCTACATTCAACGGGTCAGAAAGAGGAAGAGAAGAAGCTATAGTAAGAAACCATCCAAACCCTAAAAACGCAGGAGCTACTCCTAATTTTGCATCAGGTACAGAGGCTGTAGGAAAACTAGAAAAAGTAATGACTAATTTAAATATCCAGATAGCTTCCTTATCTGAAAAGATGGCTCAAGTTCAATCCACGGGAGAAGGAGCGCAGGGTCAGGCGCAAGTATCAATGTCTCCGCTGAATGTAAATGTTAACCACTCAGGCAGATTAACAGCTCAAGTAGAAGAGATACAATCTCAGATATCTGGCGCTGTGAACGAAGCCATGAAACAAATAGCCCCGGCTTTATGGAGAACAATTAAAGGCCCAGCTACTTCATAATCATGCCTACATTTGATTTCACAAATGCCTCAACCCTATCTTATAGCCAGAACAACAATTTTCTGGGAGACGGAGTAGCGCGTTTAAATTCCGTTAGGGATTTGACCATCAATGTTTTTGAGCGGGATATATTAGTCAACGATGGGGTTTCTGAAAATTGGCAAGAGTTTCAGGATGCTTTAGCGGCTTCTGATAATTTTAGTGAGAATATAGTTTTAAATGGTTATTCATTAGGTTCTGGAATTGTCCAATCAGTAGCCATAACAGATCAAAACCCAGTAAGAATTGGGTACCACAACATAAATATATCGGTTCCCGTGACTGGTGACTTGGGTTATCTTGGTTCTGGATCTACTTATTATCCAAATTTTGCAAGTTCACTATCAGATGGTTCAACATCTAAGGAAAGATGCATAAAAGATATATCAGAAGACTTCTCTATAAGTTTAGATGAAGAAGATGAGTATGAGCAAACTCATACCATCACTGTTCAGTTTCTTGGTGAGGTGAAGGATGGAGCTTTGGAAGCCGCAAAGGGGTTGGCCACTAGCTTGTTTGCCGCCGGTAACACTCCAGAAATGGGGTTTATAATAGGAGAGCGATCTTTATGGGATAATAGAAATAGATCTCAGTACTTTACAGAGAGCTACGATCTTTTAAGTAAGAGGTGCGTTTTCTCTCAAAAACATAAGGGTAATACCGACGACTGCGTTGATAAAACTAAAATAACCATAAAGCTACAGCAAGACGGAGTCATAACCGTAACGGAAAATGGGGAAATAACAGGAGAAACTTTTGAAGAAGCGAAAACTTGCCTCGAAACGCAATTAGATGGCTCATCCCACACAAGGTGTCAGGCAGCCTACGCTGCGTATAAAGATAAATGGTTGGGACGTGAATACGGAGGGGGCATTATTGCAGATGCTATAGATAAAAGCCCAGTCTTAGATCCTCTTCACAGCCAACCAACAGACGTCGGAAGAGGGTACGATAGAAAAGGTAAAAAGGTAACCTATGACGTTACCTATACCACTTACGATAGATTGCTGGATGGTACCATAGGTTATCTTTTGGAATATACCCTAGACTTGAAGCAGGATTTACAGGGTAGATTTGTAGTTACAGACTCTGGAAAAGTTAGGCCCTTTTCAGATGGTATAATAGGTGGCCACAATGGAGATGAGAGTAAGAGGGATGACAATGATATTAGGACTTATTTAAAGGACGAATTAACTAAGAGTGCTGATGGCATAACAGTTAATCCACCCGGAAGAGCTAGAAAATTTTACAATGATCTCACTGGTATGGATGCGAATTTTCTAAAAGAAACAAGAACGGATATTACATATCCAAAACTTGGAGTATCCATGACTTACCGTAAGGAATATTCAGACGACATTTCCCTAAGGTTTGTAGACGTTGGGTCAGGCTTCGGTGTTGATAGCGCAGGTTTTAAAAAAATGAATGTAAAGGTCGCTGACAAGTTGCCGATTTTTATGAGGAACAAATTTGTCATACCGAATAAGAAAGGGGAAGGCGGGAAAGACGGGTACGTTTTATTACATGAACCTGTTGTCGGGATTGGGGGTTCGAATGTAGACGGAGGAGGTCAAACCGATTTGGGTCAAAGAACGATAACAGTCGAAGCCATACTTACAAGACCTGTAGCTAATGTGTTTACCTCTGTGCCATTCAGAGAAAGCTTGGTTACCGACATCGGCCCTGAATTGGACGTATGCAGAGAAATAGCCGCCCAAAGAATGGCGGACATTTATTCTGACTTTAGTTTAGATATGGACTACTCTTTAATTTATGCAAATCTATGCTCCTACACTCTGGATAGTAATATGAAGTTAACATTCCAGCTAGTTTGTAGCTATACAACCAAAAGAACTAGTACAGATGTTAGTAATATGGGTATAATAACTAAAGAAGTATAATGGCAAGAAGCGATGCAAATACTAGAGTTGTTTACGGAAGTTATTCTTTCGATAGCCAGCCTACTCCATTCGTCACGATGGAGCAGACGATGGATAACGACTTTGGTGGTATTTACGATGGTCGATGGGGTAGAAGAGATTCTATAAAATTAAATGGAATCCTTACTGGTGTAGCTGGTGGGGATAACTGCGGGACTTCGGGACCTAGCGGGGATTATTTTGGAAACTTAGCTGACGCCCAAATGAAATTAATAAATGGGTTTGGTAGGGACTTTAGTAACATAGAGATACAAGAATACAATGGTAGTAATTGGGTAGGATTTTATACCGGATATAATTGCGTAGTAAGAAACGTAAGCTTCGAAGAGTCTACCTATGTTGGTTTATTGAGTTACGATATAACTTTAGACGCTTACGATATAAACAATTGGAACACAAGCGGAGAAGGTGTTCAAAATCCTAGCGATGTTTATGAATTTTCCCAAGACCCAGAAGATGAGATAATAAAAATCAGTCATAACGTTTCCGCACAAGGGTTCAATGTCGGTGCGCCGAATGCTTTGGATAATGCTATAAATTTTGTTAGGGGACGAACTGGGTATAAATTTGCTAGCTATAGCCCTTTTGACGGTCCAAATTTCATCCCGAACTCTGGGGCATCCGGAGATGGATGTTTCCTTCCCGCTTTAACGACTCAATCCGAGTCTATAGATAGAATGGAAGGAACCTATTCCGTATCAGAGACATACGAGGCTGATCCGAGTGGATGTAGCGGAATAATTTTAAAATACTCAACATCTTTGGAGTCTGGCATTTCAGAAGATTATGTTTCAGCAACGATAGATGGAGAGGCGAAGCATAGTAAGACAGGAGTTTTTTCAGATCTTAGAGATTACGTAAACGATTTAAACATATACGACTTACTAACAGGAGATATTAGTTATAACAATTTAAATCAAATTCCAATAACTTTAAGCATAACAGAAAATCCATCTGGTAAAGCTATAAGTTTTCAGGCTTCATATGATGATAATAAGTTCATCACCACTTCTGATAATGCTTACTATGACTATAGTGTATCTTTATCTACTGACGATATAACGAAAGTGACTACAGCGGTGGTTAATGGGGACATAAAATCCAGAGGTAACTTAAGAGAAAGAGAAACCTCTTCTTCAGCGTTTTTGGGTTCAGAAGTTTATCCCAACGATGATCCTTCAAAGCTTAAGGCTATGGCTCAAGGCGTTTATCATGATTTTCTTGGAACAACTTATGATTTAAATACTTACCCAATTTCGCTATCTGTTGTATCAGGGGTTAAGGGCGAGATTAACGTTAGCGCTACCTTTACCGATAAAGACCAAGCTAGTTCTCATGCTATACTTAGGGATTCAACATATTCATATGAGGTTAATACTGCTGTTCCAATATACAAACCTAAAGCCGCGGTGAATGAAAATGGATTATATACAATTTTTGATACTAATGTAGTATCGAAAGAGGAAATATCAATAAGCTCTCAGATAGTGGGCTCTCATGTAAATGATAATACAGCTCAGTCAAATGCTTATAGCGTATATTTAGAAGGCATAGCGAATGGGCTCATAAATACTTTAAGGAATAGCCTAGGCGACGGCGCTGAATTAAGACTCGAGGCAGAGAGTATATCTAAAGAAGATGTAGGTGGGAGTATATCCTGTAGCTACAAATATTCTCAAGACAAGTCCCCTTTACTGTTAGAGGATGAATATCAACTAGGTCAAACCATAGAAGAATAATGGCAGTCAAAAGAGAAATACTTTTAAGTTATTTAGAAAGGAACGGTAGAGAAACCGGGACTGCTAAGGCTTTGTACAATTTCACTGGAGCTTCTGGCGTTTTGGTTTATAATAATTTGTATCCAGTGTCGGATCAACATGTTAGTGGAGAAGATGGAATATATCGAATCCATGGCTTATATACTCCGGGCATCTCCATAGGTGAAAGTGATGTACTGGAAACTACTGCGGCTCATACTGGAGATTTTGTTCAATTTGATACCAGCGGGCTCCTTCAGGTAGGTAGTGGGATTGATTTCGAGCAGTGGACTGCTTTATTCAGTTTGAGACAGACATCTCCTCAAGCCGTTGACTATAGTAAGCAAAGAGTTCTTTTAAGCTCTTCTCATAACGCAAGTGGTATTTCTGGTTTTAATTTTGGGATAGCTAATAATAGGGTCTTCTACTCTTACCCTCATACAGACGGGTTGAACCCGGGTGACCCTTACTATGGAAACTCGATAAGAACATACCTGAACAAAGAAGAGCTAGCCGAGAAGTCGGTAGTATCCGTCTCTAGAAGTACGGGTTTTAATGCGGACCTAAATTATATCGAAATATCTGTTCATGATTTTATAGACCGAAAAGTTTCAACCAAAAGAATACAAGCGCGGGATAGGCATTCAAACCATTGGTTTATGGGAGATTTTTACCAAACTCTACCCCCTTATGAAGTTTATTACCAAGGGTTCGACGGTTTTATTAATGACTTTGTTCTCGTAAGTGGGTCTTTAAGTGAAAGTGATAGGGATGATCTATCTAAAGTATTTTTTGCTTCTGGCTATAATAAAGAGGGAGTAACCGCCCAAACAGTTTCTTTTACAAAAGTGACGGGTTACTCATCTATAGATCATAATGCAATTACCGGGTCTGGGATTACTGGACATGATTTTGAAAAAATAACCGAAATATCTACTTACGATATAGATAATACCCCCAGCTCGGTTTCTCTTTATTTGAATCTACCTAAGACGGGATTACAGACAGGCAGAAAGAGGCAATTCGAAACAGGTATCGCAACGGGTTCAACCATTGAATACTTACCACAAGAAGAGCAAACGCTTTTCGATTGCGGTTTAATATCTGGGTATTCTAAAAATAATATAATAACAGAGCAAGCACTAGATAGTGACGATGTCCTTGAGGTGTATTCTTACTTGGACTGCGGCGGAGATAAAAATTTATCGCTAATTCCAAAGATTATTCCAAGAGATGGAGGCGTGGCTTCTGAAAGTAATATATATTTAGTTGATGAAAATTATACTGGGGAAAATTTAAACATCTATAAGAATGGAGTTTTACAATCGGAAGCTTCTAAGAATCTTCTAACTAGTGGCGTGACCGTCGCAGGCAGAAGACTCAACTACGAATTAGGCCCCGGTGGATACATAACTGGAATTTTAGATTTGGGAGTCGAGGATGGCATTAAGTCAGGACAAACTTACTATGTGGATTTCTCAGAGGACTATAACCAAAATGAAAATGGTCATATAATTTCCTCTACAATGGGTGTCCTAACTGGGTCAAAGGACCAAGCTAAATATGAGTGGGATAAAGGCGGCTTCCTTTTTACGTCTGGGACAATAACGGCCCAAAGAGATGGTTTGTTATTAGTTCACGCAAATACTTCGAGTGAAAGGCTACCAGATTGGGAATACAATGGGGTCGGAACTGGTTACGCTAGGCTATCAACTACAGTTAAGTTAAATTACATAGGCGACTATGAGATGCAAAATACCTCAGAGATTGTTTCTAGCGGTAAATTTGAAACAGATGATGAGATAATGTATGATAAACTTAATAGCGGAAGGAAGACCTATTACGTTTGGACCGGGCAAGGGGATGCTATTCGCTATAATGGAGCTGGCGCTGATGGTAAGATGTACTTTAATAATTATTATTTAAATCTTACTGGGTACACTAGTCTCGATTCTGATATAAATTCAGATGTATACTTTAATGGTCAGAAAATGACCTCTGGGATTAACTATGATATTTACGACGACATACTTAATTCAAGCGGTAAAGTTATTAGGTTTGACACGAACTCTTTAGATGGCGCTACTGGGTTATTATCGTTCTCTCCTTCTGTTTCTGGGATGGGCAGCTTTAATAGATTTACAGGTGAAGGGGCTAGCTCTTTAGACGCGGGGTTTGGATTAATGAATGAGCAGATATGGGTTAACGGAGTTAGAACCACGGAATACGATAAAGCTTCTGATTTTAGTAAAAGAACGTTTGGAGTTAAGCTCACGGCAAAAACAGTTCCTCAGTATACGGATTTAGGATCTGCTGGAGCAGTAGGAATAGAATAACATGGCTTTTAAAAAGATAGATAAGATTATATTGCAAGACAACGACGCTGGAGAAGCTTTTGGTGGATATATTTATGCAATGACTGTCCAGATGGGGTATACCTCTGGCCCCACAAAAATTACTCTTAACATCGTTAATAACACCGGAACTTACCAACCTAGAGACGCTGGTGGAAACAATAAAGGATCTTTTAAAGACGTTCTTAATACTTCGGACATATGGGATTTGAAAGTTGGAGAATTAGACGAGTTTAAACTTCATTTAGTCTCGTATAATATTAAAACTTCAGTAGGCCAGAGGGTTTTATCTCTGCAATTTGTAGATACTTCAGTTATTTTAGATAAGGTTTTTGTTGGTTTAATCAATAGACATGTCAAGGTGGCGGACATCACTAAGGGTGAATCTCCAGTCTTGTCTAGAGACGGTAAGACGTATGGAGTGGTTGTAGATTCAAAAGTTGACTTAAAATTAAATTGTATGAAGTGCGATGGCACTTCCGATATGATGTTAGTTACTCCGGGGGAAACAGTAATACCCGGAACTGAGAACTCCGATGGCTCAGGAGGGACCGTATTTGGCAAAGATGGAATTATAAGAAGAATCGCTGTCGTTCAATCAAATGGTAAAGGCGGCAAATCAGAGATTGGTAAAGGTTATGTGGAACCTTCTGCTATAAGCTTTTTTAAAACTAATGGTGGGATGATTATATTAGGGAGAGAGTCTTTTGTAGAGCAAAAATGTGATATACCTGAAGTTGATTATAATTTTTCTGATTTAATTTACGCTTTGAATCAAAGCTATACCGAAACAAATGAAGAGGGGTCTTACGTACAAATTGCGGATGACCCTGCGGGAAAGAAGCTTTCCCTACAAGATAGAAACGAAAACTACAGAAACGCCTATACAGGAACCCTAAGAGAAGTGTTAAACGCTTGGTGCTCTGACATGGCCTATAGCTTCACTTGGGACCTCAGCAAACAAATGCTGGTAGGGATAGACTTAAGCAAAGAGGCTATCCTTGATGAGGATGGAAAGAAATATATAGACAAAATTAAAAAAGTAGTTAGCGAAATCACTTCTGAAGAAAAGGCTCACCCAACAACAATCGTTGAAGCCGTGAACGAAAGCGGCTCAATAGAAGGGACATATAAAGCAGGTTACATATCTCAATATATAAAGCCAGCAAGAATGAAAGAAGATATAACTGTTAATTATAAAGTAAAACAGTTTTATAATGTTCCTGTCGAAGCAATAACCACGTGGCAAGAAAGAGGGTACATGCCGATTGCTGACTTTATGGTTACCTGTGCTCTTGCAAAATATTCCAAACCTCTTAGGGAGTTGTACTTACATGAATCGGGGGTTGGAAACGCATGGGTAAGAAATGCTCTTGGAATTACGTGGTATATGGACATCTCTCCCAGTACTTTAGATCAAATTATTACAAATAGTAATGATGAGACTTATGGTCAAATACTTAGGAAGTTTGAAATGTCAATGGGTGGAGCTATGGGGAAATTTGTTATTATAGATGACGACGCGAAAGGAAGCTTTGACCAATGGCAATCCGAATTAGCTAGCGGATTTATAGGTCAATATTATTATTCTCCCATGGAGGAGTCAGAAATAGATTCCAAAACGTGTAAGTCGGATTCAGAAATAAAATTCGAGAATGAAGTCGTGGCCGGGGGTGATGTCGGATTGTATGCCTTGGATAAACCTGAGCATACAAGCTTACTCCCTTACGCTCAATTCATGAACCATCCGGAATCACATAGCTTACACAAAGTTATACCATATATTGACATTTCGGCAGAAGGAAGTGAGGGGTATGATCCCACTATGTTCACTTCAGGGCCTAATGAAACTTTTTCCGTAACTACCGATTATGGAACTTCTGGAACTTCTGGGGTAAGTTCTGGTATTAAACGATATTCCAAAAGGGTTTATATATTTCAAAAAGGAGCCGCTTGGGGTATAAATGAGTTTACCTTTAGTAAATTTTTATCCTTTATACCTTTGGGGGATGTTATACCTCAGATATATGAGCTGAGTGGAACTTCAAAAGCTTATTTAACTAATCTGTTAATACAAGGCAAACTTCCCACTACCGCTAAAGACTCCACGGGTAATATAATTAGCATGGCTACGGCAATAAAAGAGGGAACAGTGAAAATGCTTATTTCAGGAAGAAGGTCAGGAATGAAGAGGACCTTTAGTGTTAGCTCTAATCCAATTACTCCTGCTGACAAGTTTCATAGCCTGCCAGATGCTCGTGTTTATGCTCGTTACTTTAGGGGGCTAGCTGGCAATCCTTTTGAACCCGTCTACAAGGGTCAAGGAGAACAAAACGCTGAGAATGACGACAAATGCGTAACTAATTGTGAATCAAGTCTTGTCGAAGAGGTTTGTGGAGTCTGTGATTTTGATGGAGCGCAGAATAGGCCATTTGTTGGATACCCGCAATGGACCGGAACGAAAAAGAATATACAGAAAGATAACGCGGAAGAGCCAATAGGTCCAGCGTCAGAATACATATTATTATACAGTCATTATGCCGAACACTTCGCAGGCGGTTTTACAAGAAACGAATCCCCTGCTATAATGTTTCCAGTAATGGCTCCTTATCAAGGGTATATAAGGCATGCTAATTTTAAGAAAACAACCGTAACAGCCAAGAAAGAAATACTAGGATTTCCTCTTCCCGAAATGGTTACAAACAAATCAACGCCTTTAGACTATGCGGGAATAAGATTTAACAAGCCTTCGTTTGAAAGAGCCTCCGACAAGGACTATTCAAACAAAACCATGGGAATTAAAGTCGTGGAGAATTTAATCACTAATGACGCAGACGCAGCTCTAGAATATGACGATCCAGATAAAGAGGGAATCATCCAAGTAGCAGTCCCAGCCACAAATAGCGAGATAGCTGCTCCGGGTAAAGAGATTAACCCAGATAGCGTTAACGAAATTTTTGCAAACCTAACGTTAGAAGAATATCACAAAAGACTTTACGACTCCTTTAAGAACAATGCTGTATCGACAGATGACCCTGTTGAGAATTTTAACTTTACATTAGCGGGGCTGCAGTTTGATGATGAACTTAAGGATTTACTGGATCCCGCTAAAGGGTTGACTAACTTAGGGGTTAGCTTAGATGACAGCGGGGTTTCTGTTGATATATCTTTTGCAACTAGGCCGCCAGAGCATCCAAAGCCTCAAGTGTATATGAAGAAGATAGAGCCTAAATTAAATGTTTTTGGAAGATGATATTCTCGGGGATAAATAGTAGAGAAATAGCTAGAAAGAATGAAGTTTCTTTCAGAGCCAATGTACGTACAAGTAATATCTTTGGTAAGGCGGAGATTGGATTTTCTGGAGTCGGGGGAGTTCCTGTTAGGTTCCATTTAGAGAGCGGATTTGTATACGACAGACCTACTCCCTCTCAGGTTGGGGATTTTGTAACCGCTTACGATCCTTTGGAGAGCTTTGAGATTTCAGGAAACATATCTGGTTCTGGCTCCAGTAGTCTTTACAATTATGGGGTTGATGGGCAATTAGTTTCTTTAACTGGTTTAGGCCCGGGTACTGGGATCAGTAAGTTTTTCGTTAATACTACGGGGGTAGATGTTGACCTGTCTATGGTTATTACTTCTGATGTAGTGAGTGCATCAGTTTCTTTCCCGGATTACTTTAGGGAAAAACAAGATTATACTGGGTACCTTAGCAATAACGACACAGAGGCCGAGATAACTATTTATTCAGGTTTCGTAAGGAGCCCAGTTGGTATGCAGAACTTTGTTGATTTTAGTTTAAAGTCTCATGCGGACCGAATTTCTCCCGGTACTAGTGGAGCTCTTGTAATAAATCCATCTGGCGGAAGAATGAACAATCTATATGATGTTGATTTGGTTTTGTATACAAACTATGGTCAGGTGTCCAAGCAATTCAGAACTTCGGGGCAAAGTTCGGGAGAATATTATTCTAATTTGTTGGTTTATCCTGTGGATGACATGGACTTTATTGATATTGACACAAGTGGGGTATCAACAGGGTATGCAGAGAACATGATCAAAACTGGATATTATAATGCTCTATATACTACCTATTTAAATCAAGACCTATATACCGGAGCAAATTTTGAAGCTTCGTTGAGTTATGTTAGCGGAGCTACTGGAGACATGTTCACTGGGGATAATGGGGTGGGGATATTAGGTTATGGTGATGGATACGTAGGGGGAGATTTACTTAGCGGTAGCGGGTACCTTGAGGGAAGTGGGTATGTAACATCGGGTACAGTTAAGGTAGATTATCTATCTGGTACGGATATATTAAATGGATCTATTACTAGCGGACTTGGAATAACTGGCTATAGTGATTCCACTGGTAATTTCTTATTTTACGCTACTGGCGAAGGTAGCTTATACCATGATATAATTGGGACTGGGTACGCTACTCTTAGCGGAGATGGCGGCTTATCTGGCGCTAGGGTGCTTACCACAGGTAGCGTGGTTGGTACTTTGTCTGGAACCGGTATTGGAGGCATACATCCTTATACTGGATCTTATGGAATAGAGTCTGGTCATAGATTATTTTCTGGTGAAGTAACCGGGCTTCCTCTAAATGCAAAATCTTTAGATCATGTTGGCAGTGGCCTTCAAAGTGTTAGCGGGCATAGCGGTATACTGGTAGATTATATTGTCGCTAGCGGAATAATGACAGGAGATGCTGGCGCTATGGTAAGCGGGTTGGGAGATTATTCCGGATACCTAACGGGACAAAGCAAGTCTTTTACCGGGGTATGGGACATTGTAACCGGATACACAGATGGCGGATATACAACTGGGGTCGTTAGTTACCAGTCAGGAGAACACTATTCAGGGAACGCCGGATTAGGATACGCCAAAGAAATAGACAAAGCCCCAATGGGCGACACTCAGTATAATGTTTTTATAACTCAAGATACTCTATTTGACCAAGAGCCAATGGTGGTTCGTTTAGGCTTAAGCGGTGTAGATGAAAATTATTATGAAATATTAATAACAGGACAAAGGTAATGAAGAATAAAGGACCAGATACCAGACAGAATAGGGTTAGCTCAAACTATAATCCGTTTTTAGAGCGAGTAAAGCAAGTACAAGTGGTCGCAGATCCTTATGACGCCAAGCTTGTCGAGCCGATAGGTGGTGACCCGGTCCCCTTATGTTTCGATTTAACCAGAGATAATAAGGAGTATGGATTCATTCTGACAGAAGAAGTGATGGCAAATAACGTTAGAAGAAATTGGATTGTTTTACTCCCTAAATATCTAAAGCCTACTAGGCCGAGTAACCCAAGCGACTTAAGAGATGATGTTTTTCCTGCTTACAATATTGGGGATCAATTATTTATAGGAAGACTCTATGTTCCGATTAGTGTTTTTCCAGCCTTACCTAAAGGATCGATGTGTAAAAATACTCACGAACTTGTAGTTGACGACTACAAACAAAAAGATAAAAGCCTATCAAAAGGAAGAATTTGGAATAAAGTCTACCCTGATGTTGCCGCTTTTTATGACCATAGAGTAGGAAATAATCCTGAGTACATGGCTTACTATATAGACTTAAACGTAGACGGAAGAAATAGAACGCCAGCTACAACTGCGACATCAGAAGGAAATAACGCTCCAAATGTATGGCTATAAAATACCAAAAAGCTGACAGGGTTGCGGGGACCTCAGAAGACGGAAAGAACGGCGAAAAAATCTTCGCTGAAAAGTATAATAAATTAGCGAGGGCTTTTAACGATAGGCTCTCTTATGGAATTGGCGATACTACTTGGAGGATATTCTTTTATGCTCATTCGATGTTTAGGAGCATGGTTTTGCCTAAGTTTGACTCTGGGGATAAGTGGGCTGCTAAAGCAGGCATCAATGTAGTTGAGCCAGAGGATGGGTGGTGGAAAGTATATTCTCATATTATTCCTGAACCCGCCATGTTTGATGAGGATGGCTACAAAGACAAAGATCGTAACGATACCCACATGTTCGCTTGGCCAAAAGATAATGTGGCTAATAAATTTGGGGGACCAAATCCATCAAATCATTTAGTCTCTTATATATTTGGAACGGCAGGAGGGACAGTTGACAGCTTTAAAGAAGAAGGAAACCTGCCGCCGGAATGGTTTAGGACTCAATTAGTTAAGCTTGAGTTAGATTTTGCTAACACCCAGCCATATAGCGTGAAAAAGGGCGCGCTTAAATGGTTCACTTCTACCGGCGATCTCCTTTCTAACCCAGATGGTGACATAACAGTTTCTCCCGTTGACTCTTTTGTTCTTTATGATTCTGTTTTAAACCCAAGTAATGACGAGAACGCCGCAGGTGGAGGCGGAAGTCATGCCCCGAAGACTTTATCGGAGATGTGGTTGATGGCTAAAATCCAAAGGGGAGTTGTTGTTCCTCAGGTCAATTTAGATTTAGATTTGTTTCAGTACAAAGCTGCGATGACTCATGCTGCGGCCCCGGCTTATATGACGGCTAGGTGGTATTATGATTACTATGTTCATTGGAGATCTCCCTTTGGAAAAAATCCTCCATCATACTCCCCAACCCCGGAAGTTGTTGATCTGTGCCCTCAATATGACGAAAGATTTCCACCCGCCCCGGTGCATGAATATATATTTAGCCCCATAAATCCCAAAACACATGACGAGTTAAGGTTTAAGACTTCTTGTGGAGGGTGGGAGCCAGAGAAGTTAGAGAATGTTAGAAGAGAGTATGATCATTATTTATTAATATTTGCAGATGGGCATTTCACAGATCCACTGACAAATGAAAGAAAAATTGGTAATTTAAAATTATCCTATAAACATTACTACGAAGGCCCTTATACAGGAGGAGGGAGACTGGGCAAAAGAGAAGTTAATAAAGATCAAATAGATTCTGTTTTAAATTTTTATAACTCAGGTTTTAGAAAGCATATGAGTTCTGGTATGAGTAAGGAGATCTTCTCTAGATACCTAGTGGAGAAAACAGAACGTAAGACATCCACAACAGGAGAGTTCGAAAAGCGGTACGAAAGTTTGGCAGACGCCACATTCGATGTGCCTACTTGGGGTTTTGAGTTCGAAAAGTTTTTCGAGAAGCAGTATTCATTAGCTCCAGCTTACGGTCAGGTTTATTGGCAGGATAGTTGGGAGAAAGGGGAAGGCGAACATGATATGCTATATGAGCCCACATACCCCACTTTCGCAACCGCTAATAGCACTAATATTGAAGCGCCGATAAACGCCGGGTCTTATTTAAATCTTTATTCCCATTGGATTGCTCCAGAAGTATTAAGTGGCGAGCTACAAGGACCTTATGGAGAGAATAATTTCTCGTTGAACTCTAGTTTCATAGACGATATGGAAACTACCTATTTCCCAAAACCAGTCCCAAAAGAAGACACAGGAGAGCAATGGAAGCATTATTGTTTTGCTGGTTTTTATATAGTTGGGTGTGGGATTAAGCTCACTACGCAGCCGAATGGAACGTTATCTCCACGTGCTTATTGCTTCGACAGGAAGATTGTTGCAGATGGTGTGATTAGGTTCGATATAGAAACGTATAAACATTCAGATATAAATACGCCAACTTGGACTCCAAATAGTCCTCTACGTAATACTTTAGAATATAGCGCCACCTTAACTCCGGTTCCGGGTAGCGGATACTGTAGTGACGATCCTGACAAAACCAAAGAAGAATGTCATGCTGCGGGTGGAGATTGGATAGAAGAAGGGGTATTCGAAAAGCTTTACTACTTTGCGAAAGGAGAAGACGTCGTATTGGCTGATAGAGTTTTCTCAATCAAGCTGGTCAATGACATAACTTTAATGGCTAAGCCCGTGGAGAGTGACGGGGTATACACCAGAGACGAGAAGACTTCATCTAATAGCTGGTCTGGAATATGCATGGAAACTGCTATACTATTGAGGATGAGGCCAGATTTACCAGACGCCCTGCTAATGACGAGGTTAGCTTCTTCTGGGTTAGGATCCGACAGGGCTAATGTAGAAATGAAGGAACGGTGGGGAGGAGATGACGATACAAAGATAAGCTCTGCTATCACAAAGGGTATCGACACGAAAGGGGACATGATGTTTTCGACGCTTAAAAAAGATGGGACTCCCGATATAACCAAAGCTCCAAAGAAAATTTGGCAAAACTACGAAAATTATGGGATCATAAAGAACCTATTTGGCCAACCCAATCTTCCACATAAAATGGGAGATAGCGTCCAGCAAGACAACGCAATGAAAGATACATACCTAAACCTCATGTTGCAGTTTGCAAGCGGGCAAGACGTGTCTTCACAAAATTATATTAACTTTAACCCAATTTATGATAGCGCCAGAGAGATGTTCCATAGAAATTTGAGAATGATTCCCCGTACTTCTTTAGTTGATTACAAATACATATATGACGAAAAGGATTATGTTTGTAAATATACTGCGCCAGAGACAACAACATTGATAGATGACACTACTGAAACTCAAACAGTTGAAGATTCAGAGACTAAAGTGATAGAGAAACCGGAGATAGAGAATACACTAGAATGCGCAAAACTTGGAGATGGCCATAGTTGGTCAAAAGGAAGGACTAAGAGCGTTTTAACATTCAATAGGTATGTTGATTTATATGGAGACCCCAATTTACCAGAAGTAGAAGGAATGTATAAAGCTGACCTTGATGACGACCCGAAAGTAGGGGATAGAATAGCCCCGTCCCCATAGGTTAAATAGTGTAATTAAAGAAAATGCCTCTAACTCCGGGTAAAAAATACTTCATTGAAGCCACTAAGGAAAAAATCTCCAAAAGAGATGTAAGCGATGGCGTATCTACAGTAGAGCACACAGATACATGGGAAAACTACTACCAACCAAAAATAGATTATACGGTAAAAGAAGACGTATCTTTTAGCACTGGCAAATTAACGGTTGGAGAAAATGTCCCCCCTTATAACCATGGAGGACTAGGATTCGTTGGGGCCAATAGAATAATAAAAGAAAATGCTAAATATAATGAGATATATGAAATAATTAAAAATGACCAGATCTACAAAATAGGTAGTGATGTTCAGGTCAGTTATACCCATAACCATTTAAACGCAGGGGGTAATGCTCTCGCAACGACAACCAGAATATACAAGCATGGAGACCTCATAGAGACGGATAATAGAGGGGAAGGAGATTGGGATGAGCTTAGCTCAGAGCAAGTTGTTACTACGATTAAAGGGGATCCTATATTTATAGAGATAGCTCTAGATGGTAACACATTACAGTCAGAAAGATATTATGTCGTATTTGCTTCGGATAGTTATGGTTGGGCTCATGGGATTAAGTATAAAGGAGTTGAGTATTTTCCGGGTGACATAATTAAAGGGGATGGGGGGCAATTTCAGGTATACGAAACTCAACCTGTTATGGTCGAGGGGGAGCTAACTAATGTAACCGATTGGTATGATTTTTTCCCTCAGGGAGCAGACATAGCTAATAACGTTAATAAATGCTTTGTCGTAGATATTGAAAGACTAAGCAATTATACAGCTGCGGATACCTTGATTAATAATGGGGCTTACTTATTGCTGGGTAGAGGTAACCACTCCTACAACGGCCAGACCATAAACACTGCTCCCCACTTAAGAAACATATTCCAATACAACACTTCCTATCCAATAAGATGGAATGAGGATGGAAATTCTCTTAGCAGCAGAAAGTATCCAGTAATTAAAGAGATAGCAAAGTCCGGAGATTTAGTAAGGGGTATTGAGTATGACATCGTAAAGGACTCTAAAGCCAGTAATAACGTATACGTTAAATATGACGAGACTCTTTATAAAGAAGGGGAATCTTTCACGGGTAAGTTCGGGCTTTCTAAATATTCCGTCGTAGAAAAGAAGTTCGATACCATATACGACGATAAGGATTCAGACCCAGCTGACTTCGTCACCAACGAACCTTTAGAAAATATAAACAGAGACGCAGGTAATCCGTTCTTACTAAGAAAAGAGGCCCTAGGGTTAGAGGTCAAAAAAGAGTATATTCTGTCCTCCCCCTCTAGAAGTGAAATAACTGCAATTCTAACAGGCGCAACCTCAAGTGACAAAATACAAATAGATGGAGCGGCGGAAGTAAGTTATACGACAATATTACTGAGAACATCAGACCAGTTAAAGTTCAAAATATCAACTTCAGATAACTCTAGATTCTATTGGGAAGGAGCTAACGCTAGCATATACCCAGTGATAACCTCCTTACCTGATCATTCTGAAATTGGTGTCTACGCTAAGGGAGACGGTCAGATTTTATACCCCGCGAGATCTTTGTATAACATTTGTGTGGGTCAGGATATAGACCCTGACGAATACGGTAAGGTAACTGCTTCTGAACTAGTCGCTGATACACCAACTGACATAATACAAAAATGTAAAAACGCTGGTGGAAACTGGATTCCTCAAGTAAGTGATTTTTTTAATACAAACACAAACAGATACAGTAATTACGAAACATTCAACGCCGCAGGAGGAACGTGTGACATAGTCCAGTATAATGGAGAGGAGGTTGCATGTAAGGCTAATGGTGGAACTTGGACCCCTGATAGTAATTTTAATGTAATACCAGATTCCCTTTTTACCTACAGGACTAAACTTAATAACGAAGAACAGAGTTACCCCATTACAGTTGAACTAGCTAAAGAAGAACCCTCAACCAGTGCGTGGACGGCTATTGTGGTTAAACCTTTAACAACCCCCTTAAAAGTTGACGATTGTATTATATTTAATAATGGGGATGCATATTTTATTGTTGGTAATGATACTAGCTGGACGCCGCCGACTGGTCCAAGCGACAAAACTAGAGACGATTACTACAATATTGGTGAAACTGATTTAGATGGAAAATTCTACGGTAAGCCTTTGGGCGTGGGCGAAGATCAAGACGGAAGTGGGTTCTTAACGAACCCCATACCCGGAGTTTTGGGTATACAGCCTAAAGACCAAGAATCCGTAAATCCATATGAGAGTTATTATGTGGAGGAGTCCGTCCCGGGTACAAGGAGTGCGGATCCAGTTGGCTCTATTCTAATCAACAAAAGCTTTTCTCATGGGCAAAGGTTTAAGGGTTTCTCTGAATATAAATTCATTAGAGCATATAGTCACAGCTCAGACTTAAGTAAGACCGTATCTGCTTATGGCAAAATAAAAGTTCATAAAGTATCTACAACAACAGCCGCTAGCGGAACTAATTATACCGTTGGGGGCAGCTACATCACTTTCAACGGGGAGACTAAATACGGAGCGGGGTCAGGAAGAGTGGTAGTGAACCATCCGTCCAACATAGACAATAGGCTTGATAAAGAAACCACTACGGGACTGATTCAGGAGAATGCATACTATTTATATAAGGGAACAGAAGATGATCCAGCGTTAGTGGGAGTACAACCTCTGCCTTCTCATATTCCCGCTAAACAGGTTATCATGTTTCCTAATGGGACTTTTACTGTCACGCATAATGCTAATAAAGGAGATACAGTATTAAAAGGCGTAATAGGATCAGACTATAGAGAGAAGGATACTAACTCCGTCGTTTATCATAGGGATGAAAGTTTCTACTATTCTTTTGAGGCTCAAACTATAGATGGGGATGACTCTACTATTACTACTCATAATAATAGTTTCATTTATAAAACCGCTGCCGAGGGCTGGGTCGAATCCACGGAAGAAATAGACCCGTCACACGATCCAAATTCATATGGAGACCCGGGGGGACTGTCTGGGAATAGACGGCTTATAGAGGTTGATGACGGGCAAGAGTATTTTATACAGGTAGAACCTACTGTAGTTTCAACCATAGAAGACAATAAAGGATATACTGTAAAAGCAGATGCTAGCGTTGTTGAAATAGATCCGCCCTTAACCGATCCCCTAACCACATATAATGCTGGTCTGTATCCGAGCTTGCCCGTTAAGGCTCTCCCCCATGATCTTGCCGTCGGAACAGAGCTGGTCTTTTATCCGGCTCATCCAGAAAGAAACTTCAGAGGAGTAACAGAAGAAGAAGAAAACATTGAGGATGACAAGCCGACAGATTGGTGGGCTCAAAAAGGAGAGCTTAGAAGGTTTGTGTTAACCTCCGCTGCAAGCGCAGGGGATACCACCATAAAAGGAACCCTGACGGGATCTAGTCAATCAGACCTAATCCTAGGGGCAGGAGCCAAGGCTGAAATATTTAGAGAAATAACATATAATGGTAAAATATTTAAAGCTGGCGAATCCTTCATAGGAAAAAAAGAAAGCAAGCCAATTGAAGGCCAGAATATAACAGTAGCTCAAGTGGGACATAGCTCAAATTCTAAGACTGGGTTATATAATTCAACTAAAGCCGAAAAGATAACAGCCCAACACGAGCTGATTGACTACTTCTATGAAAAGGAATTTTTTGAAGGAGAGGCTTTTGACTTTGAGGTGAAAGAGGACTCCCAATTCTCTTTCTCCGATACCTCTTTGGACACAACTGCCGACAAGAAGACTGGAGACATATCGGGGTCACAGATAAGAAGAAAAGAGAATGTCGATATAAAGCTCTTATTCCTACCTAGGTTCGGGTTGATAAGAAAAACACTATCCGGAGCTAAGATATATAAGCTCGAAGCTAACTACGCAAAGAGGCTGCCTAACATTAACGACCTAACCGAAGATTTCGATTTGTACACCCAGACTACACATGACCAAAATAGTATTGAGATTAAAGTAGGCGGGACTGGCTCTGGAAAAATAACATACGGAAGCACGGATGTGGCCTTAGGGGGTACGGCTGAATTTTCTACCGACACAAATATTACCTTAAGCCCCAGTTCTCCATGCCTCTACCAGAAGAATGTCGAGACCGGTTTTATTGATGGAAAGTTTTACTATATAGAGACAACCCATACAGACATCAGTGTTTCGACTTATCACAAGATACTTAATACCAACAACAATAGGTACTATCCATTCATCTCTTCCACGGAGGAATATGTAAAAAAAGAAGATTGGGATTCTACGGATGACGACAATATAGACACAACGGTCCGCAAACCATATTTGGAATCCTTTGTCTTTGGTAGGTTATTTAACCCAACTCTTGAAAACAGGTTAAGGGACAGTACGTACCTTGACGACATAGAGATCCTTAAAGTAACCAATGGGGCATATACAGAAGACACCTCATTAATTAATACTACTAGATACTTTACATTAGCCAGAAACTCTTTTGCCAGCTTCTTCACTCTGGTAAATAAAAAATACAACAATAAATGGAGCGGCTGGGAATTACTGAGCAAAGGGATTCCTCCCGTTGTGGAGAAAGCAACCGGAGGTACTAACCAAATTAGAAACGTTAGGGTTTACGATGGAGCGGATTTAAATTCATCTCATGACGATTTAAGGTTTAAGGTTATCTCCTCAAGAGAGTCTAATTATTCAGCAAACTATCCCGATTTAATAAGCGTAATAGAAGAGAAGAAGCCTAGACTAATTAATGGTCTAGAGGATGAGAGGCTTTATATGGTAGAGTCCGGGGCTGTCATATACGCAGAGTATGAGGGAGGCGGTACTCCCAGTGATGATGTATATGGGTTTAACTGCGATTATGATACTAACGGAATATACGATACAAACCAATTCTTTTACGGCAAAACCGACGCTTGGAATGGGGGCAAGTTAACAAGAGACACGCTAGGCTCGGCATCCGTTTTAGAAAAGAAGTTTGGAAATTTTGATGAGTATCATATTAAGCATGATAATACTGATTCCCACTACCTTGTATCCGAATGCTTTGACCCTTGGGAAATACAAAGAGACAGAGTATATACTGTAAGGTGCGACACAAAAGAAGCTATAGAATACAATGGAAGAACCTACAAGAATGGAGCTTTCATAACCGGGAAGAGTATTAACTCCCAAGGATCTTTAGTTTCAGACGGAACGATGAGATCGTTAATGACCGCCGCAGAATACGAGGTAGCGAGGAAGACGACGATCCAACCTTGGATGATCTCAGAAGACGAATCGGTAAGTAGAGAACGAGGATATAAAAACCTTTCACCGTTACTTTATTCAGGTGAAGGCGGGGCTGTTACGACGGTATCCGGAAAGAAATACGTAGAGGTAGATAGTAGTTTGAATAGGTTAGCTTTCCCCGACAATGAGTTCATTGGAAAAAGTGATGCAGTTCTTCCGACGTGGTCCGCTGATGAGTATAATGAGATAATATTAACTGGGTTGCAAAAAGTCGAGGATGGTCAAACTATAATTCCTAATCAGACTTACTATTTATATGGACAAGGAAAAGCTCAGTACCCTTATGGTATCGTTCCCACGGAAGAAGAAAGTGTTGATGCTCCTAGTATTACGGTTGAGCCTATTCCTGTTGCTGTTTCGGCTGGAGAAGTATTAACTTTTAACAACGGAGCTGAGTTTTTAATAACTAGCGACGCTGCGATTGGAGTCGTTACTTTAAGCGGACTGGTTAGGAAAGGCCCTAGCATTAAAACTGGTTCTATATCCCCTGTCGTTAAGAACCATTTCGGAGCTACAAAAATCAAAGCAACAGGGAGCATAGATGGCGTGGAGGCTCAAAGCAATCTAGGAATAGAGAGTCTTCCGCAAGATCTCTTCAAAGGTGAAGTTTTAAAGTTTGGAACAGGTGACATAGTAGTATTAAAAACAAATGCCAAGACTGGAGACTTATCATTAACCGTTGACGTTGTTAATATCTCCGACAGCGGGATAAGCCCCGGAGCCGAGGCTAATATAATAGACTACAAAGAACTAAAGCTTAAAGAAATAAAGGCAGACAATAACGTAACTGTTCCATCAGCCGATAACGCTTTCAAAGGGATATTAGGATTCTCTAGAGTCGGTAAAAAGATTGGTCATATTGAAGTACTGACTCCGGCCACTACAGCCCATAATGGTCTACTCTACAAAATATTTGGGACCGGAAGCGTTACCTATAACGGAGGAACCTATTACGCCTCTAATATTTGGTATGGGGATGGTAGCACATTATCACACGGAACAGGAAATACTATCAAAGAGATAATAGATCCAGAAGATGTTAAAACGGGGGATACGGTTTATGCTTATGGGGCGACGGGTCCAAATTTATTTGAGTATGACAGTGACGATGACGAAGGGACAGAGCCCTTATACTTGGAGCATGGTGATAGCAGAATTGTTCAAGCGACGGATTCTAAATTTAAGGTCCACGCTATCCCGTTCACTAAAAACCCACGAGGATTTGTTAATAACAAGCCAACTATATCATCTAGTAGAATATACGGCATTAACCCCGGGGTAAGATACATCGTTCAATCTAACGATACTAAAACAGACGGCTCCTCAAGAAGAGCTGTTGTAAAATACGTAAGGTCAACAGGCTCCTGTAAGAGAAGAGACGGGACCGCCTTATCTAATGAAAAATACAAAACAAGAAATGATTGTATTAGAAGAGATGTGTTAACTGTTGACTTCGATGGGGCACCTAGTGATCAACTTAGCCAGAACAGCGGCGAGGAGTTTGTTGAATACGGAGACTACAAAACAGACGGAGTCAAAGTAAAAATACAAGCAGACTACCTTAACCAATACGATAACAATATAGTATTAAAGGACGGGCAAGAGTTGATATTTAGCAAGGGAGGTAGATTTGTATTATCTGAGGATGTTGATCTAACAGGTGTCGTAGCTGAGGGCGGGTTCTATTACCTAACTATTTACGGTGTTATTCCATTTGGGCATTCTTTATATAATTATGAGTTTGCCCCGCTATTAGATTGGGTTCCTGAGGTAGAAGATAATTACATATCCTCGGACAATACGTTAAGCCCACAACAAGGGTCGTTTAAAACAGCAGAAGCAAATGGAAATATAGAAGATGGAATACTTTATACAGTAGAGGCTGGTATAGAGATATACTACGATGGTTTTGAAACAGATGGAACTACCGATAAGACTATTCATAAGCTGGGAGAGCAATTCATAGCGAAAGCGGGAAATACTGATTGGACCTACACGGCCAACTCCAACAAATTTGAATTCATAACAAGAACAGACAAAGCGGACAACGAGTTCGTCGGAGTCCAAGGTCGCCCTTACATAGAGGTTATTGAAGGTAACCCTAAGATCTACGAAAAAGCAGATTCCATTCTTGATGGTGAGTATACCGTAGCCGGGCCTGATACTGTTTATTACGGTAAGGATATAAGTGAAAGTGTTAGCTATTTTGACGAGTTTTGTAATGATGCGGTGCCTTCTGTTTCTCCGAAAACCGATAAGTATTTAGCTGGTTCGTATTCTTTTGGTATTTTATACGGAAAAGATGGTGTTGATACTTTTGTTTCGGCGGGAGATGAATCTTCGGTATATAGTTCTGATGCAATAGGGAGAACTAGCATCCTAAAGGATACTGTTGCGGGAGATGCGGTAAGAGATTCTTTTTCTCCTGCTACTGGAATCTCTGAAGCTGAAGACTTTGTGAATTTTTCCGAAAAGCCTTTTTCAATATACGATGGAGACACAGTTAAGACTCAAAATGAGGTGCAAAACTACTACGCTGTTATTGATGCTTTTGTTGAGTTCGACGAAAATAAAAATGATTCAGAGTACTTCCCGGAGATTACAGAAAGAAGACTTACCTACAAGGAGACTGGGGAGAGCAAGTTGTTTGACATGTCTCTTGACGGATTCTATGAGTCCTCAGGTGGGAACACGTATAAAGCGGCGGTTTTCGGCGCTGGGGAATTTACTGTTCATTATCGAGAAATTGTCGGAAATATAGTAGCTGATTGGTTTGAGACATCTAAATATAAAGCCTATAGCAACTTAAGCGAAAGCTCTAGCGCCACGCAAGGTAAGGATGTTTCTGTTTTGGATGAGAATTTTATTTATAAAGTCAAAGCCGACTCTATTGATTATAGAGACAAGCTTCTGGTTATTGATAATGATAGAGGATATTCTAGTATAAATAGTGCTGGGGGTCATGCTGTATTTGAAAACGAAGGCGACTGGAGAAATGATTCATTTGGTAACTCTATTGTTCAAGGTATAAAGGTAAGGAGAGAAGGAAAGTTGTCTCCCTATGGTATTACCCCTACCGCTGATGCAGACGTTGGCTCTACTAGCATTGAGGTTGCGTCTACTCCGGTTGCCGTTTCTGCTGGAGAAGTATTGACGTTCAATAATGGGGCTGAGTTTCTGGTAACTAGCGACGCTGCGACTGAGGTATTAGAACTAAATGGACTGGTTAAAGAAGGGCCTAGCGTTAAAACTGGTTCGATATCAGGTCATTTTAACGAAGATGACATATTTGTTTTTGAATCCAAGATCACCTCAACGTCTGCATCTAGCAGTACGCAGATATCTGTGGAGGAGCTGCCTGTTAATATACAAGCTGGAGAGATATTATTTTTTAGAGGCACTCAAGCCGGGGGAAATTACGTTGAAGGAAACTATTACTGCACGGAGGATGTTGATATAGATGGGGTAAAATTTGGCACTTATGGATATAGCAGAGTATTTAAAGCTAGCAATAATAATTCTATTGGTTCTGATATAGTTTATAATGCAGTAACGGTTACAGTCTCTAAAAACGCTGGAGCTGGAACTAATGAGATTCATGGGGTACCTTCTGACAAGCTTGCTAGTGGGGCTATCTGTTACAGAGAGGTAGCTGTAAAACTTGGCGCTGCTGTAGACAGTCCCGATGATGAAATATATGGTACGATCTCTGATCCTCTTTACGTGACAGACACTTCTAATGATGCTCTGAAAATTAGATCTCTGGACAATGGTCAATTTGCATCTAAAGCGTTTAATAAAGATTGCGAAGAGCAAAAAGCATACGTATTCTCAACCTACAAAGCTAACGACAAGTTCAAGGCCGCTTACGATACCTCTTGGAGGGGGGATGGGCAAGTGGCGTTTTCTAATATAATTGATGTCGAAACTGATTTGTTTAGAATAGATAAGTTTTCGCCAAGTGGAACTTATGGTGAGTACACTCATGGTCACCCTAAGGTTTTGTATCTTTTGTTTGGTTATACAAACGGAGGTCCTGCTTCTACGTTTGATGTAACCACATCACTCGGAACGATTGATAATGGTCAGATACATTTATACGATTTAGACTATAGTAGTAGCGACAGGCTAACTATAGCAGATACAAACGTCCCGACTTACAAAAGAGAGGGGAAAAACAATTTCTTTGTAGTGGGTGCTAGCAGCGAAATCTCCGAGTTAAGCGCTAATACGTATTTATACAAGCCCGTGATGTCTGGAGATATAGTTTCTGGTAAAGAATATATTGTATATGGAGTTGGATCTATAACCTATGACCAAAAAGAGATTTCTGCTTCTACTAACTTTGTTGATTATAGAGAGAGGAAGCGATACTTTGACACCGCGTTCAAAGGAGGGGAAAAAGCATATTACCTTGAAAACGCAGGTCATCGAAGACCTTTTGGGTACTCTAACAAAACCAAAAGTATAGGTAACATCCCTGCGAATGAAGCTATCTACTTTTTAGGTAGACCAATAGTATACGAAAGAATTACTATAAGCGAGTCTAATATAATAAGCGCCAGCTCAGGAGATATAATCTATGTATTTGGCGATGGATCATTAAAGTACGACAAGAAAACAATTTACGCTACAAACCAATACGTTGCCGTATCCAGTAGTTTAAATCCCGCCAACTCTCCTAAGTTGATCCCTGCTGGCGCTATAGATTACGGGACAAAAAAAATAAATACCTTAGGCGATCCTTACGACCTATCCACCACAAGCACGGCTATATCCCCAATTAGGAATGTGTTTGGATATACAGATTTCAGAGCAACTAATAAAGATGAGATGTCCGTAAATGGGGAAATAATTAAAAACGATGGTTATAACGCAACATACGTATACAGAAAACTAAACAGCTCCGAACTCATTGAAGCTGAAAAGAGGTATTATGTATACGGAATGGGAGATTATGTGGAGTATAATGGTTATAGATATTATCCAAGGGGCTTAGGTAGGGCTGACATAATAGTAAGCGGAGGGAGTGATGACACTATTACGTATACAGATAGCACTAAAACTATTAATACCGACAGCACAAGTAGCAGCAACGACTTTAGCAGTATTCAGGATGGGGATGTCTTTTGGGCGTCCTATCAAAAAAATTATGGGGGTTTGAACGACTACGGAGAGCAGATAGTCGTACCAGTAAAGGTGTATAGCAAAACCGATAGTCAGAACATAGTTTTAACTACTGAGTTACCGGAGGGGGTAGATATGACATCTTACGACAATCAGGAGACGACGTTGATTTTAAACCCCTACTTCCAAATTTCAGTACCAAGGGACCAGCCCAACTATTCTTCAAGGGGAGCGTTGGGCAAGACGTCATCCACAGGTAATTTCAATTTTGGCGGCACAGCTAAGACTTCAAGATACCTAGTTAAGAGAAACATCCTATATAAAAAGGGCGCTAGCTGCTGTATAGAGATTGAGAAGATCGAAGATGACGTCGTAAGGCATTCCTCTAAGACTTACGCTTCCAAGTATGGCCACTCTTCAAGCCAGAAGATTCCTATAGGGTTTGTCTACGCCGTTAAAGGTAGAGGAGAAATAATATACCCTGTATGGCAGGGGGATAAGTCTGAAGATAGTAGTTACAGCTTGGTTTATGGTACGGGGGCTGCTGCTTGGTATAGTCACGATACCCTGAGCAAAGCCTTTAGGGCCGGATCTGTTTTCTCAGCTATTGAATCCTCTCCCGGGGGAGGAAGTCCGGCTAAATATTACTGGAAAACACAAGGCACAGAAAGAGTCCATAAGATATCCAACAGTTACGCCAAGCTAACAGAAAAAATAAACTCAATGGATCAATTCCTAGACGTTGCCCCTTCCAAATATGGGATCGACTCTGGGGAAGTAAGATACGATGGAAGAGAATATGAAGTTCTGTGGATAGGTTCAGATGGGTTAGTGCAAAAAGAAGCTGGCGAAGGAAGCATAGAATACAACGGAAAGACAATTCAAGTCGGAGAAACTTTTAAGCCCGTAAAGATAGGTGACAAAGTCGTTAGCAAATTCAAGGCATCTGATAAAGGCAAAATCATAGTAAGACCAAAAGAAGGCATCTTAAATAAAGCCCCAGTTGGAGGTTGGTCAAACGAGTGGTCAATGTTTATAAACACAACCCACCACCATCCTTCTAGGACTTCTATGTGGCACCACGACTATTACGGAGACATATTGTCATTCCTTAATAATAGATGCCATATAATGTCAGAAGACTTTAAGTTAAGGAAGTACGGGCACCTTTTAGAGACGTTCTCCTATGGCAAGAAGCCTGTTATAAGGTCGGAAGCTCCTCCGGGCTACCAGTTCCTAGAGGGAAGCAATGCTGACGCTGCTTGGTACTGGTTCGGTTTAGACGGGGCTCAGGCCAATAAATGGTATTATAGTTCGTGTCAGATATACAAACCTGACTACCAGATAAGCTCGACCAAACAAAAGGATATTATAGATATACTACAGGATAATAATTTAACATTAGGCTCTGTAACTGATGAGTTTGCTGGGGGAGTTTGTCAAGGAGCTAGCGAGTTTAGTGGTGAATCCGTTCAGAATTCAAGTCAATTAGATCAAACTTCATGCGCTCTCAAAGGTGGCCGATGGATAACCTTAAAAGATCAAGTTATAGTCACTTTAGACAGAAGACTACAACACACTGAAAACACAGACTGGAATAATAATAGGGGTATAAGTGTTCTCGAGTTTGCTCAAGGATACGGAGAAGCGTGTAAAATATTTTGGGACAATATTAAAGACCCTGCAAAAGATCCGTACAGAACCGATGAGAATGCCCTGTTAGAATATTTAATCAGAGAAAATTACAACACAGGAAAACAAAGAGGGTATTGCAGTGGCGTAACCTCCGAAAGTGGCGCAATACAAACTGAGGAGCTTTGTCTCTCCAGAGGAGGAGAGTGGGTATCGTCGGGGGTCGAAGACGAAAACGGAAACATCCAAAACGAAATAGTAAAACTCCAATGTCCTAAGGCTAGGATAGGTGACGCTGCCCCAGACACTTTTATTTGGCAATTGCCGGATGATCCGTTTGGAGCTTGTGAGCCTAGATTCTACTTTAGCAAACACGTTCCGTATGTGTACGATGACGATTCAGTTGACGAACCTTGGATCAAGACTCCCGTTACGGTAGATCCATTTATCCAAATGGAAACCTATTTAAGAGGGTTCTGCGGAGGATTTATAGACAAGAAGTCTGACCCCATAGCAGATGAAATTACACAGTATTTAAGTAAGAGCGGGGAGATGAAGCTCATCAATCAGACCTGTGCGAAGTCAAAAGACTACGACTACCTCTTTGAGAACTTAGCGTTTCAGTCTCTGGATCAGGCCGGTAACTCCAAGTCGATATTTAAAGATTATGACAAAGTTATTATTGAGAGAGATCAAAATGCTGTAGTCAAAAGGGCGATAAACATTTCTGGGTTGAGTTCTAGGATGAGCGGCGCGGGTTGGATTATATTTAGAAAGTATAACGAAAAAATAGATGGCGAAGGTGCTGGTGGTAATAAAGGCGAAATTCTTGTATCGGGATCCAACACTACACGGGAGATTAAAGGAGTAAGAGTTGGAGCTATAGACATTGTTGCCCGGAAGAATAGGGGAGGAAGCTATCCCCCAGCATTCTCTGAGTTTTGGGATACCTATACGATCCCGTTGAAATTTGGGGATACAATAGGTACGGTAGAGCAAAACTATTCCACAATATACTACGCGCTAGAAACCTCCAACTTTCGTGACGGAAATGTAGGGGGAACCACTACCCTAACGACGATACTCAGCCCAGAGGGAGACTTATCGATAATAAAACATTATCAAAGTCAAGCTACAATATCATTTACAGCAGATGAGTCCGCTAAATATTATGCTGTCGAATTTAAAAAAGCGGTATTACCCCATGAAACAGAATGGAAAATATACGGAAACGAGATAGTACCTAGAAAAGCTTATCTAGAACAGAAACAATCAAACCCCAAAATAACTCCGGCAGATAGACCTCCCGCTAACTACTTTGATTTAGTTGACGTCGACCTGACTGACAACCTTGATGATGATCCAGCTTACGCAGGATTAAAGAAAGAATATTCATTAAGATTACGCCCATTCTATAAGCAACTTACTGGCGGAGTTTGTAGCGAGGCAGGTAAGACGACAAAGGTTTCATGCCTCCGGGCTGGTGGAACTTGGACTCCGTTCTCCGCTCATACCTCTGGAAATTTCAAAGAATCAGATAAGACGAGGAAAGTGGATGCTATTATTAGAGGCTATCCAAGAAGAATCGAATTCAAAGAAAGCGAAAGCCCGGCGTTAATAATGTCTTCTGAAAATGGCATATTCACATTTAGAATAAAGAACCTGTTTCCGATGGCCTTTTCTTTTAGGAGTCCTATCGCCTACAACAACGTAGAGTTAGAAACCGTTTATGTCAATGGTTCCCCAACCACAGTTAAGAAGTTATATTACGATATAGAATATAAAATAAAATATAGCTATGAGAAAGCCGCGGAAGACGATACAACAAACATAAGAAGAGGAGAATGGCAGAACCTAAAAACTTACCGAGATGTAAAGAAGGGGCAAGAGATAATATGCGTAGATGATAAAACATACGAATTTGAAACCATTAATTATAGAGTTGTAAAACTTGTATCAAGACCGGGTGGGTCAAGATGGATAAGCCCGCTAAACCTTATAGACGAATTAACCAACTATCCTGATGACACAAAAGGCTTTGGCCCTCTGCCTAATATAACCTTAAGAGCTTCAATATTTAATCAATTTGCAAATTCAATTAACCTATTAAATGAAGCTAGAGTAGACCTGCCAATCACAGTTAGGTATAGAGACCATGTAAAATTTGTCGCCAAGCCTTGCAAGACTGCTCCGTATGCAGATATAAGCATAACTAGAGGTGTTGCCCTAGCTGGGCTTAATGTACCTGCGCCCACCTTGGGCACTTGGGCTAGGACTGAGTTCACCATGCACGGATTCACTGGCGGCGCGGCGATGCACGCGGATAGGTATGAATTCGTCGATATTGACTGGGGAGCTAATACAATTATGCAAGATGGTTGGGGCCGCGATAGAACCTATGTATCAGAATGGTATGAGTCTTATGGGCACACATATTTTCAAGCAAACAAACACTATGGATTCTTAGGGGAACCGTTCATTGGAGGCCAAGGCTTTGTAGCTCCGTCGGGTGCATGGGGTGTTGGGGGACAGATTCAAGACGTTGAAATATCAATAACTGGTAACCAAATAGCCTTCGAGTACGCTGTTCCGAGAATGTTGAGGAGCCGAATCAAATCTGACAATTTAGTCCTTAATGGCAGAATGGACTATTACAATAAGTGGCACCCGGGGATGAGGCATCTGACGACGGAGTATGGAGCTATAGATGGTTTCAGTCCGAGAGTGCCTACTGTTCAGGGCGTCCAAAGCTATAATAGTGAGTTAACAGGGAATGCCGAACCCTTAGACCTTCCTTCTTACTGTGGAACAGGTGAAGGGCCTATCAAATGGTATTTCTTAAATATGTCTCAGAGACATGGCGGGGACCGATATGTTATATTTGAGGATCAGGCGGAAGAGTACTCTTATTGTTGGGATATGAAGGGCACTTTCATGTTAAAAGCTCCAGAACTTCGTGGCAGCTACTCTGGAATAATCACAATCCCAATGGGTATAGAATATCAAGACCACTGCGGGAAGGGCGGTAGCGTCAGTGCTTTAGGTTTTGCTACTAACGCTTCAACTGGGGACAGCAATCTTAGGGTCGAGATTCCGGTAGTGGATAAGCTACTCTCTCTTGCCCACTGGAAGTACAAAGAAGTGGAAAAAAAGCCAGTAGAAAAGACAAAAACAGCCAATAAAGATAATATAATAAAGAAGGACGAGCCAGATGTTGGCCGCGGTTCAGGATAACGTGTAATTAATACCATGAAATCTATTCTGGTAACTATTATGTTATACGCCCTTAGCTCGTTTGCGGCTTCTGGCTCTGTATCAGACCCAGACATACAAATAAAAGTTGATGGTTTAGTTTGTCCTTCTTGCGGTATTGGTATTAAGAAGGGGCTTATGAGAACCAAACTAATAAAGGGTCTTAAAATAGATACCCGCACTCAATCTGTTTTCGTTGAATATTGGAAAACTGAAATACATCCAGTTAAAATAAAACAGATAATAAAAAAAGCAGGTTATGAGGTTCGATCTATCAAATGGTTAAAAAGGAAAAACCCTCAGCGATATAACAAACCGTGAACGACAAAACCCATAAACACACATTTGGCTCAAAGCTCGCCTTTAGGCCGTGGCATATGATGATCGAAAAACAAAGTTTCGACGAGGTAAATAGAGAGCCATCCAAACTTAAAGAAGACTTTATTCCGAGAGAAGAACTAAAGACTAACCATTTTACGTATCCTTCTTATAAGCGAATGGCTAAGAACTTAGGGAAATCTATTTTAAAGAATACGAAGGCCGCTTTAAAGGGTGAAGTCATAAAGGCAGATAAATCAACAAAGGAAGAAAGACTAGCGACATGTGAGGGATGCATTCACTACCATACTCCAGACGATAGGTGTAAAATATGCGGTTGCTTAATGAAAGTTAAAGCGTCCTTGGCGGTTGAGTCTTGCCCTGTAGACAAGTGGTGACTTATGAACTTTTTGATATCAGCGGAAGTAGTAAATCCCCCTACTGAGTCGCTGCCGTTTAGAGATGTTACTAGTGTTGCTAAGTGTGAGCTTCTAATGACCGTGCTAATTGAAGCTAAGCAAGGCGAAAAAGATATGTATTGGAAATTTATGAGGCCTAGGGGAATGATGGATTACGTTAACTACATAATAACACCAGAAGAAAAAGAAAAAGGTTTTAGGATGGAGTTAAGTGAGATAACTATATTAAATGAAAGAACAATAATATCCACTTTAAGAAAGCATATCGATCCTCCTCGATTATACGTATAGGATAATTATCCTTTTTTATTTACTGCGCTAGAGCCTTATTTAACAAAAAACAAACGCTCATACTACTGGTTGCAGGAGGCTAAAGCCCCTAAAATAATTACTACCATCAAGGTGATATAAAACCACCCTTCTTCTATGTTTGGTTTTTTTATTATTCTAGTGAAACATTGTTACTACTTCAACTTCTTCTTCCTCTGCGGTTGGGGGTAGATGTACTCCTAAAGCTTCTTTACCCCAAGCGTTTACCGCTACAGCTACCCTACATTTATTTACGGGCCTCGATACAACTGGTGATACAAAATGAGGATACTCTCCGTCAAGTAAGACGAGTCTATTATATTTAAATGGAACTTTCACCCACTCTGGTCCGTGGGTAGAGACTATCCCCCCTCCGGCTCTCTCGTAGTCTTCCATGTGCTTTTTACCGTTGGTGTTGGTATTTATAACAATCTCTCCTCCTGTTATATTTTCTCTTGGGCCTATGTAACAAGCTGATGCGTATATTGGTGAAGATAGCTCGTCTTTTTGAGCTAGGATTTCGTCTTTATCTAAGTGGTAGTTTAACCCACCCATGCCTCCTGCAAAATTGCTATTGTTAAACTCTGTATCTGGGGGGGCTTTGCCTGTCCATATTTCAAAGGCTTTGAATTCTGTTTCTCTTTTTCTTAGGAGTTGTTCTGCTTTCTCGTACCAAATCGTTTTCGCTATGATTCTAGATAGGTTTTCTATTTCACTATAGCTATCATTTGGTTCTAAGTCTGACGAAAGGATTAGATTGTTCGGGTTGATACCTCCACCTTCGTTGTTTATTATTTGATACAGCCTGTCAATTGCGCTAGTATCTTCAAACACATTGTCTAGAATGATAATTGAATTATTCATTTTGGTCTTAAAATATGGAATGTAAGCTTTTTGGTCTTAGGTAAAAAGTTTTCGTCGCAGAGATACTTACAGATCAGCTCTCCTTTTTTGGGACTTACCTCTTCTTCATAGTCATATATCGTTACCTCTTTATCCAATATGGAAACCTCAACACCTTCGACTAAGAACTTTGAAATTTTTAGCTCGTTCATTTTAAGATGAATTTTTCTACAAAAGCTTGGGCTGCTGGCTTTAAGTACGAAGCTTGAAGGGAAGCGTCTCCTTTACAGTCCGGCCATTCAATACATACGTCAGCTTTCTTCCTGAGTTTTGGGTCATTAATCGCTTCTTGTTTGTTCGCGGGTGTTTCGTAGACGTATGTTTGGCTTAGGTTATCGTCGTAATATAGATTCTTTTTTCTCAAATGAACCAGTATCCCTTCTGTCTTGTTTTTAATCCAGTAACATTCATCTTTCTTGTATTTGTCATACCTAATGTCTGTTACAAAGCATACGGGATTGGGGACTCCATGTACAGCACAATTGTCAGAAAGTTCTTTTATTTTGATATCAGCTCTAGATGTCCAATGTTGACCTTGACTGTCTAACCTCTTCACTAATCCGTAAAACACCAAGAAGTCTCGTATCTTGGATTTTTGTTCTCTGTTACATTTCGTTGGGTCTATGTTAAACAGTTCTAGTGAGGCTTTTTTGCATTCTTCTTTTAATTCGTTTGCTAAAGCTACTTGGCATGGGTTGAAACCCTTAAGTAGAAGCTCTTTCCGACATAGCTCATAAAACAGATCTTTGCCGGAACCGGCTAATCCAGATATGCCTACAACTTTCATTTGATTACTCATCCGTTAGGTTTAACAGTATCTCTTTCGCCCTTTTCCTTGCGTAAAACAGTCTGGTACAGACCGTCGGATACGGACAATTTATCCTAACTGATATCTCGGAGCAAGAAAGATCTTCGACTTCTCTCATTTTTAAGACTTGTTGATGGCTCTTGGAAAGCATTGATATAGCTTTGGTGAGTTTGAAGGAGAGTTCTTTTAAGTTTGTTTTTCTATGTGGGTCCGCTGCAACTAACCCAAGTTTTAGGTCTATATCCTTGCCGTTATACCCGTGTTGCTCGGAATATTTTGTCTTCATCCCTTCTATCGAGACCTCTTTTCTATGCTTCCTTTTGTGGTCGTAGTAAGCATTGTGGGCTATTCGGTTAATCCAAGAGAGGAATTTTGAGTTACCTTTGTACTTGTTTATGTTGTTCCAAGCTTTAATCAAGGCTATCTGCAGAACCTCTTCCGCCGCCGTGGGGTCTTTAAACTTAGCTATTAGGTAGCATTTGATCTTTTTCATACACCTGCTTGCTAGTTCGTCAAACGCTTTTGTATCTGAGCTTTTTTGACACAGGTCTATGAGTTCCTCCTCTGTATAAGAGCGATATGCGTTCACCGCGGTATAATCTATCATAGTTTTGATGATTGTCAATAACTATTTTTCTTCTATAGTGAATTTGTCTGATTTGTATACTTTTGATATGGTAATGATATACTTTTCAGCTTGTGTCAGGCCGTGGGGAGTAAGATTAAAAGCTCCATATGTATGGTTGTTTATCTGAGATACGACTAGATAATATTTTTTGCGATGTTTAGACAATCCTTTAAGAATTACACTGATTTGATTGAATGTTGAAATAGACTCATCCGTATATAAGAATAACGGTTCTAGTAAACTGTTAATTCAGTGTATTAGGATGTACGTTATATTCACTTATGAAATCATACAATAAACTACATGTTGCTGTTTTGGCAACTTTCGCATTGGTTGTTAGCTCGGCTAGCACGGTTAACGCTGGTTGGTTTGGTGCCTCTTTTAGCACAGAGCCCAGCGTAACATTGTTTGGTCAAACTTTAACCGTACCTGTCCCTAGTGTCGTTCTTGGCGCTGCAGCTGGGACGTCGGTAAAGGGGAATGTGTCCTCTGGTGGGGCAAGTCTTGCGCTGCCTTTTATCAAGGTCGGTGTTAGGTCTCCAAAGTTGACCGTAGGGGTTAAGGACTCAAAGATTAATGTTTCCTCCTCGGGGGTCAAGAAAGCTAGCTCCCCAAAAAAGAAGACTAGAAAAGCGAAGAAATAATCCCCCCCATTAAAAGACGTGTGGTATCAACCATCGTAGCGTCTCCCCCCTCATGTTCATCATGAGGGGGGTTTTTTAGTAGGTTGGGTTCCTTATGTCGAAGATACTAACTAAACGAACTACTCCAAAACTGTTTGTTACGGAGAATGTAAATTCGTCTTCTACGTCTTTAACTTCTCCAATCCAATGGTTACCGCCTTTATCTAAGACTTGTACGGTCTTACCTATCATCTTTTTGTTGTAGTCTAACTTTTCTAAATCGGTCATTCTATTGTCAATGTTGTTTCGTCTTGTTGGGTGTTTTCATTATGGAAGTTAAAAATGATCTTAGTGGGGTTCCCCAGCTTCTCTTTAATCTTCCCTTGGTCTTCTTTCGTTAAGTAGTTGTTTAGCACGTTGCAGTAAGTTTCGTTTGCTGTATCTTTTTTCTGCCTTTTTTTGCATGAGCATCCAACTGATATAAGGTTTGAGGTTTTTATAATTGCGGATAGAGAAGGTATGTTATCAACAAGATCTTGTGCGCCGTTTAAGTAGTTGGTCAAGTCCCTAGGTCCGCTAAATTTTATTACATTATTCTCCATTTATTGTTTTGCATAATTTAAAATACATAAACAAAGAGGCAACGACAGAAGCCGGGAACAAAACCAAGCTATAAGAACCAATAAGCATAACTATGAAAGTTACCCATACAGATAGGCATACCGGACATGAAAGAAGCCTTGTAAAAAAGTTATCATTTTCTGACAACAAGAACTCTGGATAGCTTAGGCTGGGTGAAAATTTTTGTGATTCTCGGTATTTCAATATTGATTCATTCCTTTCTTTTGTTGCTAGGCTAAACATGAAATCAATTGCTGATACGTATTCCACAAAAGCATTAGTCTCAAGCCATATATATAGGATCAGAGAGGTAAAAGAAGAAGGTACAATAATATCCCAAAATATTTGCATATTTAGTCTGCATTCTTAAACGTAACCCATTATGGTCCAACCGTAGTCGAGTTGATGAATGACACGATAACATATCTGAGTCCTGAGGTTATTGGTCTAGCTCCATGTTTATGTGTTATATTTCCGGGGTGTATACTTACGCCCCCTACTTTTCCCTTTACACATAATTTCTGCCTTTTGAAGAAAGTTCCTCCTCCTTCGAACTCGTCATTTAGGGTAACTAAAGATGTGACCAAGCTGTGGTCGTGATGAAAAGATAAATGAGCCTGTTGGTCTGGTACGTATTTAATGATAAAACTCTCCGAAACCAAGTTTTGCCATACTTTTCCTTCAAGATCCCAAAAGCCTATAAACCAAGGGTAGATGTACTCATTAAGCAATGCCTCATAAATTTTGTCCATGCCTAAGGTTTCTACAAGCATGTCCGTTGTGGGGTAAAATTCGTGTCTTTTATACGTCCAATCGCCGTTAGCATCCGCCGCTTCTATAATTTCCTTACAGAAGTTTTCGTTAAAAAATTGGGTGGCGTAGATGTTAGTGTGGCCTCTCTCGCCTACTTCGTCAGTTATAAGCCCATATTCTTTGGTTCTCATTACTGGAGAGATGTATTTTTTAATCCACGATTCTTCGTTACCGAAGTAGTCTTTTATTGATAGTTCGGTGGTTTCGTGATTTTTGTATCCAAAGTTTTCCTTGGTCGCACCCACTATAGTGGAATCTTTTCCTTCCGTATTCTTATCTTGCGTCATACTATGAATATACTAGTTCTATGTCGTAAAATTCAAATATTTTTTCAGCTTCTAGGTCTTTCTCATACTCCTCCCCATAGACAACTTTTTTGATACCGTAGGAAGCTATTGTTGTAGCACAGTATCTGCAGGGCAATAGGGTTACTGCAAGCATTCTGGCTTCATTCTTGCGAAAGAGGGATAAACAATTAGCTTCGGCGTGGATCATGTATTTTCTTCTTTCATCTCTATCTTCCCAGAAATTTTGGCCTGCGGTTTTCCCCGGCGCTAACCCGTTGTAGCCAACCCCAATAACCATATTGTCGTGACTTAAAGCGCAGGCTCCGACTTTACGGTAGGGGTCTTCGCTTCTAGATGCTGCTGCCCTTGCTATGTTTAATCCGTATTCTTCCCAAGAAGATCTCATGCCCCCATAGTAAATAAACATTGGAGAATTGTCAAGTAAAAAGTTATTATTATGGTATGACTGGATTAGAGGCAACTTCAGAACTTTTTAAATTCTTTAGTGAAAATGATTATTTTGAGATGGGGGAGCATTTTAGTAGCGTTATTCTCATCTCTGATAAAAGGGAGGTTGAAGAAGCCTGTTTGGATCTGGGGTTAGCGGAGCTGGGGGAAATGGGAGTCATCTCCAAAATAACAAAAAAGGATAAGGATTATTGGATTCTGAAGAAACCTTTGACGCACTACGATCAGAAGGTAGAACTTGGTGCAAGTACCGCTATGGGGGTATCAGTTGTTCTTAATGAAATATGTGATCAGTTAGAAAACACTGAAGATAAGTGTGATCCATTGAGTATTAGTGATAGAGATATAAACAACCTTGTATCTGTTGCGAGCAAAATGATTGAAAAAAAGGGTTGACAAATTTGCCCCGCGATGAGAGAAAGGTTTCTGTTCTTTGAGTAGCGGTAAATAGCGTGTTTAGGGGAAACCTAAACAAAACACATTAGAGACCTCAGGTCCGTAAAAAGACGCCAGACGAATAAGCTTAATAAGCTTAGAGTTATTTCGGAAAAACGCGGCTTCATAGTCTGGAAAAGCAAGTATACCAATTAGTGAAAGGGGGAAAGCTGACAGTCCTAAAAAAAGTCCTACCGCTTAAGCAAAGACATACATAGCAATCCTTGGTTGCGAGCTAGGCTGAAAAGAAATGGCCGATGCGCTGGACTGAAGTGGGTAGGGATTGATTACTAATTAGGGTTAAACTCCCAAGAGGACTGTTGTGCCCAATAGTTCTGGAGGGAAAAGCTTCCAGTCGTTTTCGTCTCTAGCGCTTCTTCTTCTTTGTATATTCTTTGTATGTACAATCTTTCGTCATGAATTAGTTCTTATTTAGTTTCGTTTATTATCTAAGGGCATATGCAAGTCATTGATGATAAACATCTTATAAAGAAAGTTAAGGAATATTCATGCAGCCCTAGCTTAGTAGAGTTAATCTCTCGTCACTCTGGTATTTGTTATAAAATATTTTCCAAATTCATTAATTCTTTAGAGGATAGAGGTAGGGATTACAACGAACTGGTATCAAATAAGGATTATTTTATTTACTTAGCTGTTATGTCTTTTAAAGAAGACAGGAATACATTGTTTTCGACTTGGCTGGGTAATTACATAAGATATAAATGTTTAGACTTCTTGAATGAAAACAAGCTAAACTATGTCCACCAGATAGATGAGAATCAAAAGAATAATTTTATAAATACTAACTCTTCTTTTAAATACAATGAATCCAAAGCATTAAAAGATACCAAAGACTCTCTCTTTGATTTGTTATCACAGTTAAAAGACGGCAGGGTTAGAAGAGTGTACCATATGAGATATTTTACAAACCACCCCAAAATGACATGGAAAAAGATAGGGGAGAATATGGGTGTTAGCGCTCAAACCGCCATAAACCTCCACGAAAAAGGTAAAAAAATAATAGTTTCCAGACTTTACAAAAAAAAGCTTGACGCACCTGCCCCGACGTGTTAAGTTCAGATCTTATGAGTCGCGACGACAATGTTAGCTCCGAATGGGCTAACCGAGAGATCGGCGCTCTCTGGAAGAGAGTGTCGAAAGGAAGCGGTCAGAAATATCTGGCCGGTCATGTTAAGATAGATGAGCTAGGAGTAGAGAAGAAACTCAAGCTTATCGTCTTTCAAAACAAGTACAAAGGAGAGAATGAAAAGGCTCCCGATCTAAGGATCTACTTGACACCGGATGACGACGACAACAGCGGCACTACCGCCGCCAAGAAGGAGTCACCCGCTGAAACAGCTCAAGAGTCTGACTTGATTTAAGACAGCTCTTGTTCATATGTGCTAGCGCAGCCGTCCCTCGGGACGGTTTTTTTTTGAATCTATGAGGTCATAGACATAGTATATAATAGATGGATTTTGCATTAAATGTCCCCATTAACGATGTAAGCTTTGGTCAGGTATCTGTTGCTCTCCTCAGGGAGATGCACGCTAGAGACCTTCAGCCTTGCGTTTTTCCTATAAGCAAAGTTTCCATAAACACACAATCTAATCTTTCTGAGGACTTTAAGTCATGGCTAAACTCTTGTATCAGTAAATCTGTACGCTCTCATTCTAGATCTAATCCTATTTTTAAACTTTGGCACCTGCAAGACAGCCTAGAATCCCACAGTAAAGAGCAGGTTTTACTTACGTTTTATGAGCTGGATCAACCCACGAAAAACGAAATTAACATAGCTAAAAACAACAGAACTTGTTTTACATCCGAATATTCTTGTGACATTTATAAAGATGTCGGGGTAGAAACAGGATACATACCACTAGGATTCGACGGTGATAATTTTCATAGAACAGACAAGCAGTATTACGACGACGACAGGATTGTATTTAATCTAGTTGGCAAGTTTGAAAAGAGAAAGAACCACCAAAAAGTAATCGAAACTTGGCTTAAAAAATATGGAAACAACCCCAAATACTTCTTGAATTGCGCTGTATATAACCCGTTCTTTTCAGAAAGCCAGAACAAGTCTATATGGAACGCCTTACTAAAAGGTAAAGATTACTTTAATATCAATTTCTTTCAGTATTTTGATAGAAACGATCAGTACAATGACTTCCTAAACTCGGGCCATATATTAATCGCTGCCTCTGGCGGCGAAGGATGGGGCCTCCCAGAGTTTCAATCTGTTGCTATGGGCAAGCATTCCCTAGTTTTAAAAGCCACAGGATACAAGGGGTGGGCTAATGATAAAAACTCAGTCTTAATGTACCCAACGTCAAAAGAAGAGGTTTACGATAATCAATTCTTTAGGAAAGGAGCGGACTACAATCAAGGTCATGTATTTTGGTTTGACGAAGAAGATTTTATAGAAGGCTGTGAAGAGTCCATAGAAAGATATAATAAGAATCCTATAAATGAAGAGGGATTAAAACTTCAAGAACAATTTTCCTACTCTAAAACAGTAGATAAAATCATAGAAGAACTAGAAAAAGTGTAATAAACATTATGCCAGAATACCTATATAGCGATCCAGAGAATCCAGACAAAACAATATCTGTAGTACAAAGAATGTCTGAAGAACATAAATATGAGGCTAACGGAAAGGTTTGGGATAGGCAATTTACAGTACCCAAGGCAAACATAGATAGCCGTATAGACCCCAACTCCCAGTCAGATTTTGTATCTAAAACCGAAAATAAAAAAGGTACCATGGGAGATCTTTGGGACCGCTCCGCCGAACTGAGTGCTAAAAGAGCCGAAAAGAATAACGGAGTCGACCCAGTTAAAGAAAAACACTATAAAAAATACTCAGAAAAGAGAAACGGGATCCCGCACCCAGATAAAATTCCAAAGTTTTGAGCGCAGACACCTTAAAGAATGAAATATTAAAAGAAAGAGGCTTCGACCAATACGACTTAAACTTCATAAAAAGAAGGACTGGGCTAAAAGAGGAATCTCAAGCCCTAAGCTTAATAGAAGAAGACGAGGACCTAGGTCTGATTGTAGATGAAATAGCATCTTTCCCTTTAGTTAAAAGGCAGACGTCCAAGCTTTCCCTGAGGTTCTTAATTCTTCTCTTAATTCATAAATATGATCAAGGCAGCATAAAAAATAAACATAAACTTACAATTTCAAAAATAGCCAGCATCTATTTTGACATGATCTACAATCAAATGCCTGATAATTGCTCCATAGACTTCAGTAAAAAACCAGACGAGGTATCAGCAAAGTTTTTGTTTGTGTTGAGCGGCTTCTTTGGAGAATATTTTGCTAGATTTTTTAACCAATACGCGGAATATGAACAAGTCAAAGAGAGTCATATCAAATATATAGAGGCGGGACTAAAGAAAGAAGGAGCAGATAAATGGGCCTCACAAGGTTTAATAATGTTAGAAAAAATCTCCGAAAGGGGATGGTTATCAAGATTTATGAAAACGAAAAAAACAAAAAAGGGAGCAAAAGCTGATGAATAATCACAAGAAAGATATATTTTATATATTAGCTCTATGCCTTGTGGTTATAGGAGGATGCTCGACGCCTCTAGGAAAATTTAACAAACAAAAAAATATCGTAGATAACATACAAAGACAAGAGGATACAAACAAAAGCCAACAAATAGAAAGCGGAAGAACATTTGTCTACGCAGCTGACCAAGCCCTGCAAAAAGACCCCGCTCCGTCAGCCGAATCCAAGGTAGCAAAACAAATGACAACCAGAGGAGTCACCGCTTTAGGCCCTCCGCAAATGGAAAATGCCATGAAGTCAGACCAAATGGTAACGGGGCTTCTTTCAACAGACCCCAAAGAAGTAGAAAAAGGTCAGCAAATATTAGCTACGATGGATAAAGATTTAGTAGCGTTACAGAACCAGAACAGGGTCTTAAGAGGTCAGCTTGGCGACGCCCAACAGAAATTAGCCATAGTCAACCAGAACAACGCCCTACAAGCCACGAAGTATTCTAGCTTAATGGGAAAAGTTTACTGGATAATAGGTATAGTCATCTTCATTGTTGTATTAGTTATTGGATTCAAAATAGTAACAGCAGTAGCCCCGTTTGCTATGCCAGCAACAGGAGCTACCTCTACATTACTTAAGGTCGTTCAAGGAATACAGAAAGTTAGAGACCAACATATGGGCGAAAAGCCCGAGATGCTTAAGCAAATTGATGATCACATGAGATCCCACCTAGACAAGAAAGACAGGTGGATGATAGCGCAGGCCAAACAAAAATTACATATGATATGATAAAAGATAATCTAAATAAAAGGGTTTACTGCTGTTTTGTTATAACTATCATAGCCATGTTTTTCCTTTGCGGATGCACCACGACCAAATGGAAGTGGATGCCTGAAGCGCAAGGTGTCAGCGATTTACACAAACAGAAGCAGTCGCTAAAAGACAGAGAGATTGAGTCAGGCGCCCTGAAAATCAACATACTAGAAGTAAAATTTTAGTAAAAAAAATAGAATAATAACCAATAAGTGTATATTATAACACATGGCATCAAGAATAGCTGACCAATTTAAAGGCCTCCCAATAGGAGAGCTGATCTCACAACCCCTAATTGCAGCGGCGCAAGCCCAAGGTAAATTAGCAGGCATCACAGAACAATTTATTGAAGAAATAGGTCTTGAAAGCGGCGTAAGCGGACTACAAGCAAGGCAAGTTAAGTTTAATTACGATACTCCAGTTGAGTATAAAACGGGTGTCGTATCCACAACAGTTACTGGAGCCAATGGACAGTACGTAACAACTGAAGAGACACGAACTAAGATTGAGCCCAGAACACTGAACGTGCCTCTATTAGCTATTGTCAATACCCCAAACCTTTCAGTTAAAGATGTCTCTATCGATTTTGACATGAAGGTCCAGTCAAGTACTGAGCACAACGATTCAGTCACGGCAAATATAAACACAAAAGCTTCTTACAGCGCTTGGTGGTCCCCAGTTAAATGCTCAATGACGGCGTCAGTCGGAAGCAAGAGTAGCAACACGAGAAAGACTGACAACTCGGCTAGGTATACGGTACATTGCGAAGCTAGGGACGACGGGGCTCCCGAAGGGCTAATGAAAGTTCTCGATATTCTAGGAGAAGCCATTAAGCCTGTTCCGCCTGCTTAAGTAAATAATTAATGGGCTTAACCAACTATTCCCTAAAAAAGACAGGTAAGTTAGAGAGCGAAGAGATTGAAAACTCTAAGCCGGACCTTACCTCCAGTTCTTTAGACAAGCTTGTAGAGTCTATATATAACTCTGTAGTATACGCTCAAAGAAAGGTTGAAACAGAGCATTTAAGCAGGTTAATGTCGACCTACTTTGACGACGCAGGAAACCCGATTACCTTTAAGGTCAATTTACCCGACAATAATGGAGAAGTAAAAGAATCAGCTATACCGCTTCTAACATTAGCGCCGAACTCCCACCTAAGCATATCCGAACTAGAGATGCAGCTCAAAGTTGACCTAGGTCAGTTCAGCGATGACGACAATGTGAACAATAACAAGTTGAGCGCTAAAATAGGAGCAGGAAAGAAGACAAACCTCGCTAAGATTAAAATTAAGATGTCAAGCGCCAACTCTCCAGAGGGCCTAGCAAGGATAAACGATCAATTAGTGAAGATTCTACCGAACTAGTCGTTATACTAAGGTGGCAAAAGATTTAAAAATCTTGTTTTGCTCCTTAATAAGAGACAAGGCGGAGTTCATAGGCGACTGGTATTCTAGAATACGTTCAATCCAGTCTCTAAGGCCAAGTTGGACTTTTAATATAAGCTTATACGAAAACGACAGCAAAGATGGATCCAAAGAGGATCTAGAAAACTTAGATTGGAGCTTCGCTAATTGGTTCAACCTTTCCTCAGAAAAGAACGATAAAGAATACTTTATTGGCCTAGAAAGGAAAAGGATAGAAAGGCTTTCTTCCTATAGAAATTTGTGCATCTACCAGTTTGGCGACTTAGATTCTATAGATAGGATTATTATGAACGATATAGATTGCTCCTATGATCCAAAACACGCAGTAGAGATCATAGAAAAAAGTCTGGAGTGGGATATATTTTCTTTTGCTAGTAGAGACTCTGGCACAGGAGATGAATTTTACGACAGGTGGGCAACCAGAAGAAGCCCAGTTGACACGTGGTGGGACGACAAACCCTACAACACAAAAGGAGATAATCAAACTTGGACAACAGGAAACGGCTTTGTCTCCTATAATCCAGAAGGCTTTAAAAGAGGTGCAACTTTTGGATACGTAAATAAGAGGCTAAAAACTCACGATAGTGAAAATGCGGTAGTGTGCGAAAACTTTAGAGCTTTTGGCTTTAACAAAATCGGTTTTGACGGCAGGTATAACACTATGCACGTGAGAGATAAGCACTGGCACAATAAAAAAGATGGAAGTACTACTAACAACATTCAATAGATCTAAGTATCTCAAATCGTCTATAAAGTCTCTACTTAATTCTGACTTAGGAGACTCAACTATACATATTTATGACGATTGTAGCGAAGAGCCAAAAACATTAGGCATATTAGACTCATTAAAAGATCACCCCCAAATTGAAATAGCAGTCAACGAAAGGAACTTGGGGTGCGATACTAATATAACCTTAGCAGCCAGAGAAATAATCGAGAAAACAGGATGTGAATATATCATTAGCACAGACAGCGATACTATCTACAATAAAGAGTGGTTAAACTTTTTTAAGAGCCAGCTTTCCAAGCCGGGGATTACTGATTTTGCAGCTGCTATATCGTTATTTAACGCTTCAATTCATCCTGTTATTGGCACTTACGACGATGACCTTAACGTTAAAGAGAGTATGGGAGGGATGACAGTAGCCGTTAAGAGTTCGTATTTCTTTGATATGGATGAGACTACCGCCACAATAAATAAGCCGTGGTTCTGTTGGGACTGGGAGGTAGTTTATAAATCTCAAGAAAAAGGGGAGCTCTTACTTTGCTCTAAGACCAGCATGGTTAGCCATATAGGTAAATATGGAGTTCATGCTAGAGGTGACGGCAATTGGGATCAGTGCGAGGATTTTATAGGAGAATAGATATGGAAAATATAGAAAAAATAGATGAAGCTTTGGATCTTATAGTATCAATAGACACAGAGCGACTAACAGAAGAAGCAGCAGGGAATGTAATCTATGACGTTAACGATGCAGCAATATCTCTAGAGAGAATTAAAGACAGTCTTCTGGAAAAAACAAATTATGTTGAGTTTATTTAAGGATATTTACTGTATAAACTTAACCTCCAGAGAAGATAGGTGGCACCAAGTCCAAAAGTCTTTTTCTCAAATAGGCATTAAAGAGAAAGTACAAAGGTTTCCGGCTGTAAATCCAAGGGGATACGAGTTTGACCCTAAGTTCGACACCAAGGTAGGACCCTACCACATAGTACCTAACGCAGGATGCCTCGGCTCCCACAGGGCTATAATAAAAAAAGCTAAAGAAGAAGGGATGGAGAAAGTCCTCGTATTTGAAGACGACGTTTCTTTTCTTCATGAAGATATAACGTCGGTGAGACACTCTGCAGAAGATCTGCCTAACACGTGGGGGCTATTTTACCTAGGAGCAACGGTTGAGAAAAAAATGAGCATGGTCTCTAATTTTTTATTCCGGACTAATTGCGCTAAGGCTACTCACGCAGTAGTATATCACCACACAGTTTACGACGATATATTATCCAAAGTTCCAGAGGATATATCAGATTTGGTAGAGTTCACGGCGGGATGCGTAGCTGTCGACAACTTCTTAATACAAGAAATTCAGTCAAAGCACGCGACATATATTTGCAATCCCCTTTTCGCCGTCCAAGGTAAAAGCTTTAGCGATATAGTCCAGAGGAACATAGATTATAGTCACGATCAGATTAGGCTCTTCGATCAAAACAGGCCTGACGAGTGGTTCACGGAAAACTATAAATGATTACCTTTAAAAAGCTTGGGAGATTTGGTGGATTGGGGAATTCCTTATTCCAGTACAGCACCCTAATAGCTGTGGCGGAAAGGTATGGCTACGATATTAAGATACCTTACAAAAATGAAACTTTCTACGAAGAGTCGTATGAAGCTAATTGTTATTCTATATTTCAAGGGTTTAAAAAAGTTTACGACAACCTAGAGAAAGAAGACTTAGGGAACATAATGTATGAAGTAAGCGAAGCGGGAATGTCTTACGATCCTAATCTACTAAACGACATAAAAGACAACACAAATCTCCACGGATATTTCCAATGCGAAAAATACTTCAAAGACTACAGGGATAAAATCTTACAAACCTTGATCCCGACGGGTTATACGTATTCGTTTGCGATGAACTTTTTAAACAGAAGTTCGGGAGAAGAGATAGACCCATTTGAATGTACATCTGTTCACGTAAGAAGGGGTGATTATTTAAAGAAGTCAGACTACTACAACATATTAGATAAAGATTACTACCAAAAATCCATGGAAGAATCTAATACAAAGAAATACATATTCTTTTCAGATGACCCGGAGTGGTGCATGGAAAACTTTAAATCAGACGACTACTACTTCAACAAAGAGAAGAACTCGCCATACGCCGACCTTCTTTGCATGTCCCTATGCAAGAACAACATCATAGCAAATAGCAGCTTCAGTTGGTGGGGAGCTTGGATGAATCAAAAAGAGGATAAGAAAGTCATTGCTCCTAAGGTTTGGTTTAATCCACAAATAAAAGACCGCAATAAAAACTACGAGGACAAGGATATAGTACCAGAAAGTTGGATAAAAATATGAGCACAGTAATATTTGGAGCTAGAGGTTTCGTAGGTTCAAGCCTAGGACCCGAACTTGACCTAGCCTTTAAACCCAATAAATCGGTTTGCGACCTGACGAATCTCGATTCAGTTTTAACCTATTTAGACGGAACCAAGCCCGAAGCTATAGTAAATATGGCGGCTAGAGTTGGAGGCTTTCAATACAACAAAATAAACAACGTAGAGCTATTGAGAAACAACTCTTTAATCGCTTTAAATTTAGCAACGGCGATAAAGAAGCTAAGATTAAGTTGTTATTACGTATATGTAAGTAGCGCTTGCGTCTACAAAGACGGCAATAGCCAAGAGGATTCCGTTTTTTTAGATAATCCGAACAATAATAACTTCGGGTACGGTCACTCTAAAAGGTTGGGCCACAAGGTTATAGATGCCTTAAACATAGACTGCCCAGATCTAATTAAGTCATGCATACTAATTCCAACCAATATGTATGGCCCGCATGATCATTTTGATCCTTTTGTATCTCATGTTATTCCAAATTTAATTAGGCAAATGGTATCAAAAGAAGATACTATAAAAGTATTAGGTAACCCAAATAACGGAAGAGACTTCATGTATAGCGGGGACTTATGCAACGCCATCTCAGAATGCTTAAGAAAAAAAATCGAAGGAACGTACAACGTTTCGACCTTCTTAACCGTCACAATTAAAACTCTAGTAGAGACGCTAGTAGAGATAACCGGCTACGAAGGGGTGGTAGAGATGGAAGAACCAGACGAATCTAAAGAGGCGGAGGTTAGAATATTAAATAATACAAAAATAGTAGAAGCGCTAAATCTATCAGGCGACGCTTTCACAGACTTAAAAGCAGGACTTAAACAAACCGTAGAATGGTACAAGAGTGGAAATTAAACGTAGACAACTTTACCCTATTAGACCGCCTCAAGATATGTAAGTTCTTTTTATCAAAAAAGAACAGGTGGACTCAGGGAAAGTATGTAAGAGAATACGAAAAGGCGTGGGCCGAATACACAGGCTGCAAATACGCCGTTATGTTTTCTAGCGGTTCTACCGCTAACTCTTCCATTGCCCAGTATATAAAACACAAAACTGAAGATGGCACCCATAAGTCAATCGGCTCCACAGTGTTGGTACCTTCCGTAACTTGGCAAACGTCTGTTACCCCTTGGATAAAAGCAGGCTTTAAAGTAAAGTTTATAGATATAACTTATGACGACTTTGGAATGAGCGCCAAAGAGCTGGGGCTATATTTAGAAGAGAATAAAAATAAGGTTGCCTACGTTTGGCCTACTTCTTTAATTGGGTTTAACCCAGATGTAAAAGGGATTACAGAAGAATGCAGAAAACATAAAGTAGAATATGGACTAGATAATTGTGAGAACGCTTTTGGAGAGGTCTTGTCAACAGCAGAAGACGGAGACCTAACGCTCAAAACCCATATTTGTAAGGTAGCAACAAGCTCCATCTCTACTTACTTCGGGCACCATACCACCTCAGTAGAGGGAGGCTTTATCCTAACTGATGACGAGAGAGAGTATAAATTCCATTTGATGAACAGGTCGCATGGCATGACCAGAAGCCTGACAGAATATGGCATAGACTGTAAACTCTATCAGAACAATTTGGTTGATCCTAGTTTTGATTTTTTCTGCATGGGAAGTAACTACAGGGCCACAGACATAGAAGCCTTTATAGGCTTACTAGACTTTAAGAGGATTGAAGACTATATAGAGACTAGGAGAGAATTGTATTCCTACTTCGCGGGGAAGATTGACCACGAGAAGTTTATACTGCCTAAGTTTGACATACATAACCTAAACGTCCCATTCTGCTTGCCTATAATTTTCAAAAAGAAAACGGCAGACTGGAGAGCTAAAGATCTAGTGCTTGACACAAAAGCCTTTTGCGCTAAAAATAAAATAGAGCACAGGCAGATAATAGGAGGAAACATGCTTCGCCAGAGACCATACCTCTCACCATTCCCAAAAGGGGAACAGTGGAAGGAATACCCAGTAGCCGAACACCTCCACAATTACGGGCTTTACGTAGGGCTAAACCACAAAGTCAAAAAAAGCATGATCTCAAACTTAACAGAGTATTTAAACAACTTATGAAAAACGTAATAATAACGGGAGTGACAGGACAGGACGGCTCCAATATGGCTGACCACCTCATAAACAACCATGAGGACATCCATGTCTACGGAATGTCTAGGAGGGTTTCGATACCGAATAACAACAACATCAAGCACTTACTGTCCCACCCCAGATTTACCCTGTTTCATGGCGACCTTACTGATTCAACGAGCATAAACAGCGCCGTAAAGAAGTATTCCCCAGATTATTTTTTAAATTTTGCTGCTAACTCTTATGTTGGATGTAGCTGGACAAGCCCCATCCATGTCTGGGAAACCAATACGACTGGTTTACTTAGATGTTTAGAAGCCATTAGGTGCTATGCCCCCAAATGTCGGTTCTATAGCGCTGGTAGCTCTGAAGAGATGGGGGACGTGGATTACTCACCACAAGACCTTAAACACCCCATTAAACCCAGAAGCCCCTATGGAGCCTCTAAGGCAGCTTGTAGGCACCTAACTAAGGTTTACAGAGAGTCTTACAACCTTTTCGCTATACATAGCATTTTATTCAACCACGAAGGATTGAGGAGAGGTGAGGAATTTGTCACACGTAAAATTACAAAAGGCGTAGCCAAAATTAAGAAAAGCATAAAAAACAATGAAGACATTATTCCCATTCGATTAGGCAACGTTAATTCAAGGAGAGACTGGTCTGATTCTGAGGATTTTATGAGGGGTGTTTGGATGATGATGCAGCAAGACGAACCCAAAGAGCATATCCTAGCTAGCGGAGAGACCCATTCCATTAAAGACTTTGTCGCAACTGCCTTTGCTGCCGCCGGTATCCCCGGTTTATGGAGTGGGGAAGGAATGGACGAAAAGTTTAGGCTTTTTCAAGAGAACACGGTCTTAGCGGAAATAGATAATGAATTTTATAGGCCAGCGGAAGTCGAGCTTTTGTGGGGAGACTCAACATCAGCTAGAAAAGAACTAGGATGGGAACCGCAGATTTCGTTTGACAAACTAGTAGAACGTATGGTACACTGTGACCTTGCGTTGAATGACGGACCTTGAGCTAATAGGAGAATCTATCGGAGACACCGGCGAAAAGAAGGCTAAAGCTAAGGCTAAAGCTAAGGCCAAAGCTAAAAAGCCAGCGCCAAAGGATAAGAATCATGCTTTCTATTCCTTCATGGTTTCTACGTTTTGCTCCGATCCAAAGAAGATAACGTTCATCTTTCAGTACAAGAGGGCCAAAGAGCTTTTCGCTATTATACCTGACAAAAAGTTTTGGAAGTGGCTGAACGCGGAGGGACACAAGATATACTCCCTAAAAGAGTGGCTGAAACCAGAGAAGACAGAGTGGCTCAAATTTCAAAACAAGAAAAGGAACCTAAACCTGTCAGACAAGAAGACATACAGCTTAGAAAATAAACCAATCGGAAAAAATAAAAAAGGATTAAAATACCACAAGAACTTAATTGATTTCACAGACGATGAGTAAAGAAAAAATAGCACAACTACTTAATGATAAAAGGTTTAAGGGCCATCACTACAACACCAGCGCCCCCATTGATTGGTGTAGCAGTACCGGGAGCATCGCACTAGACATCTTTATGGACGGCGGGCTTACCCCGGGTATATTCAGGGCGTCAGGCGAACCGGAGAGCGGAAAGACCAGCTTCGCTTTAAACTGTGCAAAAATATTTCAAGAGACAGTAAAGAATTCATTTGTCTTTTATGTTAACGCCGAAGGCAGACTTAATAAGATTCTTCTTGAAAGGAGCGGGATATCCCTCAAGGAAGACAAGTGGTTTTGTTTAGATAGCAATATGCTTGAGCCAAGCTTAGGCATGATAAAGGAGTTAGTACTAGACAACAAAAATAATTATCAATATTTATTTATCTTAGATTCTACAGATGCTCTTTGTAGGGTGGAGGATTTAAACAAAGACTTCTCTCAAGGCCAAAAAGTCGCAGGTTCAGCGGTTACTTTTTCGTTTGCGGGTAAATCTCTTAGCTTACCTATTACAAGATACGGTCACGCTATGATAGTTTTATCTCAAACCAGAACGAAGATGAACACTACCGGCTATGGCTCAACTGGCGGATCAACTGTTTCCGGAGGCAAAGCTTTGGGGTTTTATAGTTCAGTTATGGCAGAAATACAGCCCCTATGGACAGACCTTTATATTTGGGAAAACCCATCAGCAGCTTCAATTAAAGACAAAGGGAAACGTCTCGGCCACTATTGCGTTATGAAGTTCTCGAAGACTCGTAACGAAAAAACCGGGCAGACGGTGGCTATTCCAGTTAAGTACTCCCAACAAGGAGGGGCCATATGGAGGGAAGTCGAAATTTATATGCTTTTACTACAGTTTGAGTTCCTTAAAAAGTCGGGGGCATGGTATGTTTTTTCAGACGATTTAGTGGAAGAGGTAGAGTCTCAAAAGATTGAGATTAAACAAAAGTTCCAAGGAGAAAGAAATCTTTGGGCCTATTTGGCGGGGAATGATAAGCTTTTAGATTTCCTGTCAAACAAGTTTAAAGAACTCATTTGAAACTCTACAACACAAGCGGCAGACTTGTAAACAGAAATGTTTCAAAATGTTTAATAGACTGGAGCGGCAACTCCAGATCCAAACTTCAATACAAAGTAAAACAGTTCTTAAAAACTTTTTGGGAGCATCATATAGTCTACGAAGAGTTCCCAGTCTTTGGAAGTAGAATGAAGGTAGACATAGTTAACATCACTAAATACATAGCGGTAGAAGTAAACGGGCAGCAGCACAGTTCATTTAATAAGTTTTTCCACAACTCAAGATATGGATATTTCCAGTCTATAAGCAGGGATGTAAAAAAAGAAGATTGGTTAGAAAAGAACGGTTTTGCTTTACTTACTATAGAATACAACGAAGTAGACGACTTGTCAGAATCCTTCGTAAAGGAAAAGTTTGATATATCACTCTAATATGTGTAATATAAACTATGGAAAGCAAGGGGTTCACAATACCTCCGTCTGCATTAAAGCAGTTAAACGAATTCTCCGATGGAGGTTTCGCTCTTTTCCTTTATGACGAGATGGGGAATCCAAACGTTCATACCAAATTTGACACGAACAAAGACGCTATGGCCCTTCAGATGTTTATTTCAAATTGGGCAGAAGCTTTAAATAAGATAAGCATAAAATCAACGCTAAATTCCCTTTCTGTTGACACAGGAGACGAAGATCCTCTTGACGATTTTGAAATTCCAGAGGATGAGGACGACGAGACGGATTTTATTTGACACCGAAGCCCCGTCGAGGTAGGATAACTTCTTGATCTAATTAGATTGATGTCCAATATATATTCTTTACGTATCGAAAAACATGTTTTAGGGGGAATCATTAATCACCCTTCCGCCTTTCTGGATCTTGATGGATTTGTAACTCATGAAGATTTTTACAGCGAGCTTCATAGCACAATATTTAAAGTTATTAGATCTATAATCCTAGAAGGAGAGTTTTCAAAAGATAAATTAGACGATGTAATAATTGCTCAAAAGATAGTAAACTTAGGCATAAGGTTTAAAGATGAAATAGATGTATTCAGTTATATCAAAAGTATATCTTTCGCTCAGATAAACAAGAAGGGAACCATCAACTCCGCCAAAGAGTTAATAAAGCTAACTGTAAGAAGGAACACAGAACTAACAGGAAGAAACCTTGTCGAGCACGCCAGAAAAGAAGGAGATAATACTCTAACAGATTTCATAGCTAAGGCTGACAACATATACAGTGATAAGATATACGAATACACAGGAGAGGCAGAGCCTTCCAATTTGTTCGACAATATGTCTGAACTCATTGAAGACAGGGGAAACAATCCTGAGAGAGACCCCGGCTACCTAACATCTTACGAAGAGTTTAACAGGCTTTATGGAGGGCTTCGTCCCGGAAACATTTACGCAATAGCTTCTAGACCGGGACAAGGTAAGACAACTTGGATAAACGATCTTCTTATGAAAACCGCTAAGAAGAATAAGGTAAAAGCCTTAATCTTGGATACCGAAATGAGCAAGGAGGAAATGCAATTCAGAATGGCGGCGGCAATTTCTGGAGTTCCTTCTTGGTTTTTGGAAACAGGTAACTGGCGTAAGAATAAAGAAATGATAACAAAGGTGAGAGAAGCTCTTCAAGAAGTAAGGAGCTACGACTACACTCACTTTCATGTCGGCAGTAAAGACATAGATCAAGTTTGCAATATTGTTAAAAGGTGGTACTATAAAACAGTAGGCAGAGGGAACGGCTGTATAATAGGGTACGACTACGTTAAGCTTACCGGCGAGAAGGTAGACAGAAATTGGGCAGAGCATCAAGCAATAGGTGAAAAGATTGACAAACTAAAAAGACTTTCCGAAGAATTAAAATGTCCTGTCATAACAGCAATGCAGCTTAACAGGCAAGGCGAGAGCCATAACCGAAATTCAAATACCGTTGTCGACGATAGCTCTGTAATCGCCCTGTCAGACAGGCTCCAATGGTTTTCCAGTTACGTCGGCATTTTTAGAAGAAAAACTTTAGACGAAATAGCCCTAGACGGAGAAGAGTTCGGTACTCATAAGTTAGTGACTATAAAATCCAGATTCCAAGGAAGAGACGCGGCAGGGCATCAAGACCTAGTGAGGAGAGTGGTGGAAGATGGATCTGAAAGATTCACGTACAACTACTTAAACTTTTCAGTTGAGAATTTCAATTGCGAAGAGATGGGGTCTCTTGAGACTATAGTGCAAAGACAAAGAGAACAACATACATTAGAAGACAGACACCCAGAAGATAACGACGACGAACTAATATGAAAACCGAAACTAAAGAATCAACAGACAAAACATGGTTTATTGATATAGACGGAACTATCGTTAAACATAATTCCAACGATAAAATAGATGAAGCTATTGAAGCAAAAGGTCATGATAGCCACCTAATAGAAACACCCATAACACCTAGTATTGAGTTTCTTAACTCTATACCAGATAACGATACCATAGTTTTAACTACGGCAAGAGATAGCAAACACGCACCACATACTATAAAAATGCTTAAGCATTACGACATAAGGTATGATAGAATTATGTTTGACTTAATGGCTGGGCCAAGGGTTCTTGTGAACGATATTAAACCTGTCGGGACTGCCGGTAATAAGGTGCCAATGAAAACAGCTTTCGCAATTAACACGAACAGAGACGAAGGTATACTAAATGACTATAAAGGAAGTATTATCTGAGCTAGGATACTCCCAAATCCTAGATAACGGTAGAGAGTACAGGATGAGGCCTCTTTACAGAGAGTCTAGCAATAATAGCTCATTAAGCGTTAAGAAAGATACTGGATACTTCAATGATTGGGGCGTTGGCGAAAAAGGTTCATTCCAAAGGTTGGTTCAAATTCATTTGAAGGTTACCACGATTGAAGCGTCAAACTGGATAAGGAACAAGGGGTTAAACCAGACCCGCACCAACGAGGACGACAAACCTAAAGTAAAGGAGGCTAGAAAATTCAACAAGGAATCATTAAAACATATAACCCCAGACCATACCTATTGGGTAAACAGGGGGGTAGCGGAAGAAACTTTATCTTTGTTCCAAGGGGGCATAGTTGACGCAGGCCAACTCAAAAACAGGTACGTGTTCCCAATTTTCAACAAGCAAAAAGAAGTGATAGGCTACACGGGTAGAGATATAACCGATAGCAGTAAAATAAAATGGAAACATATGGGAGACAAAAGCCAATGGAAGTACCCACTACAAGTAAATTATAAGGATATAAAATCCTGCAATAAGGTAATCCTACTGGAAAGTATCGGAGACATGCTTTCACTTTGGTCCGCTGGAATAAAAAACAGTATGGTTATATTTGGGGTAGACATAAGTAGCGAAGTTTTTAATCAGCTATTAAGCTTTGACCCAGATAAAATTACAATATCTCTAAATAATGACGAGAGGCAGACCGGAAGCATAGCGGCACACAAACTAAAAAAGAAACTATTAAAATTTTTTGACCCAAGTCAGGTCGAAGTCATGCTACCTAGACACCATAACGATTTTGGGGATATGTCTACGGAGGAAGTGAAGGATTTTTTTTATGAGTAACTATGATAGAATATTCGGAATGGAGGAGCAAGAGAAAGACAAAGATCTTTTGAGCTATTACTGGTACGAAGGCATTCTTACCCCAGCTAAGTGCGAGGAGATGATAAAGATTGGGAAAAGTTACCCCAAACAAACCGCTACAACCTTCGCAAACTCAACTAGCGAAGTAAGGAATAGCGAAGTAAGATGGGTCCCACTAAACAAAGATACCCAATTCATCTTTGACCTAATAAGGGAATGCTGCGAAGAAGCCAACAAGAATCTATTCAAAGTTGATATAACCGGCTTTACAGAGGATCTACAATTTACAGAATACGAAGGGGCGGGTAAGCATTACGACTGGCATCCAGACATAGGGCCGGGAAAGAATAAGAGGAAGCTAACCGTTGTTATTCAATTAAGCGATCCAAAGGATTATACTGGGGGAGATTTAATAGTACAGACAGGCGGCGAAGTTACCATGAAGAAAGGCATAGGTAATATAGTTGTATTCCCTTCATTTTTACTCCACAAGGTTTGCAAAGTTGAGTCCGGCAACAGGTATACTATGATTAGCTGGGTTAGCGGAAATCCGTGGAGATGAAAAAAGAAAAAATCTTATCAGCGTCAAGGATCAAGACTTTAGAAAGCTGTTCGTGGTCTTACTATTGTAACTACGAACTAAAGATACCCCAGAGACAGAATGAGGGATCTTTGCGCGGAACTATATGCCATTTAGTATTTGAGTTAATTCTAAAAAAGAAACATAATCGACATAAAGAATTAATCTCAAAAGCTTCCAGCTTAGACGGAAGCCCCTCCATTAAAAGATTAATAATCAAACATTTAAACCAAGACGCGAAAGAGCACGACCTGCCAATGAACTCGGAGGAGAATTACGAGTTAATCAATAAGATGATTGTAGTTGGGCTGAGGTATGACTTTTTTGGAGAAGGGGGAAAGGTCACCGACCCAGAAAAAGAGTTCTTAGTAGTAAGCGAGGAACCAAAATACAAAATACGAGGCTTCATGGATAAGCCCATAATGTACAAAAAAGATAAGACCATCAAAATTGTAGACTATAAAAGCAGTAAGCAGAAATTTAGAGGAGAAGAGCTTACCGCAAACATACAAGCGATGTCTTACTCTTTAGCTTCTTTAAAACTTTGGCCAACACTTAAACCTACTATTGAGTTTCTATTTCTAAGGTTTCCTAAGTCAGCCGCACAACAATGTGTTTATACAGTGGAGGAACTTGAAGGTTTTGAATACTTTTTAGAGAGTTGTTATAAACAAATAAATTCATTTTCGGAGAAAGATGCGAGAACCAATTACGCCAAAGACGGAAAGTCCTCTTGGATGTGTAAGGCTGGCAAGACTTGGAGATGCCCATACCTAGACGCTTTTGACTATTACGAGCTACAAGATAAGGATTCTAAATTTATCAGATCAGCGAGAAAAAAAGAAAATTTGAAACAAAAAAAAGGTGAGAAGATAGTAGAGAAGAGGTATGACGGCTGTCCCGCTCACCCCCACCCAAGCAAGCAAATAGACATAATAGACGACTTGTTTGACTTTTAACTTGACAAGACATCCCCGGGCAACTATAGTGGAGTCATGGACATCATTCCATTATTCAAGAGTCACTATTCTTTAGGCAGGAGTATACTGACTTTGGCGTCTGAGCCTGAGCCGAATGGCCCAGATTCGATCCCTCAAATAGCCCAAGAGAACTCCTTGAAGGAGGTCTATCTGGTTGATGATTCTATGGGCGGGTTTCTTGAAGCTTACTCAAGCTTAGCCAAATTCAAGATTAAGCTTATATTTGGGGTCAGGATTACCGTCTGCCAAGATCTTCATAAAAAGAACGAGGCGTCCATTCAGACTTCCTGCAAGTATATTATCTTTTGCAAAAACAAGAACGGGTACAAAAGGTTAATCAAAATCTATAGCCAAGCTGCCATCGAAGGGTTCTATTATGAGTCAAGAACTGACTTTGAATCAATAAAGAATAACTGGAGCGACAAAGACCTTTTACTTGCAGTTCCTTTTTATGATTCCTTTATATTTCAGAATAATTTTAGCAGTCGCGGCTGCGTTCCAGATTTTAGCTTTTGTAAGCCCGTGCTCTTTGTAGAAAACAATAACCTACCATATGATCACATACTAAAAGACTTGGTTGAAGATTATGCTTCTGCATCTAAGTATGAAAAAGTAAACACTCAAAGCGTCTTTTATAAAAACAAAGAAGACTTTAAAGCCTACTTAACTTTTAGATGTATTAACAACAGAAGCACATTAGAAAAACCGCAGCTAAACAACATGTCCTCGGACACTTTTTGCTTCGAGAACTGGACAAATCAAGGTCAGGAGGCAGTCAATAAGTGAGTACAGGAACCAATAGAACAAAAAAAAGAAACATAGTTGCAGTAAATAGTTACTGCTCTGACCTAGCTAAGGAGTCCGTAATGGTCGAATGTATTAGCAGGTTCAAAGAATTCGGGTACGATGTCTTGCATGTATCTGGAGCACCAGTAAGAGATAAGTATCAGAGTCTTTCTGATTACTATTTTCACAATGCAAAAGGTAATGTATTGTTATCGAGTGACAAGTCTGCCATAATATGGTATGCTAATAATAAGATCGTTATATCAATTCACGCTGACCCCAAAAGGCATGGGTTTGCTTGTGTTAGTAATTTTTCTATGAGTGCTTACATAGCCGAAGGGCTAGGTTATGATAATATTATTTATACCGATTTTGACAACATTATAAGTCATAAGGATCTTCACGCTTTAGATAGCCTTGTGTCTTATCTAGACGTTTACGAAGCGGTCTTCTTTACCCCTGCCGACAACGTGCATTCACAAGACTGGTTAGAGACTTTGGTAGCCGCAGGTCGCACTTCTTTTTTAAACAAGGTTAAGTTCCCTAAAACCCTAAAAGAATGGCATCAAGACCCCTGCTTCACTAGGCCCAATGGGAGTTACGTCCCCGCAGAGGAGGGAGTAGCCCTTAAAATAAAAAGCTTTGACGGGAGGGGTTATCCTGTCAAAAAAATAAACAACACTAACATTAAACATAGGATAGATAGCTTTTTCCCAAACAGTAGAATGGACTGCTGCTCTAGAAACGAGGCCAGCATCGCCTACAATAAAAAATCCCCACATAATCCATACTTCTATATAGTAATTCAAAAAGGTTCAGATTACAATGTACACATCAATAGCAGAAAATCTTCCCCGCCCTATACAGAGAAGAAGACCTCAAGGCTTTTATCGCGGGGGAGGGTCGGACAATTCTTTTCAACAGAATTGGATCTACGGGAAAAAGAGTGGGATGTTAAAGCCACTAAAAATGGTATATTAATTTTCGATAGAACCATCAGCGTTAAGAACATACAAGAATACAAACACGGCCCTACCGTACAGTTACTCAATGAATAAAGATTTACTTAGATTTAATCAAGATAAAGTATATACTTTTTGCGACTTCGAGACGTACAATTTATGCCTGAACTTTTGTCAAAACCGCCCTTGGCAAGCTGGCCTAATAAAATACAAAGGAAACAAAATTCTCGACTCTCAAGATCTATATATAAAATGGGACACAGACTTAAAGGTCGGAGAGGAAGCGGCTAGAATAACTGGTTACAACGAGAAGAAATTCCTGTCAAAAGCTATCAGCCCAGAGGAGGCTTTCAAACAAATGTCACCTTGGTTTGATGAATGCGACTATATAGTTGGCCATAATTTTTTAGGATTTGACTTATATTTGCTGAAAGGGTATTACGAATTCATGGGAGAGAGCTATAACCACTTAGTAGAAAAGATAATAGATACTAATTGTTTGGCTAGGGGTATCAAGTATGACATACCTTTCAGAAATGAAGGAGGAAAACTTAGCAATAGAGAGCTATGTCTTTACCAATACAAAATACTGAACACGAGGAGAAGAAGGGTTAAAAGTAACCTAACAGCTCTTGGCAAGGAGTTTGACATAGAACATGATTATGATAAGCTGCATGACGCTATAGTTGACCTACGCTTAAACATAAAAGTCTGGAACAAGCTAAAAATGCAAATAAACATATAATGCCATCTTTAGATTACTTAGAGGACTTAAAAGATAAACTAGAAAAAGATAACTTAGATTATTTTATGGTAGTTATTTCTAGAGGAGAGAAGAAGAATAAAGCTAACGTTTGTTATAAGCTCTCTAAAAAGCATACAATCGATACGCTTAAAAAGGTTCTTCACAGATTAGACATAGAAGGAGCGATTGAAAATGACTGAAAAGACTTTTAATAGTAACTTCTCCGACTTGGACTTAGAAATCCACGGAGTCAGACTGCCAAATTTTAAGCCAAACAAAAAAGGCGTAAAACTGTCCGGTAACGACAACTTTAGTTTCTTAAAGTCCTTATGTAACGAAGGGATAAAGAGGATTAAAGAGGAAGTGACCCCAGATGAATACCCCAACTACGTAAACAGGGGCAAGTATGAGTTAAACACTATTCACGAATTAGGATTTACCGACTATATTCTTTTGGTTTGGGACGTGGTTCACTTTTGCCACAGAAATAACATCCCAGTCGGACAAGGTCGCGGCTCTGCTGCCGGTAGTTTAGTTTTGTATTTAATTGGGGTAACTAAAATAGATCCTGTTAAATACGACCTATTTTTCGAAAGGTTTATATCTAAAACCAGAGCAAAAAAACAAGTAGTAGGAGGGATAACATATTTAGACGGAGAGTTAATGTGTGATGTAGATATTGACGTTTGTTATTATAAGCGCCAACAGGTCTTAGAGTATTTAGAGAAAAAATTCAAAGGTAAGACAGCAAAGATTTTAACCCTTAATAAACTTAGCAGTAAGCTCCTTATAAAAGAGTGTGGGAAAATAGCAGGCAGTAAAACCGAGGTTGAAATGAATGTGGTTTCCTCTCTAATACCTAAGGTTTTTGGGAAAGTAACTGACCTTGAGACAGCAAGAGAAGAAGTTGAACAGCTTGACGAATGGTTTAACGAGAATGAGGAGGTTTATAGAATAGCATTAAAACTAAAAAACCTAATTAAAAATAAAGGAGTTCACCCTTCCGGAATACTTTTGTCTTATGGTAAACTAGAGGAGTCTTGCCCCTTGGAGTTGTCCTCAGACAAGAACCCTATCTCTGGCTTTGATATGAATTGGGTTTCTCTAACCAATACAAAACTTGACATACTGGGGCTAAGGAGTGTCTCGGTTGTAGATAACGCATGTAAGGAGATAGGGATAGACGTTGAGGATATAGATCTTAACGATAATTTCATTTACCAAAACCTGCAAGAACTCAGAGCTCCACACGGCCTATTTCAAATAGAGGCTGACACCAACTTCAGAGTTTGCCAAAAAGTAAAACCTAAAAATCTAGAACAGTTGAGCGCGGTGTTAGCCTTAGGAAGACCGGGGGCACTAGCTTTTGTTGATCAGTATTCCAACTACTCTAATAACGATGTTTACGATTCCATACATCCTTTCTTTGATGATATTCTAAAAAGCACAGGGGGAGTTTGTCTCTACCAAGAGCAGATGATGAAGATGGCTCACAAAATCGGCTTCACATTAGATGAAGCGGAAATTTTGCGTCGTATAGTCGGGAAAAAGAAAGTGGCTCAAGTAAGGGAATGGAAGGAGAAGATTGCGGATAAGGTGGAGGAAAATAGGCTTACAAGTGAATGGACGGGGGATAAAGGTAATGTTGACGTGGGAGATGTCCTCTGGAGTGTTTTGGAGGACTCAGCTAACTACTCTTTTAATAAGTCTCATTCTATAGCTTACGCTGCCCTATCAGCTTCTACGATTTATTTAAAATTCAAATATCCAAAAGAGTTTTTTCTGTCTCTACTTAAAATGACGAGGCATGAACCCGATCCTATTACCGAAATCGCCAAAATAGAAAGGGAGTTAGACCTTTTTGGAATTAAACTTATGGCTCCCCACATCTTAAAGTCAGACTTAGATTTCAAAATCGAAGGTGACAATATAAGGTTTGGTTTATTATCTATCAAAGGGATATCGGATAAGTCGGTGGAGAAGTTAATGAACTTCAGAAAGGAGTACGCAAACAAGTTTGAAATATTCCAAGGGGCAAATGAAGCTGGATTAACGCTGCCTGTATTATGCCCTCTCATACAAGCTGGGGCTTTAGAGGGCTTCAAGCAGTCTCGCACAAAAGTAGTCTACGAAGCTCAAGTATGGAGCAAGCTAACGGAAAGGGAAAAGATTGCCATAATGCCAATAGCTGAAACGTACAACTATGACCTAACTAAATGCGTCAAAGCTTTAAACGAAGAGTTAAAAGACGAGAAAGGCAGACCTATCATCAAGGATAGCCGGATAAATACAATTAGAAAAAATACAGAACTTTATAGATTAATTTATTCTCAGAATATAAAATCAGAAAGTTTCGCTAATTGGTATTATGAAAATAGGCTTTTAGGATACAACCACGGAGTCAGCTTAAAAGATATATTTGAAGAAAAAACCGACAACCTAGTCAGCATAAGAGAGGTTGAAAATAGCCCCATAGGTAGACTATCTACATTCATTGGTACTATTTTCGAAAAGCCACATATAGGTAAAACAAAAAAAGGGAACAGCATGTTGAGGACTTCTATATCCGACGATACTGGAATCATGAAGGTTCTAATGTTTAACGAGAAGCTGAATACCTGCAAAAGCTTGAATGGGGATAAGTACCCAGAGGAGGGTAACATCGTAATAATAAAAGGTAAAAAAGTCGAAGAAGCTGTCTTTGCTGACCTAATAGCAGTACAAGATAGCCACGTTTACACAAAGCTTTCAGAAGTTAGGAACTAACTGGAAAAACAAATAAATATTAAATATAATAACTAAAATGGCAAGAATACAATTCTATAAACCGAACCCTAAAGGAACAGGCAGCGCATGTTCTTTTTGGAGCAGCGTAAAAGACGGATCACTTTTTGGTTCGTTCATTAAACAAAGCTCTTGGAACGATAAGACGAAAACAGGTTCGTTCAAAGCTAATAAAGAGAATCCCGCTGCAAGCACTCAATTTAAATTTAACCGTAATGAGGTGGCGGCAATTTTAGATTGCATAGAATCCGATAGGGAATTTTCAGCTTACCATAGCACCCCGAAGCAGATTACTCGCTTCAAATTCACCCCCTATTCGAATGCTAAAGGCAGAGTTGGATTTTCTTACTCCGTAAACAAGGAAGACAAGGAGGACTCAACCAACAAAGCTGGTTTTATCATAGGCTTAACTTTTGCAGAGGCTAGGCACCTAAAGGAATATTTTATCTACACCCTAGCTTCCATGTTTAAATGGGAGGACGAGCAAGCTGCTGCGAATGAATCCTCACCAGACTCAGGTACAGAAAAAAAACCTCAGAATAAAAAAGAAACTCCATCCGTCAAAGCTCCTGACATCTCAGATGTTTTAGAGGATGACGAAAATTGGTAAACTTGCGAAAACTGACAAAACTTTGTTAACTGTCACAATTAAATAAGTGTGAAGAAGAAAAAGCTATTATTCCAAAGCGACTTTGCTTTAATGAAAACGGGCTTTGGCCGAAATGCCAGAGCTGTTTTGTCTTATTTGTATAAGACTGGTAAATATGAGATACTGCACTACTGCTGCGGTATGAACAAAGATAACGTGATGCTTGACAAAACGCCTTGGAAAAGCGTTGGATGCATACCACCTGCTGGCGAGCTACGCGGGAAGAAAGCTAAAGACCCCTCAATACAGAGGGATGTAAATTACGGTTCCCTTTTTATTGATGAGGTCGTTAAGGACTTTAAACCTGACGTATATATAGCAGTACAAGATATTTGGGGCGTAGATTTCGCAGTTCCTAAACAATGGTTTAGTAAAATCACTTCATGCATATGGACTACGCTTGATTCCTTACCTATTTTGCCATCAGCCGTTAAGACAGCAAAAAAGGTCGACAACTATTGGATATGGAGCAACTTCGCAACTCAAGAGCTTAGGAGACTTGGGCATGAACATGTTAAAACAGTAAGAGGGGCAGTAGAGTGTACGTACTTTAAGAGATTAAAGAATAGGAATGAGCTTAGAAATAAATTTAACCTTAAAGATAATTTTGTCATTGGCTTTGTATTTAGGAATCAATTAAGAAAATCTGTACCCAACCTCCTAGAAGGGTTTTCCCTCTTTAAGTTGGCTCACCCAAATGCGAAAGCGAAACTGTTGCTACATACAAGCTTCGAAGAAGGCTGGGGCATTCCTAAGTTAGCAAAAGAATACGATATACCAATCGAGGATATACTAACAACGTATGTCTGCGCCAAATGTAAACACTATGAGGTACAACCATATACAAAAAACGTATTAGACTGTAAAAAGTGTGAGTCGGAGAAAACTGTAAAAACTGTAAATATAGGTACAGCAGCAACCGAGGCTCAATTAAATGAAGTCTATAACTTAATGGATGTATATTGCCATCCATTCACCAGCGGTGGTCAAGAGATCCCAATCCAAGAAGCGAAACTAACCGAACTGGTTACGCTAGTTACCAACTATAGCTGTGGCGTGGATTCTTGCGTAGAAGAAGCCGCATCTTTACCTTTAGAGTGGTCCGAATACAGAGAGCAAGGCACAGAGTTTAGAAAAGCTTCCACCAAGCCAGAGTCAATCCTAGAACAGCTTCGTAAAGTCTATAATATGACTGATGAAGAAAGAACTAAAATGGGCAAGCAGGCCAGAAAATGGGTGTTATTGAATTTCGATACTCCTGTTATAGGAAAACAGATATGTGAGTTCGTGGACGATGCCCCCTTTGTAGACGAATCTGTTTTTGGGGAGGGCGAGGAGGAAGAGATAAACCCCTATATTCCCATAGACAACAGTATCAAGGAGGATAAGCAGTGGCTAACAGAAGCTTATCACAAAATTTTAAGCATGACCCACGTTGACGAAGACGACGATGGTCACAAATATTGGATGGAGCTTTTAGAGTCAAAGAAAAACAGCAGACAAGATGTTGAGAGTTACTTTAGGCAGACCGCTATAGACAACAAAAATAAAAAAATACTTAGAATCAGCGATGACAAATTTTCATCTCATCTAGACGAAGACGACGAGGGTAAGCGCATTATAATGGTAATCCCTAAGGACGCTGGGGATGTATACTTGGCTACCAGCTTGCTTCCAAGCATTAACAGGCTTTACCCCGACTACAATCTCTATTTTGCTTGTGAGGATAAGTTCAAGGATATTATCTTAGGGAATCCTCATGTTCATAAGTGGGTTCCTTTTTGTCAGTCTATGGAGCAGGGGGTTTGGCTGGAAGGAAATGGCAATCATAAAGGATGGTTCGAGGTCGCTTATGTTCCTTTCTTAACAATTCAAGAGAACCTATCTAGCTGGCTTCATAACGATAAAAAAGATAAATTAGATTTAGAGCTATGCACATATTAGAAGCCTATGCATCAAATTGTTGCCTTAAAATAGATAAACCTTTTATCTACGAAAAATACTACCCACTTCCGGCTGACAAATACATCACTCTGCACCATCCGAATAAAACAGACTCAAGGAAATATGACCATTGGGACTCTGTCGTTAGGCTGTTGAAGCCGGTTCTAGATAAAGAGGGTATTAAGATCGTACAGGTGGGGACTGGGTCAGAAGTGATAGTAAAGAATTGCCATAACTTGCTTGGTCGCACTTCCGTTAATCAGTTGGCCTACGTTATAAGGCGTTCAATGTTGCACCTTGGAGTTGACAGTCTTCCGATTCACTTAGCCTCTGGATATGGGAAAAAAATAGTAGCACTCTATTCTAATAAATATGCCTGTCACTCTGGCCCCTACTGGTCAAAAGAAGAGGATGTGATATTGTTAGAGTCTGACAAAGACGGAGACAAACCAACTTACGCACATAATGAAGAACCGAAGACCATAAATACAATAGCTCCCGAGGATATCACTAAGTCTGTTTGTAAGCTTTTAGGTCTAGATTTCGACTACGAATACGAAACGTTATACACTGGTAAATTCTTCCATATTGGTTTAGTCGAGTCAGTCCCAGATGAGGTTGTTAAAATATCAAACATGGATGGCCAGACAAGTTACATAAGAGCAGATATAAAAAACACAAACACCACACCCGAAAAAATAGACGCACAACTTTCAATCGATGGCAAGTATTCTTTAATGATTGATAAACCTATCGACATAAACATACTAACCAAAAACAAAAAAAGGATTGATACAATAATCTACATAATAGACGAGAGATCAAGGGCGTCCTTCTATGACGAAGTTATTTCCGAAGGCTTAAAATGCACACTTGCAACATTCGCCAGCGATGAAGAGTTCGAGAAAATTAAATTTAAGTTTTTAGACTACCCTAAGGTTACAAGAGTTAAGCTAGATAGGGCAGATGAAGTTAAACAGCTAGAAGGAGAAAGTATTAAAAAGCTTTTTTATCAAACCAATAAGTATACTATTCACAAGTCCAAGTTCTACGCGAGCCAAGCGGCTTTAGAAAACGGAGAGCCAGCATCAAGGATGGATCCTTCTGACGTTTATCAAATACCAGATAACCCCAACTTCTTCAAAGACTTGGATCATATTAGGATACTCAAAAAAACTCCTTGACTTTGTCGCCCCGACGAGATAGACTAAAAAACATGACAGCGGCGAAGAAGAAACTAACGACACGAACCGTAAAGAGGGATGACGACGGCTTGATCGAAGGCCTCGACTACACATTCGAAGATAACGGCTTAATAGATTGGAGAAAGATGGTGAGATCAGAATTTTTGGTCCCCAACAAAGATAGAACTAAAGAGGCGGATATATCCAAGCTCCAAGACAGGGATTTGATTATTCTTTTAGGAGGCTTAAAAGATCTGTCGCAAAAACGCGGCTATACTAAAGTAGACTATAAAATATACGAGGCCAGAGAAGATTACGTTTGCGCTTCATGCAGGATAGAGTGGATTCCCAATTTTGAGACTGAGGGTAGAGCGGTGTCTTTTGAATCTTTAGCTAGTACGACGCTCCACAATACGAAGGATTTTGGACAGCTTTATCTGGCAGAAATGGCGGAGAACAGAGCTTTTTGCAGAAGCGTTAGGAATTTCCTAAGAATCAATATTGTTTCTGCTGATGAGATGTCAAAGAACTCCACGATGAACCCGTTTACGCCAAACGGGGATTCCGATTCATCTAATTCCTCTAATGACCCTACTCAAATACTTGCGGCAGCTATGAAAGCTAAAGGCGTTACATTCGACAACTTAAAGAAAAGGTTAGTAGCAGAAGGCTATACCGATGCAGAAGAACTAAACAGTGTAAACGACATTAGTAAAACAAAAATATTTGAGCTAATCTCAAGAATTAAAAACAAGAAATGAGACAAGTAAACAATTTTTTTGCAGACCCAGACGAGGTAAGAGCAGGAGCAATGAAGCTCCAAGTTTGGCCTTGTAAGGAGCATCCTACGAATGGGAATTGGCCCGGACTAAGAACTGAATACATATCAGCAGTAAATGAGAAAGCTTTCGAAATTTTCTGGAAGTCTTTTTATAAAGTAATGGGATGGCCAGACGGTAAAGATGTCTATTTTGAAACTTTTTACCAATTTTGCAGGGCGAAAGACGGGGATAGTTGGGTTCACCAAGACGTCATGACCCAAGGCTTTACTCGAGTTGGTGTAGTTTACTTATCCCCAAATCCCCCCGCCAATAGCGGCACAACCATTTACCAACCCAAAGAAGGCGAAACCATTGAATCATTGAAAGATGACGAAGGTGATGTCGCAGGCGATGTTTCCCGCTATGACGTAAAGCAAGAATTCGAAAATATCTACAACAGCGCGGTATTTTACAAACCTACTGACTTACATAAGTCAACAGGTTATTTTGGCTCCACAAAGGATGATGCCAGATTGACACAGGTATTTTTTGTAAGAGAGAATTAATGTCACACTAAGTGTCACACCTTTTTAAAAAAATGCGAAAAACCCCTTTAAAAACGAGAAAATTAAACTTGGCACGTTGTTTGCTATAATAACACCTGTATGACAAAATACGAAAAAGAGTATTATGGAGTAGATGGTTCTATTCAGGACCTCACAAGCGAAGCGGTTAGATTATTCCCATCTTGGGCAGCTTTATTCGACACCGAGCCAAGAAGAGTAAACTGTTTCTCGGATGACGAGGAAGAGTATAGCCTAGAGTTGGAGTTAGCCGGTTTTGATAAAAAAGATATTACTATGGAAGTGCAGCCCTCAAAGCACCTATCTGGTAAATATCTAATCATTAAAGGGTTCAAGGAGGTAAGAGGCAGCAAAAAGAACGTATCAGAAAGGTTTTTGATGCCAGAAAATTCTGACCCCTCTAAGATTTCTGCAGAACTTAAAAACGGGCTTCTTTCAGTTAAGGTGGAGAAGCTTGAGGATTCAAAGCCTTTGCAGGTCAAAATAAATTGATAAACTAAAACAATATTACCGCATTAGCATGGAGTCATAAAGCTCCATGCTATTTTTTTCGGTACATAATACTAAATTAACTGTAGAATAGATATAGCAATGAACACCAATTAAGACTTGGATTTTAATAAATGAAAAAAAAAGACACTGACACCATACTAACTAACGACTTCTTATCAAAATATAAAAACAAACAACCGAAATGGGGCTTTAATGGCCTAGGTTATATTGTTTATAAGAGAACATATTCTAGGCCCAAGGAAGATGGAAGCCTTGAAGAGTGGTCGGAAACCGTAGCTAGATGTATTAAAGGTGCTCAGGAAATAGGAGCAGAATACACAAGGAAAGAGGCTGAAAAACTTTTTGATTTAGTCTTTAATCTTAAATGTAATTTTGCTGGGCGTGGGCTCTGGCAGTTAGGGACTTCTACCGTTGATAGATTCGGGGGTAACAGTCTCCTTAACTGTTGGTTCACGGCCATTAAAAAGCCAGAGGACTTTTGTTTTATATTTGAGAATTTAATGCTGGGCGGCGGAGTTGGTTATTCGATAAGGCGAGAAGATATCCACGAACTTCCAAGGGTTAAAAGGAATGTCGAAATTTCTGTCAAAAACACAAACGATGCAGACTTTATAGTTCCCGACAGCAGAGAAGGATGGGTTAGGTTATTAAGTAAGGTCTTAGACGCTCTTTTTATAACCGGAAAATCCTTCAACTATTCAACCGTTCTCGTTAGAGGCGCAGGGAAACCTATTGGAGGATTTGGAGGAACAGCAAGTGGGCCGGAAATCTTAGTAGACGGAATAGGGAAAATCATAGGAGTCATTAAGGAACGCGAAGGCAAAAAGCTTCGGAGCATTGACGTTTTAGATGTTGCTAATATCATTGGCTCTGTTGTCGTCGCTGGGAACGTCAGACGATCTGCAGAAATCGCCCTAGGCGATCCAGACGACTATCTATATATAAAAGCTAAAAGATGGGACTTGGGCAATATTCCAAACTGGAGAGCTATGAGCAATAATACCATTTATTGCGACAGCTACGATCATATAGCAGAAGGGGTTTGGGACGGTTACGCTGGCAATGGAGAGCCTTATGGTTTTTTTAACGTCGCTTTAAGTTCTAAATTTGGAAGGACTGGAGAGAAGGCGAAAGAAAACTGTGAAGGAACAAACCCTTGCGGGGAAATCTCCTTAGCAGATAAGGAATGTTGCAATCTTGCGGAGCTATACTTAAATAACATAGAATCGAAACAGGAATTGATAGAGTGTTCAAAACTTCTCTATAAAACCCAAAAAGCCATATGCGCTTTGCCCTTTATCCACGACGATACAAATAAGATAGTTCATAAAAATTTTAGAATAGGGCAAGGCGTTACGGGAATCTGCCAGAGCTTACACGATAAGAAGCTAGAGTGGCTGGGGGATTGCTATGAGGCACTGAAAGCCTATGACAAGGAGTGGAGCAAAAAGCGAGGATGGCCGGAAAGCATAAAGCTCACAACAGTTAAGCCTAGTGGCACACTGAGCCTGTTGGCGGGAGCAACACCGGGGGTACATCCATCTTATTCTCAATATTATATCCGTCGTGTCAGGATGTCTAGCCAAGATGCCTTAGTCGAGACCTGCAAGGAAATGGGGTACCATATCGAGTTCGTTAAAAACTTTGACGGCTCCCTTAACCGAGACACTGTGATAGTCGAGTTCCCTTGCGAGTCCGGAAAAGAAGCTGTACTTACAAAAGATATGAAAGCTGTCGATCAATTAGACTTAGTTAAAAGAATCCAGAAAGAATGGTCTGACAACGCTGTCTCTTGCACTGTCTATTACAAGAAAGAAGAACTACAAGAAATAAAAGATTGGTTGAGAAAGAATTACAAAAATAATATTAAAAGCGTCTCCTTTTTACTTCACCAAGAGCATGGCTTTGATCAGGCTCCTTACGAAGAAATAGACGAAAAGCGATACAATTCACTTAGGCTCGGCATCAAGAAGGTATCTGCTGTTAAAGTTGGCAACGGTCACGTTTTAGACGGCCTAGAATGCGATGGCGGAGCTTGCCCCATAAGATAATGGAATACAAAGGACTAAAAGCAATGAAAATAAACGCACTAAAACTTCACCCTGACGCAATACTTCCAACTCAAGGAGCGCCGTTTGATGCTGGGTATGATCTAACCAGCGTAGAACAGAAGGAAATTCCACCTATGGGAAGAACTGTTGTTCCTACTGGGATATCAATGGAGATTCCAGAAGGGTTCTACGGAAGAGTTGCTCCCAGAAGTGGACTTGCCGTTAAGAAAGGGATAGACGTTTTGGCAGGTGTAATAGATTCTGGTTACAGGAATGAAATCGGAGTGGTTTTGATTAATTTAGGAGACTCATCCGTCACACTTCCCGCAGGAACAAGGATTGCTCAAATTATAATAGAGAAATGTCACGAGGTAGAATGGAACGACGTAGAAGAGCTGGCTGCATCCAATAGGGGACAAGGGGGCTTTGGAAGTACTGGCGCATGAAGCTGTATTAATATGTGAAGCTTGTCAGCAGTCCATTCGTCAAACATTAAACCTATGAAGAATAAGGTAATTATAAGCTGGAATAGCAAGAACGGTGTGGTAATGGGTGTTAAACTTGAAGAAGGCGTGGATATTCAAGCTATTGAAGATGAGCTGAATAGCGAAAACCCCAAAGACCCAACTAAACTTTTGTCTAAATATATGTCACAGGAAGATTTAGACTTCTTTAACCCCGTGGACGTAGAGACATCTGGATACAGAATTAAAAGGTTAGACTGATAATGGGAATGTTTGACGACATAATCGTACCGAAGTCCTACCTTAGAGGTATCCTAACGAAACAGCAGGAGAAGTTAATCAAGAATGACAACTACCAAACCAAGTGTTTAGAGAACTCTCTTTGCATTTACAAAGTTTACAGACATAAGCTTTATAAGAGCGACAAGCACCTTCCTCATATCGAGGGGAAAAAGAAGTGGGTTTTTACCCCTCATACTGGCGCGGTTAGTTTTTATGAAAACTTCGAAAACGACAAAGGAGATTCTTACTGGGTTGAATTTATCTTTACTTTTGTTGAAGGGGTTGTAGACACAAAACTTTTAGTTAGGTTTGAGGTTTCCAGAACTGCCGAAGAAAAAGAAGAAGCGGATAAAGAATGGAAAGCTAAAAAGAAGACGAGAGACGCCTTCCGTAAAACACTAAAGTACAAAATATTTAATTTTCTGCAAGGCGTTCTTTTTTATTTGGGTACTTGGGCGATGAAACAGACAGTAACCCCAACAAATCAAGAAACTGAGCCGGTAAAGAGGCACTTAAAAAAGCATGAGAAAGCTCGGAAAACCGCCCAAAAAAAGAAGCTTCCCAAGTCAAAAGTATAAAGAGCTGTACCGAGAATGCCCTCCTATTCCGGGTCCCACCTGCCCTCACATAGACAAAGCGCAGCAGTATCTAGAGGAATTAAGAGATCAAAATGAAGCCCTGAGAGACGTTGGCAAGTATTGGCGTGAGATAAGCATGGACTTACTTCAAGAGACTTGTGATCTTAATAGATACATAGCTACGCTAGAAAAAGAGTAAGTGTAATGTTATAGTATGAAAAAGTTAATATTGATACTCTTTACCGTCAGTCTTCACGCTGGGGAGACGAACACATATAACAACATAGTGACAAGGAATGCCTTTAACTTAACAAGTAAAGCGCCCACTCCACTTTTGCCACCAGTTAGTGAAATTTTAGCTCCAAGTGTTTTTATGACCGGTATTACTAGGTGGAACGGAACCAATAAGGTCCATCTTGTTCTTAGAGGAGTTGGGCAGTCGGACAAATTTGTTTCGCTTGGAGCAAACGAAAGGCAATATAATATTGAGGTTAAAAACATACTCAAAGATTCAGCTCTTATTTCATCCAACGGTAACCTCCAGCTACTAAACTTTAAAGCCAACAGACTTCCAAGTATTATAACAAAAGCGCCGACAACTAAGAAAACTTCCCTCTCTAGTCGTTATTCACGAGACAGAAAAGAAGAGAGCAAAAGCAACAAAGACAACAAGAATCCCACCCCTCCTTCCGCTAACGTTGTTAAAGTTCCTTCCCGTAGGCCCGTAGTTGATCCTCGCGTTATAGAAAAAAGCTTAGAGTATTTAGCTAAAACAGAGAATGACGACAAGAGAGAGTATGTCTTACAAAGGTTAGAAAGACTCCAAAACGGTCAAGAGAACATAGACAGGAAGATTGACCATAATGAAATGCGTAGGCAGTACGACAAACGGAAGGAAAACTAGTGTCCGAATGCTTGGACTGCAAAAAGTCATTTGACGAAATTAGCTTGACTTGGGTGCCCCAACGTGGTAAATTGGTTCTTCTATGTGATGAATGCAATGATAACCGCGAAAGAGAACGTAAAGATAGTCCAAAAGAGCTGGGGACGAGAAATATGGATGGCCAACAATGAGAAGGAGAACTATTGCGGAAAGATCCTAGAGATATTTCCCGGAAATTCTACTTCCTTACATTTTCACTCTTTAAAGCATGAGACTTTTTATGTCTTAGAGGGTCGCTTACAAGTAAATACGGTAGATACACAAACAACCGAAGTTACTGAGAATTATATAGAAGAAGGAGAATCGTTTTCCTTAAATAGGCTTATCCCCCATAAGCTGATAGCTGGAGATAACCTTGTTAAGTTCGTGGAGATAAGCACCCACCACAAAGATGAGGATAGCTATAGAGTAATCCGCTAATAAAATGAATATAATGAAGTCTATCAGGCTTAACAACAGTCAGCTAAAAGATTTAGCCCAAGTAGGTAAAAGCAGGCATGAAGCTAAAGATATATCATTTAGAAACGCAAGCAAACACGGAAGCTTCAAAAAATATAAGACTAACAAAGTAGTCAACTTGTACAACTTAGAGGTAACTGAAAGACACATCCCCCATATAGCTGGCGTTATCGGAGAGTATGCTTACGGAAAGTTTATAGGCGAAGATATAGATAGGAAGATATACTCCGTAAGAGATGATGGCGTAGATTTCAAGAACGGAGCAGAAGTTAAGACTTCAACATTTTACGGCGGCTCATGGGGAGAGACAGAGCTTAAAATACCCAAAAGGGAGTATCTAGAAAGGAGCCCAAAATTATACATTTTAGCGAGACTAAGCTCGGAGATTTTAGTAAAGTCTCCCCCTTTCTTAATGGTGGAAATATTAGGTCAAATATCAAGTGGCAAATTTGAGTCTATTAAAGAGGTGAAGCAATACATAGGAGGTGGCCCCGTCAATTACGTAGTTGGAGCGAGTCGCCTTGACCCGGTTTCCCCAATAGAAGAACATTGGTATTTTAAGTGATGAAATTAGCAATAGTTAGTGGTGGATTTGATCCCGTCCATGTCGGGCATTTAGAATGTTTCGAAAAGGCTAAAAGCATGGCCGATCATTTGTTTGTGATAGTTAATGATGATAAGTTCCTAGAACGTAAAAAAGGTAAGGCGTTCATGAATTGGCGGGAGAGATTAACAATAACACAAGCTTTTAAGCCGGTTACAATGGCTCTTCTATCTATCGACGATGACGATACCGTTTGTAAGACCTTGGAGTGGATCAACAGCATTTTCAAAGATAGATACGACAAGATAGCGTTCTGCAACGGAGGGGATAGAACTATCGACGCCGAAAAGCCAGAGCATAAACTCTGTCTAGATTTAGGGATTAAGCCTATCTACGGCTTAGGAGATAAAATACAAAGCAGCAGTTGGTTAACCTCGGGGAGCGAACAAGCTCCAGCCCAAGAACGCCAGTCTAATGCGGGGAGCCTATTCTTTTAAAACAAATTTTATAGGATCGTATTCTATAATTAGTAAAACAAAATAAACATTATGAGTGACTTCTTAAGTTATAAATATATGATAACTCCGGGAATCTTAAAGATTCTGAGTTATATCGCTATGGTCGGCTGTGTTATTGCTGGCATATTTACGGCATTCGTCGAGCCAATGAGCGGCATCGGTATGATTGTTCTTGGGCCAATATTGGCGCGTATATATACCGAGTTGATGCTGGTTATGTTCGAGATACACAATGAGCTTAAAAAACTGAACGACAAGTAAAGTGCTCTGCCCCGATAGCTCAATTGGACAGAGCATCTGCCTTCTAAGCAGAGGGTTTCTGGTTCGAGTCCAGATCGGGGTACCATGTATATAAATGATTATGGACCAAGCGCCAGAAGATAACAAAGTTCACAATTCTGAAAATTCAGAAGTATTAGTCGTCGGCGAAAGCTGTAAGGACATTTTCACCTACGGCTACGCAACGAGGCTCTGCCCAGACGTTCCAGCGCCGGTTTTCAAACCCGTGAGCGACACGGAAGGGATGGGCATGGCTGGTAACGTTTTTCTAAACCTAGAAGGGTTGGGGATAGAGTGCGACATCCTAACCAACAGGAGAGACTGCCAGAAACATAGGTATGTAGACATGAAAACAAACCACACATTACTTAGGGTAGACACCAACGATGATATACCAAGAGTACCTGACCGCTGGCTAAAAGGCTACGACCTCTCCAAATACAAAGCTATAGTCGTAGCTGACTACGGCAAAGGGTTCTTAGAGGAAGAGGATATAAAATATTTATGCGATAATCATGACAAAGTCTTTTTAGACACCAAGAAGGTCTTGGGAGATTATTGCGCCAATGTTAAATTTATTAAAATAAACAAACCAGAGTATGACGCAATTAAAGATAAAATCAACCTAGAAGACTGGGTAGAGAAGTTAATAGTAACGCTTGGAGACTTTGGATGCACCCACTTAAAGGTAGACTTAAAATCTAAATATTATTTTAAATCTCACCCAATTGAAGACCCATCGGACATAATAGACTTATCTGGAGCTGGGGATTCTTTTCAGGCTGGTTTAGTATTTAAATACCTAGAAACGGAAGACATTGATCAGGCGTTAAATTTCGCTAACATAACAGCCAACGACGCTGTTCGAAAGAAAGGCGTTAGTGTAATTAAGAAAGAAGGAGAAAATAATGAAGAAGTCGACAAAAGGCAAGAAAGTTGATGTTGAGCTTGAGGCTATGAAGCAGGAGATTATCTCCATGATCCAAAACACCACCGATAAAGTCAAGGTAAGTAGAGCTTACGAGTGCCTAACGGGCTACGCAACTCAAAGCCACCCAACTAACTCATCTCAAATAAGAGTAATAACATAAACGACGACATGATATGGAAGTAAAGAGTAATGAATTAATCCAGTTTGTTAACTTTATAAACGAATGTTGTGAGGTCATACCAGACGAAGAGGTTGCTGATTGGATACATAAGCCGCACCCAGATTTAAATATGGAGTCGCCCTTTAACCTTTTTAAAGAGAACGAGATAGAAAGAGTCTTAAGACTATTGTATTTTATAGAAATGGACGAAGCAGACAAATGAAAGAAGTATTTCAATTAAGCAGGAAGGAGGTAATGGCATCAGCCTTATCATTAAATAGCGATTGGGAAGATTCTCCACTAGAAGCGCTCTATGTGGGGGATAGGTCTTTTGCGGTTTTAGACAAAAGCTGGGTTATAAAAAAAGCCTACCCAGCTTACAAGAAGTGGCTGAATTTCCAAAATATAGATAAATGGAGGAACAATTGGGATTGTGATAATTTCGCCTATTCCTTTAAGTCGTTCTTGCAAGTGCTTCACGCCCAGCACAACCCATACACTTTCACAGAAAAGCGTAAAAAGAATGTCGAAAACACGACAGATGCAGAGTCCGTTGCTGTGAGCGTGATATATTACACTATAAAAAGAAAAGGCAGTAGCTCAATGCATGCTATAAATATGCTCATAGCTACCAATTCCCAAGGGTTCTTAACGGAAGGTTGTCCCCATCAGTACAGCCCATCTTTTTTTGAGCCAGACGGAGGAGTAGAAGTCAAACTATCAAAAGAAGAGAAAGATTCAATATGTTACATAAACTTTTAATTAAAATGTTCGGCCTAAAGGGTAAAGTCGAATCCGAGATAAAGAAAGAGATCTTTATAAAGCCGGAGTATAAATGGATATACAACACTAATAAAACAAACGATGCCAAATAATGAAACAAAAAGCGGCCAAATCCTCGGTAAAGATTTGGTCAAACGTTCATTCGGTTTTTTTGCCGGTAGTGAGTCTCTTGTCGGTAATAATTTACTACTTACTGGTTTTAGGCATATCACTGATTGTATTGGTATTCTCAGACAAGCGTATGAGGAGAGCCTTCATAATCTTACTATTGTTTACGTTTGTGATTCTCTGGATCTTAAGTTAGGGAATGTCAACAAGCGGGTTCCCTTGAGGACGACTTTTGATGTAATATATAAGTAAGGACATGAATATCTCAGAGTTCGAAAGGACAAAGCCGGTTGAGACGATGCGGGAATTAAACCGCCTAATAAACAAATACACAATCATATCTAAAGATGAATCAGCGGAGGAAGACGTTAGTTCAAGCGTCCATCTCGTTACCTCACGTTTCTCTGAAGAAGTAAAAGATGATTTAGTTAAGTTTAAGGCGATATTCCATACAGGGACTTAATGAAAGTAAAGCTAGTATCCGTTACCTCCTCTAAAATAGAGGGCATGAATAACGCAGAGGAGATTATTGTCTACTGCGCTAGAGTTAGCAGTCCTAAAAACCAGTTAAATAAAGAGTCTTCTTCTAAATTATTAAGCTTTTTAATCAAACACGCGCATTGGTCTCCTTTTGAGTTAGCATCGATGTGTTTAGAAATAAAGACTAGTAGAGGTATAGCGGCCCAAATACTGCGCCATAGAAGTTTTAGCTTCCAAGAGTTTAGCCAAAGATATTCTGAAGTCCAAGGGTTGGAGCCTTTAGAGCTTAGAAAACAGGCCGATAAAAATAGACAATCAAGTTCAGATGCTTTTACAAATGGCTTATTAAATACAAAAGTTAGAGAACATACAGCTAAAAGCATATCTTTATATAATAGTTTAATTTCAGCCGGAGCAGCGAAGGAAAGCGCAAGGTTCATCCTGCCGCTAACAACAGAAACAACAATGTACATGCAGGGCTCAGTAAGAAGTTGGATACATTATATAAATTTAAGAGCTCAAGAAAACACACAAAAAGAGCACAGAGATATCGCCGAAGCTTGTAGGCAAATATTTATTGAAGAATTCCCAAATATAAGCGTTGCATTAGAATGGAAATAAAACAATTAAAAGACTTTGATCTTGGGAGTTTCAAGGGGTCGTATCTTGAGAGCGAGATAGAGAGCGGGGTTTACGACTCCGTCAAGGAAATAAAAGAAAATGATATAGTAGTAGATATGGGGGCCAGCACAGGGATTGTATCTTGGCTCGCCAAGGATATGAAGCCCAAGCATATTTACATGTACGAGCCGTTTCCGAGCCACATACAAATAATTAAAGAAAACTTCAGCGGCCAAGATAATTGGACTCTTATCGAGAAAGCGGTTTCTAATGTTAGCGGCCAGCATCAAATAAGCTGGGAGGGAAACCCCATTGTTGAATCTACCACCTTCGCCGAGATTGCAAAACAGCACGATAGGATAGATTTCCTAAAGATCGACATAGAAGGCGACGAATACCATGTCTTCACAGAAGAGAACTTAGATTATATAAATAACCACACAGGGATTATAGTTGTGGAATTCCATATGAGTAAAGTAGGGCTTAATTATACCAACGACAAAGAAAGGTTCCGAAACTTCAGGGATAACATCCTGCCCAAAATAAACAAACAAATAACAGTTAACTCTACAGATATGACAGATATCAAATGGGATTTATATAATGAACACTTCATAGAGTATTATACTTGTGTAATATTTACTTTCAGACCTAGTGCACTACTAGAGAGCTAGTCATGTATAACTACGATATACTCCCAGAAGAAACCGAAGAAGAATACTTTGTGTGGGTTTGGTGATGCCGTGACAACGATTAAATTCCTAAAGAAGCTAAAAGCCCTAGGCTTCAATCCTGCAAACATTTTAGATATAGGAGCACATTGGGGCCGCTTCGGCGAACACTGTATTTCTGTATTTAAAAAGGCCAACATCATGATGGTCGAACCAATTAAATATAAAGAATTAAAAAAATTTGACGACCAACAGCAGTTCTCGTGCAGAAACGTCTTATTGGACGAGTGCGAGCAAATGCGTGACTGGCATGAAATGAGAGACACAGGAGATTCCATGTACAAAGAAAAGACGAGGTATTATGAGAATTGCGCTATCTACAAACGGAAAACGACGACCTTAGATGTTGAGTTTCGTGGGTATTTTTCTTCAGGGCCAGAATTAATTAAAATAGATACACAGGGTGCAGAAATACCGATACTAAAAGGAGGGAAAGAAACTATTAGAAATAATGAAATAATTATAATGGAGGTACCTCTTGTAGGATCATACAATGAAAATGCTCCTAATTTTTCCGAGTATATTAGTTACTTAGATGACGCAGGGTACACTCCGCTAGAACTACTCAAACCCGGGGCCTTCTGCTACAGAGAGGTGACTAAGTGTATGACAGATGGTGCCGATTTCTCTATCCACACGGATATAGCTTTTATTAAAAAGGGGCATAAACTGCTTGATAAACAACAAGCCCAAATCTTAGAATTAGGAAAGCGTACTAATGAATGAAAAGCAAGAATTATAGGTGGCACATTGCTCATATAGAAGTTGCCCAAAAATTGTCTTCTTGGGACGAGGATTGCTTGAGGATCCTGCATAAAGGCATCAATATTCCACAGTTAGACAAGAGCAAACCTCTTAATGTTATTGATGTAGGTGGTAATACGGGCATGTTTGTTGAATATTTACTTAATCATACTGAATATTCGCTAGACCGTGTGGTGATGTTCGAGCCAGTACCTCTGTATGCAAGATGGGCTAGTTTTAAATACTCCAAATTATTGTCAAAACCCTTCGTCCAGACTGTAGAGGCTGGATTGTCAGACGAAACAGGGGACTGCGAGATAGCTGTAAACAAAGATGGCAATCTAGGTTGGAACACGATGGTTCCGGAATGGAAGGAGAATTACTTCTGTTCTGACAATATCATAAGAACTCGTGTTTTTAAATTTGATGATATTGTTGATACTTTTGAGTTGGATGGTATTGATTTAGTTAAAATAGATACAGAAGGGTGGGAGCTTAATGTTATGAAGGGTATGCTTGAGAGCATAAAGAAATTTAAACCTGTTCTCCTTGTGGAAATAGCGGAAGGCAGTAACCACTTAAAAATAGATGAGCTAAAGTCTTTCTTGGGAGAGCTTCGGTCAATAGGATATGAATTTACCGAAAATTGGCCGGATAAGACTTTCGACTTAGCCCTTTCCGCCAATAATTCTACTCCGTAGCTATCTCCTACGGTGTTTTATAAAGAAATCTTTTTCTTGAGTTTGTTTGTGCCGTAAGCCCCATTGAGTGGGGTCGGGAAGAGCTGGAATTCGGAGCGACTTAGTTAATATGCTCCAGATAGCTTGGTCGTGACGATGCTCTATAAAACCTTGGAATTCGTCCTCTTGTGGCTCCGTATCCATTATAATTTCAGGGTCGCTCCCAAGCTCTAGCCATTTGTTTACAACTTCAAGGGAATAGTCAGTTCTCTTGACGACGGCAAAGCTGGCCATTCTTTGATCGGAGTTGTAGATTCCCCGAGCAAATTCGGATTCCGCTGCGGCCCCTAATATTTTATGCGCGGCATTTTTGCGGCAATACTGATGTTCTTTATGATACCCCGCCATCTCAAAAGCAAACAGATTAAACTCTTCCTGTTTTAATTTTTTGATAATTAAGTCTAGGGGTTTGGGGTTGATAAATCGAGAACCCGCATCCGAATAAAAAACTATATCCCCTTCTTGGGCTTCGCGCAAAGTTTTCGCTATAAAATAAGGTTTCCATAGCCAGTATCCAGCTCCTCTTTGCCGAGATAAAATAAGCTCATTCTTTGTAAGAAATTCTTCGTCTATGTGCTCTTTCTTATACTGAATGACAGCATCAAAGCCCATCTCAATCCCCGAAAGGGAGTTCTGTTTTCTAGATTCATAAAAAGCAAGATCTGCGTAATTGATCAAATAGTTCATGTGTAATAAAAAACCCCCGGCGCAGGAAACAGGTAAAAGCGCCGAGGGTTTAGTTATGAAGAGATGCCCCTAAGCTCTTTGCTTAGTACCAGACATCTTTTTGACCAGCACTCTACCATCAGTAGAGTTAATAAAGCTGACACCGATGTTTCTCGCCGCCTTCCATTCAGACTTGTGCTGATTTGTCTTCTTCAGGTACTCAACGCGGTTAACCTTGAGCTTGTTATCTGTCGTCTCAGAGACGACTAGCCGATACGTCTTAGGTCTAATCATGACAAATATAAGACCAGACAACAGCCCCAACCATTCAAATAAAAGTGTAATTATAATCATGGAAGAAGCAGCAAAAGGATTTATAGGTCAACACGGCTGGGTTTTTATAGCCGGAGTAGTAGCGATTATGTTTAACAGCTTGATTAGCAGCAGCGCTCAGGGGTTTTTACTTTGGTGGAGTAAGCAGTATCAAGCAGATGATATTGTAGTCATTGGAGGCAGAAGAGCCAGAATAGTCAGGATCGGAATGAGAGAAATGGTGGTATACTACGAGGACAGTTGTACAAAAGCCACATATCCTAATGAATCAGTCAGAGGTATGGGAATAGAGAAAGAAATAAAATCCATGAATTTCAATAAGAAGTAAAACGTTTACACATAGAGGTTTACATGACCAGAGAAGAAGCAAATGCCCTAGAGGGCGACATCGCAAACGATGTTCTGAATAACTTTCCACTATCAGGCTTAGTAGTGCTGGCAACAGACGCCGCGAAAAAAAGAGCCCATCAGATAATGGAGGAGAGCACAGATGAGGCCCTAACTGATATGCAAGGGAAGTATGCCGAGGCTAAAGCTAAATTAGAGGCCGAGAAGGCTAAGCAAGCAGCCACTGGCCACGGCAATGCAGATTCCAATTGCGATATGACCGAGGAATAAAAGTGACAAACACGGAAGTAAATAAAGTACATTCCGTTACATTTGATAACACTGTTACCGAGTATCACGAAGTTAACTTTGATTCATTATCTAATTTCCAAGAGCCCGTAATGCCAACAGAAAATAATCAAGCATTAAAACTATTAGACCAAATAATAGAAATGGCAGACGAGCAAGACGCTGAGTACAAAAAGAAAATGAACGAATCTCCCTACGTTAAAGATTGGGAACAGTCTTTTGGTGAAGGATGGATGCCCTTTCACCTAAAAAAACTAAAAGAACTTCTAACTCAATAATTGAACGAAAAATTACCAAATAAACCAGTAATTACAGAGAATTTATTGCCAGATGACCTGTGTCGTTCATTAATCGAAGAATTCCAACATAAATCCGAAGTAGACTATACCAACCATCACAGAGGGTCAATTAGAGGCGGCATTCCCTCATACGCTCCGGGAGTAGGCAATCTGAGAGGCGACACACACCGCGAAGATTTTAAGTCTAGCTCTTACGTGCTTGTAAACGATATTACTGGCCAAACTAAAGAAAAGTTGTTTAAAGTTATGCGAGAGAACAATATGCCATTTTCTTCGAAATCTTCCTGTATGTTTTATAGATGGTCAACTTTTTCATATTACCCTACTCATGCGGATATGGGGATGGCCCGACTTGCTTCTATTTATTTAAATGAAGATTATCGCACATGTGACGGTGGGATGTACCTATACAAGGACGACGAGAGAAACGAATGGATAGGTATAGAGCCTAGTTTCAATAAGTCTGTCTATTTCGACCAAACTAACCATCCTGAAGGAACTTTGCACATGGTAACCCCTGTAACCAGCAGAAAAGAAAGAATGTCCATTCAGATGTTCGAGGAAATGTGAATACAAAAATGCCAAATAAACCATAGTAGATGATCACTAAGCTAGAAAGCGAGTTCATGCTTGCGGGTAATCGATGGTTTCGCGACGACGGCAACAATACCTTACGTCTAAATTATGATTTAAATTGTGACTCTATTGTATTTGACATAGGGGGTTATAAAGGAGACTTCGCTGAAGAAATGGTAAGACTATATGATTGCCATGTATATTTATTCGAGCCATCTGTAGAGTTTTTCAGGATCGCTCAAGCCCGGTTTTCTGCAAATAAAAAAGTAAAGTGCTTTAACTATGGTTTGTCTGATTCAAATTGTAAGATGATGTTGTCGAATGAGGGTAACAAATCATCTGTAATGGATGTAAAGTCGCATCAAACAGGTTCCCAAGTTGATATACAAAACTTTAAAGATGTCTTTGATCGTGAAGGTATAGAAGATATTGATCTTATTAAAATAAATATAGAAGGTGGAGAATACCCCCTTATGCGTCACATAATTAAGGAAGGATTAGCTCCTCGCATTAAGAATTTTCAGGTTCAGTTTCACATAAAGGATTTCATTCCTAATGTGTCTAGTATGAGAGAAGATATTCAGCACGCACTTTCTGAGACTCACAATTTAGATTGGTGTTATACCTTTATTTGGGAAAACTGGTCGTTAAAAGACTAATTGGTATAGATACTAGTGTAATATAACATAGTAAGGTAAATAAAATGACATATTGGATTATATTAATACTATCGTTAGCGCTTAATGGCGCTTTGGGGTACTGGATTTACACCCTTAAAAAGGCCGCATTTGCAAACGCAGCAACCGAAATAAAAGAAGCGGCTGAAGCGGTTAAGGATATTGGATCTAGAGATACAGAAGAAAGCTCCCAGAGAGTTTAATCTATCAAATGGGTGGAGTTTCACAAATAAAAGACGCCCCAGAGGAGGAGCCAACAGACCCCACACTCCTCTTTCAAGAGAGGACTCTCACCTGTTTGAGGGAGCTTCAAAACGGCCTTTCTAACATGGAGGTGGTCGCAGAGAAAATGCAAGATTCTATTAACAGGATGAGATTTGATATTCATGGGGAGGATATTGATGAAATTAGATAATTCAAATATGAATATAAAGAAGCCAAATAAAGTTATATCAGAAGAAAGATGTTAAAAATGTTTAGAAGATTGTTCAGCAGAAAAAGAGAGTGTCCCGAATGTGGTTATCAAGGCTCATCTAGGGACTTTAAGAGAGTAACCGTTTCAAATACGAACACAAAAAGGCCAAATAAAGCATCATGTTCCGGAACTTCTGGAACCTCTGGAACCTCTGGAACCTCCGGTGAAGCCCCTACGCAAACAAGGGCAAAACGGAAAAATAGAAGAGCTTCTACAAGCGGAACAAGCGGAACAAGCGGAACAAGCGGAAGCCCTAGCACCCCGAAGGCGAAAGCAAAAACGCCAAATAAGAATACAAAAACGCCAAATAAGAATAGTAGCTCATCTGGCGAAGGAACTAGCTCTGGAACCAGCGGAGATGACGATTCTACCTCTGGCAGTTCTGGTGTAATTTAATAAAATAAGATTATGAGTGATAAAGTAGACCCCCATTATACAACTGGCGAAGAATCAACTTCTGGTACTTCTGGCGATGGCACTTCTGGTACTTCTGGCGAGCCTCCAGCACCAGCACCAGCACCAGCACCGACTCCCGATGAGGGAACTTCTGGTGAGGGAACCTCTGGCACTTCTGGCACTTCTGGCGATGGTTCATACGGTCAACCAGAGGCGAGCCAAAGAGTCTAAAAAAGAGAGTAGCGACCCTGAATTAAAATCCTTTTTTATTCATGGCCGAAGTTAAATTATCTATCAAGGAGAAAAATCTTCTAAAGCTATTAGAAGATAGGGACAGACTCGCAGACCAAGTATCTCTATGCGACAAGGCAATCGGTTTTTGGGAAAGCCAGATGGAGGCGTTGTTCGTTAAGATAGATGAGAACGATGAACAGTCATGGAGTCCAGATTACGAAGCTAAAGCGGAAAGCTACCTAAAGGATATAGACAGACTCGTAGGTAGAGGGAAAATCGAGAATGACACAATCAACAAACTAGAACGAGAGAGTGATGACTTGTATTTCAAAATCATCGCCTTCCTTGAGGAAAACGCCAATAACAAGAAGATTGTAAGTATTGCCAAAAATCATTTCAAAAAGATTAAAAATTAGGGGTTGACAGGGTATCCCCCGTAGGTTAGAGTAATGATGGTATGATTACTCGACAGAACCAAACAAAACTACAACAATCCCAAGAGTTTGTCTCCCATTCATTCGGAATCAAACAAGAGGGAATCTCCCACATCTTCAATGTCTTACGAAACCAACTCTACTCTGATAAGATACTTGCAGTTATCCGCGAATACTCTACGAATGCGATTGATGCTCATGTAGAGGTAGGTAAAGCAACCCTTCCAATCGAAGTTTCCCTCCCTACCAAACTTAAATTAGAGTTCAAGGTAAGAGATTACGGTAGAGGCTTAACCGACGAACAGATTTCCCAAGTCTACGCAATGTATGGTGAATCAACCAAGCGCGGCACAAATGAGCAAATTGGCCAATTAGGTTTAGGTTGTAAATCGGCATTTGCTTACGGTGATAATTTCATAATCAACTCGTATGTTAAAGGAACAAAGACTTCCTACAACGCCTTCATAGACCCTTCGCAAGTTGGCAGAATCTCGAAACTTTCAGAAGAAAAGAGTAAAGAATCATGCGGCATTGAGATTGTCATTCCTGTCAAGATGGATGATGTAGACGAGTTCTATACGAAAGCAGTAAACTTGTTTAAGTATTTCAAAACTTGCCCAACCATAAAAGGCGCGTCAGGAAGAAACCTAGAAGATGACTTATCTGAAAAGATTGTCATAGAATCCGACGATAAAAGTTGGCAACTAACAGATGGTGATGCGGTTGCTATCATGGGTAACATAGCATACGAAATCGACAACTACGCACTAAACTTGTCTTGGTCATCAGATGCTACTGACAGGCTACTCTACGAATTACTTAATGCAGGAATAAGGTTGCATTGCAAAATTGGTGAGTTGGACATTGCGGCAAGCCGCGAAGCGTTACAGTACACCGACCAAACCAAGGGCGTTTTAATTAACAGACTTAAAGACTGCATAAAGGAATTACCAGATTTGTTTACAGAAAGGTTCAAAGTCTGCAAAACTCTATGGGAAGCAAAGTTGCTATACAAAGACTTTTTCAGTCATGGAGGTTTTGGTAGCCATGTTAAAAACATTGTTGAAAAGCGTAAGGGAGTGTTTTGGAATGGCATTGCTGTTACAGACAGTCACTTCACTTTCACTCACTTCCAAAGCGAAGATGCTAAAGTCATAAGATTCGCCAAAAAGCATGGGTATAAAAGTTACGCCAAAGTTAGAGGCATGGAGGAAGCTAATCTATCAGTTGATTCTGAATGCCTTGTTATATTTGATGACAGGACTAGCCCAAATGGTAGGTTGAATCGTATAACACCTTTGATAGAGGAGTATGACACTCAACCAGACAACCATAAAAAGTATGAGAATGTTTACCTTATCACATTTAGAGATGAGTCTTTCCACAAAGAATGGCTAAAGAAAACAAACTTCGACTTGGAATGTAAAAAACTTTCGGAGTACACTCCAGTAAAATTAAGGGAGATTTACCCAAGCAATTCAACAACGGCAAACTCCAGCAAAGTTAAGCCAGCAAAACATCAAACAAAAGAGTTTACATTTAACAGAGATGCAGACTATGGTAATTACCACACTTGCCGTAGCGACTACTTCGATAGCGTAGCAGTAGACTTACAAAATGATAGCGGCGTTTATGTTGAAATTGATGGTTTTTTTATCCATGCTCCTACAGAAATCCATCCTCATGCGTTTAGGAAGAAGTTGAAAGGTCTTGAATCTTTAGGGTTGGATGTTCCCGAAATCTTTGCCTTCAAACCTCCGAAAGCAGAGAAGATTAAAGATAATGACAACTGGACTTTGTTTGCAGATTGGGCAGAAGAAAAAATAACAGGCAGTCTATCAAAAGAACAGTTGCAAGAGATGAGAGACAGGGAATATGCCTTGAAACATTTTGAGAGTCAAGAGAGACAATACGATTCAGAACCTCTAAAGATTGATGGATGCAGACATGGAGGAGCAGATGATAAGCCAGAGTTAGACTTAAAAAAGTTAATTGTCGATGAAGAATCTTCTTATCTTGATTACTATAACAAGTATAAGTCAATGGTTAAGAGCAGAAGTCATAAGAGACTTGACAAAGCTATCGCCGCTACTAGAGTGTTTGGTTTTGGAAGCAGGTTAGACGAGATAAAACCTACCCATGACCTTGACAATATGGTAAACAATGTATTGGAAAAATATCCCATGTTACATTATGGTATCCAGCATACAGATTGGCAATGGAAAGAGCATATAGCAAAAGAATGGGTTAATTATATCAATCTAATAGATGTAACATGGCAAACCGCAAGAAGAAAAAACAGAGTAAAAAAAATTACAAACATATTTGACCCCAATATAGTTTCAAAAGAAGTAATAGTAGCTTGACAAATTAGCCCGATAAACTAGAATAAAAAGAGATTATGATACCGTACATACTAACAGACAAAAGCCTGACTTGCGTAATCAATGGTAAGTCACTCACGATGGAGCAAGACAACCCTTCTTTTAAGGTAGCAGTAAAGACTATCTTGCAAGAAGAATGGGACAACCTCGCAGACTTGTTTGATACTTCTAAAGCAGTAGAAAACTTTGCAGAGGGAAATGTTAAAGTTGAAGATGGTGAAGTTTACTACAAGGACGAGATTGTTCACGGTCATGTAGTTGGCAGAATCCTAGACTTAATGAGCGGCGACAAGCCCTACAAGTCAGTTATCCGCTTTCTCGACAAGCTGATGAATAACCCTTCTCGTAGGGCAGTAAACGAGTTGTATGCCTTTTTAGAGCATAAGAGTATGCCACTAACACCAGAGGGCAATTTCCTTGCATACAAGGGAGTGCGTGAAGATTTTACCGATTGGTATTCTGGCAAATTTACCAATAAGGTTGGTGATGTAAACGAGATGCCTCGCAGGGGAGTTTGCGATGACTATAACATAGGTTGTTCGTCAGGGTTTCATGCTGGCAGCTTGGAATACGCTAAAGGATACGGCAATGGCGGCAACTTAATGGTTGTCGAGATTGATCCTTCCGATGTTGTTAGCGTTCCACGCGATTGCGACCAACAAAAACTTCGTACTTGCAAGTATAAGGTTGTTGCGCTTTTTGAAAAGAAGCTAGAAGAATCAGTTGTCTATCCAAACGATGACGGCACGATACACTACGAAGATGACGAGGATGATTACTCTGATGAGGATTCGGATTTAGATATTGCATACAACGAAGGCTATAAAGCGGCCTTGAAAAAGTTGTCAAAAGAATTTGGTAACGGTGGTTCCGCTACCAATGTTGGGTAGCTGACAGTTTCGACTGTCGGTTCCTTTCTGTTTGTAGTCATAACATGGCATTATCCAAGCATATAAGTTTTCGTAGTAGTTTCTTATTGTAAGTCTTGGGTAGTGCCTTTTTTGATAAACATTAAATCTCAAAAGAATTAAAAAGAATTATTATGCGACAAGCAAGCCAAATCAATACAGATATAGTAGAGGACTTTTTCGACTCCATTAAGGATAAGGACATTGAATCCTACAATGAGTATTGGGGAGAGTTAAAGCCTCAATCGTCAAATGCCGCTTTTAAGCGATACTTGTTTGCCTTTATGTCAGTCCATACAACTTGGAAGAATAATTGCAAAGGGTATAACGCTATCAAACGATTTAACAGATGGACGCTTGAAAGGGGAGAGCAACTCCAGCTTTGGAATTATGATGCTGATAAGCTATTTAATGCTATCGAAGCTACAAGAGTAGGAATGCAAAACAACCGTACTAATTATATCGGTACTTTTAACGATAATTTTTGGCATGATACTGACGATTATCTGCATCGTAGCGATAACGAAGGATGGACAGAATGGAGGGACAGACTTTCCAAAAAAATTCTTGGACTAGGGAAGGCGAAAACTTCGTTTGCTATTGAGATGCTTTATCCGACAGAAGCAAAAGTTGTTTGTATGGATACTCATTTGTTTCAAGTTTATGGTTGCGATCAAAGGCGCGACATGAAAAAGTATGAGACTCTTGAAGCGGATTGGATTGCGCGAAGTGACGCAAGAGGATTAGCACCATACATGGCACGATGCCTTTATTGGGACAAGAACCAGAACCGTAAAAACTCACGCTATTGGAGCAAAGTATTAGAAGCATGAAAATCCTTGAGTCTGACAAATTCTCGAAAGAAGATATTGAAGGTATGCGCGATACTCTCGCGGAATCTGAATGGGAAGGATTCAGAGACAGAGATTTGCGTATGTTGCTTTGGGATGGTTGCGTTGGCTGGAAAAACATACCTGACGAAGAAGTGGTTGAAATGTATCAAAACATTTACGGTGAGACTGATAATGTTGAAATTATTAAAAAATGATCTACCGAGAAGAAACTAACCGATATTGGATGGTCTATTGTGACGGTGATGAATGTAACGAGTTTTGGATGAGAGAAGATGTAAAAGAACTACAAGGTTACTGGCACAAGATAAAAGAAACCAAAGAAATTCTCTGCAAAAAATGCTATAACAAAAAATGACTTGGACAATCGAAAAAAGAAAACAAGGCAATGAGATTTGGGTAACTTCAAATGTTGAACCAGAAGCTATTCTCATTGGTGAATGTTACCATGAGAGAGAAAGAAAAAGAACTCATTACCTTGCCGCGATAATTGTCAAAGCATTAAACGAAAACGATTAAACAAAATTATGAAACATACAGCAAAATGGATTCCGTTACCTAGCCAACCTATTTCAGAGGGGGAAGCGGCAAGCACAAACAAAGTCAGGACTTACTCTATTAGAATTAAATTGGATGCACCTCATCCTTCTCCCAAAACCGCAACAACCAGAAATATAGATGGAGAGTTTGTATGGGAAAGATTGGTCACTTGCAAGGGACGATCAGAAGCAGTTGCTCTAGCGGGAGAGTGGTTCCAAAGTTTGCGTAAGTCAGGGAGAAAAGGAGGGGTTGGTAAAGTTCTTGTTGGAAAAGAAACTCACGAATATGTAAGCGTTGATGACAACTGGAACGAATGTTTATACGGTTCTAATTTTAACCCAAAGAATAGTTGCAACCGTTTACTAGATAAGCAAACTATAGAAAGAGTCATTGAAGCGTCCAAAGGAAACTTAAAAATCGCTGACAGTCCTCTCATCAAAGGGCAGGGCTATCCATCACTAGAATGGGCGACTGACAAAAAGATAAACTCGTCTCCTATTAAGGTTGGCTTTTCGACCTATACCGAACCCACAAAAGGAGGAATGAAAGAGATGCTGACTAAAGCACTAGAGAATTCAAAGAAAAGAAAAGTATCTTGGACAAGGGAACAGCACTTAAAGGAGGCCAGAATTATTGTGAGAAAGATGAAAGCAAAGAGTCTGATTGAAACCCGCGAACATAAATACGAAGAATTAAGGATTAAATTATCGGGAAAAAAGCAAGCGGCATAAAAATTATATGCTATACGAAGTAAAAATCACAACAACTTACAAGAATGTTACTTACGTTGTAAAAGCAGAAAATGTTTTGAAAGCAGAAACAGAAGCATTGAAGAAATTAGAGAAAGATGTACCTAAAGAATATATCACCGCTGGACAATACCACATTGACTATATAGAGAATTTGAAGGAACCGCCAGCAACCAAACCAATGGGGGGATGAAAAAAAGATGGAAAGGAATTACTGCTTGCTTATGTGTGTCGGTTCTTGTAGCCTTGTGGTATGTGGCTTTAACAACTTTGAATGAAATTATATTATTAGCACGATGAACTATTCAGAAGAACAATACTGGAAGCAAGATGATGGAGAAGTAATTGCAGTCGGAGACATGAACGAGCATCACGCTAAAAGTGTTTTGCGAGAGATGATTAAAAAAAGCAGACAAAGAGGGCAGAATGTTTTAGTGATGAGAGACAAGATAGACCATAAAGAACAGCATATATTTCGCCAAATTAGCAATACGCTAGGTGATATTAAAAGAGATTTACTATGACAACGACTGAATACAATTATGTCGATTGCACAAGCAAGCGGAGTTTCATTGGCGATATAAACAAACAGGCTTTATTTGCAGATGGTTTCGATGACGCTATAATAGGGTACGATGCGGTTGGGTTTCGCGTTATCTACGATTACAATAAGTGCTTGGATGTTATGGTGAAAAGGGATGACATGAGCTATCCAGAGGCGCATGAGTATATGGAATTTAATGTGGTTGGAGCTTACATGGGAGACTTTACGCCAATTTTTCTACACTCACTAAACTAGACAATAACGAAAGTATTAAAAAGCATTATTATGTATATTACATTATCACAAACAGCAGATAGAGACGGTTTTCAAGGTCAAGTTGCCTTGAATATGAATCAAATCAACGGCTTTAGGGAAGTTTCCTTCAAGGACATTGGAGGCAACTCTCAAAAAGACAAAGCGGGGTATGTGGGAACATATACAGAGGTTCTTATGAATCACTCTCGTTCTGCACAAGTGGTTCTAGTAGCCGATCCAATCTCAACAATCCTTGAAAAAATTAGGGATGCGAAGGTAAACCAAGCATGACAAACAGGCAGTTCAAAAAAGCGAACAACCTTGTATTAACCACTTTTACGGCAATGCTATTTCTTATATTGCTGTTAATGCTGGCAGGATGCGTGACCGAAAAAGAAGTGGTCTATAAAAAAGTTTACTTTGCAGACACGAATGGAGTAACGACAACAATCTATTACCCCAATAGCTTTAAGAAAGACATGAGGATAAATGCCGACAAGCTAAACAGAGAAATCAGAGTTCCGATCTATTATTAACAAACACTAATGATAGGGACTCTAAAAGTGCTAAACTCTCATTGTACTTTTTTTCTCAAAGAGAGAAAGACATACAATAATGTAGATATACACTTTAGGGATTTACATAGTCATACATTAAAATTATCAAACGGTAAGGTAGCGGTAATTTTCATCCAAGCAATTACGATAGAAGCAGAATCAATGTTAATAGAGGCAGATGGATACAATGAAGGGAAAGAACCAGCACCAGTAGGGTACAGCGATGTTCCAAGTATATTGTTAGAGTTAAGATTTTATCCCAATGGCATTACAAAACAGACTAAAAATAGACAAGCTAATCGACAAAAAAATAGAACAACTCATAAAAAGAAAACATAAAAAGGATGGCACATTTAATAACATTAAAAAATGCGGATAGCGATGAGGACATACTTTTCAACCTTGATACAGTTGTATCTATTGAAAAAGGTCATCGAAATACGGTAATCACTACTAGATGGGGTAGGCAATATGTCAAAGATACGCTAGATGATATTATGAATAGGGCAGAATCGACAAAAAGGCTTGACGCAAGCCCCCAAGTATAGTATTATCAAGAAGTTAGGCATGGAAGTGTTTATTCAAATCGGGGTTGTTTTAGCGTTTGCTTTGTTATTGTATTACAAATGGATAAAAAAATGGGATTAAAAACAAGACATATAGAACAAAATATGAGCCAAATCAAAGATGAGCTACAAAGAGATGTAATGTCCAGAATCCTTCCAAAATTAAAATGGGAGAAGCATGGTGCAGTAAGAGGCAACTCAAACATTAAGCGTGACGCTATAATTGAAAAAACTTCAACCGACAAGTTTCCCGCCGATTCGATTACGGTTAGAGTCACAAGCGCGAAGAATAAAAGATTCACCGTATATTTCCACGGCGAAAAGAAGGAAAGAACATTCACCAACTACAACGGCAAGAAAACAAGTTACTTTTACACTACCGAGAAACTAAAGATTTCGGTTAACTGCAACCCACAAAGAGGCAGCGGAAGTCTTACCCCAAGGAAAACAAGAGTAAGTTATTCTTATACTGGCGATTTACCAGACTATCTTGACCAATATGATGTTGCCGCCGCTTGTGATTACATAACAGATAACCTTTTCGGAGAAGAAAATGGCAACTAAAGCATCAACAAACAAAATCACTTTCGGCAAAGGCAAGAAAAAGAGAAAAGGAATCAACTCCAAAAACAAAAGTTCTTGGAATAAGAACAGCAAAAATTATGTCAAAGCATACAGAGGGCAGGGTAAGTAAGAAGGAACGCTATTTAGAAAAGATATGCCGACAACTACAAAAAGAACGAGAGGAAATGTGGGAAAGATTGGGGATGGATTGGCAAAAAGGAACTTGTCTACCAAATCCAAAGCACGTTTGGGACAAGACAAGCTACTACCTCGGTTAGAGCTAAAAAAGTTGGCAGATATGAGCCGCAAGGAGAAAACACATTACAGAGCATATAGATGCGGTGCTATCACTCTCAACTCTGCAATTACAGAATGCCCAAGTTTAGCAAAACTCTTAAATGAAAACGAAAAATGTTAAAACACTAATCGGGGTTACATTATTATCCTTTTTTATTTCTGGTTGCAGTTCCCTGACTCAACCAGAATATGATAGGGTACAGTATCGTTACTATGTTATAGATGCTCATGCTGATGTTCCCGATGCTGATTTTTCCACATTTAAGGAAGCGTCAGTTTATCAGAAGGATTTTGCAGAGCATCACGATTATGTGATTGTGAAGATTAACAAAAGATACAATGTCTACAACATGGAGATCATAAATGAAGATTAAAAGAAGTCTTAAATTCGGTTCGTTTGCGTGGGACGATACAACAAAACTTTTTACCATTGAGTATAGAGGTAAGTCTATTGAGCTAAACAAGGTTTACGCTTTTTCGTTTGTGCGTTTTGCTTTCAGTATAGCACAAAAGAACTGGTTCCGAAAGAAACCAAAGACAAGCAGCAAAGAGATGGAGTTAGAGCTACTCAAATCAAACATTGAAGCGACTTCACCGTACAACGATGGCTGGACGGCATTACATTACAAAAAGAGAGCAGAAAAAATAGAGGCAGAATTAGAATTAAAGGATGAATAAAGATAAGATTATTAAAGATATAAGAGATAAGCTAAACTGCTCGGAAGAAGCAGCGCATAAGATTTTCCATAAAGGTTTACGAGATGGAGTGATAAAGATGAGATTTAACTGGGAGGTTATTATTACTTATGCAATTAGTATTGCAGTTATCTTTTCCATTATCTTGGCAATTTATAGGTTAGCAAGCGGCAAGTAGATAATTAACTATGACTATTAAAGAAGAAAAGAAAACGAGTAAAAAACCTTATGTAGATATAATCGACAAGATTATAGAAAAAATACAAGCAGAGGACTTTCAGCAAAGTAGTGAAGCACTTGATAATTTTTTTGCTGACCCAATCGAAGCAGCCGAGACTAACCTAGCCGATAGATATAAACTTATTTATATTATTATGAGTAAAAGACTCCCCAAGTGGAAAAGGGATACATTGGGAGAGGACGGTAGGATAGCCAACGAGTTAGCTAGGGAAGTAGCTACATTAGCAGAGAGTGAAGATTGGATAGAGCAGTTAGATAATTTAGAATAATGGAATATAACGATAAGCTAGATGGGAGGATGCACAACTTGATGACTATTTGTGCCTCGTATTACTTTAAGGTTAAAGAAGGGGCCAAGGTTCACCACTCCCAAAAACACTTTTTAAGCGACTTTCGAGTACGAAAGGACAAGAGAGTCGATGGAGTAGCGTTTACCGTTAAGAAGGGCAGTCAGACCATCGTAAGATACAATCCTACATGGCTACGCAAAGCGGAAATGGACAATGGGGTATGGTCTGCTTCTGATAGCATAGATGATATATGTGAAGCGATAGCCATAAAGGTTCCCAAAAAGAATCGCGGCTAAAGATGAGTATACTGCTCCCCATGACAATAGCTTTGATAGCGGGGTATTTTTTCGTGAAGTGGGTAAGTGAATCAGAATTATAGATGAAGTTCGTCTCAAAGTCTGGAAATGTATATTGGAGAAATCCAGAAAAGTATAAACTTTGGAGAAAAGAATACGAGAAGCGATCAAAGATAATTAAAGTGACGGCTATCCAAACAGCAGTAGCTAAAGAAATGATTATGTTAGGAGACTCTTGCGAGAAGTCCATCAACGCCGCTACAAGAAGTTACTTAACACAATTAAAGAAAGATGGCTTTTCCGTTAAGCATAAGTTAACAGGGAAAGTCAATGCAAGAAAAGTAAACTACATCATCAGTCAGTTAAAAATTCATGCTTACAATATATAATGAATGCTATTCTTAATATATAAGATTGTGATTTAATATATTATTGAGACAATGGGGGAGTTAATCATAGGATTAGTCATGTCTTGGTTCATTTGGGTTATGTTTGTCAAATGCGCCGATTGCGGAGACTAATGCCTAAAACCCCTATAAACACTACCTTCTTTACATATTGATACATATACAAGAGTATAAGAGAATACATATACCTTTATATGTTTTGTAAGAATAGGAATTAGGTAAGATGGTTGTGGCGCATTTTTATAATTAACAAATATATCATCTATAACTATCTCTACCAAATCAAACCAAACCAACCCAATTCATTCCAATTATTAAATTTAACTATTATTTAACTATTATTTAACTATTACTATTATTTTGCCGCCCATTTTTTGAAATTAGTCGAAATATGGCCAAGTTTATTGGAAACGGGCCGAAATATAACCGATTTGGGAACGCGATAGTGCGAAATATGGTACTTTTACTCCATATAGAATATAAGAAGAACCAAGAATAGTAATTTAATTGTGAAATTTATTATTATATGATAAGAAAAGCCTAAAAGAGTCAAGATCAATCAACAATCACCGTTATTTAATTATGATGGTTATGAATTAAATAGGATTTTTATTCAAAAAGTGGTTGACTTAATAGCCCGATCTGGTATTCTTAATGAATGGCGAGGACTACTGGCTCAACATCGTTTGTAAGGATCAGCTTACAAGAACTAAACAGGGTATTAAAAGAGAACGCTAGTATAGTGGTGAATCGCCGCTATGCAGAGGCACTCAATTTAGCTTGTCATCCTTTTAAGACTACCAACAAGGCACTAGGCAAACTTATAGAGGAGGGGATCGACGCGCCAGAATCCAAGCCAGCACCAATCACGATAAACATGGTTGACTTTAGCGAATAACAATCAATAATAATTTTTATGAAAACTACTACTAAAGATTACTTCAATGGGCTTGTCGGGCAGGACAATGCGAAGCGTAAGATAGCTTTCTTCATCAAGTCTTACATGAATGAGGGAGATTTGCCTCACATTATGTTTGTTGCCCCGAAAGGGACAGGCAAGACAGCATTTTCTCACGCCTTGGGAAGCAACCTAACACAACAAGGTAGCAGTAAGCCCAAACCACTAATAGAAATTAACTGTTCTACTATAAAGAACTTAAAACAATTCTTTAATGAATTAGTTATACCTGTATTAGTTGATAGAGATGCTACTGTATTCTTTGATGAATGTTCTGAACTGCCCAAGGATGTAACAATGGCACTATTAACCATACTTAATCCTAACAAGGAAAGAAGGACAGAATTTACTTATGAAGATTATACTTTTCATTGTGATTTTAAGAGATTAAGTTTTATATTTGCCACAACCGAGGCACAAGATGTATTCCATGCTCTCATGGATAGATGCGAGAGAATAGACTTGGAAGATTACAGTCACGATGAACTAGCCCAAATCATGCAGCTTATCAATAACAAGCAAAAGTGGGAAGGGGATGTTCTTCACAAGATCGCTACCACATTGCGCGGTAATGCTCGTAAAGCGCAACAAATGGCAGACAAGATTAGATTGGCACTATCAAACAAATCCCGCCGCAAAGAAATCTTCACCAAGAAGGATTGGAAGGGACTGTCTTATACTATGACGATATTCCCCTTGGGGCTAACTACTGCTGAAATTAGATTGCTTCGTACATTATCGGAGCAGAAGTATACAAGGTTAACAAACCTATCTGCCAAACTTGGGTTGAGCAAGGCGTGTATTCAGCGTGACCATGAACTTTACTTGCAGAAGCATAATCTGATGGAGGTCACTCCACATGGTCGAGCTATCTCGCCGCGAGGAATTGATTATCTAAATGAACTTGGTAAGCAAGAAATGATAGACGAATACGAAAGAGAAAATAAAACAACTAAATAAACATTAATATGAAACGACTACCTCATCATCATCCCCCACTTGGGAGCAAACTAAAACAACTCTCCTCATCTCATATAGAGGGTTTAGAACTACTAGCAAAGAAAGTAAACGCAACACGAGAAAAGTTGCGAAAGCATGGAGTTGGAGGTCTAGAAGGCGATGCGACTGCTGAAGATATGTTTCACCATCAAATAGAGTGGATGGGTTGGCTAAATGAAATGGAAGGCGGCGAGAAACTCTAGACTGATAATTTGTGTCATGTGTTATGCGCCTCCCTAGCGAAAGCTAGGGAGGTTTTTTGTTATCAGAAGGAAAAATAAATAAATGTAAATAAGACAAATAAATAAGCATTATAATTCGCCACTTTTCGCCACTTTCTTCAATATAGCTAAATAACAATTAAATAAAGACCAAATAAACGCCACTTTTTGCCACTTTACAAAATAAGATTAAATAAATAAGCATATAATACCTTAATAAGTATGTAAATTTGCCTATAGACTGATAGATCTACATAGATAATTGTAATTACTTGATTATAGTTTAATTGTAAAAGTATAAATTTGGCCTGCCGCCGAGATTTAAGAGTCATAAGTCATTGACTGTCAAAGGCTTACGAGGGGCGCAGCCGCGATTGCAAACCGTGTCAACCGTTTATTTTAAGAGTGGCAACAAAAAAAGCCGCCCCCCGAAGGGAGCGGCCTGATGAGGGAGGAGCCTAGGAAATGATTGCTTCCTCAAGTTTTGCCGCAGCCTCGGCCTCGGCCTTTTTCTTGGCCTCTTTTTTCTCCAGCTTGATGGCTTTTGGAGCCTTGCAGGGAGAGACGAGGGTTTCCCACGCATCCTTTTTGGCCAAGGCTCGCGTGAACTCTCCGAGAACTTTATTCTCGGTCAACCGCGCATACTCGAAACGCTTCGGCTGAACCGTGTGCGTGAGATGCTGCGTGGTGGCGTTGTACAGGTTCCAAAGGTTCCTGTCACGATCAAACTCCCCACCGCGACCATTGCCGATGGCCTGTTCGTTCCAGATGAATTCGATTGAATCCTTCATGGACTCAGACAGAACTTTTTTCTGGGCCAACCGATTAAGGATGAAAACACCTTGGTCGATGCCGTTGTTCCTGTCGATTTTCAGCTCGCGCTGGGCGAACTGCGAAAACGAGTCAATGGTTTTGTGCCATTGCTCGACTGCATCCTCAATGCCGTCCTTAATGGTTACGACAGAGATCTTGTTGCTGTGACGCGCTGTGATGCTCGTCAGGGTAACATTCGAGGTCATGCCATTCAGACACGCCAGACGCTTCGCCGCGCCCTCAAGACCAGCTTTACAAGAGCGATCAAAAGAGTTTCGGAGAATAAAGGCCATACCGACAGTATCGCCAACCCTTGCGCTACCACCAAGTGGGCGAGGATTGTTGAACTCGTAACGACCAAAAAAGCGCGAACCATTTTCCGTAATGGAAATGTCGCGCTTACCTTCGGCGAAGCCGGGGATGTTAACCACATGGCCTTGCTCGTTGAGCTGACGGGTGCTGGTATGCTGACCCCAGTTTTTCAACTCGTCGTAATCTTGAAACGCCTCTTCAAGGCTTTCAACCAATACGGAATTCTGGAGCAAACCATACTGCTCTGTTATTCCATCGCCTAATGACTCACCTGTATCGGTGCGAACATTACTAAACCTCCCCGTCCAACGGTTGGAGCCGTTGTGCTGGATGTAGGTCTTGCGCTGCTCGACTTGGTAGTCGAACTCACTCGTTACTTGTTTGCTATCTCTGGGCATTTTTTGTTTCCTTTCTGGTTTGTGTCCCTCTCAATCGGGAGAACCCATTATGCCATACAGGGGCTTAACAGTCAACCTCTTTTTCTCATTATTATTAAAAAAGTTTCACAATTAAAAGCTTGACACGTAAGTCGTTGACTATCAATGACTTAGGCTGCGCGGCAGCCGCGTTTGTAACCTACTGACTATCAGTGACTTAACTGTCAAGCTTAAACTGTCGATTACACAAAAAACTTTTTTCTATAATCTTGTTGACAATGCTGCCCGTTGTGGTAGAATGTTTTCAGGCGTTAGGTTATGAGAAGATTAGAAATCCAAAAAGATGGGCGCGACAAGTGGTATGCGCGGTTCAGAGCGGAAGGCTCTCACGATGCGATCTTGCAAAGTTACTCTTTCTATAATCACGGAGCAACGAATGTTCCCGAACCTGACTGGCGAAGTGATGTCGAATTTGTATTCGTGACAAGCGAGGCTAAACTGTTTCGGTATTTTGTCAACTCTACTTTTTGGCAGTTATCTGTGACAGGTAAACAGTATAAAGGGGTCGTTGGTGGTTGGCTTACAATCGCAAGAGAAGTATCTGTCGAGAAGATGTCCAACCTAGTATTTACTGGCGATATTAAAATCAGAAGAACCTTTTTAAATGTGTTCTCAACTGGTACAATCGCAGCAGAGCGACCAGACTCTGACAATGAAGTGCAGCAAGATTTTAAAGTTAACGTAGATAATTATCATGACTAGAGACATCATAAAACAAGGAGATTGGGGCTATGGCGACACAAAGGGCCTAGCCAAAGCGGTTGACGTAGGCTATCAAAAATGGCTCAAAAAGAATGGGCTAGAACCAGAGGGCTACAATAGGAAAACCAACAAGGGAAATTTTTCCTACGGGAAGGACAAAAACAAGTAATACCATTATGGCAAACGATAAACCAAAAAAAGGCATGGGAGCCTATAGGTTACCCAAGGAGACACTCGACACACTAAAGGCTGTAAGCGAGAAGTCAGGAATACCAACAGCAACCATTGTTTCACGATGTTTAGAGAAACAGAAGGTTTTAGATGTTGTAAGAGAACACCTTGCCAAAGCCACGGAGGCGTTGGCAGAATAGGGGAACACCAGTCTTGCCCCTTCGGGGGCAAGATTTTTTCCCTTGACTATCTAGGCCCAAACCACTATAATTGACGACGTTATGACAACACCGAAACTACTAAACAAACTCGACATATTTTTTGAAAACGCCAAGCTCAAAGGCATTTGGCATTTTTCCTTACCAAGTGGCTGGACGTGTCCGGGTGCTTCTAATTGCCTGACAAAAGCAGACGAGGTCACGGGCAAGATAACAGACTTGCAGAAGCCCGACGAAAAAGGGGAAACGTACCGATGCTATGCGGCGGGGATGGAAAACAGGTTTCCAAAAGTAAGAGCCTCCCGATTCAAAAACTTTGAGCTTATTAAAAAAGCCAAGACAGAGAAAAACATTACCGCTTTAATTGTCAGAAGTATACCGCAGGGACTGCGAAGCGTTGGGGGATATCTGCGGGTGCATATCGGCGGTGACTTTTTCAGTCAAACCTATTTCAACGCATGGATGAAAGCGGCGGCGTTCTTTCCTCGCGTTACCTTTTACAGCTACACAAAGAGCGTTCACTATTTGGCAAAGTATTTAGAAACTAACAAGCTGCCAGAAAACTACAAGTTCACCTGTTCGTCTGGCGGAAAGCATGACAAGTTAATTAAGCAGACAGGAATCAAGACAGCAACCGTGTTTTTTAGCCAAAGAGCAATCGACGAGAAAAAGCTCGAAACCGATCACACCGACGAAAAGGCAATCTTCGGGAGTGTCAATTTCGCTTTAGCTCTTCACGGACAGCAGCCAAAAGGGAGCGCGGCAGTCAAAGCGTTGAAAGCCTTGAAAAAAGAAGGCTTCACGGGCTACTCAAATTAATTCAACTCACAAGAAAAATGCTGACCGTGGCCTTGTTGGTTGTTTGGTTTTTGGTATATTCAATGTACCGAATCAATGATAAATGAAGATGGAACATATAAAAAACGGTGCTTTATATTATAATAATATAACGGGCAGGGTGGAAAGAGTAATCGGAAAAGTGTCACCAGTCAGGGCGCTGACATATTGGCATCATACCGAGGAGAAAAGCCACAACGTCAAAGTATTAAGAAAAGCAAACCAATTAGAAGTTGAGAATTACCTTGATGGGGGGGATATTCCCACACTTAAAAAGAGAATCTTAAATACAATAAATAAACTATTTAATAAGAGTGACAAACTAAAGTTTAAAGTGTCATAATCCTCCCGAGAAACTATAAAGGTTTCGGAGCCCCTGCGAGTGCGGGGGCTTTTTTTGTGTCGTAAAGCGTTGGTACTCAGTGGTTTAGGGGCGCGGCAGGCGCGTGAGCTAACCCATTGACTGTCAACGACTTACGACGATGTTTTTTTTGTTGACATGTTGGTTGGTGTATGTTATAATGCCCCCATGAAAAAGAAAGTGACAGCTAAACCACGCGCCAAGGTTGATTGGAACACTGGTGAACGTATACATCCACCCAAAAAGGGTAAAGGGTCATACAATCGTAAAAAAAGTAAAAAAAGTAGTTGACTTTGGTCACCCCGCGTGATATCATATTAAAAGTTATGAGGGAATTCATTAGTTGGAAGGATGCAGGGCCGCGCAAGATGATGGACGGCATCGAAGTCGCACCGGATCGCGTGAAGGTTTATTTCAATCTACATTTGGATTGCCTGTCGGTGATCGATGCCGAGACGGGATTGCTTTATTGTCACGCTCATCGTGTTGAATTGCGTGATGCAAAGTTTAGGGTGCAGGAGGCGGGTCGCCAGCGAGTCCTTCGGGAAAAGCGTAAGAATGTTCACGCCTACGTTGTTGGAAAATGTCATGAGATTGGTGACGTTTCCAAAGAACGCTTTCGCGAGGTTGATAATGAGTTATACGAGAAGTACAGCATCTGTGATTGCGGCGACAAACCATACGACTACTGTGAGCAATGTGTCCCAGAGTCGGGTGAAGAGTTTCGGGGAGGATATTATAATCCTTACAAGTTCAAAACCTTTGTTGATGACATTAACAAAACGCCGATCTACAAGTCGAGCAGGGTGATGATCCGAGACAAGACAGCCATAGGGCCGCACTACAACATCTTTTACATACCAGAGCCAAAGAAGAAAAGAGAGCCTTGGAACAAAGGTATGAAGTATACCCATAGAGGGTTACGAGCAAGAAAACTATCACAAGTATGAGTTGGTATCCAAACGATTGTCAGGAATGCGGTAAGCCCATCGAAGGCGACTGGGAGAGTCAGATCGCTCTCGGAATAGAGACGGGTGAAATTACAGATAGGCCAAGCAACCGCTTGTTTATCTATGACAAGCATATCCGTTGTTCTCCTAGTAGGGCGCAGCGGATAGTCCACCCCGACTTTCCTCCGGTGGTCGATGAGCGACCACAGTTTGATTGGCGGCGGGATGATGGGCCTTGGGATCCCGAGATGCGGAAGAAGTACAAGAAACTCTACACAGAGGCTTGGGTAAGACTCCAAGAAAAAAGGGTTGACAAGTAAGCCCCCGTGTGGTAAGATTATTAAAGTTATGACAAAACTAACAAACAAACTAAAGGAAAAGGTTCGAGCTTGGCTCAACATTAGAGAGAGAGTTACTGACTATGTGATGGTCTACTCTCCAGAGAAACACGCAACCAAAGTCTACTACCTCAAAGGCACTCGGAGAGGCTGGAGTCCCTTATACAAGGATCAAAAGGAAGTAGGCTTCAAGGCTAGGGTTTACAACCGCGATTTACAGGTCAGAAGTTTTAGGGCTGACAGGATAGTTTCTTTAGCTGCACGAAGTTAAAAGAAAGGGGTTGACAACTCTGCCCCATCTGGTAAGATTAATGAGTTGTTATTGTTCATGTTAACGTAGTGGGTTATGGTTAAGAGTCAGGCAGGGCTGACTTAAAAGATTAGGGCGGGAACGCATTGCTAATCACCCCCTGACACTTTTTGTTCTTTGAAAATTTGCTCTTGAGTTTGCAGTCAGATCTGGGCGGTTGCACCGACATGCTTCTTCGCCCTCTCTCACAACCTAAAAAAACTCGGACTCGCGTCTAGCGTCGGAAAAGCGTTAACTCGTTTTGAAAAGGTTAGATATTAGAGTTTCCTCAAGAGCGATCAATTTGAGTTGGCGAGTAAATTGGCTTTTAAGCCGACAACGCCTCCATCGCCCTAAGCTATAAACGCGCTGGGACAGGGATGGTAAGACATTTTACGCGACTGCGCTTGCAATACAGCGCGATCACACTACTGGTGGCGCGG
>Ga0080013_1000094_pt1 | contig 121705 bp, 200 predicted proteins | sample ETNvirenome_6_85_FD_69236 | JGI IMG/M metagenome (GOLD analysis project Ga0080013, IMG submission 69236) | Marine viral communities from the Pacific Ocean - ETNP_6_85 (SPADES assembly) (version 2) | ecosystem: Environmental > Aquatic > Marine > Oceanic | place: Pacific Ocean | collected...
TATTATAGAACCATTCATAATTTTGTAAAGTTGAACCCAAAAAAAATAAATACCTTTTTGTAACCCATCTGCCTATATATCAGTATGAATAAAGATACAAAAATAATCAATAAAAAAGAAGCTATGAAATTTCTGAAAATCAGCCCTACTACATTTACTCGTTGGGTAAAAAGAAACATAATTAAAACAGTAATAGGGCACGACAAAAGAAGTACTTACTGTATAAAAAAAGACATAGAAATATTAGCTGAAAATATACCAAATCTCAAAAAAGGAGTAGGCCAATACGATATTGTTGGAGCTAAGTTTGGAAAATTAACCGTTATCAAAAGAGCACCAGATAGAAATACCAGACAATCTTGGTGGCTATGTAAATGCGAATGCGGAAATGAAAAAGAAATTAGAGGCATAAAACTTGTACGTGGACATACAAAATCATGTGGGTGTTTGGTACATGAACCTTCTTATAATTTTACCGGATGTGGTAAACTCAGTGGTACATATTGGGCTAGAGTAAAAAGACACGCCAAAAATAGGAACTTAGAAATTAAAGTTTCTATTAAAGAAGCATGGAAGGTATTTGAAAAACAAAATGGAAAATGTGCCTTATCAGGATTGCCCATATGTCTAAAAAGAAATTTACAATTAGCATATAAAGAAGAAAAACAAACCGCATCCCTTGATAGAATTAATTCTAGCATCGGATATTACATAGATAATATTCAATGGGTTCATGTTGACGTACAAAAAATGAAAATGAATCTACCCGAAGATAGATTCATTTTCTTATGTGAATCAATTTTTAAAACTTGTTCTTAGAACAAATTCTGGTTGCATACGGTTACGGCGGCGACGTATCCACCAGAACTCGGATTGCATAGCGCATTTAGCCTTGAGCAATTAGGATACATTAATCTCCAAGTAACGTAATTATATGCATCATCCCCATCTGAATCAGTATATTTGCATCTAACGCCTTCTGTAGCGTCATCTACAACAACCCCTGATATATCATAAGTATTTTGTACTGTTGCCATATTTTTTCTCCCCTAAAAGGTCTAACAACTTATTTATGCTTACTATATAAATTCTTTATATCGTTTTCACACTTTTCTCTATTTCCTTCTATAATACTTGCAAAATTTTTATCTTTTATACAGAGTTGTTTTTTAGTAGCCCCTCCTTCATGATGAATCCAGCTTCTCCCACAGATAGCTTGTTTAAAACCATGATAATTCATACGATAAGCAAGTTCTTCGTCTTCATATCCTATAGGGTAATAATTCTTTATAAAACCACCAATATTAGCAAATAACTCCCTATGACACATTGTACAATAAAGAGGAAGAAATCCATCTCTCACATTTTGTAATATGATATCAGGATTTTTATCCGTTTTGGCACTCTTCAATCTTTTAAATTCTTCGCCGGGATTATTAGAACGAGCAGAAATCATTCGTACATTATTTTTTTTAAGATTAAGTAAACTTTTACCCATTTGCATGAGCCAGTTTATATCCTCTACTTTACAATCTGAATGTAAAAAAACAACCCAAGGTTGTTGTGTCCTCTCAAAGCCAATTTTTAGTGCTCCCCCAAACCCTACATGCTTATCAGAACGAATTGCATTAACTTGAGGGACATTAGACATTTCATTTATAAAATTTTTATTTTTGGAAGCATCATCAACCAGACAAATCTCATAGGGATTACTTCTTGTAGCAAATAATATACTTTTCACTAACCGACTTACTTTCTCATAACATCCATGAAAAGGTATAATAATACTTACTGGCGAACTGTTAAACCCTCCGTAAATCATAGGTTTAGATTTTTTTATTATTGTTTCAGGCATCTGTCTCCATATTGGAATATACTTTTATAATATATTCGTGTAATTTATCCGCTTTTCTAAAATGTACAAATGAACATCTGGGGTGGTTTTTACACATCTTTTTCAAAGATTTATCGTATCCACTTCCAATCCCACATAAAGAAAAAGAACAATCATTTTTGTTCTTCAAATCATATCTTAATCCCATTTTTAGACTATGTTCTAATGCGGGAGTATATCTATCTGTAATAAAAAAGATGTGTCTATGTGCTGCGGGTGGCCCTTCTACAACAAAAATAGTATCTTTTATCGCATCTTGTATTTTGTATTCCACAGGATTTAAATAAGAAACAATTTGACTTATTTCTTCGTTTGATGAAAGTAGCTCTAAATCTCTTTCGGGATGATGCAGATAAGCTGTATCTTCTTCTTTAAACGGTGCTATAGATTGAATTACTTCCTTCTTTATTGCTTCCGTAGAATTTGTAGCTACTTGGAAAACGAATCCTAATACTTTAACTTTATATAAAATGTCCACAAATTAGAATAGTTATAACTAAATAACTCTTGAGGTATAAAATGAAATTCCAGGAATTCTTTGAAGTTCATAGAGGTATCTAGGATTTATTTGCAGACTTTGCTCCTTAGCCATTCCTCAAATTTGATTCTACATAGCGTACATGTTGTTGTGACCACGCTTTTTAGCCCACTTTGCCAATTCGTAGACTTGCTGTGCCCTACGCATTATTAAGTTTGAATCAATACCGCCGTAGTAAACTTCTGGGCCTTTGTATTCTTGATCGCCCTTCCAGTCTTCTTCGCCTGGAACCATATCGCCCTTCTTCAAAGAACTTGGTTTCTTTTCTTGAAAGTCTGCCCACATGCGTCTATCTGATTTGTCCATTCGTTCCCAAATCTTGATGATTTGATCGGCGGTGAAGTGCCATCCATCCCACCCGCCTTCTGTTTCTTGTCCCATTGACTGGCCTGTCATGGATTGCATGACTGCACCCATTGGGCTTGTTCCACCCGATCCTAGACCGAAGACGCCGTTGAAGACGGCTTCGGCTGAATCGAATCCCATGCGGAAGTCGGGTGGCATGTCGGCTGATTTAATAAGCTCTGGGTCTAGCTTTACTGGTAATCGAACAACTCTGATTGCACGCATATTACGCTTGCCCCACTTTTCCAGCCGGTCTAAATACCCTTCAGCGTCTTCTTTGCCATATTGCTCGACTTGTTTGTCGTAATAGTCTTGAAAGCTGTTCTTAATTGGCTGTCCGGTCTTGATCCCCTTGCCGTTTAGATATCTGATTGCATCTGCCACAATCTTGTCCACATTGCCAGCAGTGACTTTTTCATTAACGTAAAAATTTACTAGTCCTTCTTGTTTGTCAAAATCATCTCCATCTGGTTCAATTGCTCCAAAACCAATAGGGTGGTTGTAGTCGTAATGAAGTTTGTTACTAAGCTCGTAGGCAACCTGAAGGATATTCTCTGACTCTTTTCTTATTTTGTCTGCTGGGATAGACACTCCTACATCGACACCTTCGTTAAGGAGTTGAGTTTCTATTAGCCATTGTTTAAAATTCATATTGCTCATATTTCCAAGGAATTCTTTGAAGTTCATAGAGGTACTAGAATTTTGTCCATTAGCTCAACCTCGCTCTTATTTCACTGGCCTCTCTGTGAACAATGCCACCGATAGCAGCAAGTACCAGTTCTTTAGTAACGGTATGTATGCCGCTGGCCTCGTTTTTCACTACGTTGTGAAGAAGGCGACACTGGTACTGGTGTTACCTCTTCATTTGCGATTCTTGGAGCTGACAAAAATGCTCCCGGAAGACCAAGTGTCAGACGTGGCAGAAGCAGTCAAGACCGAGCTTGAGTCCGCAAAGTCCTCAATGCAGGACTAAAGTTTTAATTACAACATAAGGTTCTTCTTCTACTGCCGATTGATGATTTGCATGTTCTTTTGCAAAATCTATGCTTAAAGTAACATAATCCATTGGAAATATTTCATCTATTCCGTTTTTAACTGCTCGGTATACATTTACATAAGAATAATTGTAACCGTTTTCTGGAAGGCTTTTACCGTTCCCAAAAACCTAACTAAATCTAACTAGGCAATCAAGTTTGACGAAACCAATCCTGTTCCTGCCGTTATACTAGATTTAGTTAGGTTTTCTGGCAACTGTTGACAACCCTTTTCTCTTTGCTCTAACCAAAAATGAAATTTCATTATTTCCATTCTTTTTTTGGCCACCTAGCTGTTGTGCCTCTTACATCATAATGCACAAAGCCTTTATTGGGATAAATCCCAATTCCGCCCTCTTTCATTTTTCCATCTTTTATTAATTTTTCAATTAAAAAAGCAACTTTTTGAGGAGATAAACCAGATATACGCATATCAGCAGCTTTGCCAAGTAAATGTTGACTATTTTTTTTACCCCCGACATTAGCATTATGCTCAGGCGAACGATAGCCACTAGTTAAACTTATTGGTCGGCCACCAGCAGCATCTCTGAGAACTTCCAAATTTTTAGCTAATTCTAAAATATTAGATTTGTATTTATTTGGAAGTGGACTTCCATCTTTGCTCATGAACTCACTCCAACTAAAATTTGAAGTTACTTTATCAGGAGTTCGTTGAGTTCGTTGAGGAGTTCGTTGAGTTCGTTCAGGAGTTCGTTCAGGAGTTCGTTGAGTTCGTTGAGTTCGTTGAGCGGGAGTTAGTTCAGGTTCACGGTCTAATCTTCTTGCTCGTAATGATTTTAGACGTTGTTTGTGTTTGTCATCTAGCTGCTGTTTGTATTTGTCTTCTGGACTAGTTAAAGCAGTACTTTTGGGCGATTCTCCCCCAAAAAAACCACCACCGACACCAATAGCGGCACCAGCCGCAGCAGTAGCCGCTGCACTCAAAGCCGCCCTTTTAAAAAACCCTCTACGATTCATAGAGTCTTCTTCCATTCGACAACATAATTCATAAAAATTCAATGACATACATTTTATTTATGTATCTCAACGAAAAAATGCTCATGTAGGACTTATCCCGCTAACTTTTCGTCTTTCTTCCATTTCTTTTTTTTTCATATAATCAGCAACATTTACATCGTATTTTGCTATTCCCTTGGGGAGCAATATAGCCCCTTCATATTCCCAATCATATTTCAATGTCCCATCAGGATAGAAAATAATTTGTCGCAACTCTTCTTCATCCGGTCTACGAGTCAGACAATCTGTAATACAAACACCAACTCCGTCAATATCAAATACTTCTGCATCATGGGCAAGACTCATAAGTTTAGGATTATTCTCTACCGCCGCTTTTCTAATATCAGTTATTTGTTTGGAACTTAACTCATGCTGTTCCGCCCACTGATAAACTTCCATATCTTTAGATTTAGTTGGAGTTCTCAGCGGACGAATAGATATTTGTTTTACATTGTTCTTTTTAGCAAAATCAACAAAATTAAGAACTTCTTTGTAATCACTAACTGCATCTTTCATCATAGTACAATTCAATCTTACCATGAATCCTAATTCATGCAAATTAGCGATTACTTGTTCTAAATCAATATATGATTCGCTATTGGGTAAGAATATCTTTCTGTTAAATTCAGAATCATAACTAGCAACTGATATACTAATTGTAGTCAGTCCGTTCTCGTACCAATTTTCTAGAAATTTTTGTCGATAGTCTTTATCCTGAAACAGAATGGCGTTTGTCTGAAGTTCAAAAAAAGTAAAATGATACTTTTTCAACACATCAAGATAAAAACTTATAAAATATGGATAGAGGGATGTTTCCCCCTTTCCTGTCATCATGATAGTGGTCACCCCAGCGACTTTTGCTAATTCGCCAGATAATTCAAGGTTCCTGATATTAACCGTCTTTGGCTCTGTTTTACATTTTAAACCTGTCATCCTACTGACACAATAAGGACATGATGCATTACAGGAATCGCCACCGACGACTAAACTCATTGTTTGTATTTTCATTTGTTTTCTCGATTTTACGATTTACGATTCATGATAATATGATATTTTACCCATGATGCCCCAAAGAGGGATGGAATAAACACACCAAGACAAACCCAAGTCGGCCAAGTAAGATGCCTAATCATAGAAATTTCATAAACTTTTCCGTAGTAATCTATGTGTGCAAAAACACCAACACCTATCAAACTTGCCCACGTAATAACATATAAAAATATTCCAAAAATTTTCATTTGTTTTCCCTTGACCTAGCCCAAACGTAAGATGTAACAAATACGGCAAAACAAGTCCAAGTTGGCCAAGTAAGATGTCTTAACATACACCAATCATGTATTTTGCCTGAATAATCCATATGTGCCAAAACACCCGTTGCAGCAAGACTCATGAACGCTATACAATATAAAAATATTCTCATACTATTTCCTTTCCTTTACCACACAATTAATTTAGATATTTCTACTTGTTCGGCACGACGAACAATCCACTCATCTCTACCCAGATAATCATGCCACGCTCCCGACAATTTTCCACTTCTAGCGTGCAGACTGTCGAACTGTTCATTTTCTGGCTTTTGCATTTTTTCAACTATTTCTAGTTCTTTGCAATTTCCAAGGGCTACTCTTACGGCCAGCACAATATTATTAGTGTAATTTAGTGCTTTGTCCATTCGACCAACGTAAATGCCATCTCCCAGCATATGTTTAGGTATTAGCCCACGTTGAACTATGGATGGAAGAGACCACAAGTTAGTTCCATGGAAAAAATTTCTTATTGCGTATGGTTTTCCTTCTTTTTTAAATCTTTCAGCCACACGCTTTATTTTATTCCCTTTAGTGGGGAAATCAACAACCATATATCCATTGTGATTGTAAGGTTCGGCGTCTCGAAAATAAGCAGCCATTTTTGCATTTGTCTTTTCTATGCAATTAGCCACCCTTTCCAATGTGTCCTCGAATTTCTGTTTTGTTTTTTCTTTTTTCTCTTTCTTAGTATCCCCGAATTGAGCAAAACTGAAACCTTTTTCCCACAAAGCGATAGCTTTATCAACGGATTCCGGTTCTGCGGACAAGGTAATAGATTTTTCACCTTTGACCATATTAAAAGAACCGTGTCCAGCAAAGAGAACGAGATGCTTCGCTTTTTTCCATTTTACTACAGTTGCTAAATCAGTGGTGGTCTGTATAATTCCCCCATGCGGCTTTATAGAGAACGAGATTTTTGGTCTGTATATGGACAACATTATTTACCAATTCCTCTGACTATATTCGAAAGACCTTTGAAAACACATATAACTAGGCGACAAACAAACCAAGCAGCCCATCCAATCATAAACGGTAAAAGGATAAACCGATATAGAGACGGCATCATCCAACCATAAAAACCAACCAGCACAAGGAGAATGCCTATCATTAATGTTAACTTTACCCCAGACGTTTTTATAATTTCTAACATTTTTTTCATAGCTACCTCCGCTACATGTACATCTTAATTAGCCCATGTCAATTCCACATTGCTCGTAGTACCATGATTCTAAAACTGCATATGTAGTGCCATCTGTCATTCTGATTGGTACAACTGCTTCTTCAATCTCATTCATCCAACCCGTATTCCCGTGTTGTATGTTCCACCGATGATATTCTTTTGGGAGAAAATATTTTGAATCACCTTTGACTATGATAAACTTTTCTCCAACTTCTAATGGGACATGTTTCCCATTTCTGAAAATTGTGGTCGGAGATTTAACTGGGATATCAACATATCCATTGAAAACAGTTGTCACTAATTCTAGCGGCTCTAGCTTAGTACCCTCGACGGCTGAAGCTGCAAGTCGGTGACGGCGACAAATATCACCGTTAGTTATATGTTCAGATTGAAAAGAACCGCTTTTGTTATCATATAACAACATAAGCATTCCACACATTGGGCACCTGTCATCACTCATCATTCATCTCCTAAACAGCCAACGCCAAATCCGTGGAAGATTGCATTTCAACAATGTACAATATGGTAACATCGTCAAGAGCTAGTGATGGGTGTGGACTCCAATACCCTGCATCTTGTTTGCACACCTTACCTACACTTACCGCAATCTGTTGCAATAATGTATTTGCCTCTTTCAAAGAAAAAGGCCCATATACTATTGGAGGGTTATTCTCAGGTCTTAAAATTATAGCTGCCGCTTTCTCTTCAGGCATTATTCTTTCCTTTTAATTTAACTGCCATTCCTATCAATATTTCTGCGAGACTAATAGAAGCTCTAGCTGCTATTCGTAATTGCGCAGCAGCTTTTTCATCCTCTCCAGACTTCATAAACGTACCAGCATTTGTCATATGTTGTGACACTCTAGCTACTGTTTTTTCCGTTTTATTCGTTATCAATTCTGCTTCTTTCAGCATCAATATCGTTTAATAGTGATTGGCAACAATCACAAGTGATTACTCCTCCTATTCTCATTTCCCGGTTTTCCACCTTTTGCCCCTAAACAAAATTGACATTTATCTCTTTTTTGGTCCTGTTTTAGTTTATTCTGTTTGGGTTTGGGCGACGGGGCAAAGAGAAGTGCCATGAAAAGTAAAAAAATGATTGTTGACAATATTCCCAATATAAATATAACAAATGACTTCATCGGGTGGAAAATAACCAATGCGCATAAAATAAGACAGCCGCATATCAAACAAGCTCTTCTCATTAGTTTCAATTCATTCAATTTTCTTATCCTCTAAACATTGGGTCTCTTGGTCGTATTTCCCATAATCTTATGGGTTTTTTAGGTGTAATAGCTTTGCATAACGCAAGTGCAATTCTCATGGTTTTTCTGTCGTTTACACCCAATTTTCTCAGTTTATTTCGAAGCACCTATTCATTTCTTCTTCTTTCTTTCTTCTCCTTGAATCCTCCATTTTTCAAGTTGTTTTGCTCTTTTTTCTGCTTTTTCTTTGAGTTCTTTTCGAAGTTCAGCCAACTTCTTCTGAGGCATTTCTGCAAATGCCTTTGTTAAGAATTCTTGTAGTACCGGCCCGAGACCAGGGCGGGAAGATTATACTCTGTAGGTAATTCAGGATACCACGTACAACCGCATTTATCACATTTGTACGTAATTTCTAATGGAAGAAGTTCCGCCGAAGTAAGGAACAGTAACGATAATATTTCCGCCACATGGTTTAGCATCCTTTGGGGGAATCTGAGACTCAAAGCCTTTGAATTCATCTGGCAACTCATCCCATTTACACACCAAAGGCTCAATCATGAGCATAGGTTTAAAAAACTTCAGCTTAACCTTGCCTTTTTTTCCTACTACAACGTTGCCTTTTCTTCCAATTACTTCAGTAATTAAGTTGTCACATTTCATTATACCATCCTAAAGGTTCCACCCTGACATTATAGGTTTAATCCTTGGATTGTAAACTCACTTGCGGAGTTCCCGCAGTCGCCTTCTCTCCCGTTCTATGAAAGACTGAGTATCATCAAGTATTTCAGGCATTGAAGGCACCCTTCGTTCGCAGTCCAGTTGCGCATCTTCCACATCTTTTCTTGCTATTGATTTCATGATGTCGGCTATTTCAAATAGTCCTTCAGGACCAAATTTAGAATGCCATGAATCTATCACAGAAATAATAGTTTGATTTTCAACTAATGTAAAATTTGTTTTAGGGTGGCCTCTTTCCCAGTCAACAATTCCTTCAATAATTTCTTGTATATCTTTTTCTATCATTTTCTTGCTTCCCAGCAAACAGGACACTTACAGTCTGCATCAATAAATGATGCCCATTGCCAATGCAATATCTGCTGCTGTCTTTTTATTGTTGCATTACTACAACCTAATAAACCAAACAACACAAAGAGCATGATTACTAATACTTTTTTCATCCCAGTAGTTTCCTATGTTTTTCAATAACTTCCGAAACTTCTCTTAACGCAACAATAGCTGCATCTGGATTAACAATGTGTTCAGAAATATCATCATAATGTATTTCTAAACAATGAATTAACAACTCTTTAATCTTTTTTTCGTTAGGGGAATAAGGCAAATCAGAACTATTATACAACTTTTCTAAATCTCTTTCTTTATCTGTGAAAAAATGTTCGATTTGTTCCATAGTCCACTCACCACGACGAATCGCTTTTAACCTTTCTTTATCTAATTGTAAATCAATATCACCAGTAGTAAGCAATTGTTCTACGTTCACTATAAGACGAACCACATTGTAGGCGAATTTTGTGTCGTATCCGTATTTTTCTATAAGTTTAACTCTTTTTCCAATTGCTTTTTTATTCTTCATTTTTTTCAATTGACACATTCAGGCGTTATTTTTCTTTCTTGCCAATTACCAGTTTTGTAATTAAGATATTGTATCAGACCTTTTTTCCCTAAATCAGGCCAACTCCATCTAATAACAAAACCATCTTTGTATTTTACAATTTTAGTAGTAATCATTTTGTACTCCGCATTGTGCATGATAGCATTTTTTGGCCTAGATGTACATGATAATTAACCGAATAACCGAGATTTTTACTCTCATACAAGAGTACATAACATAGGCATTTACGAAAGGTAAAAAATGAAAAACATCTTAATTACAGTTTTAATGTTTGCTTCTCTTTGTTTGATGGGATGTGGCAAAATCAGGCACAGTTCCACAAGATATCCCACTAGGCATCCGCATTACAGATATCGAACGCCAAGTAGAACATATCATAATTATCACAATTATAGAACACCGAGTAGGCATCATAGACCTAGTATGTATCATAGAACACCAAGCAGAACACCTAGCAGAACACCTAGCAGAACACCTAGCAGAACACCAAGCAGAACACCAAGCAGAACACCAAGCAGACACCCTAGCAGAACACCAAGCAGACATTAAATAGAATAGGGCTAGGCATCACGCCTAGCCCTATTTTCTATTCCGTTTTTGCATCGGGCATTGTTTTGTCTAAGAATTTTCGTCCTTGAGGAGTAGGACGACTAAATTCAATTTTCGCTTTTGGGAAATCTTGTTTTAACGCCTGAATCATTTTGGAGTTAATAGAGTTTCTTTTGAAGGGTGGTCTGACTGTCATCATGTCGATATAAATAACTTCATCATTAGTAGTTCCCTCAATAACTCCTAATATTTTATCGGTGCCTTGGACAACTTTTGTTTTGTTACCAACTGTCATTTCTCTTGGTTGGTCAGAACCTTTTTTGAAAAATGCTCTTTTCCAAATATCAGTTATTGGGCTTCCTCCACTGTGGATAGTTCCTTGAGGAACTATAAGCATCGGTATTTCATGATTTTTCATTTCTTTGGCAGATTCTTCTGAATCCATGAAATAAACCCAAGTTTTTCCATCTTCAAAGAATCCCACACTACCTTTCTTGGCGGGTGGAACTCTAAAAACTACTAAGTTATTTTGTATAGCATCAACATCAAGTTCTTTTAATGGCTGGTCATCTGCCAGCACAGATTTATTAGAACCTATAGATATGACAGGGATTTCATTCAATAACCATTCTTTAAACTTCATACCTTATATATAAAGTTAATGTTTAAATCCATCCTATAAATTTAGCACCACAGACAATTCCTAAACCAAAAAGAATGGACAACAATATGTTGACCACTATATTAGTTATCTGCTCAAATTTGTCCATTCTAGTCACTAGATTCTTAATCGCCGCCCTAGTCGTTCCCGCAACTCTGCTTCCCATCGTTTCGTTCTTTTGCTGAAAAGACCTCTCTACCACAAGAATCACATTGAGCAATTTTCGCATCCTTAACAACAAAAGGAATTCCATTTATTTTGGTAGTATGTTCTACCGTATTAACTACCAACTTACCATCTTTACAGTATACATTAAAACCTCTCCAAAGACAAATACTTGCCAACACTATTGCAATTGCTGCAATGATTGCCAATACAGTAGGGTCTAAATCATACCATTTTCGTTTTTGTTCAGCCATTTTCTTCGATACTTTCACAAAGTGAATCACTTAAGCTTTAGCCTTCTTATACTGGCCCAACCACTGCCGCCAAGTGCGGTCCCTATGATTTCTGTAGTTCATCATGCTCGTTGGTTGGTTTTAACCCCAACTTGGCCAAAACAATTTTTTTATGTTCAGGCTTAAAGGTAAACCAAAACGTGTTGATGTTGATGGCCAAATGCTGCTCATCGCCCATTCGGTCTGCCCTAATATGGTTTTTCTTACCTTGGACATTTATTATATATTCGCCAAGACAACCCAAAGTAATCACATTGGTTCCCGGCTTAATGGCGAACGAGGTGTCTTTTTTTGAATTCGCTGACACCGCCATCGCAACAAGACTAGCCATACCTTCTAATGGGTTGTTCAAGTCAATTTCACCCAAAGACACTTCCAAATAAGGAACATATGGATACTTCAGGGACTTCAGGGACTTCAGGGACCAATAATTATAAGCTACCGGAACCATGCGACACTTAGAAGCCGATGCAATTGAAGGGACTGCTAAAGCAACAAGTCCTGCGGCAGCTACCGAACTTTTCTTAAATAAATCTCTTCTTTTCATTTTTCTGGCCTCAACCAAGATTCAACAATTCAGGTTCTATTACTTCCCAAGGGAATCCTTCACGGCCAAAGTGACCGCCCGAAGCAGTTGCTTGGAATATGGGTCTTCGCAAATCTAATTTGTCGATGATTCCCTTCGGGGACAAATCAATATCCTTAAACAAATCATTCCAATCTTCACCATTAACTATGGTACGTACAGAAACAGGCTGGACGACACCAATGGCATAGGCAAGTTGTACCTGCGATCTACCGCCTGTCTTGGCTACAATATTCTTTGCCAAGAACCGTGCCATGTATGCGGCAGAACGGTCAACCTTTGTCGGGTCTTTCCCGCTAAACGCACCGCCACCAATCGGACAATCAGAACCATAGTTGTCCACCACCAACTTACGGCCCGTCAATCCACTATCTGCCGCAGGACCGCCCTGAGTCCAAAGTCCTGCCGGATTAATGATTAATTTACTATTTTCATCGAAAAGCCCACACCCATTCAGAGATTCACATTTTTTCAAAATATTATGTCGCACATACCCCTGCAAATCTCCCATTGTCACCATGGTTTTGTGACAAGTGGAAACTACGACAGTATCAATATGAATAGGAACCCCATCTTCATAACGAATTGTTACTTGGCTTTTGGCATCAGGAAGAAGTATAGTTTCTTCTTTCTCTCTATCCTTCTCCAATTCGTTAATAATTTCAAACGCAAGGTGATGTGTCATCGGCATAAAGATAGGAGAGGCAACTTCGTCGCAAGCGAAACCAAACATCATGCCTTGGTCACCCGCACCCAACACGCCATCTTCTTTTGTGATGCCACCGCTGATTTCGCCCGATTGTGTATGAAGTTTATTCAATATTTCAATCGTCTTGCCATCACACCCAGATTCTTCGCCATTGTAACCAATATCGCAAAGAGTCTTACGTACAATTGGTTCTACGTCCACTTCTCCATCACAGGTGATTTCACCCATCACTAGAACTAAATCGCCACACAAGGCAACCTCGCAAGCTACACGAGCCATAGGGTCAACAGCTAGATGAGCATCCAGAACCGCATCGGAAATCTGGTCTGCTACTTTGTCGGGATGTCCATTAGATACTGCTTCCGTAGTCCATAAGTTCATAATCTGTCCTTTCATTGACAACCATATTATACGACTTTTTGGATATTTGTCAACAAGTTTAGAGGTGACTTCTTAGAGATATTGGTGGGAATATTTAAAATGGTATGAGCTAAAGGTTTAGGTTAGATTGGATTTCCAGTCACCAGCTTCTTCATCCCAGTCATCATCGTCATCATCCTGTTCTTGTGGAACCATAGTGCCAGTGGCGGGAACCCATAAAATAACCACCTCTAGCTGTCCAGTCTCGTAATACCCGCCTGAATATCCAGCTTTTTTAACCACAGATATATAACTATCAAGATTCCACGGTTGTACTTGAGCCTTCATCCCATTTGGGTCTTCTTCCAAAGGATAAATTTTATCCGCTGGCATCTCTACCTTATACAAAAAATCAGTAGAAATTCCGACATCTTGATGAACATTTTGTGGGTCTACATAATAAAAAACTCTAGGGGTGCCAGCAGCCCTCAACTCAGACATGGAATATTGATGAGGACGTTTAGAAGCCTCAGAAGGGTTTAATTTAACATTCCCTCTTCGATTAGGTTTTAAATCAGTATAATGATACAATGTCACCATCCCGTTTTTTATAAAACGAGATAACCCTCCAGCCGATTCTAACCATATACGAAAATCCATACCATATTTATGTAATCACAATTGAAAATCACCCTCAATTCTGTTTCTTTCTACTTTATTCCATCTTCTTTCCAGAATTTCTATTAATAATTTTGTATCGTGTTTAGACTCTTCGAAAAACCATAAAAACTGGTTTATATCCATAGATAATTTAGAAGATAATTTAGTAACTATAAATGCTTGTTTTTTCTTCAACCCATTATGTAAACAGAAATGCAGAATCTCTTCTGCATTTCTGATATACTCTTCTTTTGCTTCCCTGTCATGTTTTTCTGAACGAGTTTCCATACAGGGAATTATACTTCTTTTATTACTATAAATCAACTAATTTCTAGGACATCACCTTCCTTCAATGCATTCTCATCGAGTTTCGATTTTTGACAAGGAACATAAACTTTTTCTTTGCCTTTTCGACTCTCTGCCTTTTTATCATGGGGCTTACGACGCTCTTCAAACTTCTTCTTCATCTCTTCACGTCGAGCTTCCATCTTCTTTTTTATATCCGCAAGCTTTTTTGTTTGCTCAGCAGTCAGCACCTTCTCAATATCTTCATTCTGTGCTTTAACTAAAGCTTTAATCTTTTCAGCAGTATCTTTTCTAATTTTAGCAATCTTGGCCTTCTGGTCTTTCGTCAGGTCAAGCGCCTTTGTTAAAAAATCACTACCATGGCTACCGTAGCCACGTCTTGCGGATGTACGTGCTGGTCTTGCCTTAGACGGTGCTGCAAACGTGAAACACCCAAACAGGCCAACAATCAACAATGCTGCGATAATCTTTTTCATTTTTGGTTTCTCCTTATGCCGCTCACTATGAGCGAAAGTTTAATCGCTGAAGTTATTATATCATAATACGAACAAAAAAGAAATACCTAATTTAATTTAATTAATTAGGTATTTCAAACTATTCATCATCTTCGTTGTCATTCTGAAGCTCTACTTCATAATACATATCCGAAACAAATTGTTCCCAACATTTATATTCAAGCTTATTACTTTTAATTATCGAATATTTCGGTTTTTCAGGAATACTAAGAAGCTTCATGCCAGCTTGTTCAGGTGTTCTATTAGCCTTCTTACTATTACACTCTATGCAAGACAAAACAATATTTTCCCATGTAGTCTTTCCGCCAAAATATTTAGGACATACATGGTCCAAATTAAGATTTTTTACTCCGGGTCTGCAACCACAATATTGACAACGATTCTTATCTCTTTTATACAAAGCACGACGATTGAAATTCATACCGTGAGTAGGCATCTTATCATAACGGCTCAATGCAATTACTTTCGGTAGACGAATCTTACGTCCACGACCTGCAAGAATAATTTCATCCTCATTTTCTGGACGAAGGCTGCTCCAATCAGACCAGTTATATTTCTCAAAACTCGTTGGATTAAGGTCAACACCTTCAATCAACTCAGGATATACCACGTCAATTACGTGTGCTTTAGGCGTACCATCCTTATAGCAAGCAAAAAGTTTAGAGATAGCATCCCTTAAAGCATGAACTCCAATTGGAGACCAATTCCTGTTCAGTACTAATACCGGACGATTTTCAAAAGTTATAGAAGTCATATTTTTCTCCTTACATATTTAACCTAATCACACAATTGGAAGGGAGTTTCGTTAACATAATACCAATTATTTTATAAATCAATTGGCTAGTTCCTATAATATAGTAATGGAACTATTTAAAGAATATGACGAATATGGTACTGTGACACATTATTACATAAATGGCGAGGGTGCCAAGATTAAAGTGAAACCAATACAGAGTACTGAAAGAAAAGTGAGTAACGGCTTTCATTATTATGATGAAACTGGTTATTGTAGCCTATGCGGACGTATTGATTGCAGGGGCGGTTGCTTTAAGTAATTATTGACCCCATACACCAAGCCAGCCCCAGTAAGCATAAGATGGTCCTTTATTAAATAATTCCCTTGTGTTCAAGAGAAATATTTGGATTATTCATGTCTCTTTGTTGCATGTTTCCTTTAGCATGGTCCACTGTCAACGTTGTTTTAATTATTATTATTTTTTCTTCTTTTTCGTTTTTATCTGTTGTACAGGCAAACACTACTTCATGTCCTGTACGACTCTTAGAAAGAATTAAAAAATCATCACCATATTGACCTCCGAAAACACAACCATCACGATACATCGCCAATATCATACCATGAATTTTTTTGCGGTCTAAATGGTCTAGTTTGGTTATTTCGATAAATTTATCAACACAATGTCCACTCACAGAAACAAAAGTATTTTTGTATTTTTTATATCTTTCTGAACTGGGTTTTTTGTATCTTGGTACAGATTTATCTTCCCACTTGGTGGCGGCGTCTCTCTTTTTCCTATTTCTCCTGTCTTTTAATCTCATGAGAATTACTCCTAAGTAATATCATTATAAAAAAACTGGGACGTTTGTAAGGCCGAAGAATTACTCCTAAGTAATGTCATTATAGAAAAACTGGGACGTTTGTAAAGCTAGTATAACATCAACTTACCAGTAACTTCGTCTATTTTATCAGATTTATTAGGGCCGATTGCTAAACAGGTAAAGGTAAGAACTCCGCTAAATTCAGTCAAACCACTATCTTGCACCAAATGAACTTCTAATCCTAAATTCTGTGCTTTTTTATAAATATCAAGTAGTTCTTTTTCGCTATTTACCTGAACACAAATTTTTGCAAAACTAGAATCAATCCAAGATTTTTCCTCTGAGGAAACAAATAGATTAACTGGATTCGAATTAACTCCTTGAATTCGTCTAGTTAAAAAAGAAATACTAGCGTGTGCTGCTTGGCTACATTCTTTGCCTCTTCGCATTTTTAAATCCTTACGAATAACTATCACCTGTTTAATTTTTTTCATTATTTTCTTCTTTATATTTACAATTATCAAAATGCCATCTATGCATCGTCGTCCCTCCTTGTTTTTTACAGTGTGGAACTACAAGACTAAAGCTAAAATACCAGCAGTAATCATGAACGCCACTCCAACCGCCGAAATCACTATCAGGGCAAAATTTCGTTTTTGTTTTTTCCTACGAAGTTCTTCATTTTCTTGTATCAAACGCATAGAGGCATGAGAAGAGATACGATGATAGCGACGATTAAGATTTACCATTACCTGATGAGCATTATCAAAAGTTGACGCTGACCTTTTCCTTCTACCTTCTGGCACATGAGGTCGCAATTTTTTTGAATCAGGAGAAATACCCCATCTCAATTTTGCTCGTCTAACCATTTTATTTACCTTTATGGAATCCTTCTAACCACTGTCTTCCAATTGCTGTATCAAAAGCGTAATCGCATGATGTTACGGGTAATCCTGCTTCTGCTGCCGCCGCACCTTCTTCGTAATATTTAAGCTTTTCTGTGTCGCCATACATTTCCCAACAGTCTAAGCAATCCACTCTTGGTTTTCTTTGCGCTGTATATCTTGGATGTTTCTTACAACTCATTTTACAAAACCTTTCCAATTTGATACTTTTGTTACAGATTCCCCATTTTTTCCCTGACGAGACATACGCCCTGATGACGTATTGATAAAATCCGTTTCTCCACGGACCAAAATACCAACTACTTCGTGATTCACATTAAACACAGGAGAACCAGAATTGCCTCCATAAGTGTCTAACGTGGCTGTAAAATAAATACTACTATATGAATTTATTACTCGTGCTTGATTAGCAAATTTCAATGGCAATCCACAAGGGTGGCCCAAAACATACAACCAATCTCCAGTCTTAGCATCTTGTGAAGCCATCTTCAACGGAGTCACAAGTTTTACTTTTCTATCCAACCTAATCACCGCATAATCCATCCCGGTGCTACTTAGCTGATGTGCTATAATTTCCTTTGCAGAATAAATCTGGCTATTGTCAACTGTGGTCACCGCAGTTGCACAACACTTCATCCTAAACCCAAAAACAAATTTTTTAGTTTTAAAGTCATTCTTGTTTAAACAATGTCCTGCCGAAACAAGAATGTCAGGTGCCACAAGAAATGAAGTGCAATGCGCCCCAATAGGCTGACTGCCAAATGGTTCTTTGGGAGAAAGCCCATATGATGCTTTGAATTCCGTTACTCTCAAAGTAGATGTCCCATCACCATTATCTTTTATTTTGTAGACATCCCAAGAACTAGCTACTGCACCAGCATTTTTAAGAACACAGGTATTTTTGACTTGGAAAATATCTGCCCTATTATCATCCCCGTATAAAACTGCTCCGGGGCCAGAAATCATAGTAGACGAACTGAAACATCCGCCGCAGACAACCAATAAACTAATTAGAAATTTTGAGATTTTCATTCGTTATTCTCCTGAAGTAATTCATTCTTGACACAAGATGTTTAGTCGGTTCACCAGAACATCCCGCATAAGCTAATTCGGTGATGGCATCGTAATACTTATTTCTAAAATATGCAAGTTTAAAATGTAGTGTGAATATGTCTTTCAATAAGGTTATTGTTCTATATTTCCAATTGTCATATTCTTCACGGGATATTCCCTCTAAATTACGTTGTAAGTAAAGTAATACCATACCCGTGTCCCTTTTCCACTCATTACGGACAATCATTCCTATGCCAATCAAACAAGGTATAGCTATCAAGAAATAATTTAGATGAAAGTAATCCAACCCCAGTAATAAAGAATAATTCCATAAGGAATGCAATATAATAGCCATAGACAATCCGGCTATTATGACCAATGCTTTTCCTTTTTTGAGTTTCAACGAAAGAGTTAACCCTAGTCCTGTCATTGATGTAAATAGTGGATGTGCAAACGGGGATAAAACGCCTCTTTCATAGAAAACTCTTCCTATATCATGCATATTCATAGAATAATATACAATGTTCTCGCTCATGGCAAATCCAATAGCTACCATAGATGCATACACAATCCCATCAATCAAACCATTAAATTCTTTTCTAACAAATATGAAAAGACCAAATAGTATAATTGCTTTGGCACATTCTTCCACAACAGGAGCAATATATTGAGGAACTATTTGCATGGGGAAAACCCCAAACATATCAGAAAACCATCTGCCTAAAATTGTGTTCAATAAAAGAGATATGGCAAAAGTAAATGTTGCACCCCACAAAAATGCAATCGTCAACAAACTAGTCGGCTCTTTTTCATACCTATCAATAAAATATATGACTGAAAAATATATCGGTATCGGGATGAGAGCTAATATCGCCCCGTATATCGCAGATATTCCCCTCTCAGACATATAAAAACAAATGCCGACCATGGCCAGCATAAAATAAATTGCAAAGAAAACAAATAACGTTTTAGGCGGTTTCTTCATCACATGATTTTCGTAATCTTTTAAGTCCAACAATGCCAGACCAACTCGCCCAAGCACTAGGTATAAGCATAACTGCACACCCTGCGTTTCCGGGTTGAAAACTTAATATAGAATTATAACATATCATCTGAATACCCATAACTATCCACAAATAATAAAGTGGTTTAAGATATCCTTTTGAGCCAAGCCATTTGGCACTCATCGACATTATTACATAAACACATGCTAAGACAGTTATAAACATTCAATCTTTTGCTTCTTTCTGTTCCCTAAGTTCCTTGAATTGTTCTTTTATTTCGACCGCAGAAACTTCCAATTCCTTTGAATTACACTCATCGCATAAAGTTTTTATCCATCCACCGGGACGTATCTTTCCCTGTTCTCCGCATCTTTCACAAGTATAGCCCGACATCATTTCCGCTCGGGATACCAAACTTCTTATAATTTCATTCCAATCACGAGCATCACTATCGGGTAAATCCTCTGGAAATTTTACAGAATGATAAAAACGAAGAGTTCCAAATTTTTCTTTCACTTGCTCGGCAGTTACTACTATTTCAACCTTGTTCATAATAGTAGTGAGTTGAGAACATAATTCATCCAATACTTTATACCATCCATGGCTATGTTGAAAACTACGTCCATTAGAAAATATTACAGGATATTTTTTATGAAGTTCTTTTAATTTCATTTTTTCCTCTTTATCAAAAAAATCCAAATCATACCATCTGCTATATAAGGGTTTTTCAATCATTCTTCTATATCAATATGTTTTATAAAACCAGAACTGTCATAATATATCTTATTAATTTTTCTCAACTTTATGACAACAAGGTTCGTGTATTTATTCCATACTCTGAAAGCTCTAAATCTTCCATTTCTAAATTCAACATGTAACATTCGGCGGCCCGGAAAGCCACTATCTTCTTGTACTGCTGGAATTATTCTAACTGGCACCCCAATGACAAAATCATAATCATTTTTGTCAAAAGCCTTTTCTTCGGCTGCTGGGCGGCAACCAACAAATAGAAACAATGTCAGAAATATAACACTTAGTGTTTTCATCTCTGTGGCCTTTTCTTCTTAAGCTGCTTCTTTTTCTCAGGTATTATTTTTACATCCCTTATAAACCCATCATCACTGCATTCAATAATACATTTGTTTTTTTTACTTAATTGCAAAAACTTCTGTGGTGGATACCTGAATTTCATAATCCTACCATCCCTAAATGTTACAAGCAAAGATGGATAGGTGGCGTTTGGAACAGGAACAATAGGTACAACTTCAGTAATTTGTCCTTTAATCTCTAACATTATTTTTTGTCCTTTAGTTCAGTTTTCTTAGAAGGCAACGGTCCACCAAAACTCCAACGTTTCTCATGCACCTCATGACGTTCATAACCACCTTCAACTTCAATTTTCTCGGAATACTCAATCTGTGTTCCGGGTGGATAGGTTTCTTTAGGTTGTGGTGCCTTTATAAATAATGAATACATTGCAACTAAAACAACAATAATCAGACCAAAGAAAATTAAGCATTTTGTTCTAATGTCCATTTCTATCGTCCAATTCTTTTATGTGTTCCAAAACAATATCGGCTGCTGCACCACTCGCCTGAGATTGCTCTTCATTCATTAAAGAAATCTCAAATGGAGACTCGCAAATTACTTCCCATCCCCAATCTTCTAAAAGTTTTATATCCTTCTCATTCATTAGAAATATCCTTCATCATCATTCACATAGATGGGTGGAAATCCATATGGATTCTGTCCCATGTACATATGGATTCTGTCCCATGTACAAAAGGATTGACCGCAAAACAATAATAATTGAACAAGTCACAGATAGCAACCATCTTAACATTTTTATGTTTATTTCCATTTTATCTCAACAAGTAAGATGAAAAGCAGCAGCGATGTTTGCGGTGGGCTTTATACTAAACACATCACCTCTCAAATGATTATATACTTTTACTGCCCACTCCGTAGGTGCTTCAATAATAGGTATATTTTTTCTCATCAACAAATTCTTAAGCTCTTGAGATATTTTCATCTTGCCATTACTGCCTGTTCCCACAACCAGAGCTTCGATATTTGAATTAATTATATCAGGCACATCCTCTGGTAAAAGAAGGTGTCCCTCTTTTCTCCACCAATCTTTTACAATCTCCCCATCCAAGATATACAAATCATTATGATGTTCTGTAATTTTAGATTCTGATTTATACTGAGTGCGTTTGATTCTCATCAAATGAAATTCAAAATGCTCTATGAAAATATCTATTCTATTCTTCATTACAGTCCTTCAACAAGAATATTAATATTCGTCATCATCTTCAAAATCATCATCTTCAAAATCATCATCCCCATCATAATCATACGGGGGGTCTTTGGGAGGTTTGTTTGAGATGGAAGAATTTTTATCAGCAACAACTCGAAGAGCAAATTGTTTTTCATTCCACAGTTCGAGTGGTTCGAGAACCTCTTTTAATCTCATCTTGATGTCTTCAGCATCAAAAGAGTCACAAACCCGAGTCGTGGTTGTGCCGTCACCAGCCACTCCAATTATTTTACCAAGAATGACTTTCTTTCCCTTTGTGCCGAAGGGACGAACAACATCTGCACCAAGAGAAATGGCTACATCATCAAGAGATTCTTTTTTGTCAATCCATGTTGGCTTCCCGCATTCCGGGCAATAATTGCCTTCAGGATTTGCGTGTTCACAACCACGTTCTTTGTGGGTCTTCTTGAATTCAACTTCAGTCAATCTAATCCCAATAATTGCTAATGCGTTCATTTCATTATCCTTTGTTGCGGCTCTACCGGACGGCTGTGTAGTTGCGGTCTAACAATCCAATTCCGCCCCAGAAGTTCAACGTAAAAACACTTTGGAAAACGGTAGACTCCCGTGTGTCATTAATGTCTGGAATCCCATTTTTCAACAAAAAACCAGCAAATCCTACTAATCCGCAGATATTGGGAACATTAACTATTCGCACTCACGCACGGGAAATCGGGTAGCCTTTTACTTATAGCAAAAGGACTATTTAATCCCGTTTTTTCAACTTTCAACTTTCAACTTTCTTTCTTTCTACTTCAACAACTTACTCGGGGCGACTGGATTCAAACCAGCGACTTTCCGCTCCCAATTTATCTTCCGTTCAAGGAATAAGCGGACACTCTATCAAACTGAGCTACGCCCCGTGGCGTGTTTTTCTTGTTTTTCATCAAACAATTTTTCTGGACGGTATTCTACCAAACAATTACTGCCAAATCTTTTAATAAAATTAAGAGCCGTATCCTGCGGCAAATGACTTATTACAAAATGATTCGGTTCTACTTCTACAAAACTCCCACCCATCCTAACAACAATGCTTCCAAAAAATTCAATTTCATCCATTATTGTTTACTTCTATTTCTATAAGATATTCTTTTGTATATCTCTCTACAAACGTCTGAGCTAAAGATATTTCAGATTTCGGCATACCACTAATCACAAAGTGCTTTTCGGATTTTTGTTGTATCGTAGCACCGCATATAACCACAAAGGATAGTAGCCTGTGGATATCACTTTGTTCTTTCATGATGGTATTATATCACAACCCACAAAAAATTTCAAGAAATGTGTTTCACAATAATAGTCGGTTTTTGGTCTTTGAACATCTCGTCTTTCCAACCACATTTATCTCGGTCGGCGCAGATAGCACTACAATACATCTCCCGTATTAACCAACCATATGACTTGATAAAATCCTTCACACCATCGTTTTCGTCAATAATATGACGAAACCACTTGTGTTCATCTAGATGTCTTTTTATGACATCAACTTCCAAATCTAAAAACTCACGCAGATGCTCACATCGTTCCATCGCAGAATCCTCTATATTCTATTAGAACTATGTATTCTTCAAAAACAAGTTTATCACTCATCTTCTTCTATGTCAACCATATATAAAAATATGAGTAACTTTAAAACATGGTTAGAAGAAGAAAATGCCCCTAATCCCCTTGATGGATTAAGTAATGATGCGGCACGAAAAAAAATTAACCGAATCCTCCATGGTGTTGCTACTGGTATATTCAGCGATGAGTATTGGGAAGGTGTAAAAATAGTATGGAAAACATTAGATGAAAATGGAATACCTTGGACGCTAACTAGTGCTGACTATGGCACGTCACCTAGCTTTGCTCAAACTTTTTCGGGACCAAAATGGAGAATCCCTAAAGACTACAAACAATACAATTTCCAAATAAAATTTATCAACAACAACCAAAAAGAAACCACTCTTTATGGAACTTTAATAGCTTCTGGAGCAGGGACAATGGAATACCCTCTTGATAAATATGATATTACTGTATATGTCAATTAACGGCCCCCAGTCATCCTTATTCATTAGCTTTTTAAAGCTACCCAAGGATGCGATCTACCACTGAGCTACAGGGGCAACTGAAAATTATTTATCTGCAAGTTCCTCTTGAAATCGTACCTGATGACGAATTAGAAGAAACAGGACTTCTACCCGCTCCATATTTCACTGTACAATATGTTGGTGGTTTAACTGGGGTTGGCTCTGGGTCAGCCGCACCACATCCACATCCGCCACATTGTAATTCTGGTTTATATTTTCCGTTTGAAGCCCCCGGCCCCGATAATCCCGTAACTGAAAAAGCAGACATTTTAATTTCCTCCTATTATAATCCCTTTTTTATTCAACCATTTCTCAAACTCTATTTTGGTCTTATTTCGATTTAAAATCTTTAAATGTAATTTTACTAATAGAACCACATTTACACTTATATTTCATCTTATATCTACTGTTAATATATTTTGATTCTAATAACATACAATTATTGTCTTCAAAATATTTCTTAACATAATCGTCTCGTGAACTACCCCGACCCTAAAGAGGTCGGGGCTTCCTGTTTCACTGAGAATCGCCTTCTAGCCGAAGGTCTTGCATTCTCTCCACAGGCTTGAATTTCCGTAGTTCCTACGGTATTTAATTTCAATCCTTCTCGCTCTATGTTCTTTGCTGCATTAAAATCTCGATCCAGATGTTTCTCACAACGAGGACAATCCCAATCTCGATCATTCAATGTTAAATTTTGATTGACAAAATTACAATGATGACAAGTCTTGCTACTTGGATACCAACGATCAATCAAAATCGCTGTTCTTCCATACCACTCGGACTTATATTGTATTTGTCTCACAAATTCATAGAACGATACATCGGCTACACTTTTTGCCAACTTGCGATTTTTCAACATACCTTTAACATTCAAATCTTCAAGACAGATAGTTTGGTTTTCGCTAACGATCTTTGAAGTGATTTGATGCAAATGGTTACTTCGTATGTTTGCAATTTTTTCATGTAGCCTTGCTACTTTTACTCTTGCTTTGTTTCGATTCTCGCTGCCCTTTACTTTCTTACTGTGTTTGCGTTGTAGTCGTGCTAATCTTTTTTCTAATGTTCGATAAATTTTGATGTTCTTATATCTTATTCCATCGCTTAGAACAGCTAAATCCTTAATGCCTAAATCAACACCAACTGATTTCTTGTTTGGTTTATGCTTCTTAATGTGTCGCTCTACAGTGATTGTTACATAGTAATGACCACAAGGCTTCTTACTGATCGTGCTATTGATGATTTCGCCTTCTACATCACGATGTTGCTTGAGCTTGATACCTTCTTTGAATTTCGGAATGTAAAGTTTATTATTTTCAACTTTAGTGTTTTGTGGAATGCAAAAACTTTGTTTGTGTCTTCTACTTTTAAATTTTGGAAACTTGTTTCTTTTAGCAAAGAAACTGTTGAATGCTGTATCAAGATTTCTGAGTGTTCGTTGCAGTGATTGGGACAATCCTTCTTTTAACCAAACATATTCATCTTGTTTTTTAAGTTGTGTTAGTTCAGCGGCATCTTTGTTGTATGTCGAGGTTTCATTGTTTTGGTATCGTTCATTACGTTTATTCAGAAAGTAGTTATAAATGAATCGTTGACAACCGAAGCACTTAGCGAGATTTTGCTGCTGTTCTTTGTTGGGGTAGATTCTGAATTTGTATGTGTAATAAGCCATAATTATACAATTTTGTTTTCTTGTATAATTATGTAGTGTGATCTATTGCATTTTTAACGGTTTCATGGCGATTTTCTTGAAAAAGTTTTTCTCAATTTGTTTTGGTAGATAATTGTTACTATGGCGGCTCTCATCCCACTACCCTAAAGAGGTTCGATCATCTTGCCCTGTTCGCTTCGCTCACAGTTCTGCGACGACCGAACTTTTCTCATCCAGAGAAAAGTAGGGGTTTTCTCGCCGCCAGTATAAAATTATATTACACTTGTTACCGAATTTGCGACTATAATACTCTATTATCTTATGGATATTCATGGAATTGGCTGTATATCAGGATTTATGGGAGGCTTTTCGACACATACTACAAATTTTTTCAAAAGTCTAGGTAAAATAACAAACTTAGAAATAACAAATATACCATTCCTCAAACCTTTATCCGAATGGAGTACCGATAGATATTCGGCAGATGCTCATATCCTACTCTCCTATCCAAAATATCTTGCCTTTTTCTCAAATGATAAATTCGAAGGAAGGAAAATAACTTACACCGTTTTTGAACAAACTAATTTAAACAATCATCCTAAATTAGATACTGGTGATGAACTATGGACAGCTTCTAAATGGGGACAAAACATCCTGAAAAATCATGGAATAGAATCTAAAGTAGTTCCAGAAGGAGTAGACCCAGAAATATTCAACCCCACCAGAGAACCGCAACCCGCATTAGAACAATTTGATGTGTTTAAATTTCTTTGCATAGCACGTTCTGACCCAAGAAAAAATCTAGATGTTCTAATCAAAGCTTTTTTAGAAGAATTCAAATATGATAACGATGTCGCTCTCGTTATGGAAAATCTCAATATTAATACACAACTCTACAGAGATAAGAAAATTATCTATATAAATTCCTCAAAACGACATGAACCACTTGGGCGACTTTATGCGAGTTGTGATGCATTTGTTTTCCCAACTAAAGCAGAAGGATGGGGCTTACCTGTTTGCGAAGCAATGGCATGTGGACTACCAACAATAGTTACAGGATATAGTGCTATTACTGATTTTGCTGATAATTCTAATGCCTATATCATCGAACATACAATGGAAGACATGAAAGATGAATGGGGAACAGATGGAACATGGGCAAATCCAGACGTGATGCACTTAAGACATCTTATGAGACATGTGTACGAGAATAGAGAAGAAGCTAAAGAAAAAGGAAAGATTGCTTCTAAACATATTCTTAGTAATTTTACTTGGGACCACGCAGCAAAAAAAGCTTTAGAACTACTTTCTCTTGGGACCACAGGAGAGACCAAGAACAAAGATACCATAAAAGTAATAAAACCTGCATAGTATGTGGGCAATATATTTCCAAATAATATTGCCCACTAATAGTCCGTGCAGGATTCGAACCAGCGACTTTCTGCGTGTTTCTTAGAATTCTCTCATTCTTAAAGCAGACGCTCTATCCATCTGAGCTAACGGACTGTATTTTATCATTTTTCTTCTGTTTCATCAAATACATTTAAAAACTTTCCGTATTCTGATAAAACAACAAGAACTAACGTAGTTGCAATTTCTTCTGTTGTGCCCAACCGTTCAGCTATATTAGCATTGGCTTGGGCCACTATTCCATCTTTCTTTTCATTTAATTCAAGAAGGAATTTACGACATTCTTCTGGGGGTTGTTCTTTCATAGTTTCCTTAAAATATAAAGCAACATAGACAGTATATTCCATACACAACCCAAGCTGCCATTGAGACCATTCCAGCTACCGCTAAATACCATAAAGGTTTTAAATCTGGTATCATAATATTCTCCTAAAACTGCCCGATGAAGATTTGAACTCCAACTTAGTGGACCAAACGATGCGTAAATCGCAAACCACTCGTGCTACCATTACACTATCGGGCAATGAAATTTCACTTTTTCTATATCGAAAGTATCAAAAGTGAATTTGCGGGTTGTAAATTTATGATTAGATTCTTTTAAGAACAGAATTTCATCAGTGTGTTTGCTAAAGGATATTTCTAAGTAGCAATCATCTAAATGCCATTCTACCTGAAATCCTCCGCAATATGGAGCAGCAAAAGGCGGCTCCATAAATTCCAATTGTTTTACAATTGGCTTACATTTTTCCAAGAACTCTTTAGGCAAATGACCAGCACCATAACTGTCCCAATTTTCACCTAACAAAGCAAAGTCATCAATTGTCTCGTAAACTTTATCCCAAGTCATCTGCTTTTTTTCATTTGACGTTGTATGAATTCATCTGTATCAATTTCTTTTCTTGGCGTTTTAACCTTTTCCAACAATTCTTTATATGCTTTAGCATTACTTTTTGTTGGAGCTACCACAGTAGGTTTAGGTTGTTTTATTTTACCAAGTCCAAGTTCAAGCTCTTGTTCTATCCTACTAAGAAGGAAAGGAAGAACCACTTTTTCTTGTATTCTTCTTAAAACAGCTATTTCTAAATCTTTTGATTCCTTGTTAGAATTCAACTCTCTCAGCAGACCCCATTGAGCTTTGTCACCTTGGTCCACACGAGCCATGATGCTACGTAGCGCAGCCACATCCTGCCCTGTCGTCCACATCGTCTTACACAAGAATCCTAATGCACTAATAACTGTTGTTAGTACCACACCGACTATCACTGCTTTTATCGGCCCCATTGTTTAACTCCATATATCGTTTTCTGCATGTTACAAAAAACTTTCTTATACCAATTTCAATTGGCTCTTCTTTGACATGATACAACATTAATTCCATAATTGGTTTAATATCTTCACAAGATATATTTGTCGGCCCCCACAACTTCCACTGTCCTAACGCATTTTCCAAATATTCGTCACGGGTCATAATATGTTCCTTACTTATATAATTTTTTAACGACAAATTATAATAGTAATAAATATTAATTTTTTAAATACCCCAGCAAGACTCGAACTTGCAACTTCTGCAAATCTATTCTGGAATTATTTTAAATCATTTACCAAGCGCAGAGCAGAGAGGAATGAATTATACCCGCTGGTTGCAGAGTGCCAGTTTACGAAACTGGGGAGTTGCAGGTTCGGGGGTACTATTGCATTCTGCGAAGCAGAATGTTTTAGATATCATCCGTTCATAAATACTTTTGATGACAGTTACTAATACGGAAATATGCCTAATTAGTTTTTTTAACATGACGGACTATACGCTCGTCACCAACAACTTCATGCCAGAAAAACCCGACACGATTTAATCGTTGCTGCCATACTTCCCAAGTTATCTTGAGAAGTTCAACCGCATGATTGGAAGCTGCATTCAAATCACTGTCGGCTGTAAAGCCGCAGTGAGTACATTTGAACGTCTTTCCTTTTCTGTTTGGTTTATGAGTCCAACCACATTTACTACATCGTTGAGAACGAAACCTGCTATCTTGCTCAGTTATAACAAAACCTTTGTCTTCACCAAGTTTAACAAGTTTGTCTTTAATCAACGTGTAAGTCCAATGTGATAAATACCGACTACTTTTTTTACCTTTACGAATGCTCTCAATCTTTTCTAGTTTTACTTCATTAATGTTTTTGAAGTTTAATTGGTTGATTGACCAATTAATGTAATTCTTTCTGTGTCTTTGTGCTCTTCTAAAACCTTTACTGGCCTTTTTCCTTCTTGATAAAATGTGATTGATTGAGGTGAGGTCATAACCATGTTTATTTGTCTTTGTAACTTGACCATCACTTAATGTCAAACATGTAGTAACACCTTGGTCAGCACCAACTTTACTTTTTCCGCTTATTTTAGAATCAGGTATATCAAAATAAAGAGTTAGTCCATCTTTGTTCAATCTTATTGAAGGTTTTAGTTTACCTCTTTTTAACCATTTGTTGATAACTTTGTTATATTTTATTGGAATAATGATTTTTTCTTTATTTCCAATTTGTTTTATTCTTACAAATAAGTCAAACTTATTTCCTTCTTGGAAATCAATAAATCTACTATCTAATTCTACATTAATATCTTCTACTTTGGGTTTAGTGAGTGGTCGATTATCAATTTTACGTTGAAGATATTTGGTGTTTTTACCTTGTCTTTGTAATTCTGCTAATTTGTATAATTGTTTTCTTCGCTTGGCGGTTTCTCCTCTTACAATTGCACTTGCTTGTTTAGCAGCACATTGTCTTATCCTTGAATCATATCTAACATTAGTTGATATTTTCTTACAGATATCATTGTCAACAAAAGCGTGATTAGTTAATTTGTCATTATTCCAAATAATATTGACAAATTTTTTGACCATTTCCGTATATCGGTCAACAAAATTATTGATAAGGTTTATCTTACCAGTGTTTGCAAACTTCAAAGTTGTTTTGTTACTTCTTATCACTTTTCCTCTGGTTTCCAATTTGCATGTTCACGAATAAAATCTCGTATAGTCGGTGTCTCTCCATTCCGTTCCTTCTGGAAACCTCTTTGAAAACTGCTCCATAAATATGATTTCGTCTTTGTCTGCTTTCTTTTTACTAACTTTAAAATTATATTCCATGAAAGGATTATATCATAAAATTTATAAATAGCAAATATAAAATTTATAAAAAATACGTTATGACGAATGGGTTCATTGAGGCTGTTGAGGCTGTTGAGGCTGTTGAGGTTGAGGCTGTTGAGGCGGTCCGTCGTACAGCTCCCGAGGAGTCATCTGTGCGGGTGGTTGTGCTTCTGGTTGTGCTTCTGGTTGTGCTTCTGGTTGTGCTTCTGGTTGTGCTTTAGCAATAGCCCGCATCAGCATTTTTAGTTGACCCTCTGGTACTTCACTCAAAGCCGTAATAATTTGAATCAACATACTTTTAGTTCTTGGGTCACTAAGGTGACTAAATTCTTTAGGTAATCTTGGCCTAATTCTAGACAATAATTGATTTTCCTCTGGAGTCATTTGGCGTGTTCTATCAAGCCCCATCTCGACCTCTTCCATCCATTGTTGATACGATTTCATAATTAACACCTTTATTAAAGACTGGAAGTATATAGCGATTATAATAATGTTTTTTATATTGATATATATGTTGTGGTGACTCTCCCCACGGCAAGCCATGGGGCTTCTGTTTAGTTTAACTAAGTTAATAGTTAAGTCCTAAACATTTTTTTTCTTGGTTCTTTTGATAAGCACCCAACCCCAACCATCATAATATCCACAGCAAGACTCGAACTTGCAACTCCCCAGTTTCGTAAACTGGCACTCTCTCCAATTGAGTTATGCGGGCTTGAACTACTCCCTAGAGGAGTCGAACCTCTATTTGCGCTTTAGTTTATTTGCCTTTTTAGACAATAAGAGCGCTACTCTATCCATTGAGTTAAGGGAGCTTGTTTTATTTATTTTAAATTTTCACAAGCTTTGAGAGCTTTTTCTTTAGATGAACCTATTAATTTATATAAGTCATTCTGGATGTATAATCCATTCTTCCCCTTTTGACACATGAAACACTTCTGCCGCTTCATGATGAAAACACAAATCCCAACAGGTACATCTTAATTAAGATTATTCCAATAATCGCACAGCATCTTAACACCCGGTTTACCCTTATTAGGTCCATGCGGGACAGCTTCAAGGTCTCAGTCGGGTCAGGGATTTTTTCTGCCTTGGACCGCTTTATGGACTCGCCGTGCCATTATTGGAAAGTTCATTATAAAGGAAAATATAAAAAAGTCAACTATCAAGGATAAATAAATTCAATTAAGATAACACTAGGCAGTTTTGCAATCATATGGACAATTGCAGCTATATTTTCATGCTCATGGAGCATATACCATCATAATGAATCTGTTCATCAAGCAGCGTTTCCGGCCATTAAAAAAATCGGGATGGATGGATTTAAACCACCGCCCTTTCCAGCCGCCGAAACGGTTGGAACGCTCTATCAGACTGAGCTACATCCCGGTATAGCTATATAGTTCACATAGTATGAATAACACTATGAGTTGACTGCATAGGAAGACCACAACCATAATCTTCCCAATCATCTTCATAATCTTCCAAGCAATCTGCCAACACTGATAATTCTGTCAACGTAGTTTGTTCTTTTTCTTTTTGTTTTTGTTGTTTTTTAATACGATTACGATTTCTTTTTATTTCATAGATTTCATAAATGATTTTGGTGAGCTTTCGTCTAGCCTGCATCAATTCTTCCCTAGTTAAACAAGAAAGCCCATTTCCCTGTACTTCTATCACAATATAGTCACCATTACGAATTATGATAAGCATATCATCACTATCACCGAAATCACAAGTTTCACTGTTTTTGTTCACCCACTTTATACGCCCCATCATTTCGAAATAAGCATCCCTCAACCAATTCCTCATTAATTTGAAATTACTCATTTTTTTTAAAGTAATTATTTTTGATGAAGTATGTATTTCAACAAGAAAACTCTCACTAGGCATTTTAATGTTTAATTTATTATACCCTTCTTGCAATATCCAAGTTCTTGAAGGAAATCCGAAATATTCTCTTTTAACCATTTGATGCTTTCTGAGATAATTTTATTTCAATAAAAATATCTGATATATCTCTTCTTAGTTTCACTACTTCCTTAAGAGAAACCCATGATTGTGGCGGGCTTTTCCTAAATGACAACAGGACCAATGGAGCCTTGTTTTTTTCTTCAGTACATCTTATTACTTTAACCATATCAGAATTAAAGCTACTATGCAAACACGTTCTTACTCTCATTTTCCTAATTAGTTCACCTAAACATTCTTTGAGTCTAGATAAACGGCTCACATCAAAAAACAGTCCTTTGTGACCTGCTAAAGTTACTGGGGTTATTCTTGCAAACCATTCATTAGGTTGTAGTTCCATTTTAAGAAAATTACCAAACTTATCCCAAGATTTCCACATGCAATATTTCATAATTTTGATGCTTTCTGATGTAGCTTCAAATCAATAAAAGCGTCTGATATTTTTCTTCTTAATTCAACTACCTTCTTAAGAGAAAACCACAACTCTGGTGGTATATTCATTTTGCTATTAAACGACAACACGACAAACAGAGGATTCATACATTTTGTTATTATAATATCATCAGAATCAAACATACGATACAAATTATTTTCTCTTACCCTCATTGCCCTAACTAAATATCCTAAATGACTTTTTAGTTTCAAAAGTCGGCTCATGTTAAAATAAAGTTTTTTCGGGCCTGCCACAACCATTGGAGACATTCTTGCCCAATATTCGTCTGGTTTTAGGTCTATATTAAGAATGTTGCCAAGCTTATCCTCACATTTCCAGTGGTATGTATATCCCATTTCCTTCATCATACAGCCTTCTTTTTCTTCTTTTCTAGAACAAGTTTTGTATGCATATCAGAAATCTGTCGTCTTAAAAGGATTGTTTCACTTAAATTAAAGAAGAACACATTATTCCAGTGTTTCATGTCATCAAATCTTAGAACAGCAAATTTCTTCGATGACACCGTACCCAAATCATAATCTTTTGAAGATTCTTTCTTTTCTGTGCCTATGTCGGTATGTGAGAGTTTGACATATTTCAATCGTAACTCTCTTATAACCTCTCCCAACATAGCTTTTATAAGAATTAAATCTGTTGGCAAAAGATAAAACCAATCTGAATCTGACACCTCAACATTTATTTTGAGCATGGCGGCGTGCTTCTCAATTTTCATTTTGAGAACATTTCTGAACCTATCTTTAAATATCCAGTTTTTATTCATTTTTTTGCCAACTTTTTAGTAATTGCTATGTCAATGATAGTATCTGAAATCTTTCGTCTAAATGCAGTTAACGATTTTAAATTACAAAAGAACATATTTGCTCTATATTCTCTCTTGAAATATATTTTGCTAAATGATGTAGTGCCAGCACGCTCTACAATCAATTTATCTGGATGCTCGTGAGCATAATGCTGATTCACTATTTTATATGAACTTTTTTTAATTCGTTCTCTAAGCTCCCTTATGGTTTCTCCCAACAACCTCTTAAGGTTCAGCAAATCATCAACATTAAAATAAAATTTGAATGTTTCAATGGGTTTTCCTTCATGTAAAAACGTATGCGAACTTTTACCATCATTCACCCATGGCGTTACTAGCCTCGCAACGATAGCATCGTTCCACAATTCAAGCTTTAGCTTATTATTACGCCTATCAAAAATAAACCAATTTACTGACACTTTTGTTTCGCCTTTTTCTTATTCAGCCTAATCTGCAATAAAGCAGTTTTAATTTTTCTGACAAAGCAACTTAAATCTTCTACTCGTAAATAAACAGTCAAGTTTGTTCGCCCAATTGGGCCAGACGACCTTAATTTACTAGGAGGCTTTATACAAGCTTCTTGAAGCCTAACATCAACCATCATCGTATTTTTAATAGCCCCAAAAGAATCCCTGCTTTTTTCTTTTAGCCACTCTGACAATGCTTTGTTTTTTTCATTTTCCTTTAACGTCCGCAAACAATCTAATAAGACATTTTTCAGTTCTACCAATTTGTCCTGTTTTAAGTATACATTATAACGGTCCATTTTTATTAGGACTGAAGAATACAAGTATTGAATCTCTATGAATCCGCTACCATCACTTATTATCATTTTATTTCTTCTTATTTTTCTTCGATAATCGTATTTTCAATAAAACATCTTTTGCATCTTTAAGCATCGTATTGGCATCCTCTGGGCGTAACGTCACGAAATAAGTAGACTTTGTACCTCCAGAGTCACATGAAAAGCGTTGTCTTGACGGCTCCATACAACACACAGTATCATTACGAGCAGCATGAACTCTCACCTTTTTTCTTGATGATGTCCTACATCCTGCTTCACGCCAATCCTTTCTTAAGATTTTCAACTCTCGTATACTTTCAGCCAAATTATTCTTAATCTGAACTAATCCATTTTCTTTAAAATACAAATATCGGTCAGCCATGCGAAGCATTATAGTAGGATTTAACTCATCATATTGAATAGACAAAGGGCTGTCATCCCCTTTTGGGCCAACGAGTCCTTTCAATCTTCTTATTATACTTCTCATTACTTTTTTCGCCTTTGGATTATCTTTGTCTTTACCCTAATTCTTACGAGAATATCTTTTATATCTCTAACAAATGCGTTTGCCTCTTCAGGTTTCAATTCAACATAATAAGTTGAATGTTCATACATTCCAGATGGTTTTACCAAACAATCTAAAACATAGGGACTAGCGTAACTCATCTTAAGTAACATCTTTTTTTTAGAAGAACATTTAAACGTTTTCCAATCTAACCTACATTCTCGTAACGCACGTATTACATCAAGTGTGACATTCTTAATTTGTACCAACTTTGCCACTGAGAAATACATCATAGGCTGGTCCATGCGTAAAAAAAAGCACCCATTTATAGTATCATATTGCACCGTCATGGTTCCAGCTAAATTACTTTTTATTAATAAAGAAATCATACACTCATATCCCAATCATTTTTATCCCTTTTCCATTCTTCTTCTCTTCCTTTAAGATGATGTTCTTCAAATAAAAAATTGATTGAACGAGCCATCTTACGTAATGAACTTTCAGATTCTTGCAGCGTCAAATATCCATTCATCCCCATGCCATTACCATTCTTTGTCACAAATCTGATACTAACATATAAGTCGTCTACATGAGTAACGATATTCATTTTAGTTCCAAACAATTTCTCGTTTGGAGTAAGAGCAGGCGTACCAGTATCACATACCAGCTTACGGACATCACGACAATACTCTCTTAAAAACCCACGAAATTTAATCAGATTTTTTAGGGAAACCTTATTATGCGAAGTTTGGCCATGACAAAACCATTTGAGAAGAGAAGACCTGTTATTCCATTGTAACACAAGAACGCCACCAAAAATTCTAACCTGTCTATGTATAACCATTCTCGCCATTTAAACACCTAGGATACTATATACTTTTATGAGAACTTTTCAAGAATTTAATGAGGCTTTCGGCCAGGACCGTCCTAACGACTTCCGTGATATCGAAATGCGACGTTTCGACGGTGCAGCTTTCGAGGCTAAACAAAAACTCGATGAAATAATGAATCGCCTTGAAGAACTCAAAACAGAAAACGATTGGGAAGCAAGTCCTAAACAATTCGCCCAACTAGCCACTGAATTACATGCCATGACTAACGACATGACATTGATTTCTCAACAAAGACATTACACCGGATAGTCTACCAGACAAGCAGTTGTAAAACAAGAATTTCCTGTAATCCGCTCCCAATGGGAGACATTGTAAGGTATTCAAAATGTGATTTATTGTAATCCGCTCCCAAATAAATGAGAGATAGCCTCCATCATGCTCTACAGCTATGACGTAAATGGAACTTATAGACATTTTTTCGAAAAAGAAAATTGGAAGTATTCAGGACTTGATGTGGAAGCAGGGCCAAACGTAGATATTGTTGCAAGCCTATACGAATGGAACATAAAAGAAGCCGTAAGAAAATGGGCTAAACAATACAAAATATAGCAGGACGACTTATAATCGTTTGGGCAGATAACCCCGGCATTTTCAGCAATGGAGGATTTAACGCCGCTTCTTCAAGCTGGGGAATGCCGCTTTGATTGTCTGCGAGATTTTCCTTCGCTGTAATCGCCTAGGAAGTTGTGGTTCCTCATCCTTCTTAGCGCCACGAGCTGCAATATGGTTGTTCCCACTTAATACATCAAAAATAACTTTGCGAAGCTTTTCCGATACCACAGGCCGCTCTGAAAACCGTGGAGTCATCGCCATCTTTTCTATCGTCTCTGCCCATAACTCAGCATAATTAGATGCAGCATACGAGGAGGGAACCACCTTCGACTGAAAAAGCTTACTGCGAAGCTTCTCTCCAGATGGAGTGCCAATTTTATTTATTAAATCATTTGCACTTCTTTGGCTCTTTGATTCATAATTGCGTGCCTTCATGTCCTTGTCAAAATATAACTTCGCCTTCATAGCATCAGCAGCAGTCTTGATAACATCATCTACCGAATTTATTGAACCCTTCTTGGAACGACGACCTATCATCGATACCCATGTGTTATACCAGTCACCAGTTGCATTTTTCCTTGGATCAAAATCATACTCCCAACCATCAGCCTTCGCATAATTATCAAATAAATTCTTCAATGTCTCGTCAAATATATCTTTTATTTCAGATTTCTTAGAATTAGGTGCTAAAAATCGTGACATCTTATCATCATTTAATTTCTTAGCATCTTTTAATAAATCCTTTTCTTTGTCAGATAATAAACCCTTAGTAAATTTCACATATGAAAGTAATTCACCATCTGCCACCTTAAATTCAAACCTGTCGTGGCTTTTCTCTGGATACCAGTTTAAGAAATAACCATCATTAACATTTTCAACACTAACCACACCACCAGCTTTCAAAAATTTCATCTCTCTAGCACGCCCGACGTTGTTTGGGCCGGGACTAAGTTCAATGTCTTTCTTAGTTGTGGCATGTATGTATGTTCTAAAATGTGTAAATAATGCTCCCAACATGAATTCCTGATTATTAGTAGAATTAACCATGTCAAAATATGAACTAACACTTCGTCCTAATAACCTTTCCAAATCCTGTACAAACCTTCTGCCACCTTCTGACGCCACTACAGCTAACATTTTCTCTTTAATTGGAGCTACGTCTGGAGTGTCAATCATATCTCTCACGTTATCAGCATGACGACCCCAACTCTTTACATTTACTTCATACCATTGAATAAAATACATCTTTGCAGCATAATCCAACACGTTGTCCCACCACATATGTGCATGTTCGTGAATGATAATGTTTTGCTCAACATGTCTCCTGTCCACTGTAAACGCATGTTGCTTCCCAAATGCCTGACCACCCACTCCTCCACCTGTGATGCTATTAACCTTATCAGACTCGTCAGAAAATACTAAATTTGTTGTGTATTTCGGAAAGCCAAGCTGTACTAACTTGTGGGCAGCACCCTCTAACTCATATTTCACTGAATCTATCATCTCTGTAAAATAATCTACTGTTGGACCAACCTTTGGCGCACGAGATAGGGGAATGACAGACCTGTTTTGTGGAACCCATCCCAAATTTCCTCCGAATGTCGGGGATACTACTTCTGGTGGACTCTTGATGGCACTATATGCATTCCACAATCCATACTTGCCTAAGAATATCACCTGATGGGTGTTAAGCAACTCCCGGATAAATGCAACGTCCTCTGTTAATAGCCATTCTCTGAATTCCATAAAATTATATATACAATATACTCTGTTATCTTGGTCCTACATCAAGTATTCTTAAATTATCAGTGGGATTTAGATATTTTTCAACAAATAAATCCATTATTTCTAATGATTGTTTATGCATTTTTAATTAATTCAAGAAGCTTAGATAAATTATCTTCTTGGTTATCGGTTCCGCACAAAGTCAAAGCAGGATTAGATGGTGCATCAAACCTGTCATTAACTCCGGGGAAATTAAGAATGTTGCCACTTTCTGCTTTACTGAATAAAACTTCTCTTCTCTCTCGACATACTTCAACAGGAGTGTTGACATAAACTTCAACAAACTTATCTCCAACAATATTCTTTGCCATCGTCCTGTATTGCTCGTATGGTGAAACAAAAGCACAAAGACAAAATACGCCTGCATCATTAAATAATTTAGCTATCTCAGCCACCCTTCGTATGTTTTCTTCCCTGTCATCTACCGAGAAACCAAGGTCGCAATTCAATTTGCTTCTTATAGTATCACCATCTAAAACAAAAGCATTGCGACTCTGATTAACTAGATATTTCTCCAGAGAATAAGCCAAAGTGGATTTCCCTGAACCAGACAGTCCAGTAAACCATATTGTGTACGGATTTACCTTCAAAATATCTAAACGAGTTTGAGGAGATATTCTATCCCCCTCAAACTGTTTTAGATTTATCATTAGCTTAAATCATGTGTTTCAACACGTATTTGACCTTCTTGTGCTCCCACATCAGGAACATAAATAACCATACATTGAGGCATAGCTTCTTGTACTTCAGTAAATACTGGCTTGTATTCATTAATGATTTTATCCCATTTACTCTTCGAACTTTTCCCAACATAAACTATCACTAATTTAGTTTTAGGTTGTGACCAAGGAATACGTCCGTTACTATCAACTTGTTTTAACTGACTCTTCCAAGCTTCTTCTGTCTGACCCGTAAAAGAAAGACATGGGCCAATAATCTTTTTCTTAGCCGCCGCTTTGTTTTTCAGATATACAGAGTTTTGTACTGATTTATCTTCAAAAAAGTCACCCATTATTCCATGGGAGATATGGCCGGGGCCACAGCAGTCTGACTCACAGAAGGGTGCCCCATTATTGCTATGGCTATGTATAACTGATTGAGCCTTAGATTCATCTATATCTTTTATTAAACGAGCAGTCCGTATATCTTCCTTGGCCAACTCTGCTAAGTCTTTCTTAGATGCTACCGTATATTCTTTCTCTAGTTCTCCTGCCAAATTCCTTTTCCAAACACTAAACATGTCTCTAAAAGATTTTGTATCTGTTGGGGGTTCATCTTTCAACGGTGGAGTCGTCATTAATTGTTCTTCTATATATGCTCTTTCTTCTTCCTTGGAAGAAAATTGAGTTAGCTCAATTGTTTCTGGTTGCACATTACCTAAAGCACCCACAAGACCATCATACCCTCTGCAATATTGGCAAGCACAATTTTCCCCATGTTCTAAGAGGCCATCCTCACCACCTACCGTCATAGAATCTCTTTCTTTTGTTTGGTCTGTAAAAATAGGTGCAGAAGGGTCACAATAAGAACAAGTACAATTTTCGCCATGATGGTTTTTTAATTCAAGCTGTTCTTTTGTCCCCGAATCATAAGTTGTTACACAATACGGCATTCTATTCAACATATTTTTAGATTCTCGATACTCGGCTAAATCATCCATAGCTTCCTGAAAATCCGGTGTGTATTCATTTGCGTATTCTTGCATAGCTTTCTCCTCTCTCGTTAATACTAGCAGAGTATCTATGCAAGAAATTATTAACTTTTTTTTAAAATAGCCTATTCCCACCCTGTTTGATAGTCAATATCGTTTCTTTTGGCCCACGCAATAAAACTATCTATATTATATCGAGATACCTTATCTCCAGAATCCAAGCTACCTTCTTTGCTTTTTTCATGTGAATTATGATGAAGATAATCAAATACCGTTTTTAATTTGTTATTTTTTTGGAAATATCTAGCTAACCACCAATCTACATGTGTAGCTCCCACATACATATCAGGCATATCTTTTACCAAGTCATCCCATAATGATTTATGTATCGCAAACATGTCTATTCCGGCACAATATAAACCAGAAGGTTTTTCAGTCCTGTGAAAAGCAATACATAACCCTTCCTCAAACGCATCTTCAATATTTTTAACAATTTCACAATCACTATTGACCCATACCAACCAATCAACATCTTTTTCTCGACAATTGGCAATAGCATATGTAATTAACTCATCCATCTTTGGTCTTTGTTCTGGAATATGAATGTCAGTATAAAAAACCGGACTATAATCAAAATTCAAACAACTCTTCAGAAATGTAGTTTGAGCCTCTTCTAATCTTGGTGATGGACAATTAACCCATGCTGTGAAAATATATGTCTTCATGCATTCCTTTTAAGTGGTACATATGCTCCATCTACGTAAGCTGGCTCGATTCCCTCAGACACAGTGTTAAGTGGCACGTATGGAGTAGTTACGTAAACAGGTTCTTGCCTAAACCTCCTTGGGCGATATTCTACTAATTCGCTAAGATTATAACCATAACTATAACAAAATCAAAGATTGCTTAAACCTTGGAGTTTTACCGTTCCCTAAAACCTACAAAAATCTACAAGTCATTTAATCTTGGATTTTCTGTTTAGTTCCTGCTTCTACGAGGCAAGTTTCACAACAATTTCATCATTGTCGCCAGAGCTTATCTCTCCACAAGCGTTTATACTGTCCAACGAACTGTTGGCCAGATTTTCTAAATTACATGCTGCATTATAGTCCCGGTCATGTACTTCTCCACAACTACAAGTCCATGTTCTATCCGAAAGAGTAAGTTTGTCATTTATGCAACCACAAACATTACATGTTTTTGACGATGGATAGAATCTATCAGCTACTACTATTATACATCCATACCAGTCACTTTTATAAGATAATTGCCTACGAAACTCAAAAAATCCAACATCTGAAATTGCTTGAGCTAAGCAATGATTCTTCATCATTCCAGATACATTTAAATCTTCTATCACAATAGTTGACTTGGTTTTCGTCAATTCGCTTGTAATTTTATGAAGAGTATCTTTCCTAATGTTTGAAATATGGTAATGTAAACGTGCGACTTTTGCAACTGCTTTTTTTCTATTTTTACTGCCTTTTTTCTTGCGACTAGCACTACGTTGCAACTTCTTCAACTTTCTTAAATTTGTTTTGAGTGCTCTTGGATTTTTGTAGGTTTTACCATCGCTACAAACAGCTAATGTCTTTATGCCGAGGTCTACCCCAACGACAGCAGATGGCTTTGGAATTGGTTTAAGGTCTGGTATTTCAACTTGAATAGAAACGAACCAATGACCAGCTTTTTCGCTTATTGTAGCAGATAGTATTTTTACGTCTGATGGTAGATATCCACGTTCTTTAAGACGAATGACGCCTAATCGTGGCAACTGTATTCTATTTTCATGTACTTTTATAGTACCAGTTAGACGAAAGCTTCCGATGCCTTTTCTTCTTGTTTTTCTTTTAGGGAAACCGACTTTGCCTTTAAATTTATGTTTCTTCTTTAATTTGCATTTGTTGAAGAAGTTCTTAAAAGCACGTTCTAAGTTTCTGAGAGATTCTTGCGGACTGCATTTTGATACATCATACATCCAAGGAAAATCAGATGATTTAATGGCATTCAACTCTTTATGGAGCTTCATTGCATTTGGTTTAGACTTACCACTTTGAACTCTTTCAAGACCCCAATTGTAAGTAAATCTAGCTGCTCCACAGTGTTGTTTCAACGCAGTGATTTGTTTATTATTTGGGTCTAATTCTGTCTTGAAACCCCGATTCATTCCGCTTCAATCTCCATCATTTTTTCTATGTCGGAGAGTTTATATCGGCGGTGTCCTCCTTTGGTACGGACAGCTTTGAGTTTACCTTCATTGTCCCATACTCTTAAGGTTTCGGCACAGACTCCTAAAAATTTTGCGGCTTTAGTTATACTAACAAGTGTATCCATAGATACCTCCTACTAGTATATAATAGTATGTTTTTATAATTTCCTTTATAAAATTATAATTATTTTTAATTTGCTCATTTATCGGTTTCAGTAATTACAGGTTTACTAAGCGATTTGAAATCAAATCGCTTAGTATCATCAGACATGTCACAACTTAAAATAACATTAAATTTACTTATACATGTATCTTCAATTAACTCGACACAAGCTTTAAGTCCATCACAAGTGGGTGGTGGAGAATAGCTTTCTTTTGTTAGAACGGTTCCTTTAAACTGACGCTCAATAAGTTCGTAGTAGAACATCTCTACGTTTTTTTTAGTCCCATCGTGGAACACAATATTACCTTTAGTCCCTTGATGATTTTTATTCATCTTTATTTCTCCTAGTTTCCCATGCCTTAAGAGCGGCATTACGTCTTTTTTCTTTCTCTTTATTTGCCTTACGTGTTGCAACTGCTTTTGCAGCAGCGGCTCTACGTTTTCTTGTCTTTGCCGCTTTCTTCCCTGCTTCGACCATTTTAAGATTACTCTGTAAATCACCTTTTTGTTTTTGGTCGTGACTACTCACCCGACAGTATACAGCAACTAAATTTTTAATTTCTTTAGCTTTATCATCTTCTTCTTTCCCACAAAGACGATTGATATCTTCCATTTTGTACCTACGATGATTCCCCGCCGTTTTAGCCGCAATAAGTTTTCCATCTCTATCCCATTGTCGAAGTGTTTCCTCGCAAACCCCAAGCATATTTGCTGCTTTCCCGATACTAACTAATTTAATCAATTTTCCTCCTAATCAAGACCTCGTTCCCTGAATACCAAAGTCCATTCATCATAAATCTTTTGAAACTTCTTCACTGTAGGAACTGTGTCTAGCTCGAATGGAATAGGATGGACTGTGCCATCTTCCATAACGAATTCTGTTTTGTTAACTTTAACTATTGTATTTTTGCTTTCCTTCTTGATATTCACTATCTTCTCCTTATATAGTTATACACCACAGCCCAGAATCCTGTAAGAAAATGTAGATTTTTGTAAGTTTTATTCAAGCAGTTGATAACCCTTCGGTGTCGTTTCCCAATTTAATTTAATCTTACGTGTCATTTGCTACATTATAACATTAATTAAAAATTTATGCAATACTCTCATTGGGATTTGAACCCAAATCGCCGCCGTGAAAGGGCGGAATCATAAACCTGATTAGACCATGAGAGCGGGAATAGCCTTACGGAGAATCGAACTCCGGTCTTCAGCGTGAATTTATTGTGTTGTCAAACACTCAAGCTGATGTCCTAACCACTAGACGACAAGGCCGAAAACACTCGCAAGGAGACTCGAACTCCTGTGACATCATAGAACCATTGGTTAAAACCGTCAGTGATGCATCCTAGCCGCTGGATGATGCGAGTAAATTAAAAAATGTATACTAAATACAACCATGAAGTCATATAAAGAATGGACTGCGAAGAATACAGAATCAGGTGGATTACTGATTCGTATAAAAGAGATTACGGGTCAAGACCTAAAAGACCCGGAATTGATACGTGGTATTGAAGCAGCAGTAAAAGAAGCTGGTGATAAATTCTTTTTGTTTCTAAAAGATATTGTATCTAACACCGAACCAACAGAGCCGATGCTAGATACACCGGACTTTGCCGTTCAAACTCCATCATTAGCAGGCTGGCGTGAGCGTGGACAAGGTAGTAGCGGTCCTAATGGGGCTTAATTATTTGTAAACTACCAATTTGGAGCTTTTTCACATGCAGCATTTATGCCTTCAGAAATTCCTACACGATGCCTTGTTAAATCATCAATTGTGTAAAGACCTTCTCTCCACATGATGCCTTGAATAAAGTAAAAATAAGCTAAAGCTTGTGGAATATTTTCTTCTTCCTCTAGCAATGTTCTTATTTGTTGAATCATCCACCGAATATGTTTTTGTTTTGTCCCTTCCAAATCCATAAGAAATTTATTTGTGGGGTACATTTCGGGACCAAGTGGCATTATCTTATCGAGGAATGCCTCGTATTCATCAACTGCTTTTAGTATGTGTTCTATTTTCATCATTCCTCTTTTTGTAATGTGCTTCAGATAAAACAATAATCGAATCAGCCATTTTATTTAACATTGTTTTGACTGTTTCTTTTGTTAAATATCCAAATGTAGAATTCCCTGATATAAATCTGATAGACGTATTTAAAGCATGTGCATGAGTAACAATATTTACTCTTTTCGTTATTAGCCTAGGAACAAGGTCTTCACAATCAATAGTCTTATATGTGTCACGACAAAACTCTCTCAAATATCCACGAAACTTAATTAGGTTTTTCAAAGTATACTGATACGGCGGCAATTCAACGGTACGCCACCTAAGAAGAGAAGCAACATTGTTCCATTCTAAACAAAGGTCACTTCCTCGAAGTGTTTTGACTTTTCTACATTTAGTTGTTCTCATATCCAGCTTTCTCAGCTATCAATGTAGCTATTTTTTTAGAGACATCCCAAGCATCTTCTTTTAGGATAATTAGTTCTGAAATTTTGGAACCTAATTCTTCTGTATACCATTCTTGTTGTACTGTCCACGATATAAGAAACTGTGTATATTTAGGGCCGAAATCAACGGCATAAGGTCCATAGTACGCCCACCGCTGATTTATTTTAGCCGCTAGAAACTCTTCCATCTTCCCCCCGAAAAAAGTATTTATCCTTACTTATTCACATTCTCAGATTAGTCATTCGCAAGTCGGCTCCTGTATGTGTTTCAAGCTTCTGACATACCACAATTACAGGTTCGCCACACATTGGGCATCGCCTTGATTCTACATATTCAGCTTTTGTAACCCATATAGGATATGCGAACATACAGTAAGGCAAGTAACTCCCGCCTTATATTTTTCATCTTTCCTAAATCCTAATTTTATCTTTCTACTCATACTTATTTCCATGGAGCCGGAGGGATTCGAACCCTCGACTTCTGCCTTGATTATTGCCCTTTTTAGAGCATCAAAAGCAGCACTCTCCCACTGAGTTACGGCCCCGTTTTGGGGCCGAAGCCCCAAGGTTAGATGTCCATACACGAATTATAATGACATTCATCACAGAGCCATACCGAGGTATCATCTCCGCAAACATCCTGTGAATAAGGGTCTGGTCCGAAAATCAAATCCTTTTTCCAGAACTTCTCGCCACAATTTTCACACACTTCTTTTCTTTTCTTTTTCATAACATTTCCTTTCAAAAAAAGTTAACTTTACTTTTTCACGGAAAACATTATGTCTGAGAAAAGAATCTCTAACCTAATATATCTTATCAGCTTGTACTTCTAGTACTTTATAAAAAAAATGTGCCCCCAAAATCTATCAAAAGATATTCCTTTGATAGACCGACAAAGAAGACGGCCAGATGCATTTCAACATCCATGGGTGACACCTGCGGCATTGCCGTACCATCACACACCGAGGGTTCGGAAAAGACTCCATGCACCTTTACACCGTATAATTCATCTACTGAGGGCACTAATTTTTTGTCAATTGCGCTTGCTTTAATAGCTATTGGCAAGACAAATATATTTAATAATCGTCAGGATTAGCGGGTCACCTGACTGTGGCATTTGCTATTGACCTGAATAAACAGCTTGGCTGCGCCGCCTCACGGTGGCAATTACAGGAACCATCGGAGCTACCGATTCGTTTTCGCCTCTTCAATACAAAGATTATATCAACCTCAATGAAAAATACAAGAGAAAATACAGATAAAAACTCTGAGCAGAAACAAGAAAATATACAGTGGGGCTTTGGGAAGCCCCACTGATTAGTACTCTCTGAAACTCCCTATCCAATTTTAAAATAACTTATATCACAGAACAGAGTCTATCCCTCTGTTCCGTCTCCATGACAAGTAATGAACTGGTCGCATCATAAACTAGCGGCAACAAGAATCGAACTTGTCTCATCGCCCACATGAAGGGCAACTAGACCCAGACCTACCGCCGAATTAAACTAAAAAACTACATTAAAAAACCCGCTCAGGTTTTACCTGAGCGGGTATGTTTTATTTTTACTAGCTCAGGGTTTTTCCTGAGCCTTTCGGTACACAGAAATCAAGTATCTTCTACGGGGCGTTCATCACGTTCAGTGCGCATCGCAACCGTAGCGTTCCGTGGCATTGGGGCCACGACTGCTATATCTGCTCTGCGTCTGATTGTATTGAACTTAGTCATAATACTTAACTCTATTCGTCTCGATGCCCACCATGGGCGATTCATTAGTATATTAGAGGATTGAACCTCATTTGTAAACAACTTTTTTGGAATTTTGTGAATTTTTTTTAGTGCTCTCACATGTACATCTTAATTAAAGCAATGCTTCCTGTTCTTTACGTTGTTTATATTCTTCATAAAATTCAGGTGGTTTTTCATTTTGTTGTATTTTGTAAGCGGAATCACATGCGTCACAAGGTTCACCATTTATTTCCCCATGACCACCATTACAACAATTATTACCACATTTTTCACATCTAATAAAAGCTCGTTTACAAGTACCACAATAATCCCATGAAACCGTGATATGTTCGCCAGTTGTAAATCCTAACTCATTAAGAATTTTATCCCAAATTTTCATCAATTCGGGATACTTATCTGCTTCAACTTCGTAACTAGTAAATCCAATATCTATATTACCACTACTTGCCCAATCATGAACCCCGAAATCATCTTCCAATTTTCGATTATCTATATGAGGCTGAATACGGTCATATATAAAATCTTCATCTACTTCTGGACCACTAATTAATGGAATGATATGTTTCAAATCTCTTGGACCTTCGCCGTCACGTTCTTCAACAAATTGAAAAAATCGCATCTTAGTCCTTTCAAACGGGTTGAATTACTTGTGTAGTCCGATTAGGAGTAATCCGTAATGTTTTAGATAAACAAGATATTTCGCACAATTGTGTCGGGTTGACCGTGGCTACAAATGCGTGTGCCGCATTTAAACGAACGAGCTTCTCCAAATTAAAATTATTCAATTCATGCTGGAATTCATCCATCGGTACTTGACTAATTTCTGTGCCGACCACCTTTTGTTTTCGTACTCTCACCTTCGTTTATAATATTGGAACCACTTCAATAATTACAGACATAGTGGCATCATTATGTTCGCCTTTAGCGAAGCGTAGCACTTCATCATCACGTATTTTATATTCTTCAAGTTTCATTTCAACCATCCAACCATTTATCAAATTCTTTATTTGGTATGAAGCCTGCTTGTTCTAACGCATTTTGCAGAGCTTCCTTATCATCCCAATCTTTAGCAGCGTAACAACCTTGGATATACCCATCCAATTCTACCAAACCAATTTCTGCCAACTTTTTGTTTGCTTCATCTCCATATCCGGTATTTATGCTATGTTCTTTTTCCCACGTTTCTACCGTAATAGAAACGCAGAATTTTCCTGATGCGTCTTTCATATCAGCAATGCTGAAAAGAACATCTTCCATATTGCCAATACTAAACAAAATTCTTTGAATTTTACAACCCTCCTAATCAAACTTTTCCATCCATCTCTTGCACACTTCATCCATGTGCCGTTCTGTTCTTCGCCTCTTTGGTGGCAGACAGTATCCTGTTGCCATGAACGCTGATTGTAAAGGCATCGGCGATAGATGCAATGTAAACCATTTACAACTGGCGCATTTTCGTTCTGAGCGTTTCATTCGTAACACTCATCTTCGTCTTGTTGTTCACATGAACTAATAATTGTTATTGTTCCCAAATCATCATTAGCGTTCTTCAACACTACCCATTCTGGATGATTAATTTCTACAGCTTCCTTAACAATTTGGATAAGTCTCGCTGGACTGTTCATCCAATTTGCTACTTTTAGTTTAATTGGTTTGGAGAATCCTTTCAAAAAAGAAATTCGTCTTGCAACCACAGGAACATATTTTTCTATACTTAGTTTTTTTCTTTGTGCTCTAAGCCCCTTTTGGGAAGACCCTAAAGGAATAAAATAATTTATATCTCTTCCTTCTCTATCAAAAGTTCCCCTGAATTTACAAAAAACTTGTTTTCCCCCAATTTTATCCTGCCAATCATGATAGCATATTTCAACAAATACTCTATCTGGCTTGGCCTTGTTTAGCCTTGCTATGGCTTGAGACATCAAACGGGGTTTCTTAGGGCGAGTCCACCCAAAGAATAAGAACCGTGTAACATCATTTAAGAAGTCCATTAACATTTGTTAATTCTAACCTTATTTATAGCTTTCTTTTGTTTCGACACCCAAGCAACGTACTTAACGATTTCAGGATGTTGCATTATATCATCAAGAGTGGAAAATTGTCTGCCTAATTCTTTCTCTGAGATAAATTTATGTATGGCTGAGTGACAATCTCTGCAAATTTTAACAGTTTTATTTCGCTCTTCGGAAGTATAACGCTTCTTAAACCACTTTCTTCCCCGTTGACTTTTGGGTATCAAATGATGTTTTGTCATCGGGCGCATACGCCCACACATTGGACATTTACTAAGCGCTGTGCCCATGTTGGACTCTTTTCACAAGCCACGCTGCTAATTTATGAACAAAACTACCGCACAGAAGTGTCCACCCAATAACAAACCCATAAGTGAAAAATGGATTACGACCAGACTGAGTTGCTATATATGCGCCACAGAATGTGGGAAATCCGACCAGCACAACTACCAACATAATATAAAACCACTTATTCATACTTTACACTTATATCAGTTCGTTCAATTTGTTTGCCATCTGACCAATACACACTGATTAATTCGACAGGCCCAAATTCGAAAACAGTTTCATCAAAATCTCCATCTGTTAAAACAAGTTTTTTTTGGTCACTCCCGGCAACAATCATAAACGCACCAAACTTAGACGGAGTAAAGGTGAAATCTACCTTTGTCTTCTTTAAGTTACTTGTGTCAGGAGTGAACACAGAACTAGCGACAAATGAATATGAAAAATCAGCGTATCGCTCAGATTGAGTATTAGTTCTATCTTCCGTCTTTTGGACGTACCCACAGCCCACTACGGAAACAAGCATCAAGATGGTTAAAAGTAGTTTCATGCTCTATAGGGTGAAACAAACCTTTGTAAACAACAAGAAAGAAACAGATGGGCGTTTAACCCATGTCCACCCACAGCAAGCGTGTCCTATGCCGCACTAATCCCTACGGAGGAGTTTCTTTGGTCGTGCCTCTGGACGACTGTTTCATTGTTGTTGAGTCATAAATATAACACAACATACACCATTTGTCAAATGTCGGTTACATTTGTTTTGGCCAACAATGTAACCAGATTGTCTCGAATTTGCATCTGCATACCTGATTTCTTAGCGTACTGCTTTAGAGCTTTGAGAACTTTCTTGTTATTTGGAGCAGGGAATTGAACTTGCCCATCACGCCTTGCTGCTTGAACATACTTCCACATCGCATCAGACAGTTTCTTAGGCTTCTGAGGGCCAGCAGGCTCAGCAGGAGCCATCGGTAGAGATTGGCCCACAGGGTAGGTTTTTTGCTTGACTAACTCTATAGGCACAAATGCCATGACCTTGGTAGGTGTAAAACTGTTTGGGTCACGATCTCTGGTTGGTCTTAAATTTATTCCTTGGAAGTATATGGCCCTTTTAAGAGGCTGGCCTTTCAAAGATCGAACAGCCATGTTTACATATTGTTTGATCGTATCAGCCAAGACATGATAAATCTCAGTCTCGCTTTGATTCATGATGAAATAATGTTTAGCCTTCCCCTTGTAGTCACGGCCTTGTTGTTGTGGAGTTGTTAGCTGCTGTATCAGCGGCATTTGGTTATCGTGATTTCTCACGACTTCATATGCCAAATCATTGCTGCCACTGCGACTAGATCGACGCAACTTGAGTTGGACAGCTTCTCCATTCCAGAAGCCATCTATTTTTTGATTCATATCTTGTTTGACAGCGGATGGTTTGATTTCAACTCCATGTGCGGCTAATTGCCTGCGTATGAAGTCTTCGCCAATATCACGACCCTGAGCCATTCTCTGGTCCAGTGACATGCTGGAGAAGTCCTGATTCATCATTCCAGATGGGCCTTCCATCAACTCCAATAACTCGAAGAAACTTAGCATACTGTATTTAGAGCAAAAACATATTTTTTTCAACTTTCTTAGATAATCTTTCATTTCAGAGAAAATTGTAGAGAAGTTGGCTGAATCATGGGCAGAGTCGTTATCCTGTGCTTCGTGTATTCGTACTGCATCGCTTCCACTTTTTCAGATGAAACAGGTTTGCCTGTTGACTCCACAAGCCAACCATTTTCCCACTTTTTATCTCTTTTTAACGACAAATAATTTCCCTTTTTGGCATATTTGAGAGGAACCCACGTAGTTTCTTTCATTTTACCACCAGATGAAGTCTTTCTCGTTAAAACACATTGTCTATACATGGATGTTTTTGACATTTTTTATTTCTCACTTTCTATAACAATTCTACTTATTTGGGACATAGATAACAATGAAAAGAGGTAACTATGAAGAAAATAATGTCACTACTATTGTTATTTTTCTTGTTTTCCGCTTTGCCAGTAATTAGTGGTTGTAGTTGGGGAAGTGTAAAAGAAACTTATAAAAAGTCTCCACTAAAGACCGAAGCTAAAGGACAAGGAAAAACAACATATAATTATACCTATAAAGGTAAATCATATGTTCTCATTCTGGGAAAAGATGGAAAATTCTATGCCATTGACCCGAGTACACTAGGTAAGGGAGGTAAATAATGAAAATATTTATTACAAAATTACTTCTGATTGCATTGGTTTTAACTGGTTCTCTTTGTTTTATTGGATGTGAAAAAAAAGCAGAACAACTTCCAAGCAACATTGTTGTTCTGCCTTCTGGCGAGGAAATAACAAAATCTTATGAACATATTACTCCGGCTGAAACCAAGTATCAAGGCGAAGGAGTAGAATATTCCAGAGAAGTAAAATCGGTTCGTATTGTAAGCCCATTCGGTATTTCACCCGGAGAGGTAATAAGTAGACAAGTAGCCGCCGAAATCAACACTGGACAGACACCATCTATAAACATTAAACCAGAAGGTATTGATGCGAGTAAAGGTGGGGATACAGAATTTAAAGGTGGTGAAGGCCATTGGAGTTTCCTAGACACAATATGGCAACGTATTAAGAGCCTACTGTGGTTTGGTGTCTTTGGCCTGATATTGCTATTCGTACTACCAATATTCTTCCCGGTCTTAGGACCAATATTCTCAGGAATCATAAAAGCAATCGGACGATTCTTCGCTTGGTTGATTCCGTTCTTCGGAGGATTGATAGAATGGCTAGGAGCAAAACTAACCAAAAAGTCCGCTAAACAAATTGTCAATGGAGGAACAACTTTCAAAGACAAAGTTAAAGCTGATGACAGACTAACTGAAGATGTAAAGAAACATGTTTTAGAAATGTTCAGAAGTGCTCATCGAGAATCACACGATGAAAAAACAAATGAATTCGTGTCGATGTTGAAAGACTAAAGCCGGTGGAGCCGAGGAAGGGACAGCCAGAAATGGCTGTCCCTTTTTTTTTTATTCCGAGGGTAATGACCCAATTCCACTTGATGTATTCATTTTATATATGACACTTTCACTATCGTTCCCCAACAAGGACGGTCCCGGTAATTGTGTTGTTAATCTTTTTTCACTTACTGCTATTTGATTTGTATTACCCAAAACTTCCGTCAACCATATGTCAAAAGGCTTCCACGGAACAGTATCAAACATCTCTCTCATAATTTCCTTTTCTGTCTTACAATACAACATGCATTGAGTTCCAGTGACTATTTGAGAAAGGTAAAGCCCTTCTGTTGGTGCTACTTTTCCAAGTCCAAGTGCTCCAATACTTATAGTGACAATCTCTTTAGAAGACATCAACGCACCAAATCTAACAACTGCATTCAAAAACCTCTTATGAGATACCAGCAATGTACAATCGCATTCACAAACTAAAAGTAAATCTACATCATCAGAGAATTCCTCCATAAATGCTTTTTGGTGTGCTGCAAAACATCCAAAAACTCTAGACTTTTTATGAATTTCCAAAAGATTGTCATGAACAGGAAATTCGCCCTCATGAGGAAAATTGACATGCTGTATGTATTGAACCCCTAATTCTTCCAAAGGCTTAAGAGATGCAACTGAAGCTTGTTCTCTTTCATCCTCTGGGCAACTCAACAAATGAACTAATTTTATATTTGGGACTTTTCTTTTAAAATACATATTTTATTAGAGTATTATTTTAATGTCTTTTCTTCCTGAAGTACCCATTAAAATATGAACGTTTATCATTACTATGTTGTCTGGTCCACTGTCTAATTACAGCATATTTCTTCCCAGAACTAGTAGACATGATATCATGTTGTCCTGTATACATGACCAATAAACCCCTGTAATTCAAATGAGAAGATATTTTTTCTATTGTATCACTGAAGTTTTCATAAGAAACTGGATTATGGATAGAAAATAATACCATCAAACAAAAAATAATATCGAATTTTCCAGCTTCTTCAAGATTATCAACAAACCCAACACGTCCTTTGAATTTATTTTTCTTTTTTGCTTGTCCTATGGAATATTTGTCTAAATCAACACCAAGTATTTCTGCATTCGGATATAAATCCGCTAATGTAAAACACTCTTCTCCCGTCGAACACCCAAACGACAATATTCTTGTGGGATTTGGTTTAAATTTCAATGCACTATTGAATATTTTAGGGAATCTATTGGCCTTTGTCTGGTGAGATAATTGATATTGTTTTAACAGAGGGTCTGTTGGAGGTGGAGGTGGGACAACCATCACCGGGGGCGTAATAACGTCTTTAAGAGGCACTAGAATCTCTTTTGGAGCATCTACAACAGCTTTATGGCATGAGACACAAATAATACCAATGTCAATTGGCTTGCCGCAATCTTTACACATGCACTGTCTTTGGTCTACAACTCTTGGATGAGCTATCTTTTTTCCATCAATAGGCTTTTCCACTGGTGTCTGTGGGGTGGCTTTCCTATAGGCTAGCTTTTTTATGGGAGGTTTTTCGACTGACTTTTTGCCAGTTATCTTATCCAATGCTTTACTAAATAAAGTACGACGAGGCTTCCTACGGCTCTTATTTCTACGGGGCTTCCGAGTCTTTACAGTCGTCTCGCTCATCTTGAAACTCCTAATTTCTTGACAGAGTATACTCAAAATACGGCAACAATGAAAGAAACTTTCAGATTTCATATATACTTTGGCTTACAAAATAAGATTTTGACCTACAATGACATTATGATATTACTAACACAAATTTCGACCAATCTTATTAACAAAGAAGAACACGGTATCCATAAGGACTACTATGATAAAATCTGGGCATCCAGAGGACCGGAGGGTTTTGTAAAGCCCGATGACTTCTGGGAAATCCCTAATTGGATTGCTATTGTTAAACACAACATTCAAGATGCTGAATTAGCTATTGTAAGGGATATAGACGAATACCTCAACAACATCCCAGAGAATACTACCAGTATCGCTTTCAGCGTTTTGGATGCTAATAAAGCCATTATCAAAGAAATCATACAACGATACAAAGGAGATGCATACTTTGTGTTAGGCGGCTACGTAGACTTTACCTATTTTGACGACTTGAAAGACACATCCCCTGTTTACATTTTCAAAAGCATACCAGATTTTATCAATTGGCAGCAAGCCAAGAAAATATACCAAAACGGATTTGAAAATATTTCAGATTTTCATAATTGGCTAGAAGAAGCATACACAGACGGATACGATTACAGCCTCTTCTCTTACTGCGAATGTATTCCCCGACTGACACTCAGCACGGGATGTTCTCATAAGTGTAAATTCTGTACGGAGGCTGGCAATCTGAAAGAAGCAGATATGGATGCCATTCACCGCCAAATAGAATCCTACAAAAACCTAAATTTCAAACTTGTATATCTGAATGATAAAACATTTGGACAAGCCAAAAACCACATGGAACTGCCGAGCCTTTACAAGCGAATTAAAAAAGTAAATCCAGACTTTGAAGGATTCATGATTCAAACAACCACGGGACAATGGTTGAAATTTTCGGATGAGTACATTTATGATTCTCACATTATATTCGTTGAACTTGGAATTGAAACGTTTAATGACCCCATCCTCAAAGCATACCGGAAACCCTCTACAGAAAAATCAACTATAGAGGCTACAGAAAGATTTCGTCATCTACCTAATGTCTGGCTGCGTCCAAATATCATTATTGGATTTGCTGAAGAAACATACGAAACATACCAGCACACCCTAGATTATTTGAAAGAATATAGAGATGTAATTGTCCACCTTGGGATTTGTAATCTAGCCATTTATGATAATACTACTTTGGGAGAAGAACGTCCCGCAGAATCCGTAGAAGATAAAAACGAATATTCTGTAAAGAAATCTTTTCATGAAGACGAAGCACCACACGAATGGTTCTTTGGAGAAATTTTCAAACTTGGACTAGAATTATTAGACAAACATCCAAAAAACGGCAAACTTAAGTAAACTTATACCCGAAACGTTCAATGTCATCAGCAAACTTATTGGCTACTAGTTCTATACACTCATCATCATAATATTCTGTATAATGTTTGTGATTTGTTTTGTTTTCATGCGGGAGTTTGCATGTTTGTATCCCAATTTTTTCACAAACATAATCAAAATCCTCCTGTAAGTTTTTATATCGACCAATAAAATCTATTTTAGTATTACCAAAATAATAACATAAAGAGCGACCATGAGCCTTAGCTAAATTTGGCATCTTATTAAACGGCAATTTAAGATAGTCTTTAAATGTCACGTCAAAATAACTAGCCTTTCTCATATAAAAATAATTAGACACTGCTCTATCCCACGGATTTCTTACAAAAGTCCATTTCCATGCTTCATCAAAACCTTTCATCCTACTGGCTCTTTGAACAGCTTCAGGCGTGACACAATTGTGTTTCAAAAGACCTTTCTTTAAGCCGATTTGTGACCCAATAATATTAAATAAAATCCCCTGTTTTTCTAAAGCAGTCTTCAAAGAAGTACCAGCACATTTCATGGTCCGAAACCAAATTATCTTAAAGGAATCATACTTGTTGCTTCGAAGCCAAATCATTTTTTATCCTTCTTGCCTTTCTTAAAGCTTTCATCTGAAACATTATGTTCTTAACACGTTTGACTATATTTACAGCAACCCGTTCTGGAGAAGAAGTAAGACTAATTTGTTCCACGGTAAATGTTATAGGTTTCTTATCACCACCATAGTGAACAAATCTAACTCCTGTACACCACCAATTTCCAGCATAAAGATTCAAAATACAAGATATATCTAATCCATACTTCCACTCTATTATGAGAGTTTTATAAACTTGAAAAGTGTACTTAGACATCAATCTTTTAAGTTGACGAGACACCCTTCTGTGAAATTCTAATTTTGTGGGAGCAGATTTCATTCTCTCACCATTTTATTTTTAACCGATGCTGGGGTGGATTTCCAAGGAATACAAATATCATTTTCGCCATTACCAGCGGCAACTTTTATTTTCTCTTCTCTTCCCATTCCTTAGTAAGACATGGGGTAAACGCTTTTCCTACTAATGCAAGCCGTTCCACTCGCTTTCTTTCTTTTGCCCATTTTATATGTTCCTGTTTCGCTAAACGGGCAGTTTTAGACTTTCTGCGTAAATTTTTTATGTTTAACATTATACATCATACCCTTGCTTCACATGACGCAAATATGGATAACCTTGACAATTATCACCAGAATATGGAATCGTACATGGGTCAGCCCCATTAGCTATTTGAGAAGCAATATCAACATCCACAGCTTTCTTACCCTTAGAAAGCTTTACGCAAACGAATTCAGAACCAAACGAGCCATCAAACTGACAATACCGACACACATCTTCTGGGTCTGCTTTGTGATTCGTTGATAAACACACATCTCTTACATGTTTTTTACTAAGCATATCGTATCCTTATTTTATACCATTAATGAGAATCTTACCAAAAAAATTGCTCTAAAACAAGTCTTTATCCCCTATTATATGATATGACGAGAAAAATTAATCTTCGATGGGGGTTAGACGATAACGAAACCGAAAAAGTCAAACTTTTAATGCAACATTACCATATGCCCCCATCTGAAATACGTAATCTAAGTAAAAACCAAATGAAAAAATTATTTTTAATTTGGAATGGCAGATAATTGTTGTTTTATATAAAAAATATATTATAATATAATTATGACTAGAAAAATAAATTTAAATTGGGGTGTCAAAGAAGAAAAAAAGAATAACCATTACGAAGGGGAATGGCAAATTGATTATTCTTATGATTCCACCTCTCCTTATTCTTATGCTGCGGAGTTCGTTCCAAGTGGTACTATAAGTAGTGGCTCTGCTTGTATCCCTACTTGTGGTTCTGCTAGTAGTGATAGTTTTACGATTAACACAACTCCAACTCTCCGTCATCAGCATTACAAAAACGGAAAATGGGTAATTGATTCTATGGCATCAGAAATAAACAAAGAAATAGACAATCAAATAATTTCTGAACTAAAAAAATGGAAATGGCTGAAATGAAATCTTCATTTAGAGCTAACGCTGATGCTATGCGAAAAATAGGTATGTGGACATGGGGAGATGAAGACAAAGAAACATCTGTTTTGCCAGCCAACTCAAAGATAGATACATCAGTAATTATTAACGATATAATTTCTAATGTAAAAAAAGAACATCTTATAAATAGAGGAATGTGCCAAGTTAGAAATTGGAACGTAGTATGCCCTATATGTCAAAAGATAATCCGTGTAACAATGAGAGACAATGGGCATGTCCACGGAAAATGTGAAAGAAATGGATGTCTAAATTGGAAACAATAAATCTACTTAGGCACAAAAATTAACCAACGCTTTACCCTACCCACCATCTCAAGTGAATTGCGATAAATACGACCACCATTAACTTCAATATATTCAACCGTATCAGATAAGGCTGGTTCCCCACTTGTAAACTTATGCTTGGAATAAGATATCTCTTTCCAAGTGTTATATTCATCAGGATTACTTCTAGCCTTGGGCTTCCTGACTTTCTTTACTTTTGGTTCTACTACCTTCGACTTTTTAGGTACTTTTTTCGATACCTTGACCTTTAACTTCTTCGCCTTCGGCTTAACTGTTTTTTTCTTTGCTCTTGCCATGATGAAATTAATGTAGTATTAAATTTAAAATTCTTGTCATTTGTGTTTCCGCTTCATAAGTGAGTAGTCTATAAATTGAATTGACTGATTCCAGACCATAACCAAAGAACTGGGGTCATAACTATAAAACATAAAAATAAAATTATGTCGTCAGATTTTGTCCATATATCTTTCATGACATAATTATATCATAAAAAATATGAATTGCAAGAATTGATTAAGATACAACTATCTGCACTGCTCTTATGCTATACTCTGTCAGAGACCCCTGTTCTGGATACTCTTGGAATGTCCAAAAATGATTGTTATTAGATGGGTCTACTACCGTAGATGAATAATCACCCCAGCGGTTCCTGCTTTTACTGACTTTATAATCATCACCATCTTCAGTAACTTCTAGGTATTGTTACAATAAGCTCTGGCTGTTGACATATAGTAACAGCAGGAACAATTGCACCTCTAATCACTCCAGCGTAAACTTGGGCATACTGTGTATCCCCACTAGCGTCCACATATTGACATGTTATACTCATAATACCCTTTAACAACTACCTTCAAAATTATACGTTTGACCTCTATTACAATCACCATCACAACCTTTCACAAAACCAGCAGCATATTGATTAACCCCTATTTCTAAATTACCAACTCCTCGCCATTGTCCTATCGCTTCTCCGGGGCATTCATGATAAAACCAATTATTGTATATCTCGCCACCTATCCTAGGTTTTCCACTTATTAATATAGCAGTTATAGTTCTAGTTGTTAAATCATCGTAAGTTTGTTTAAATGTGTTATGATGAATTATTATCCTTTCACCAGCTAAATCATCTCCTGTTGGAAAACTCCCCCCATGACAATCAAAACAATGTATTGTATAACCACCATGCTCACCAACAATATTATATCTTGCTTCATAGCTTTTGCCGGGATTACCAGTCGAAGCAACAGAATGGCGATTCCAATCAAATAAGTTGGCTTCTATTAATGCAGTTACCACTTGTGCATTAGTGCCACCACCAACAGCTACACCATAACCAAGACTAGATTGTTGGCAATGATGTATGTTGTTATGATGTATATGACCAGTTGTTGATATATCATCAGCAGCACGCCTAAGCAAAATACCAGCGTGTGGGAATCCAGAAATATCACAATTATCAATTTCAGTATCGTAATCACACCATACACCAGCAGTAGTATAAGCGCCTGCTGGTATGCCGTATCGACGTTCTAAGGATGGGCCTCGCATTCTTAAACCAGTTATACGAACATTATGCCCATCTGTTAAAAACATGGGCAGTGTACCCAACACTGTGTCTTCGAATAACAAAGCCCCTAAAGAAGATTCATCTTTTCCTCTATTACTAGCCAAAGTGACACCTTCAGGTATCAAAATACTATTATTCCCTTCCATGTCGATAGAAGCATTTGGACGGATATACACAACCTCTCCAGATGATGCTTCTGATAAGGCAGATAATAATCCATTTAATGTGCTTACATTATAATCACCATTTTCGTAAATATCATCATATCCATAGCCCCCTCCAATAGGGTCACCAGTTGGATTAAATTCTGCTCCATATTGATTACGCTCATCTAGAGGTGATTTAGGCTGAGATATAGAAGGAATTGGGTCATACACCCCAGTACTAGGTATTGTTACAATAAGCTCTGGCTGTTGACATATAGTAACAGCAGGAACAATTGCATCTCTAATCACTCCAGCATAAATTTGGGCAAATTGAATCTCCCCATTATCGTCCACATATTGACATGTTATACTCACAACCTATATAGTATAAATATCTTAGCTCCCTAAAGGAATCAAACCTTCATTTCCTGATTACGAAACAGGTGTAATATCATTATACCAAAGGAGCGAATAAAATAAGGTGAAAATTGTCTATATAAAAGTATGAAAAAAATGAGAACTTTTTTTGAGTGGATAGAAGAAGTACAGAATCAGCTAGACGAATTCATCGTATATCAGAACATGACAGATATACCGCAAGAGGAACTGGTAAAAGAATATAACGAAGAAATTGCGCCAACAATGCAAAAAGAAAAAGATTGTCAAGCCAGATGGGGCATAGATTCACAAACAGCACAAAGCATCTTTGGAGACTTAAACAATTTCTTACAATTAGTTAAAAATGCTCAAGTTCAAACTTTACCACCTTCTGTTTTACGCAATGTACGAAATTATAGTCAAGTAACCTCGGTAATTGATAATTATGCATCTCAGCTCGGACATAATCCACAGGCAGAACTACAAAATCAAAATAAATTTTTCAAAAGCATAGACCCACAAACTGGCAGCGGTGGAGTAGATGGCATTCAGCAAAGTCCAGATGAAGTAAAAAGGCAGCAAACTGGTGGTTACACTAAGGCTCAAAGTTTTGACCACAAAATAGGTTTAGTTCAGGGAAATAATCCTATCAATTATCCACTTTTATTATTTTTCAATAATGAATATTCCCACATTAGCGGGGCAACACGTCAAACGGCAGCAGTAACAAATAAAATTATATTACCAGTTAAAGTTATTAAATAAAATTGTTAAAAGCATCTGGTGAGGCTCGAACTCACGACCTCTTCATCGGTGAGACGCTCTACCAAGTTGAGCTACAGATGCCTATAAATGCGGCTAGACTGACTCGAACAGTCAACTTTCTGGTTGGAAACCAGATACTCTACCAATTGTTCTCATTACTTTCTAACCATATTTGGAAATTCATACCCCTTATTTAGTAACGTAATGTTCTAAAATAATAAAAAATCAATACCGAGTAAGAGAATCGAACTCTTGAGTTAACGTTGGAAGCGTTACATTTTACCACTAAACTAACCCGGCGAATACTACATAGAAATATGAAGACCTTAAAACAGTTTTGCGAGGAAATAGAATATCCTACTAAAAACGAACTACATCATCTATTAACAAATGTGTATCGTGAAAATTTATATAAAGCTTTGTATGCAACATCTACACTAGCTCATATCAAATTTAAAGTGTTAAATATGTCTATAGTAGGAAGCGAAGCTAAAGGAACAGCAAAACCTGATAGCGATTTAGACATCGCCGTAACTATTCCTAAACTTGGAGAAAGAATATCAGCCTTAGACTTCTCTGAAACTTATCATGCAACCTTTCATTCTAATGAAGATATGCCGCACTGGAAAGATAAAAGAATTGATTTTCAATTCTTTTATCAAAATGACCCAACATTTCAAAAATATAATAAAATTGAATTGTAGCTACGGCCTTGTCAGGAATCGAACCTGAGACATTCGGGGGAAATTCAGGCAAGGATATAAATCTATGCCTGAACCTTCCGTTCCCCCAGCCCATTGAGCCAGCCGCATAATGAAATTTGATATCTTTATACATTTTTACTTGGTCCCTTGACAAATCTATATTTAATTTTTGCTTTTTTCTTTGCAATATCATCAAGTTTTGTTAAGCGAATTCTATCATATAATTCCATTTTAAATATTTGCTTATCAATATTATGTGAGTGCATTATAGAGAATAATTCTTCAGTTGGCAAGAAGGATTCTTTCATGGCCCCTATAACTTTGCTATGTGCAGAAGCATACCAGCTTGCCCATCTTATCCAATTACAATTGCGATATAACCGTTTCTGCCAATCTGGAAAGTTAATCCACCCCTTTTCGTTTACATCCCATTTCCATTTATCAATCCATTCTTGAGTTAACCCCTCCATTATGGTGATTCGAGGCATAATAAACAAATCAGATTTGGGATGTTGTTTCAATAATTCTGGTATAAGTTCAACAAATTCACTGGTAACTAATTCATCAGCATCTAATTGCAGAATGAAATCTCCGGTACAGAGGCTATTTGCATGATTTTTCTGTGAGGCGGCTGCATAGCCTAAGCCAAATTTTCTATTGGACAACTTGATATGAGGTTTATACTCATTTAAGTATTTTAGAGTTAATTCATCATCAGAGTCATCATCTAATACTACAATTTCATCGGTTGGACGTTTATGAGTAACTAGAAAATTTAGGAGTTCATTGACACATTCTCCATCGTTGTGCGTCAAAATTGCGTAACTAATTTTCATAGCCACTCTTCATATGCTCCTGCCGCTTCGAAGTATCTTTCCATCCTAATTTCAATTTTCTTGTCATATGGCGGGAAGTGGATTTGAACCACTGACCTGCGGCTGACCAGACTGCTCTACCCCGCAGTGTTTTATTACTACGTTACAACTTCGGTTAAACTCTTTTTGGGAAACTATAAAGTCTAATCCCCACTTTTCTTAATTGGTCTATCAGGAACGACTAAATCCTTATTTGCTTCTTTTAACTGCTTAAGCCACACATCAAATTCAGCACGGTCTGAAGTGTCTTTTCTTTCTATAATGAGAGCTATAGATAATACGCAAATCAACATAGCTGATAGAACGATATACGTAATAAATGTCTTCATGCTAGTATTTATTATCCTATCCTCAGTTTTTGCTTAAGAGTTAATTTGTCAACAATTAAGTTTGGATTCTCTAAAATTTCTTTTAGCTCTTCTTCTCCAGAAATCATTTCATTATTAATCCTTTTCCCAATAATATATTGGTTTTTCTAGTTCTTCGGCTATTTTTATTTCAGCTTGTACTCCGACACTTTCTTTCCAACCATCAAGCATCAAAACACAAAGCACATCACAAACTGAAAGAAATTTTCTGTCGTATTCTGCCCAATATTCCCAATACCCCGGAATACCATATGTAGCCAAAGGATGCGTATGTGCTATCGGAGAAAATATAAAAAGCCCTTCTTTCATCAACCCCGCTGCAACTCGACACACTTCGTCAAATCGGTATTGAACCACATTTTTATCTTCATGCGTATAAGGACTGGCCATATAAATTAATTCATTTTTCGGTAATTGCATCAAATAAGTATAACAAAAAATATAATAAAAACAACTTTTATCTTTTCTTATTTAAACTTTATTATTCGTAAGCCGCATTCGACCTTTTAACAACGGCTTGCACCATTTCTTGTGTAATAGTTTCGGCAGAAACAATATCTTCTGGTGGAACCGCTCTGAATCTTTTTAGCCATTCCCCAAAGGCACCAGCTTTTTCTAATGGAGAATTATTATCAGGTTCCCATTCCCCCGTGTTCTTTATTTTTAAGATAAAAATATTTCCATCCATAGAACCTTTATATAAATCCCAATCCATTTTGAAGGCCCATTTTACAGCATCACCTTCATCTTCGAAAACATATATCTCGCCTTGGCCATGACGGTCCCCTCCTGTGGTCACCCAATTGCTTGTTTGCATCGGCTTAAGACCTTCTTTCATTATTTTCGGCAAATACTCTTTCTTTGTAACATGAAACACGAAAGGAGTATCTACATTCTCAAGCCATTGTCCAAATGTTTTCATGTAAGTATTTATACACTTACATTATATTTTACATTATATTTTACACCTGCGGAGGGACTCGAACCCCCAATGAGATATACTCGCTGGATTTGATTTTTCGTCGTTGAAGACGTAGAATCCAGTGCCTTGCCAATTAGACTACGCAGGTATGGAACGTTCTTGGGGTCTTGCGACCCCAAGAACGATAGGTTTAAAACAATTTTCACCCTATTCACTTATAAATTAACACGTCAAAGCATATACGCTTTAATCGAGGCAGTTGGATTCGAACCAACATCAGGCACATGGCCCACGCCTTATCAGGGCGCTCCCTTCCCATCGGGCATACCTCGGGAACTTCATTTTTATAAACATTCTAATTTGTGGCCGAACCCATAAAATAAATTGAAGTTTAAGAAGGATTAATTCACTAAATTTATTATAATAAATAGTGAAAGACATATATTTTATAGAATGCGGAATTTTACGTAAAGGGGAATATCATATTTGCGAATATTGTAAGGCAAAAATGATAAGAAGATTAAACGGTCAACAAAGATATTGTTCCATAAGATGTTCATTAAAATCTAAACAAAAACAAACAAAACCAAATATCTCAGAAAAACATGTAATCAACAATAAAATTATATTTTTTAATGAACCGGGACACGGTAAAAGAAAAGGTAAAAAATTCATTTGTAAACAATGCAATAAAGAGTTTATTACAAGAATGGATTTTAAACCAAAATATTGTTCCCAACAATGTAAAATTAATTATCATAAGACCCTATACTTTAAAAAACCATGCGCAAACTGTGGCAAAATAATAAGCAAAAGATTCAAAGAAACTAGAAAAAGTAAAACAAAAAATATATTTTGCAATTCCTCTTGTGCAGCATCATATAACAACACTTTTAAACGTAAATCTAGACGTTCTAAAGTAGAAATAATGCTGTTTGAAATGCTAAAAAAAGAATTTTCTAGCCTAAAATTTGTTCCTAATGACAAAAAATTATTAGATGGATTAGAAATAGATATCGCTATTCCGTCTCTTAAATTAGGCATCGAATGGAATGGAATAGTACATCATAAGCCTATTTATGGACAAGCTAAATTAGACATAATCCAAGAAAGAGATGCCAAAAAACAAATATTAGCACAACAAAAAGATATAAATCTTATAGTAATTACTGATTTAGTATCAACAGAAGCAAAAGTAAAAGAAGCATTTGTCTCTGTTAGCAAAATTATCAGAGAACTAACAAATTAGAATATTTAATTTTCAAAAATCACAGTCAAGCCTATCGCCTGACAAATAAACGGGTATACGATGGGTGCTGCCCCCACTATCCCTGCTGTCACAAAGCAGTGCCTCTGCTGTTTGGCCTCATATACCATATATTTAATTATAAAACAAACTGAGACGCTAGGACTCGAACCTAGAACCGCTTCCTTTGGTGGGATGTAATCCTGACGAGCATTCTCCTAGGAGACAAGTAGTGTCAAGACATTTTTAGTGCTCTGCCAATTGAGCTACGTCTCATTTTTTATTCAGTTTTAATTCTTCAAGTGTTTCTGGAATCTTATCCATGAAACACTTTGCTAATCTCAACGCATCTTCTTTGTTATTAGCTGTTGCGATGAAGCCAGCGAACGCCATTGGCATCCGCTTCCGATACGTCACTAATTTTCATTTTATTCATAGTTAATTCCATTAAAAAACCCACTCAGGTCTTGCCTGAGTGGGTATGTGCTAAAACTCAGGCTCTTTTGCCTGAGTCATATTTTTATAGGACTCAAGGCATACCAGTACCGCTACCAATGACATGTTGCCACTGGTGCGTTGTTGTCCCGATATGTCCTGTTGTTATCATCATTGGTTTTACTGTCTCCAGCCCTATATGGGCTTCACAAAGTATAGTATAGAGTCATCTTTCTTTTTTGCAAACTCTTTTTTGTTTTATTCAAGCCATCCTACGGCCTTAACAATCTTATAGGTAGCATCAACGTCTAGTGGTACGAAACCAAAGTCGGCACGTATATGCAATTTCGCTGCGGCTGCTGCATCGCCACCCCACATCCTACGCACTTCTTTAACACCTTCAGCATGATGTCGAACAATACGATGCTTGGGTCCAAGATAATCAAAAAAGAAATCTAACCAAATATGAACTCTCTCATATTTTTGGCCCAACTTCATTAAGCATTCTTTACAATGGTCTTCAAGCTTCATTTACATCTTTCCATTCATCTTCTGCCATTTCGGAAGCCACTCTTACAATAATTTCCAAATCACAATCATATAATCCTGATGTGCTGAAAGCGTTTAATTCAAGCAAAAACAATTTGCCATTACTCTCACAGACATCCAAAGTATAGATAGGGTCTGGTTCCCATTCTACTGCATCAACGATGCTCTGAGCGTACAGAGCGGTCTCACAGGTCGTTTCTACCACTTCAGGCTCTACATCTTTACCTAATCTATATTGACTACCCGTAATTACTTTCTTTTTAGCAACAACAAATCGCCATTCTTTCGTGATAACTTTAGGGGCTGTCACCACGGTTAAAAGCTCAGGATTTTCATGGTAAAAACCAAATCCTAATGCATTTTTATCCATTTCTTCAAAAGGAACAACTGCACCAGCGAATTCTTTAAACCCGCTACTTGGTCGAACAAAGACACAATTATCAATGCCCATCTTATTATATACGAATTCTTTCTGCCTCAACAATTCGACGGCAGGCATCATGATATAATCTTGGTTTAATAAAAACTTTCCAAAATAGGCGTAATACGTTAAACATTCAAAATTCTTCAACGTACACCATCCACATGGAACCCAAGACTTTTCTCTAAGAAGTTGTCTCATCAAATTGAGACTTCCATAGAATAAAACACAACCGTCTGGAGCAACACCTTTTGGGTCTTTGTATTTGCCACCTTCAAATGGAACATATTTAACCAATTCAAACGGCACCTCTTGCCGTGTCAATTCAGCTTTCAATGCGTCAATATTATGTTCAAATACTTCGCCTTCTATGACCCATGTTGGTTTCATTTTATTCCTCTGGAAGGAAGAGTCGAACAGTTATATTGTATTTCTTTGTCGGTTCAACCAAGAGCTTCGTCCCGATATTCTATTATAACTTAACTTGTAATATATACAAGTTAATATTTCTGCACAGACACGAAAGAGATTCGAACTCTTGTTGCGGCTTTCGCCTATACGGGATTTGCAATCCCGCCCCTTCAACCACTCGGGCACCGTGTCATATCACTTTACCAAGACAAGTCATATCTCCTAGCCCACTTTCTAACAGCGTTATCTGATACACCATACTTTTTTCCTATTCTAGTCCAATTACCAATCTTTATATCTTCTTCTAATTCTTTTTTTGTAGGACGTTTTACTTTACGTTGTTTTACATGACCACATTCTGAAGAACAATACTTTTAATTTTTTATTTCAATTAAAAGTAAATGGGGTCGAAGGGAATCGAACCCTCATAGGTGCAAGCACCACAGATTAAAAGTCTGTTGCATTCCAAGTCTGCCACGACCCCAAAATTAAATGGGTAAGCTATCGTTTGTATTTGTACATCTGGTTCATCATTATCTCCATATTCTAAAACGATTTTAACACGTTCACTTTTTCGCCCCAGTGTCGCACAAGGGCAAGAAGGTTTGTTCTACTCCATTAGGAAACTCCATTTTAGACTTAACTACTTCTCTGTATACGTCACCAAGTTGCTTGGGTTTTTCACTCCAAGCACATCCTTTAACCCACACACCATCATCGACAGCAACGTGACAAGACATTATCTTATCGCCATCGGTATTCGACGTGGCCGTACTAGAAGTACGGCCACAACTATCACATTTCATTACAGGCATAATTTTTCCTTTTTAAATTCTAACTGCGGGAACAAGAATCGAACTTGCCTATTCCAAGTTAACAGCTTGGCTCATATCACCTTGACTGACATCCCGCATTAACCTTTCCGAGTAGGATTTGAACCTACAACCTAGTGATTAAATTATAAGTGTTTTTACACTTCCAGTCACTCGCTCTGCCATTGAGCTATCGGAAAATATTTACTTTTCATTTTGCATAGCCAGCCCCATACCACGCTGCTATCCACTGCCGCCATCGCTCCAATGCGGCCCTACCATAATCGGTTTTCACCTTTGCCCAATGCGTAATACATGTCTCAGCCAGCCCCATCCACGCTGCTTTGCTCTCCCGCCAATGATACGGGCCTTTCCAAATTAATATTTACTTATAATAAAAAAACCGCTCAGTTACCTGAGCGGTTTAGATATTCCCAACGGCTCAGGCATTCGCCTTGAACCGTTTTTCCTTTAATCAGTTCAAAGCATACATATATTCTTACAATTAATATTGCAGAACTGTTTACACAGTGTTTTATTAGTATGTCTTTGAATTTGTTTCATTACATTTCCAATCGGCTTGGCACGGTTTCCCCGAACTTAATCGGGCGGTGATTTCGTTGTGCCATAAGTAATATACTGTTCTGCTAACGTTTTGTAAACAGAAAAATCATTTTTTCTGTAAATTCTTTGGCACGTTTCCCAACTTAATCGGCGACGATATCCTTATGCCACACTTAGTATAGGTTATCAGGAAAACATGTTTTCCATCCATGTACATCATAATTATAATTTCCTAGGATTATATCCATGGTTTCTAAGGAATTCATCCGCAGCCAGTTTTAAATCATGTACTGGTGCTTCTTCTTTCTCTCGCTTTTCGAGTATTTTCTTAGCAATAAACGCATACTCATGAAAATCTGTATCTAAAAGATTTTCCCCAACCCATCTGAGATAGCCATCTGGACATTCTCTAAGACGTTTTCTTTTATGTTTTCCGAATGGTAGTTTAGTATTTTCTGTCACTGCTGAGTTTCTAGTCATTAATTATCTCCAAATAATTTGAACCTGCATATGATAACCTTAATCTTATAAAAAATAAACTATAAACGTATATATTATTATGAAAAGTTTTACGACATGGATAGAAGAATTCGAAGGTTCACCTGATAACATTCACTTCACGATTGCATTATCTAATTATGGATTATCAGCCGAACAAATAACACAAGCACGTAAAGTGTTCGATGATGATGATATACCAATATTATGGTGGTTAATAGACAAAATAAAGTTAGACCAAAAAGATGCTCAAGCTGTTATTGAAATATTAGAAAAAGATTGGTACGATAATTTAGATAGAACGACCAGAGCGACCCCTCAGATAGAGGAATCCAGCCATTATGATGATTTAGTAGCTGATTATGGATTTTCAGAAGATGAAATAAGAACAGCAAGTGATATTCTAGATGACCGAGGAGAAGGTGCTCTGGAAGATTGGCTAGAATCATTGAAGAGGGGATTGAGCTACGGTAATATCAGAGCTATTGTTAGAGCATTAAAATCATCTAAAGACCATCGAGATGGTTTCTCTGACCAAATGCAATATGATTGGCCCCAAAGAGGTTATTAAAAAATAAACCAAATTATTGCAACTATAGTTGGGATTGAACAAAACATACACCAACCCATAAATCTAGCAATACTTTGGAAACCCTCAGTATCACTGCCAAGCCAAGTAATGCCAGCCCTGACTAATAACACATTCATGACTGTAGTGAATAAGCCTAAAGGCATTCCAATCCAGAAAAACGGCATTAAAAGTTTTTTATTCATTATTCTAATCTCCCATTACCCTTGAACACCGGAGATGCTATTTGGCCTTCTGGTGTCATTGGATACAAATAATTTTGGATACTACCTATTAAATCAGAATTATCGACAACTACTGTTACTTCATTCGTTCGCACAAGAATATGAACCATTGAATCAACTAAATGGGGTTCGGCACCCAACTCATCCCACTCCATAGATTTTTCCATATTTTGATAAATAAACATATCTGCGTCTATTACAACATCCCCTATCGGAATTTTTACACCACCATCTGTATCTTGCGCCACGGCATCTGGCCAAAGATTTTTAATTAATATTTTGTGAGCTTATTTTATCTGTAGGGATAACGATATCAAGTCCACCAATATCCATTATTCACTCTCCCGTCGAACACATCTTGTAGGAACATTTTTGATTACAGTGCCATCTGATAGATAATAATCTCTAAAATCACGAGGAATCATATCATCACATCCATTAGCCATTCTTCCTGTCCAACTTTCAACTAAAATGCATTCTCCAATTCCAAATGTAAATTTCTTCACTTTATCGGATGGATATATTACATCTAATTCTATTATTTCTTTAAATACTAATTTTAACATCTCCGAGGGGTCACTTATCGCCTCAAAATCCTTTATCATATTTGTTTTATTCATCTTCTTTATCTTCCGTAATTGTTACTACTGGATTTATTGTAAGTTCTATTTTTTGTGTTCCACCGAGAGGACTAAATTTACTTACTTCTTTTAATCCGGGTAATTTTTCTTTGGTTTCTTGGGTTAGATTCACAATTGGGTCGTCATCCACCTTCGCTTTTTTTCTTTGGTTTCTTTGTCTTTGCAAAGATACCACAGCAGCCGCACAGACTAAAATAATTAATAAGCCCCATATTATCTCATCATTATTATCCTGTTTTTTCTTTTTAACAGGAGGTTTTTTCTTTGCTGGGGCATCGGGTTTTTTTGTAGTTAATTCTTTTTTAGGAACTTCAATTGTTTCCCCTGTAGGGAAAACAATTGTTACTAATTTAGCAGGTTTGGTTGTGGGTTCAGAAATGGCAGGTTTTGTTGTAGGTTCAGGAATTAGGGGTTTTATGGGAGTGGGTTCTTTATCATTAATTTCTATTACTTCCCCTGTTGGCAAAACAATTGATGCCGTAGGTTTCGTTGTAGGAATAGGTTTAAATTTTTTTTCAAGAACTTCTATTGTTTCCCCCGTTGGCAAAACAACGGTAGCTGATTTAGAGGCTGTAGTTGTAGTTGTAGACTTTGTAATTGTTTGGGTGGTAACTTCTGATGTGGGTTTAGTACAACCACTGACACTTAATAACATTAATATAGCAATTTTTAACATAATGCACCTAGGGAAGGTTCGAGGTTTTCTACTAGCTTTATCTTCTTTCGTCTAGTAGTTTTTCTTTTTTTTCTAAAAGGAATAAACGTAGAGGTGACCTTAGCTTTTTGATTTTTAGCTTTTCCAGATTTTCTCTTCTTCTTTTTTCTCTTTTTTCTGGACATCAGTTTATTATATCAGAAAATAGAAAAAAAGCAATTGATTCCCCAAATCACTTTGGTGTGTTCCATAATACTACTTTACGACCATTCTCTTTAAGAACAATAATCGACTCACATGCGGAATACCCTTTGTAACCGTACTGTCGTGAGGCTATGAGTAAATCTTGTGATTTAACTGGATTATCATCAAGCAGATACAATGGTGGTTTTTTTGTTAACTTTTTGCAAACATTTTTTTTAACAATAACAGGCGGATTTTTGATAGGAGGTTTTCTGATAGGAGGAAGAAGCTTCTTGAAAGACGACCTAGAAAATTCTTTAATTATTTCTCCATTCCAGCTACCCTTTCGCACTCTTACTTTGGTAATATTCCAATTATTATTTTCCGATATATCCTTAGCACAACTTATTACGACATTCTTATCGTTTCCGCCCCATGCCGTATCATTCCAACTTCCACTTAGAAAAATCTGTATTCTATACTTTTGTTTTCCCACATTGATGGATTTTTTATTCAAAGAAACCTGTGTACCATACGGGATACAAGTATCTTGTTCTGTCCAATAACATGCTGTTATAAGCAGCAAAACTATCAAGGCCACAATTCCCCAAGCAAAATGTGGTTCATATGCCGTAAGACCCATGCACATTAAAAGCCCAAAGAATTGTACCCAAAGAATTGTCTTAATATATGAATTTTTTTCTTTTTTAGCCTTTTTCTTGCTATAGTCGAATTCTCCTCGAAGCGAATATATTAACATCCACAGTATCGCAATAACAGCAAAGAAAATAAGAACTGCACCTACGCCGACACCTTCAGCAATTTTCCTTTTCTTTGACGTATTCCACCCGTTATTTGAATTGTACCCTTTATTTCTGTTATATCTATTTGTTGACGAATTTCTATTGTTTCTTAGTTTTCTCTTTGAGTCAAACCCAAAATTTCCATTATTGTTGTTCACTGGTTTCTCAAAGCCAAACTTATTTTGTTGAGATGTTGTCACAGGTTCAACCGTTACTGCTATCACAATAACAATTAAAAAAGCAAGTGTAACAACAAGCCAAACCCACTTTACTTCATTATCTTTTTTCTTCATCGCTAAGGGTCTTTTTTATAAATTTATTGTATAACCATTTAGCAACACGAGTAAAAAACCTATCAAATATAACGCCCAAAGTAATGCCTGCCAATAACCAAAGTATATTCATTTTTTTGCGGCTCCTTATTCTCTGAGTATTTTACCAAAAATGTTAGTTCTTCACAACCTATTGTAGTACCTTAAATTTTCCTGTGAACTACCCCGCCGCTAAAGACGGCGGGGCTTCCTATCCAACCAATAGCCCACTCATAGCGGGTCTTACATCAGGACAATAGGCTATTCCCTCTGTTCCAGAGGTTCTTATTCTTAATCCTTCAGCTAAAATGTTTTTCGCTGAGTTGTGGTCACGATCATTGTGTTCCCAACAATTCCAACATGTCCATTCTCTGTCTGTTGGTTTCAATTCCTTGTTCTGGTAATGACAATGATTGCACAATTGAGAACTTGGAAACCAACGACTTACCTGAATGAACTCACGTCCATGCCATTCAGCCTTGTATTTCAACTTGTTAAGAAAACTTGACCAACCACAATCTTGTATGTCCCGATGACGTTTCCGTTCTTTCCATCGTGCTTCGTTTCTATCATCAGGACTTATTTTGGCAAGCATGGACCCAACGCTTAGGTCTTCAACACATATCACTTGGTTTTCGTTGATGATGTGGCGAGACAACTTATGCAAATGGTCTTCACGATTGTTCGTTACTTTCAAGTATAACTTGGCTAATTGTTTCTTAGCCTTACTTCTATTCTTTCCACCTTTTGCCTTGCGACTTACTCGTTGATGCAACAGCTTCAATCTTGCTTGGTATTGCTTCGCAGGTCTTGGGTTTTGCTCGGCATTACCATCACTGTCTACATTAGCACTCACATTCAAATCAATGCCAACTTGTTTGTTAGTAGGACTAAGAACAGGCATCTCTCTGGATACAGTGATGCTTACAAAGTATTGTCCTGCTTTGTTCTTACTGATTGTGGCAAACTGGATTTCACCTTCCACTTCACGATGTTGGACTAGATCAATACCATCCAAGAACTTAGGAAACACCAACTTGCCTTCAACCAAGCGAATGTTTTGCTTGATCTTAAAGGATTGTTTGCCATAGCGTTTCTTGAATCTTGGAAAACCTTTCTTACCTTTGGCTTTTTGTTTGCATTTGCGGAAGAAATTGTTGTAAGCATTTTGCAAACACTCGACTGAGTATTGCAGTGATTGGCTTCCCACTTCCTTCAACCAATCATATTCTTGCTTGAGTGTTGGCAGTTGTTTCTCATTGTCGCTACGTCTAAGGCTTCGCTTGTTTGTTTTGTATTCTTCAATTCGTTTATTCAGGAAGTGGTTGTAGACCCATCTCACACAACCGAAGTGCTTGTTGAGCAAAACCTCTTGTGTTGATGTTGGTTGTAGCCTGAATTTGTAAGAATACAAATGCTTCATTTGTCCTCTTTGATATATTGTTGCATCAAATCTCTTAGTGCTTCACTCATTGTTTTGTAGTTCTCGTTACACTTGTCTCGGAACTTCTCAAACAATGTTTGTGGCACTCTGATATTGAGCAATTTGTCAGCGTTTTCTTTGTCCATACATTTTATATAGTGTCCTCTTTACAAAAATGAGCAAGAAAACTGATTTTTGATCCGATTTCTTGGGGAGAAAAAGTTGAAGATAATTATTCAAATTGAATCAGTGTTGAAGGTAGATAGTCCTATTGAGTCCTAAGACGGCGATTCATCCCACTACCCTAAAGAGGTTTGCCTGCCTTGCTCGTTCGCTTCGCTCACGATCTACGACAGGCAAACTTTCTACGAAAGTAGGGGCTTTCTCGCCGTAAAGCGGTAAAGCAAAAACGGCTCCCTTTTACAGGAACCGTTTGAATAAAATTGTACGAACTAAGCAGTTCCGGTTTTATTGACCTAAGCCCGTCGCTTCACTGCATCCTTTCACAAGAAAATACCCTGTAGAGTTCTAAGGTAAGTCTGGAGAGCTATTAACTTGATTGCCGTTTTTTTAGTCGCACAAAACACAATGTCAATTTAAAAATAAACTAACTTCCTACATTACCGGCGAACGTTCTGCAATTTAGCTCTATATTTGCAGAAAAAATTAATGGATTCCTATTATAGTCTTGCGACTATAATTTTATAGGCATTACCAGAAATCCAGACCGTGGCTTCCCTGTTTGGCCCTCGTTCCCGTGGTGTGAGATTCGAGCGTTTACTACCTTTGGAACACGTAGTTGAAGTCTACCGAGTGGTGACATTCTGCTGCTGATTCACCTAGTCCCGCAGCACTACTCACTAAAAGAGTTCTCTTTTTCGCTACTGTTTGCCTTTGATGTTTATTTTCATTTTACATCATGCATATTTATTTTATTTTTATTTACAACACCCCATCCTAAACGACAGGGATAAAATCAAATTGCCAGACAAGGATTGCTCAGACAGGTCGGCACGAGGCCGAAATCATAATGAGTGATGTAGTCCTAAGCTTCATTCTGGCTATTTTTCATTATAACAACAACACGAGAAAAAACAAGTTTTTTATCCTACCAATTGTTTTATTGTTTTTTCTGATTCTTATTTATAAAAAAGGTGCTAGACAAGAATTGTTAAGACAGGCCCAAGGGCCATCTCCACTAGATGTAGTCCAAACAGCATTCTAGCATCTTTTAAAGACCAGACAAGATTTTGTAAGACCATTAGTATCACACTAACCCCGAGGGGTCTCATTGATGTAGTCCTACATGCATTCTGATCAACGGCTGGGAAAGGAATTGAACCTCCGACCTTCAAACAAACACTTGCTTTCACAAGCATCTGGTAGCTGCTCATACCAACGAGCTACCCAGCCTTATTATTTAGTTTTTAAATCGGCTTTAGGGGTGAGGACACCAACAAATCTCCATCCGTAAAAAGGGGTGAGGACACCAACAAATCTCCATCCGTAAAAACGGCACCCACATTACGCCAAGCTTTCGCCAATCGCTGCCGGGATATGAGTGTGCCATATCAATTCAGCGTCCTCACCCTCAAACCTTATTCTTCTTTTCCAACTTCATCCAGATTGATACTTTCGATTTCTGCAACCCAATGATTCTTTTCGTTACCAACCCTGATAAAGCTGTCAATAACTCCAAACACATTGTCACTGAAACCACCAACCTGTAAGATATTCTCACGCTCAGTCACCTGAGAATTATCTCTAGGAGTCAAATCCATACACACAAGCTTTGCATCCTTATTACGGCTATGGAACTTCTTCCATTCAGCAAGCATGTTAGCTTGAGCACGACCATAATAGTGATAACCACTATCAATCCATGACTCGTAATCACTAATATAAATGACAGCACAACCCTTAGCCCTGCGGCTATTCAGGTACTCCAAAGCAGATGCACAATTCGTTCCACCACCGCCAAACGCAGCCAAAATCTTTGCATTTGTCATAACGGTGTCACGACCATTTAAGGTGTGATTCGTATGTACAACCGTATCAAACGGAATTATTTCAGCATTAGGATTCTTACGAAGAATCGCTGCCGCAAACAATGCTGCTGCATCTACGCAACGTACCGAAGAAGTCGAACCACGACGGAAGCCCGTTACTGCGTGTCCCATGGAACCTGACGTATCAACTGCAACATATACAGGACCATCAAACACAGGAACATTGTCAATTGCCAACTCCATTGCGTCTTGCAATGCGTCAGTAATCTCGTGCGGAACCTTTGACTCTTCTGACTTCGGCTGACCGTAATTAGAACCATAAAAACTAGATCTCAATCCACCAGTCGTTGCCAAATACGCAGACATCAACTGATACGGAAAAGCTCTTGACTTAGCAATTAATTCAGGATTGCGAAGTCTATCTGCAACAATTTGTACCACTTCCTTGTCATTAAAAACACCATGACGAGCAAATGTATTCAAATTCATACGGGTCATCTGCCATCCCGCATTACGAGCGATATCCGTCCACTCAGCTTCACCAAGACCTAATGAATCCAACATACGGAAATCAACATTAGGAACCGTTCCTGTCTTCGTGTTCTTATAGTTTTCGTATTCACGAACAATCTGAGGCAGATTATCGAAAGACTGCTCATACTTAACCGTACCATCCTTATTGAACATCTGGTAGGTACGAGTTTCCTTGTCAAATCTTGCGCCCAGCAAATATGCAAACAATGCTGCCTTTTCCTTCGTGTTCGGACGAGGACGGGCCATGCGAAGAATGTCATGCATAGACGGGTCATTTCCAACACTGGAACGGAAAATCGAATATTCACTTCTATCGTTGAACCAACGTCCGATTGCCTTACGACACGCACTTGCAGACATATTGAAAACACGTCCGGTCTGCCCTGAACGAGCAATCTGAACAAAATTGCGAAGCATCTTACCGTTGTCAATGACAAGCGGGAATACCTTACGGAACAAATTGGTATCTAATCCAGCCAACATGACCGTCAAGAACGCAGGCATATCCTTCATATAACCCTTAGTACGTGAATATACAGCCGCCTTAGCGATGAATTCCGGGTCACTGGATAGAGCCAACGCAGCTTCTCTTGCGATTCGCAAATTTTCATCTGCTCCGACATAGAAGGTGCTATTGAATGTGTTGGTAGCCGCAATTTGAGCTAGTGCTTGACGAGACGACATCTCATATGCACGTCCACCCGCAGCGTTCTTCGTGTTTGCTACTGGTACACGAGAACCATCCGACATAAATAAATTCTTATTAGCCATTTCTCTTTCCTTTCTAAGCATTTCCGTTTTTTGAAACGGAACAAAAGTTTTATCCCTTGGGCAAAGGATGGTCAGTTTTATAACTGACTGAGTGTATTATAGTCGAGTCGTTAAAAAAGTAAACACTTTTTCAGAATTTTTCAAAAAAATTTTCAGAGGTGTTTTGTGGCTTTTCTTCCCAGTATTCATTATTATTGCAGGCCAAACAATTTGGTCCCACAATAACATTAATATATTTACATGTTCCGCACCACCGTGGTAAATGTTTTTTTACAGGTTTTTCCCATCTTAATTTTATTTTACGTGCCATATAATTCACAAAATATTTCGACAAGTAGGATTTCATACCCGGTTTCTGTGCTGCTCACGGGTGTACATTTTGTTGCCTCATTACACTCCATGCATACACGGCCTTCGATGGCCATGACTCCAGATTGTTTGCGGCAATCTGTGTCTTTCCAACGCCGACAGTTGGCAATGCTGCGTCTAAACTAATTCCGCCACTGTCGAAACTACTCATGCGAACCTCCCCTTCTTGGGCCACCAATATTTGTACTTAGGTTTGAGGCAACGACTACAATTTGGACCACCAAATGGCTTGTCGCCGTATTTACATGTATCGCAATTCTTACGTGTTGTTTCCGGCGTTTCCCATCCTAAATTTATTTTTCTTTGGGGCATTATTTATCCCAAATACTTCTTTTCTAATTCACCAACAGAAATTAACGGAATTTTATATTCTTTTGCCTTCTCTGCTTTGCTTCCAGCGTCAACTCCTTCAACAACAAAATCTGTCTTGCTACGACTCACGTTATTTCCAATAGCTCCGCCGAGGTCTTGAACTCTTTTTTGCCACTGTTTCTTCCCACCGGGAAACCCACCAGTGAATACAAATTGTTTTCCTGTGAGTGGTCCAATCTTGGGAGATTCAGGCTTTACGAAATTCAGCAAATCATCAATCTGATGCGAATGATTCTTGAGATATTGACAAATTATTTCAGCCGTCTTGTCGCCCACGCCATTTAATTTTTCTAATTCCGAAGGAGGTGTGTTTCTAATAGCATCAAAACTTCCCAGTTTCTCAATAAGAGTCCTTCCTGCGGCCCGTCCAGCCGTAGGAATCCCAAGAGAAGCAAACAACTGCCATGCGGGAACTACCTTCTTAGAAACTTTCGCTTTTTCCACTTTCAACATAAGAGTTTTATTTTCTTTAGTTTTAGATGGATTAGGAACCATGTGAATTGCGGACAGTACAAGGAGAGCCTGTCTTTCTGACAAATCACAACTCATTATATCCTCAATAGTGAGTTTGTAAAAATCAGCAAAATCTTTGACCTTACCACCAGAAACCAAAGATTCAATTCGGCTGTCTCCCATTCCAAGAACACCCATAATTGTGAGATAATGTGCAAACGAACTTATTTTTCTGGAACTGCAATCTTCATTGTGGCACATCAAATCTTGAGTGTCGGGTACGAATGGGTCCGGGTGCTTAACAGTAATAACTTCTGTCGGCTCTCCACATGAAGGGCAAGTAGAAGGAAAGCTGGGATTTTCATCAGGGTTTCCAGCCACACCAACGACCTTTGGAATAATTTTTCCTGACTTCAACACGATAACTTCCGTGCCAATGCCAATCTTTTTTCTTCGTATGAAGCCAATATTATGAAGTGAAACACGTCTAACCTGTGTTCCAGCTAATTCGACTTTTTCAATAATACCAACTGGGGTAATCGAGCCAAGCCGTCCTGTGTTCCATTCTATTTCGTTAACACAAGCAACTTTTCTTTCTTCAGCAAACTTCCAAGCAATTTTGCCCCTTGGATTTCCATTAGGTCTATCGCCATGTTTTCCCATCTGTTCTTGGTCTTCAAACCAATCAACACATATTACAACTCCATCCACTTCATAATCTAGATTCTTTACATTTTCTTCCATCATGTCTAAATCATAAAAATTAAACGGTCTGACTTGAACATGAGGAACGCCAAGTTCCTTTGAACAATACTTGTCTCTTTCTATCTCGCTTCTATATGGAGGGTTTTCCAATCCCTCTATGCAATAGGCAATAAAACTAAGCCTCTGCTGTTTAACTTTGGAAGGGTCTTTAAATTGTCTAATACCACCAGCAGCGTGATTTCTGGGATTTGCACGAAGTGGCAATCCTTGCGATTTTCTCTCTTTTTGAACCTTCTCAAAATCAGAAAGAAGACAAATCAATTCGCCACGAATTGAACAAGTAACTGGAAGCAGTAGTTTCTGAGGGACTCCTTTAACATGGTAAACTTGCTCCGTAACATCTTCACCATCTACACCATTACGAGGCCGAAGTCCAGCAGCAACCAATATTCCCTTTTCATAATACAAAGCTAATGCTGCGCCATCAAGCTTATAACTCTGACAATAATATTCACGGGGATACGTTACTATTTTATCATCGTAAGTTTTGGCCTTATGTGAAACCCCATCTATTTCCTTTTCATCTAAATCATAAACAGCACCGCCCGATACATTAGCTGGAGCCGCATTCGTACAGGTCCACAGCCACCTGAAAAGCATACCTTCTTGGACTGCCCTTTCTTCATGACACGCCTTGGAAATACTTGCCAAAGGAGGGTCATGTTTTACTTTTTTCACAGCGTCATCCAATGTAGATGCTGTGGGATTGGTAAATATCTTAGAATTAGGTCGCAGAGATGCCAAATCACGACGCATCTTATCATACGTCAAATCAGGAACCTCTTCGCCCTTTTCAAATCCCAATTGACTACCCAAATCTTCAGGAAGAGCACATAACTCGCCCTGTTCATAAAGGGTATCAAGAATCGTAATTGCTTTCTCTAAAAAGTCAGCTTGTTTTTCAGCTTTCATTTCTTAGCCTTTGGTTTTAGTTACCGAAACACAATGTTCATGCCATCATTATAGGGAAGAAATGGAACCTTGTAAAGGTCAATCTTTTTCTAATCTGGAAGCGGCTTGTGGGTCACAAGTACGCTTCTGTGACATGATTTCCTGAACTTCTAAGGCAGAAATAGGTCGGTAATGCTCTGGAAGTGGTTCGGGCAAATTGGCCTTTTTAGCAAGCCTTTTTGCAATATTATCTACTCCAACATCCATTGATTTTCGTGTTGGAAAAAGTTTATCAAGCCATTCTTCTGCACCGCCATGATAATGACCATATAATTGTGTCGCACCATGACCAGACCTATCCCACGATACCCACGCATGATGACACATAGTAATATCTTGATTATGAACCCTTATCACTCGACTACGGTGTACAGATGAAAAAAGAGGTTTTAAAATATCTACTATATCATGATTCCCTATTATCAAATGAATATTTTTACAATTTATTCGGTCAACAACTTCTTCGGCTCTTTTACGATAAAGTTTTTTAGAAGTAAATAAAACGTCTCCAAGAATATGTAATGTGTCATTCTCGCCAACGGTGTTGTTTATACCATCCCAAAGATAATTGTTCATTAAATCAACAGCTTCTTGAGTTACTTTTGTTTTTTCCCCGGCCTCCATTCTCTGTTTATCGAGGTAATCTAATCCATGAGTATACCCGTAGCGGCAACAGTACCTCATTATGTTACCGTGATAGCAATGTAAATCTGCGGTCATAAAATGCATTTTTTTAATTCCTTCTTAACTTTACAAACATAAGCATTAGAAACATCCAACATCTCAGCAATAATACATCCACTATATCCTTTTTTTAACAGTTGTAAGGCTTTTTTTCTTTTTTTCTTAAAACAAACATTAATATATGATATTTTCAATCAATTATAAAATTATTAAGGTGTCCAAAGTGCATCAATACAACTATTATAAGATTCATCGCAATCAGGAAGAATTAACATTTCTTTTACCAATTCTTCTTCTACCCCTATAAACAAATCATACCAATGTTTTCCAGAATCATATTCTTCACTTATTTTTGTAAACCCAAAAAGAAATCTTTTAATAGCAGTTATAGTTTGACGAACAAACTGTTGACCTACAAGAGCCTCTTGGTAATTATTTTTTTGCGTCACATATCTCATTCCGCAATATAAAAGATAAACAAACAAACTTTTTTTATACTGAGATTCCAGCCAAAATGAAGAAGGTTCAACCCATGTTGCTTTTCTTTTGTTTGTCATCCCGAAAACAGAATGCTTGTATAAATATTCAAATATAGGAGGATTTAAAGGAAGAACCATTTCTTCTTTTTCATCCGTTTTTGATTCTATATCTATGATATCTTCCGTATGATGAATAAAGGCTTCTATTTGTGGCCCCACGTAAGCATCATGCGTTATGAAGAATCCTTTTGCGGGAAGAAGAGTAATGGCTTTTGGTATATGTGAATACAGTTCGATACCATGCTCTACTTCAACCCCTATTTTACCCGCAAGTATATCAACATCTTCGGGAAATCTTTTAGTCGTATATTCCAAGGCAATCATCCTTTTTTAAATAATAATTAGCTGAATACCCTATAACGTCGCCTCTTTCCCCTCTGATAAAGCCTTCTTCGTCTTCCCATGCATTAGCTGGCCAACTTTGTTTATTCTTATATCTACGAAAAACTACGTTAGTAGTAGTATTGTTTTTTTTTAACTTAAATTCATGATGCCATTCCCAATGACAACCATCACCATCCAAAACTGGCTGTAGCTTCTGCGTAATCGAAACTGATTGTGGCTTATACGGTTCATAGACCTTTGACACTACTGACCTGACTAGACCTTTGTTTTTACTTTTATTTTTAGTTTTTCTCTTTTGAGAATTATTGCTGCCAGCCAGAAGGATTTTCTTTGCAGTCTTCTTTTCTTTTTTTCTTTTCTTTTCACGAACGTCTAAAAGAAAATCTATTTGATAAACAGCCCCAACTTTAGGAACCATAAAAACTATCTTTCCTGCATTGTATGAACCGCTCGTCAATTCCTTGCTTTTTTCTATGCTTTCTGGAGTTAGCTTAAACCAAAGATGGTGCTCTTTTACCGCCCCTGTATATCTATCGAGAGGAATAAGTGCCTTTGATTTTTTGGTACTCACACAAAACGGAGTAACTGGATTACCAGCATGATAAGAATAAATATTAGTTCCATCTTTAATGGTAAGCCCAAAATCTCTGGTATACTCTAATTCTTTTTCCCCACCTATTATATTCCATGTTAAATCAGTAATAGTTGGTTCACATATTACTACTTCGATTATGTCTCCCGCATTTACTTTAAGCTGACAATCCCTTGGATTAACAACTGTCACTTTATTATCTTTATCTTTATCTTCTTCTTGAGATTCCAAAATGACGGAGAGATTGACTATTGGCGTACTGTCACCTTTATCAAACGAAATGTTACCAAGATATAATTTAGAATTTTTTGTAAACTCAGAAAAATCAAATCTCTGGCCGAACTTAAAATAAGTCGATGAATCAGTGATAGTCGTTATAAAATCACTATCGGATTTCATAACGATGTTATTAGACTCTTTAGAATCAAAAGTAACTACCGCATCCTGTGCTGGATGAAGACGTACAATATGATTAGCAGAGGCCGGATTAGTCACTCTAATTGGGGATGGTGGACGTTTGCTCATTATTTATTTTCTTTATTTAAAATTTCATCCAACCAAAAACAATAATTCTTCAAGAACATCTCTATGTTATCTCGCCAAACACCCCACATTCTTTCCCTAGACATAGAACTCTTATATCTTTCGAGAATTTCTTTTATTACGGCATAACGTTCATCTATAGAAACTTCTTTATCTAAAGAAGTCCAAAAGATTCTATCGTTTGCTCTATCAACAAATCCAGAATCACAACAATAAACAAACATTTCCCAAGCACAAACCAACGCTTCTCTTCTTCCCGATATAAGAGTGGTCTTATCATCCGCATCCCCAAACGGGTCAGAAATCCACTCTACAAACTCATCCCATGGTACGGTCACTTCGTCTGTGAGGTCAAACATTCGACCATCACCAAAATTGTTATGCCGTGGCATCATTATGGTTATTTTGTATTGGGATGGATTTCTCCAATGGACCACATGTTTAATGGAAAGGATACGAAATTCCATTCTTGCGTCTGATGGTCTTTTAACAAATAAATATCCCTGTTTTACGTGTCTCACAAAGGGGATATCAATCCCATGTCGTTTTAAATATTCTTCTACTAATAGCATTTTATGGCATCTCAAATTGTCTAGATTGTGTTAAATCATCAGTTGTAACCCATCTGTGCTTTTCCGAATCCCATATAACAGGAAGTTCTTTGGGTAAAGCCTCTAGTATATCAAACAAATCTCCAGCATCTTTAGCATATTCAACAGACCTATGAAAAACCAACGGGATAACATCCTTATATTGTTTTCTCATATTTAAGATGGTTTCTTGGTCTATCATGCTACCAGCTTTTGCTTCATTAAATTCCGTGATTTATCAAGTATTTGGCAAATACGTGCAACGGTCAAATTATACGTTTCCGCAATGTCTTTCTGTGATTCCTTGTGTACATAATACGAAATCAAGACTTCTTTTGCAACTCCATTCAGGACTTCTCCAATAAATATCAAAAAATCTGAGTCTTCTTCCTTAGATTTAACATCCTCTTCTAAAGGGATATAATTATCAGAAATAGCCCACCGCAAGGAACGCAAATAATCCTGCATAGCCCAATAGATTTTCCTTTTTAAATAGTAAGAAGAAGTTTCTATCTTTTCTGGAGTTATCCGATTCGCCGCCTCAACAAGTCCCAAATATGCAGCGGACTTTAATTCTTCTAGAGAAATATGTTTTGGCGTTTTATAGAATTTTGCGATTGCTAATTTATCCGCCAAAGGCATGTACTGCTCGATTAGAGCGTTCGTTTCTATCGTAGTCATTGTTCATTTACTTGTTTTCCTATAGTTTATAGTTTATTTTTGTTTATTAGTTACCAGTTCGATGGTTTGTATTTTTTGTTTTCGGTCGGACTGGCTCGGTCAATGTAGTTATGAATGTCCCACAACCTTTTGTTCTCTTTTTCTTTATCTTTTTCATCTTTTTTTGGCTTTTTCTTAGTCGAAAAATACTTGGCCGAAGCAGATTTAGGGGATTTTTTTTCTTTATCACCCTCATCCTCATCTTCAGGGAATGGCTCGTACATCATCTTCAGAGCCTCTTTTGACTCTTCAACCATCCGAGGGTTTGATTTAGATGCCCACTTAGAAGAAATAATTCTTCTAAGTATCCATTCTTTCGTTTTCCTGAGACCTGTGCTAAGAATAAAGAAAGTTTTTTTATCATGCAAACCTAGAATCTCTAGGAATTCATCTATCGTTTTTGCAACACGCATATTTTTAGGCATTTTACGAGTTCTGCATGATGATACAAAATGGATAAACAACTTTATCCATCCAGCAACATCTTCTCCGTTAAGAGTACCATCAGGCATTCTTAATTCCAAAGTCCTTCGACCACGCCTTGCACCAGCAATTACAGCACCAAAATTAACAAGATTTAATGTCTTCTTTTTCTGAGCATTTCCGTGGGGTCCAAATTCAGTAGGTCTAATTATGCTCCACAAATCAGCAGCCGAATAAGAATTAGAAACAGATATTTTTCTACTTTTAGACCACATCTTACAATGCTTATTATTTATGCGACTTTCAGGAACCATCAAACCAATAATTGGCTCTATCTTCACCCACCAAGCCAACAAAATAGCAACCTGTCTTTCGTCATAATCTTTTACTTCGGCATGGACATGTAAACCACAATTGTCATTTACCTCAAGACCGGAATTGGCAAGGTGCTGTGCTACTCTAGCAATATGGGTGATATTTTTATGGCCATTAGATTTAAAAGAACATACTTCCCACCCATACTGTTGTTTCTTATGAGATAGTGGCCCACAAGTAGAATCCTGTTTCACATGCCAGTAACTATTGTCAATCGACTGTTCCCAACTAGAAACATAAATCTCACGAGTACACACCATCTGAATTAACTTCTTGATGTCTTGCTTACTTATGTTCGGAGAAGTTTCGAACTCTACACCAAAACTTCTCTTACTAGCGAAACACTTATACTGAATCTTAGCCATCAACAATCTCCTTGCTAAACAAGAGATTACACTAAAATGAATCAGAAATCAAGACACTATGGCTCTATTAGTCCTGTTTCTTCCTCTTCTTGTTGATTCAACTTTCGAATAATGGCAGAATTTCTTACAACAACTTTACCCACCAAGTATACCAATATCAAATTTACTACACACGAAGCTCCCAATGCGCATAAAATATAAGTCATGTTTTTCTCCTAGGGTTTTCCTATTAATCCGGGTAGGATGGCGAGACATCAAACTGATTAGTTTCTGTTTCATCATTTCCAATAGGTAATCTTATACGAAGTAATGGATTATCAGCCCAATACTCATTTTTGAATAAACCTGTTTTGTCTACCAAGACCGTATGACCATCTAAATATTCTAAATCAGAATCCACAGCTTGATTGACCACATTAAAATCAAAATCAAAATCTATAATCGGATTTAATGGATTAGGGGCAACCAAATACAACAACAATCTTGTACTAGTACGGTCATTCGATGCGTCAACCTTAGAAACCCACATCGAAAATTTCCAAACTAACGGCCCTGCATCAATAACCGAAATTTCATCAGTAGCACCCCACTCAAAAAGAACATTCCATTTTTCAGAAGTCCCATCAAATACAGCACTATATCGCCACAAATCATCAACATCATTGTATCTAAATCCTACTTCATCCGAAAGAGAAAATCCATTTCTTGATAAAAAATAAGATAAATTGTTATTTTGATAAAGATTATGCTTCATAACAAACAAGCGAGTAAATTTTACGTACTTACTACTCCCTTCCACATTTATTACTTCATCTGAATCATCTGTAAGGTTATTTTGATTTTCGCCATTGAATATTATTTCTAATGACATTAGAGAAGTTGTCATTCCCATATTTGTGACAACAGAATAATCTTTTTCAGGAAAATCTACTGTACCACCAACCACTACTCCCCCGCTACCTATGGCAATTCCTCCATAATCAAAACTAATAAGAGAAGTTGTCATCCCCATATTTGTTTCTACTAATTCAGCAGCAAACTCTAAACACTCTGCAACTTGACTAAAATCTTGTTCGATAAGTTCGTTGCAGGAATGGTCAATTCCTTCTGCCTCTTCTTCTCTAATATCCGTCAAATACACGGGCCTTGAAAACTTCTTTATGGAAATAATTGGCCAAGGCATTGGAACATTTAAAAATGTTTCATTTAATTTTACACACAAGTCAGATAGGCTTGTGGCCCCAATCGTTGTCATATAAGTTTGGCCCATCCCACCACAAGCTGCATCATGCGAGTCAAACCCTGCAACTTCACAAGTTGCACCAGAAGTGCCGTCAGCGGAAGTGTCGTTTAAACATTTTCCTTGGACGAGATAGTAAAACAGAGCAGTATTCTCACCTACATCCCAACTAAACTCTGTATCCATCAAAAGTGCCATTATATTCCTTTCAGCTTCTCTAACATAGAATTCACCAAAGGATGTCTAACTATATCTTCTTTTGAAAATTTCATAATCCCAATTCCCGGCAATGCATCAAGGGCATCGACAACCTTCGTAAATCCAGATTCTTTCCCTATATCGCTTTGGGCAGGGTCGCCCGTAATTATCATTTTACTATTTTTTCCCAATCTACTTAAAAACAATACCAATTGTGTCGTTGTTGCATTTTGTGCTTCATCTAAAATACAAATAGAATTATCTAAAGTTCTGCCTCTTAAAAAAGCAATCGGAGCCACTTCTGTATTTCCTTCTACTTTTTTCATCTGTTCTCCAGCACCCACCAATTTATCAATAGAATCATATATTGGCCTCATGTACGGGTCTACCTTCTCCTGAAAATCTCCGGGCAAATATCCTAAACTTTCTCCCGCTTGTACAATAGGACGACAAATTACTATTTTTTTTCTATTTTGCAAACACTCATGAATCGCAAACGCTGTAGCTAAATATGTTTTCGCAGTACCAGCATCGCCGGATAAAAAAGTGACATCTTGTTTTTGAAACATAGCCCAAGCTAATCTCTGTGAAGAATTTTGGAATTCAATATGAAATTTTCTTTCTTTCTTCGTCTTGTTCATGTCTCTCTTAACTGTTTTTTTCTTCATAATTGTATATATCCCTCTAATAAAGAAAGCCCGCTCAAGAAGAACGGGCTTTCGGTTAACTCGTGAGTCGCCACTAGACTCGTACTGTGATTCAGAAACAGACAAACCCGCCGGTTGGCTATAGTCTGACTCTAAAACGAATTAGATTTATTAAAACCACTTTTCTTTAGCACCCGCAACATATCTGATTCTTTGTTATTCTTAAGTAGATAAAAATAACAACACAAACAAGCCGACCGAATGCTATAAAAATATCAATTAATCAATGGTTACTCCACGAGATTTCGACTCTCCTTAAAATACACTGACATCGAAACTAAAGCAAGCCCAAAACGTCTACATCTCCATTTTTTTCAATACATTTATCTTCATATACATCCATCAACCGTCTGGAAAGCTCATGTTGACAAGCTCCTAAAGTGCCAATGAAATCTTGAATACGATGATATCTCATCTCACCATGTTCTAGTAAGTACCTAGCAATCAAAGAAAACATTATATAATTAAATTCCCCCTTAGCTTTGTCATCACGACTTTCTGGGCAGTTCCATGGCGGCGGTGACGTACCTATTTTATCCAATATAGACTGTATTTCATCCTCAAAAACTTCTCTTCTATTTTTACTAATATATGGCATACCAATCTCCTTCTTCAATATTATAACATAATTGCGTCTCTAGGATGCATAAATATGTCATGAATTTTAAAGTTTTTTTTATAGAATCTGAAAAAAGAAAGAATCTTGACGATGTTAACAAAACTCTCAAGAAACTTCCTAAAAAATACAGAGACCTTTTCAAAGGGTTTAAATTTAAATTTGAAGCCGACAACACTCTTAATGGGGATGACGAACACGTTGGTCTTATAGATACTGAGAAAAAGACAATAACAATTGCTGCTCCTTGGAATTATGGAAGGGAATTCACCCTTCTTCATGAAATCGCACACTTAGTATGGGCAAATTTCCTAGAAGATGATTTAAAGAAAAAATGGAATAACATAGCTAAAAATACTAAAAATAAAATGAATGATGGGCTTGAGGAGTTGTTTTGCATGGCTTTCGCTAATTCTTTTAGTAAAAACAAAATAGGAATCCATAGCCATCCAAAATGGGAAAAATTCATTAAGGAATTAAAATAATGAGAACATTTAAAGAATTTATGGATATGCAATCAAACGATGAATTTGCACAAGATATGGATATGCAGCAAGACGATGATTTGAAAGCACTTAAAAAATTAGTCGATAACTTCAATGAAAATGCTCCTAAAAAAGACTACATGATGTCTGTAGTACAAGTCCGAGATGCCGATTCGTTTACCCTTTTCATAGGACCAGATGAAATAACAACTGGTAGTGTTCCCGAAATCGTGGCAAGAGTCAAACAAATAAGACATGAACACGGATTCTAATCAAAGAATGCCTTTACATCAGTACATTCCACACCTATAATCAACCTATACTTTAGGGAATTTATTATTATGGAATCAACAACACAAGATGAAAAAGCTCTTCTCCGAACGATTATACAAAAAATAATCGCTGGTGATGAAAAATGGTTAACAGAAAAAGATATTATCGCTCAAGAAAAAAGCGGTTTTTATATTGTAAACTATAACCAATTTGGTGAAAAAAACGAATACAGCCGCCTCGTAAGAGGTATGGTTATTGAAAAACCTGCGCCCGGTTCACAAATACAAGATGTGCTATCCCTGATTAGGTCTTTCCCGTTCACTAGGTTCTTCAATAAGGCCGAAGAATCTGCGGATAAAGTCAATCTAAGCAATGCTGATATGCTTGAAAAGCTAGACGGCTCTATGGTTGGAGTTTTCTTTCTCAATGGAAATATAAAAGACCCCCACTGGCATACTAGACGAATGCTATCCGCTCACCAGCCAGATAGAGATATGACACTGACTAGTTTCCATGGAAAAGAACATCATCTTATCAATTTGATAGGAGAATATGTTAAACAAATTTCTTTTGATGAAAAAGATGGCGAATATACTTTTATCTTCGAATTCATACATGATGCGACAACAGTGTGGACAAAATATGGCGAAGACAAATATGGCTTACACTTAATCGGCGCACGAAATCTATCAGACCATGCAGAAATGAGCGAACAAGAACTAGACGATACCGCTCAACGTCTAGGCACACCCAGACCTAAACGATGGGATTCTGTAAATGATATAAATGTCATTAATAGTCTCATGCAGCAAATGGCTAAGGAAATCAGCGGATTTGAAGGATTTGTTTTCCGTGATAAAGAAACTGGAAAAAGAATCAAGCTAAAAGATGAAGACTATGTTCGATTCCATCACATGCTTGATAAACTTACGTACAAAAATCTTCTGATAAATGTTATCAAGGGAGAAACAGACGAAATTCTTTCATACTTTCCAAAAGCCAAAGAAAGAATGGATGTCATCTACGAGAAATATGTGGACTTAGTAAAAAGAGTATCTCAGCAAGTGATTAAGTGGAGAGATAAAAATCTAAACAAAAAAGAACTTGTAGAAAAGTTAAACGGCAGAAAAGCTAAACGTTGGGATATAAAAACAGGTGGTCCACTTGAACGAATACCACCCGCCGTGAAGGATGAATTTACAAAAAGTTGCATCATGAAATACGTAGATAACAATGATGACACAATCCATCAAAAAGTAGATGAAGAATATAAGAAACTAGTTGTCGGCCAAGGTAAAAATTTAGGACAACTATCTAAGGCCATGAAACTTCTTGGCATGATGAATAAAAAATACCCCGCTAATAGCGGGGTATTTTTACTTGGTTAGATTAAACATCCCTGCTTCCAGATACACGCAACAACGCCGGAAGAACACTCATCGCTTTTTCTGTCATTCTCTCATGTTCTGAAACATCTAAACTGAATATTTGATAATGGTGTGCCATTGGATTGTTGATTATTTGAGGCTTGTACCCCGCACTCTGTGCCCTCATCGTCATGATGAAAGAATGTGCTATCTGAGGCAACTCTAAAGGCCACGGACCAACCTTCTCAAAACACTCTCTTGTGAATAAAATAAGCCATTCTTGTACAAAGCTGACTTTATTTCCTTGAATCACATACTGCCCACTATCAATCCCTACCATGCCTGAAGTTTGTGATTCTGAAACATTCAATAACACATCAAGCCATGATGGGTTTGTTATCACCACATCACTGTGTAAAAACACAAAATATTCAGCATTAGCGTCTGCCGCTGCTGCTCCTTTATTACACGCTTCTGACCAAAACAGATTATCTTCATTACGAACTAACTTAACTTCTGTTTCAATGTCATCAAGAAAATCTTGGCTGTCCTTTCCAGAACCATTATCAACAACAATTATCTCATAATTATTATTGAAGCTAGTCACCGCAATAGATTGAAGCAATATGTTTAAATATTCAGGCGTATCTTTGTGAACAATGATAATGGCAATTTGCTCTTCGCTTCCATCATGCAAATTAATAGATAATTCTGGCCTATTTCCCTCAAGAGGATTGTGTGGAATAATTGATGATTTATCTTCTTTTTCAAGTAATTCAGGCAACTCTTCTATGGGTAATTTATCTTTTTTATTTGTCATTTTTTCCTTCTTCTAATACTACTTCTAATTCAAACGCCCCGACTTCACACATACACTCTGCTGTACCCTGTGGCGTGTCAACCCTAACAGGTTTTATTGTTCCGTCCTCATTTGTGAATCCAGACTTTAATTTCTGAAGTAATTTATCCGCTTTCGATGCTTTTTCGAATGCTTTTTCTGTTCGAATAAAAACGTACTCACCGGATATCTGTCTAGCTACCGTAATAACGGCGAAAACGGTTTTTGTGTGAACGTCCTTGCTTTTCATAAATAACCTCTTTCAATTAACCATTCAAACCCATACACTGGATATAATGTCATATGGGCAAATTTGTCGGCATGAGAAATTTTCACTATTTCTTTACCAACATTTGTTAAATATACTTTCACACGCCCTTCCGTGATATCGGGCGTATTCGTCACAACAAGACCTCTAGAAGCCATTGAGGGAATCGAATTAACAACTGCCCTATATCCGGGCGGAATGGTAACAGAAAACCCACAATCAATTTCTATCGTGGTGCGATAAGCCATAGATACAAATTCGCTCTCGTATTCAGACAAATCTGCTCTTAATTCAGCACTTCCATTTACTATTTCTGGAATAAATGAATCATCTTCTGCTTTTATTTTTGTGGCTACTTTAGAAAAACTTGGCTCTACGTATTCTTTAGCACCAGACTCAACCATAATTGGAGTTACCTGACCTTTCTTTACGACTTCTAGTTCTTCAACCGGAACATCAGGACCGTCACCGCCTAATATATCAAATTCATTATCATTCATAGTCTAATATAGTTAATCTTTTCTTTCTTTTTGGATTTGTGATAAATAAACATTAAAATTTTTCCTGAATATATGATATGTTTTATCAGGAAAACTAGCTGCTTTTTTAATCAATGCCTTTGTGATATATTCATCATGACCTTGTGCTTCAATCCACGCCACAACTTTATCAAATGTAACTTTTCTTTTCAATTGTCCTCCACGTCCCATATTTGCCACTCCTATATTTAAATCCATTCGACCTTCAGACATTTTATCCCCTTCCTTTCAGATACTCATCTATAATTTTATTAGCTTTACTGTCTTTGCGATACTTATCTGTAGCTTCTTGAGACTGTTTTTGCAATTGTACTTTTTTAGATTGAATTACTTCTTGAATAGGAGTGCTTAAAGAATCACTCAATTCTTCACCTCTCAAATTGAAACTTTTTTCAGAAATAATATCAACAAGAACAATACTGTCATTACCATCTTCCCATTTAACAGCCATGGGGATTAATGTGCTCATTTTAAGTATTTTATTCATGGGGATATCCTATATATTATATTAAAAGAGTAAAGACATGCTTAAATTTAAAGAATACATTACCCAACTTGAACAAAATACTGTAGGGTATCATAATGATGGCCAAGGAGGGTTTGAACGTACAGGGGGAGCCTTCCTTAGCAGCGACCAAACAGGAAGTGAAACTGACCCTTCTGGAAATTCCACTGGTCACCCAAATTGGCTTCCCAGTACAGACTTAGCTATTCCAGATGATATCCCCACTATGACACGAACAAGCACAATACAAAGAATAGACAAAAATAAAAATCCAATTACTATTACTTTAAAAGACGGTACAATACTTCATTTTACATGGGATGAATTCAAAAGGATAGCAAGTAAAGGCGTTATGCCTGAAGTGGGAAAAACAATTAAGGTCACATTCCAAAAAAATCAATTAGACCAAAGACCAGAAGAACCGGGACAAATATCTAACATTCAAGTTTATTAAATTATTACTAAAATAAATTGTGAAGAAATACATAATACACCCAAGCCGCAAAATTCCCAATTATAACACATTAAAATGGCTGAATGTCGAGTTGTCGAGTGTCTGTAATTTATCATGCGTTAGTTGTTCATTTAAGTCGGGCAAACGAGACTCTTATATAAGTGATGATACGCTAAGTCGAATATTTTCTGAAATTAGAACAGTTAAGGTAAAAATAATACCATGGTTTTCTGGAGGTGAGATTGGGACCATACCCAATAAAAAACTCAGAAATATATGCAATCAAATTTCTGAGTTCAGAAAGAAACAACCATTTAGTTCCCAAGTGTTTAGTAATGGCACTTTAATGGATGATGAGAAAATTGATATTTTAATTAACAGTGGTTCATTTGATAAAATTACTATTAGCGCTGATGGTCCAAATAAATCATTTTTTGAAAAAAATAGAATTAGACATAATAAAACGCCATTTCCTTGGGAACAATTTTTAAACAATATTGAGCGTCTTTTAATTTCTAATTCAAAAAGAAATAATCCTATTGTAATAGGGTTTAATTGTTTAGTTTCCGGCTCTCCTGACCCAAAATTTTTAAAATTACTAAAGAATTACCCCTCTGCAACGTATAATGCTGCATATCGGCACAACTTCATTGAAGGACGATGTGGCTCAGGGAGAAAAAATAGATGTAAGTGGCAACACAATCAGATTGTTATTATGTCTAATGGTAAATATACCACTTGTTGCAATGATGTAAATGGTGTTAATGTTTTTGGTGACATTAAAACAATGCCTTTACTTGAAGCAATGAATCTTCCTTTTAATCAAAAATATGGTATTGGATGCAGAACTTGTGTTCAATAAAACTCAAATATTTGGACTCTCGTATTCTTCTATTTTATCCAATTGCGTAATAAGGTCTTTATGCTTATCATTCAATTCTTTTACCTGTGGAACTTTTAATTTAACAAAAACTTGTAAGTCCCCAGATAATTTACCAATTGCATTCATAACAGGAACTCCCATCCCTTTTAATCTAATCTTTGTTCCCGGTTGTGTTCCCGGTGGAATATCAAAATATACATTCTCCCCATCTATGGTCGGAACTGAAACTTTATGCCCAAAAACAAAATAAGAATAAGGGACTGATAAAGAACAAATCAAATCGTGATTTCTCCTATGGAAAAAATCATGTTCTTTAACAGAAAAACTAACTATTAAATTACCATTAGGAGGATTTCCTTCTCCCCTAATTCTTTCTTTATATCCGGTAAAAACCCCAGCAGGAATTGTAATAACTAAAGTTTTTTCTCCAGCTTTTACGTACCCAGAACCGTGACATTTAGAACATTGTCCTATCGACACATCCCCAGTTCCGTGACAATTTTCACAAACCCCTTGAAATATAAATGGGGGATGTTCTATTTCAACATGACCATTGCCGCCGCAATCACTACATTTATCAAACTTGGTAGACCCACGACCTTTACAATCTGGGCAGGTAGATTTAGTTTTTATTGATATTTCTTTTTTACAACCTTTGATTGCTTCAACAAAAGTTAACCCTATTACTTCATGAATATCTTTTGACCTATCTTCCCAAGATTCTCTTCTTTGTCTAAATGGATTTCTATTGCCATTAAAAAATTGATTAAATATATCATTGCTACGACTACGGGTATAGCTATGACTGTGGCTCCGCTGATTAGGATTCCCCCCTAAATCGTATATGCGTCTTTTCTCGCTATCCGATAAAACCTCATAAGCTTCAGCAACTTCTTTAAACTTTTCTTCTGCCTCTGCTTCTTTATTATTATCTGGGTGGAACTTAAGTGCTAACTGCCGATACGCCTTTTTTAGTTCAGGGTCGGTAGCATGTTTTTCAACACCTAATATTTCATAATAATTTTTATTCAATTAACCTTCTACTAAAACAGCTTTAATATACGTTGGCTCAAGCAAAGTAACTTCACGACCATTATGTGAAACGCAAGAGCCATCATCAACTTTGGTTCCAGTTCCGTTAATAATAACTCTGTCTCCAATTTTGAATCCCCAATCGGCTGGGTCTACAGCATTCCCTACCTTTAGAACAATTCCTTGTGGTGCAACTTTTACATTTTCACCAATATGAAGCTTTGTCCCAATTATTTCATCAGGCTTAAGAAGCTCAAGTAGTACTCGTGAACCACAAGGCACAATATCAACAACTTTAGGTATGTCACTAGCGAACTTATTTCCTTTTACATCAACAACTTCAGTTTCGTTAGCGAACTCATTTCCTGCTACATCTGTAATAGTCATAATTAATTTCCTTTTAAAAGTAATCTATCAATACGTCTTATTTTAAATTAGTATAGATAAAATACTTCTGAAATAATTATTACATTTACTTAATCATACCCGTACCCCGACTTCATCTCATCTTCTTATAAAATCCTCTTCCATTCTCTTGGCAGTCTTGCCATCACCAAAGATTTTGGCAGCGATACGCTTACAAGTATCATCTCTAAGCTCTAAATAACCAAACCAGCCCTCATCAAAAGCTTCTTTAAGAAGAGCAATGAATTTTTCTTGTGAAATGTTCATGCCTTTAGTTACCTTATGTATATTATAACCGTCGTAAGAGAGAGACATTATGAATGAGTCCAATAACTAATAAAGTAACATTTACCATCCCGCTCTCCGACCAAAATGGGATGTATTAAATCTTCCATAATCATTTCAGCATCAGTCGCCACAGGATTATGTCTTTTTCGATACTCTCCCTGCACTGTCATGCCCGGAACCACAATAATATAATGGTCAAAAACAGGTTTTCCTTTTTTCTCTGGAAGCTGTTCCAAATGCTTAATTATTTTTTCAATCCGTGGAGAAGATAAATTTTTCAATTCGTGATACGGATAAGCACGAGGAGAATAATAATAACTTCCCCTATATCTCTTTTGTCTACTTCCTTCAGAAACGAGCGCTTTGGGAAAAATAATCTCTTCCTTATAAAAATTACATCCATGGATATTAGCCAATATAACCGCAGCATTAGTCAGGCTGATTCTATGAAATCCCAAATGTGAATCATCAAACGCTTTGTCAAAACCATCTATAGTTTTCTTAATTGCTTTCTGTAAATATGAACACCCCAACTTTTCATATCTTTCCATTATCCTACAAGCATTATCATATTCTTCCTTGTAAGAATCGCTATGTCGCACAAACATTTTGAACCCATGAGCAGGACCGCCCATATAATTCTTGTGCATATCTATTTGTCGCATACGCTTTTTTTGACGCTCTTCAGCCCTACAATTTTCGTCTTTTAATAATCTAACAAAATGATGAGGGTTATCTATTCCTCGCAAATAATCCCTTACTTTCTTCCCGAGAAATTTAGGGACAGAAGGAGCGGAAGACAACTTTTTGCTCATTGCAAACTGCCCTAATTCTAAAGAATCACGAATAAGAATAGATATCTCATTGTTAGGCAGCAACTCTGTTAAATCTGGATGTTCTAAATCCACGTTATCTTTGAAATCAAGAAACCCTTTTCCTCTTTTGCCCATAACCATCTCAACAACATCCGCAGGAAATTTGTTGATGATAATATCTAGGATATCTGGCAATGCCACAGATTTTTCGTGAAAATCGCCCGTGAAAATATTGTTGTCAACACGCTCGTTAACACTGGCAACTTCATTTGCTAAAAAATTCATAAAAAGACTCCGCTAACTTATAAAAATACCTAACGAGTAAGATTATACCAGAACAACGAGAAAAAACAACATTTTTAGACTAAAATGTATCGCTTGTCGGACTATCAAGTATATGAATTAGAAACCCTTCTTCAGCTTCAGGGAACCTTCTAACCCATTCAACACCACTACCCATGTCACATCCAAAATCTGCTGGTGTAAAACTTATTGGTGTAAAACTAATAGTATCTGGGTCTATGGCTAGTGCAGACGCACCAAGTAAAAGCATTTTAAGAAGTTTAAATTCCAAATAATAGCATCCCGGCAAACATGTATCTTCAGAATCCCATTCATAGACCAATTGAGTTTCTATCAACTGGTCTTCGGCTGTGGTGCCATCTTCCTGAAGAATATCATCTGTGATAGAAGATATTTCACCAACACCATTTATTACTCTCATTATTTTGAGACTAGAACCTTTTTTCCATGCTGATGCCGTAGTTCCATTGTAACCACGCTCAACTAAAACAAGTTCATTTGCTTCGTCAAAACCTAAGACTAACATCTGTTCGGGGAGACGAACTCTCTCCATAACAAGTATATCACCAACCATCACTTGTTCAAATCCAATTGCATCTGCAAATTGGAAATAAGTATCCGAAGCAGAAATAGCTGTTTTTATTTTTGCTTTTGCCCACATGTTAACTTCAAGAATAAGAAGTTCATCTGTTAAATCAAGAGGCCCATCGCAATCGCTAACAGACACACGAAAATCAGGTTTTGTATCATGACGCTTAATACAGAAATTAGCTACTGTCCCGTCTATACACCCTGATGTATTAGCACCACAATTTGATTGTGAACTACAAGGCACCCCTGTTTGTGTTCCATTAACTGTCATACTAGTATATATATGAAAGTTATCCAAAAACACCTAAAAGATTCATTTCCCCCATACGGTCACGCATCCAATTCAAATTTCCATCAAATTTTGTCAAATCTACCTTCCCTTTTTTAGCTCTTTCCTCGGTAATTGATGCCGTTTCTTTGTCAACACAAAGAGAAGATTCTTTATCTGGTTGAAAGGGAAAATAAATCACTTTTTTAATTTTAACTGCAACTATATCTAAAATACATATTTTACAAGGATGTGTTGTAAGGTATAATGTAGAACCCTCTGGTGACCCATGAGAATGAGTAATTGCATTAGCTGCCGCATGTCGTATAAATGAATATTTTCCCGGTCGCCTCCAATCTATGTCTATATCAAAAAAGTTAGAAGGAGGGCCATTATACCCCCATCCTAAAGGCTCATTTTCATCACTTATAATCAGAGCGCCAACTTGTGTATCTGGGTCTTTTGAAAAGGAAGCAATCCAAAAAGCTAAACCCATATACTTTTCATCACGAGTCGGAACATATCTTGGTTTTCTTTTCGCCATATTTATGAATTGTGGTTAATCATTTGAAGGAAATAGATTTTACATTTTGGATATAACTTTTCTTCAAAATGCGCCAGACCTTCTTTTTGTTTTGCACTCATATGTTTACGTAATATTTTTTCAGGAACAGGAATAGGCATCCTCCAATTAGGAAATTCTGGCATCACTGCATGAAAAGATATCGCCACGCTTCCTATATTTTGCGTGTCTACTCCTTTTATGCAATAGCAGTTATTCGTTGTGTCATAAACATACCCACCGAAAGGAATTCCTTTTCCCGTGGGTATCTTTAAACGAATATTAGCATCTTTATTTTTTTCTACAGCTATCGCCACAACATACATGGAGTAATCAGTTCGAATCACCGACAAACGACTTTTAGCAAGTCGTTCTTCTCTTTCTCGTTCGCTAATCTTCTTATCAGGCATAGTATAGCTCCCTTAAGCAATGTAAGTGGAGTTATTCTATCACTTCTTCTTCTTCTTCGCTACCCTTTTTCTTCCCTTTCTCCGATTTTTCGTCATCAGGTTCAGGTTTTTCTGTTTTTTCAATATCTTCTTCTTCAGATTTCTCTTTTTCAGGTTTTTCTTTTTCAGGTTTTTCTTTTTCAGGTTTTTCTTTTTCAGGTTTTTCTGGCTTGTGCTTCTGAAAAGCATCTTTTAAACGGGCCAAATCATCCTTGAGTTTATCAGTCTCTTTTAGCCAACTGTCGATTGCAGTATTTTTGGCTGGGGTCTCATCTACTTTACTTTTTTTACGCTTTTTTTTACGCTTTTTTTTATTTAATTTCTTCTTAAACTTTTTAACCTCAAACGGTGAAGCGGTAGACCTTCCATGTATAGACCCTACTGTGGCCATAGGAAGCAACCCCTGTGCGGCTGCGGCTCGTGCTCTCGTATGAGGGCTTGACTCTCTTTGTAATATCCAACTTGAAAAACTAATCATGTTAAGGGTATATACGATAGTCGGCTCAAAATCAGTGGGAGAAAAGAATATGGGAATTTGGGAAGCATACACAGAACAAAAAGCTAATAAGATACTGAACAGTACTACGAATGAAGATATACTCGTATCACCTGATGGTACAGGGGTGCTTTCCATCTTTGGGACTACCAATTATGAAGATAACATCACACATGATGATGATATTCCAAATAAAAAATATGTAGATGATAACGATGGTGGAAGTGCAGTACGAACAATAATTTCTTCAAGCGTAGACTTCAAAGTTACAGACCCAGATATCACATTATACACAGTTCCCGCAGGTAATATGTTTTTATTAAATGAAATGGAAGTTGTCACGACCACTCTCACGGGTGGAGCGGGTGATGCTCCTACAATCAGATTTGGTAACAGTGGAACTCCAGCAGCTTATTTTACAGCAGCAGTTGTTAGTTCAAACGCAGTTGGAGAAAGACATATAATTAAAAATCCCCAACAAGGAATCGTAGCAACAACAGCAATAACGGCTGGGGTAACCGTTGGAAGCACAGCAGCAACAACACATACTGGATACTTTATTCTGCGTGGAACGCTTCTCGCCATTTAACAGAATAGACTCTGTATTTACCAGACTTGATAATGGCCAAAGTTGTCATGTCCATTTCGGCCTTAGCTTTATCAAGTAATTCGGTTAAAAGATTAAACTTTTCTTTTAATTTGCGAAGATACCTACGAGTACAATGATGTCCTGTATGGTCTGAAAATAATAAAGTGTTGCCTATTAAAAGGTAGTATCTAAGAAATTGCATCTCTATAGGGGTTTTAAAATATTTTATCAAATACCTTTTATCTTTCGGTATCTGATAATCAAATATTTCTCCTGAAACAACTTCTAACATTCAGAACCCACTTCTTGCTGCCGCCAATAGTGGGGCCACCACTCCGTAGCAAAGTTCCAAAGCCATCAAAACAATCCCAGCAGCATAATATTTTGGAACGCCCAAGCGATGACATTCCTCTAACAAATTCACAACAATAGAAACATCCTCGGGAACGTTATCCTCATCACAAGTTATCTCTATGGCCCCTGTAATCTCAATAAGCTCATAGGCTTTTTTTATACCATGAACTATATCCAAGTTTAAAACTCTGTCTACATATGCTGGAGAGTGCAAGACAGCAGAAGATATATTGCCGCCGTAGTACATCTGTTTTCCAGCAAAAAAGATATCTATCCACTCTACCGCAGAATCAACATCTTGATTTCGTGATTTTTCTGCAAAGCCAAATTCTTCTTGGTCGCTCTTAGAAATACCCATGTCGTCTGGGTTTAGTTCTTCTTCGTCTTCCACAATCATAACAGGTCCATCTGTATCTTCTATTAACTCCAACAATTCTTCTTGAGGCATGTGAATACTCCTTATTCACTGGGGTTTAGGATGTCTATGACCTCATGGTAGGTCAGTTTGTACCATCTGTCAATCTAGAATTTTTTTTAGCAGTCGTATCCCTGTTCTATCGTCTTCAATAAAGGATACCCATCACAATTATCTCCTAGAGGAACGCTACTAGCATACGGCGATATACCTTTAAGACCACAATCTATAAAAAAATCATATGTCTTCCTGTCAATTTTTTCTTGGTATTTTTTTGAATGCTTAACACAATAGAATCTAACGTAGTCAATGGAATCACGCATACAATAACGACATGTCTCATAAGACATTTCTCCCAATAAACAAACATGAGCTAATTGCTTTTCACTTAACAAGATTACTCCATTTCATTATGGTCAACAATTAATTTACAAAGTTTAACAAATTCTTCTTGTGACAAAGACCATTTCATTATATTTATTTTTTTATGAGTCCATTGAACATTTTTTCTAATATATCCCAGAGAAGAATCAATTCTGTCCAATGATGCTGTTGTTTCGCCATGCATATCTTTTTCAACCGTATTTGCTAAACAAATCGGCACGCCGCTCAAAGCACATTTGAATTTCTGTTTACAAAGTAATTTATATAAAAAATCTCTACCATCTTTACTATTACCTAAATCAAATTTCAAATTTCTTTTCATGGCATTTCTTTTTATTCTATGCCATATTCTTGAATATATCTTACACTTAGGCTTCCAATGAGAACAAGTACGACACATCTTGCTTTTACCTTTGGTGAGATGTGTGCTATCAACTGACCTAACTTTTCCGCACTCACACTGACATATCCATCTTGTGTTTTTGGTAGTATTTTCTTTATCCAACTCCAATACAGTCCATTTATTAAATGTTTGACCAATTAAATTTTTTCTAGGCTTCCTCATACAATCAACCATATGGGTTGGTTGTAACAATCTCATGTTGAATTATTTAAAAAAAATTTCTTTTCCCTTATTTGAAATAAGTCCGTCGAACGCAAATTTATGGTCAATCTCATGTTGGTAAGTTATCCCATATGAATCAGAACTGACTATTTCTTCTATTTCTTTTGTAATTATTGAACCCTCTTCTATTATCAACTCTTTTCCAGTTAATTTAATTTCAGGATATCTTTCCACCTTAAACGCACGAAACGATTTTCCATCATCGTGAGATGTCTCTCTCAACGAAAGACATCCTTCTACAGACGACTGTTTCTCGCCAATACCTTCATATTTACAATTCAAAAAATATTTGGTTTGATATTTATTATAACAGTGATTAGGAACTACAAATAAATTCCATGGAATTCCTATCTGAACCGCAGCTAAAGCTTGGCCATTAGACTCTATACATATTTTTTCCATAAGAAGGCAAGTCTTATAAACTTCAATAAGATTGTCTTCTGGAACATCTTCACCAATTGGAATATCTTCTAAATCAACTAAAAACATTTATTTAACCAAAGCTTTAACAATAGTATTAGATTTAACTTCTAACCAATGTCTTAATTCTTCTTCTTTTCCTTTAAGTTCGCTCGGAATCTTAAGAATAACAGGAATTTCATTTCCTTCTGGGACAACTAGTGATAAATGTTTCTCAACTAATTCTCTAACGAGACTAGAAACAGAGACCCCTTTATTCTTAGCGGATATTCTTAGTGTATCCCTTACATCCTGCGTAACTGATAAACTCATAATTATAGATTTTGATTCGGCCATTCTTCTGTGCTCCTTTCACGTAACTCTGAATTAGCTTGTCTTTCTTCTTTCCTCCGAAGCGCAGCATTTTCTTTTCTTTTACGGCGTTTCTTACGGCCTTTACTTTCGTAAAACTTTTTTTTACTTAAATCCTGAAGAATGCCTGCTTCATTAACCTCACGTTTAAATGCAGCCATCATACCCTTAAAAGCTCTGTCATGTGCCTCCGGGGATGCTCCTCTAGGTAAGTCACGCATTTTTACTTTAACACCCATTTATTTTCTCCTAAACTACTTGGGTAATTTTAAAAGTCTAACTCCCATTTTTTTAGCCTTAGCTTTTTTAACATCTTCATAAGAAACCATTTCATATGATTCAGATGTAGAAGGAAGTTGTTCCACATGGGAAAATATATTATTTAATTTTTTCTTTATATTATTAAATAAACTATTTTCCCAGACATCATCATAACCAATTGTTATTAAATTAGCAAATGAAAAAATATATTCTTTCGAATTTTTTTTACCACATAAATAATCTATTTCAAATTCTTTTGTACCGTTATGTCTTTCTCTTTCATCACAACACACATAAGGAGTCCTCGCCAATAAAGAAAGACGAGACATCCCATTAAAAATATCTAATACACATCCACAACCATGCATTACAGACATAACGTTTATTATATTTCTGTCTGTTACATATAGACACTTTTCAGCAAATTTTATTGATAAATCATGCGTTGTTATCTGATTTTGGTAAATAACAGGCTCATATCCCTCTCGAAGAAGAAATTCTACAAGAGATATCCAAAAATCTATACCTATCTTGTGATGTTGAACCTTCTTCTTTCCCCACCCATGTACCAACTTTGTTGGGGATAAAAATACTTTATTACCCTCTCGTTTAGCAAACTCTTCCGCAAATTGTCTGCCCAAAACGTTCAAAGAATTCAACACTGGCTTGAAGCATATTATATTTTCGAAACTATCAAAAAATTCATCTGTAATCCCATTATTATAATATTCTGACAATTCTGACGTATTAACAACATCTTCGAAAAAATAATTTAAACTTCTTTCCACCGCTATAGCAATACTGCTATTATTAGTCATCCCATTCGAAGATGAGAACATTCTTTCAGCTAATTTATCTTTAATAGACCAATATTCATCCACATAAGGGAATAACCCTTCAAACCCCGGCCATGAACAAATAATGAAATATTTTTTTGATTCTTTATATCTGTGAAGTAACAAAGAAGATAAAATTACCATCGAACGTATATCGCCAAAAAAGGGAAGAATAGTAATTGAGGACATAGACTCTGGAACATTTCTATCTTTGAACGTGCTACGTTCAAAACCAGACCTCTTAGCCGCTCTTCCCAATATAGAAACTGTACTGTCCATTAACACCCCTCAATAGTACGTGATTTTTCTCTGCACCCTGTGTCGTACAAATCGTTAAAATTATAAAATTCAATTTCCTCTATAGCTTTATCCGTTAGTTTTAAACAACGAGCATTATCATCGAACATATCACGAAAATGAGCAATCACTAACTTACTAGGTGAAAAATCACACAACCAACGACGATACCCTTCTTGTCCATTTCCATATATTTGGTCAGGACTTTCAAACAACAAATAAGGAGTCCCCATCATAGATGCAAGACGTGTAGAGGCCGTCCAATATTGAATAGTGAATTTAAGTTTAGACAAAATGGCTAAAGTCAGTTCTAAATCTCTAGACTCTGGCATTCTAGAAAAATCTATTATGTGGTCACATGGGCAAGCCTGTGTACTAGTTTCTTCTCCTAGCCATATAATGTTATATCCCCTTTTTTCTAATATCGAAATCAATTCTTTATAAAACTCTGAGGATAGGTTTCTTCCATAAGTTTCTCTCCCACGAGCAAAAATCCCCACGGTATTATCATCAATGTATTCATCAGCCTTGGTTAACATTTCCTTAGATGGAGTTGGTATTCTCACCACATCTCTCTTGGCTTTTGCCATGTCTCCAAATATGGATGCTTCAAATTCCTTACTTCCACACTCACATTCATCTTTTTCTTCTGCTTGAAATTTTTTACACTTCAAACACCTTTTGCCCACCACATATTGTCCCAGATAAGCCGAAGGACTTATAAGCCCTTGTCCTCGAAAAGACCTTTCAAGTATCGCAAGATTCCTAGAAGTATGGTGAAATGCTTTTGAATATTTTCTAAGATTCTGATGCTCTTTCTTTACTTCCCAAAACTCATCAACAAGATGTCTATAAAGATATTCTCTTCCATACCATCCTATAGCTATAAGATAATGTTCAGGATATTCTTTTTTCATTTTAGGAATTACATACATCAACCCTAAACTTTCACATCCAAACTCAGAAAAACAAAATATAAACATTGTTTTTTTTGGGTCTTTAGGCCGTTTTCTTTTACTTAATTCGAAAACATTTAAACCTATTCGTTCAGTTTTCTCTTCTTTATTAAATATACTGGGTTTTATAATTCTAGTCATATATCATGAGCCTCTTATTCTATACATTCTGGCAATCTTTTTACACTTAGGGCATCTAAATTTTCTTTTCTTACCACAAGACTTGCAAGAATCTATTATCTCATGAAGATGCGATAAATCAGATTTAATTCCTGTAGATAATTCGCTCCACCCACACTGTCTACATCTTATCATAAATACTTTTTTTAACACGAACTAATATAGTATAAAATTAATAATTTTAAGATGTGGAAATAAGACCCGCTATTGCTGTTGCGGTTGCTGCTGTGCCTGACTAGCCGCCATTGCTGCTGCTCCACCAACGGCTCCAGCTCCAGTGAGATTAGGAATGACCTTAGCTACAACTTGTATCCCGGTATCTGACGTTCCGCTCATTTTTTGTAGGTCTTGAAGTGTAACACCATTTTGTTGTAGAGATTGGGAAAGATTTTGATATGCTTGCTTAATTAGTTCGTCATCTGATAATCCCGGCTGGCCAGCTAGAGTTGCCGTATAATCAAGCACGCCAGTATCTCTGCCCGTCTGTGGATTTGTTTGCCTAATAAAGGCGGTGATATTGAACCCAACAGCATCATCGCCAGCTTGAGTCATGGCATCATCTAGTTGCGTGAAACTATCATTATGTGTTCCATATTGGAAAGCGTCTTTTCCTGCTTGGTCGAAATCTGCTTGTGTTTCTGGAGTATTTTGCATATGTTGAGTACCATGTACCATTGTCGAATCGCCTGCACCATGTGATACTTCTAAATTAAAGTTTTTTTCTAACCATGCTACAGTTGGGTCGCCTTCTGGGACACCACCAGCAACCATAGCATCAACTGCTTGTTGTGCTAATTCCTTTGTGGCATATCCAATACCAGCACCAATTAACGCCCCTGCGGACATCATGAATGCTGCTTTTCCAATAGCTAATTTGTTTTGTGATGCAAATTGTGATAATGCATTCCATCCAGATTTTAATACTTGGGCAGCTTTTTGAGTCACATTGGCCATTTTACCACTTACAGCACCAGCAGCTTTGCCTATTCCTGTGCCTATGGTATCCATAATACCTTCATTATATACAAAATCTTTAAAATACACAGATTCGGCTGGTTGCTGTTGATTTAAATTTTGAATTCCTTGAACACCAGCATCAAATGTTTTGCTTAAACCCTTCATTATTGGCTTTCTCACAAAGTACATAAGAGCAGCAAATGGAATTGCCGCTGGCCCTCCTACTATGCCAGAAGCTACAAGTGCTGTTGCGAGAGGAACTGGAATCCCCATTTTTTTTGCGTAATGTTGAGCACCCGTGGCTGCTTTTTTAATGGCTGGCATTGCTTTATCAGCATATCGTTGCATTTGAGCATCAGTATCCTGTTGAGAGGATGCTTTATCTCTCTGCCCCTGATAAGACTGTTGGAATCCTTGTTTAATACCACCAAGCAAACCTTCATCAAGTACTTGCTGCTGCTGAATAAAATTATCAAGTTCGTAGAAATTCATGTAGTTTCCTGCCACACTATATATTGGTTAGGCAAAAAAATTTTTATATAAAAAAGGCCCACAACACAATTGTGGGCTTTTTTTCACGCTATATATGACATTATTCTCTAGTATAAATAAAAAAAAGCGAGGAAATTACTTTCCTCGCCACTGGCAACTGTAATGTGGAAAACCCACAAAAGGATGCCCCAAGCACAACACCGCATCCCACAGTGTCTTGGGGATTTCAATCCACGCTCAAAAGAGCGAACTAAACAAAGTGTGCCGGAGTAACGCCAGATTTTATTTCTTTAAAATCCTTGTGATTCTTTTATTCTCTCTTGTGTCGAATAATTCCCAAGTCTTTTCTTTTATTTCATCATCATCATCATCACTTATGGAGCCGCCACCAAGGTTATATGCATATGCTCCTTTGCCCAACTTCCCACCACCAAAACCTTCTTGACCGCCTAAATCTTTAGCTAATTGAGGGACAGAAACCGATGGGTTCATAGAACGTATTGACCCTTCTATTCTATTTCCTTCTACTAAAGCAAATACAATAGCCGTATGAACATCTTCCCACGACACCATTTCCTGTGCCATTTCAGCAATTACATCTCTATGTCTGCCGGGAATATGTCCCATTCCTACAACAGCAAAACCTTCGTTCATAAGAACTTTTTGTGTCGCTTTTGCTTTGTTGTCTATCCAAAATTTTGGCCTGTCAAAATTCACAATCCTCTTCATTAAAGAAGGATTCCTAAACTCAAACAATTTCGCCCATGCCGTAAACTCAAACTCAGTAGAGTCATCTGACATCATATTTTCGGTATCTGTAGATATTCCTATTAGTAAAGCAGTAGGAACTATGTTGCCAGTCTTTTTAATGGCCTCTTCTTGACCAAAAAACTCCAGACCTAAATTCTTAATTAGGTCATATATCGTGGCACAACAACTTCCAGCCTTGAGATGAATAAACAATCCTTTAAAATCTTTATCACACGCTTCACGATGATGGTCTATTACTATATCAAATTCCACTTCATGTTCGCCAACACCAGCATGTGCGGGTGTTGTATCGAGAGCAATAGACAAAGTGTATTCTTCTGGGTTATACTCAGAAATGGGCCTCATATTAGGCTCAAGAAGATTCACCATAGAGGCATTTTGAGGATGGGCCACATGACCCATATAGAAGCCATCAGCGTCGATTCCATAAGCTTTTTTTAACAACCACTCCATTGCTATAATTGACCCTATGGCATCTGGGTCCGGCGCAGGATGAGTAAACAGAGCGACCCTGAAAGGCTGCTCTGTGTTTTCGAAATATTCTTTGAATCTTTCCCAATATTCGGGGGATTCTACCATAGTAGTTATCTCTGACATGCCATTACGATAGCAAAAACTATCTCTAATGTCAATCGCCTTGTTGCGACATTTCGTAGCCCTTATCCAAAGAATCACTCAATTCAGATATTTTTTCCCTCAAATTAGAAATCTGTTTTTCAAGTTTCTTAGGTTCTTTCCCTAAACCATCTGCGGTATTCAACTTATCTTCCAACGCATGAAGGTCTTTTTTCAACTCTCCCAATACATCTAAATCCTCGTCTGAATACGTTACGCCAAGTGTTTCAGGAGACATGTCTTGGTCTTCTCCAGTTGATGCTTGGCGTATTGGATTGGGTGCCTGCCCCACTGCATTAGCTATCTTGGCTAATTCTGCTTTATCAGCTTCTTCTATAACTTTTTTCTTTTTTAATGTTTCGTTAAGAACACTTGGGTCGCCTGATGCCTTATGTAAGGTATCCCAATAATCTGCATCTGCATCGCTAACTCTATCTGTTGGATGTGTGTTAGCCAAACCAAAAAAACTAGCGTCATCTGCTGTTTGATGGGATGGTTGTGCATAAGAGGGAGCGTCATCAAAAATACCTTCTTTTTGTGCCTTTTCCCATTTATCAGTCCAATCGTCTATAGAATCTTTAAATTTTTCTAGGTTATCCATAATACTGTATATACTACTTTTCTTTATCTTTTATTATGTTAATCGAAGTTTCTAATCCAATTCTTATCCCACGCCAATATTCCTCACCGCCGGTGTCGGTGTTATGTTCGGATTTTACTACTTCTAATTGAGTCTCTAGTTCTTCTAAAACATAATTTTGTGGAATATCTAATCTATCCAATTTGTCTAAAATCATACCTGTAAACATAGCCAAAAAACTTCCTGCAAATCCAGATAAAATAATAATTATTGGATTTAAACCAAAAGCCATTGCCCCGCATATAAACCCACACCAAGTTCCCATGCATTGATAACATTCAAAAACATCATAAACTTTTTCTGGCAATCTTTTTTCTAAAAAACATCGGACAGGTTCAAAAATAGAACCATCCACTATTATCAGTGTCAGGCCAATTGTGGCTAATGCAAATAATAAAAATTCCATTTAACTATCCTTATAATCCAAAATACTCAACAGTCAACAGAGCAAACCATACGGCTACTAAGCCTGCTATTGCATAACCTAAACAACTCATTACATGTTTAAACATTACACCTCTTTATCTTCATCTAGGGGTTCATCTAATATTTTACTTTCCATTACTACACCTTCAGCAATTTCAGCAGTAAGGTCATCCATATTTATCGTTGACATCGAAGACCAATGCGGGTCATTTTTTGGTACATTTTCTTTATCCGTATAAAAATGCATTTCTAAATTATATTTATATGGTTTTTCTAAAATATCACTTTCTTCCATGCCTGATAATAAATCTTCAATCATTTCTTTTGCAACAGATATAGAATCTTCATAAGAACAACAAAGTAATTTCCTTAAAACTTGTGTGGCTGGTATTGCCTTTTCCCTCATTTTCAAAAGGTTTAACAACTGTCTTTTTTCATTACCATCTATTAACTCAGCTATAGCATTGTAGCGGGCAATAATTTGACCTTCTTTTGGGGAATTCATTCTAACATCAAAAAAATATTCATGAAAGTTATCTTCTGTTATTTCTATTTCTTTTGTCATTATGGTTTAAACGTCTTTCCTATTGTGGGGTGTTGATGAGTACATCTGATGATATATGCTCTTAGATAAGCTTCTGCCTCGTTCAAGAAGCTTTCACTCACCCTAGTGCAATCCCAACCGGGACGAAGGCTTTTTGTTTTATCCAAGATATACTTCTTGGTCGCTACTTTGTTTATAATACTCATTTCTCTTCCTTAAAATAGTAGTGTTATAACGATTCTAAATAATTTAAATCTAATTCTACACCACCGTCAATTACCAAAATTTCTTGTTCTTGTGGTTTTACAGGAACAAACTTCTTTTCTTCTATCTTTGGAAATGCCAAAACCATAAGTCTTCCATCCAAAGATTTATCTTCTGGAATTAATTTGTGTCTAAGATACTTAGGAGGACTATCAAAAGTAAAACTTCTGAAACCGGGGCCGGGACGTTCAAGCTTTATTCTAACCAAATTACCAAATGAGTTCTCTTCATCCCAATATTCAAATTCTTTCTCAAATCGTTGATAATCCTCTTCCCATATCGTTACCCTATTTGTCACACCATTTGCATCTTCAATCGTGGCTATATAATACTCTGTTCCCTTTTTAGATAACTTCTTCTGAGTCTTCTCTATTATTTGAGCCTCAATAGGCAATACTAATTTAGTCTCATCTTCAAATCCATCAAAACTATATCCACCCCTGTAATCGTCACTATATTCTAAAATATGGTCCCAAGCAAACCCATAGAACTCACGCTCGGCTGTCTGCGGGATGGCATTATACAATTCGGCAACCTTGGGATTTATCTCTCCTTTTGGAACAAAGGTTGATAAGATTATATCCTCATCTTCGACAATTTTCTTCTGTATCCCAGTTACGTTTCTTTTATATTTTCTAAACGTTTTCCAAGCAGTGTCCACATCACCTAACATGTCACTGGCAACTTGTTGAAATGCCTCTTTATCTTCTAGGTCAATCCAGCTTTTTAATATTTCTTCTGTTTTATCTTTATATTCATTATAAAGAATATATCTAAACTCATCGACAATCCCACTTCTCGACTTCTTGTTTCTTATATTTCGGTTTTCCCTCTTCTTTGTTTTATCTTTATAATATTCATAAAACTCATACAACGTCTTTCTATCTCCATCCTTCTCAAATAAATTAAGACCAATTAAAGGCTTGAGTACCTTGGCATCTGTGCCAAATCTCGCCAAAAAGTCTTCAAACGAAGAATAAGGTTGTGATGCGACTATTCTTTGGGCTATTTCTTCACCAATACCTTTAATATTAGAAAAGCCCATATAAATTTCATTACCTCTAATCTCAAACGTCCAACCTGAATTATTGATGTCTACACGATTTACTTTAATGCCACATCTTTCAGCTTCTACTTTATATTCTTTTACCTTATTCCCCATACCCTCACAACTCAATGTAGCCGCAAAGAACTCGATAGGATAGTGAGCCTTCAACCATAGCATCCTAGAAGAAATATAAGTATATGCTGTAGCGTGAGATTTATTAAAACCATATTCTGCAAAACTTGCTATCTGGTCCCATAAAATCTCTACTTTATCCTTGGTCCAATCTAAAACCTTTTGCCCATTTTCTACAAATGCTTCCTTGTAAGATACAAATACTTCTTCTTTCTTTTTAGAGATAGCTTTTCTCACTTTTTCACAGTGAGCAAGAGGAATGTCGCCAACTACATTAAGAATTTTCATTACCTGTTCTTGGTAAACCATGATTCCATAAGTAACCCCAAGAATAGGCTCAATAACTGGGTGAATCCAATAATCTTCCTCTCCCTTTTTTCTTCTGACAAATTCATCATGCATACCCATTCCCATTGGTCCGGGTCTAAAAAGTGAAGTATATGCCACTAAATCATCAAAACTTGTAACGCCTCCTTTTTTAATAAGTTCTCTCATACCATCAGAATCAAACTGAAACACACATTTCAATTTAGCTTCATTTGCAATGGCTATTGCTTTAGAGTCATTTAAGTAAGATGTATCAGAAAAATCCTTTTGTCCGAGCAACGCACAAATAGTTTCCACATTGTGTCTATCCTTAATTAATTTACAACAAGCATAAATACGATATAAATCAACAACAAGTAAATCAAACTTAACTAGCCCCAACGGTCCCAAATCAGTTCCGTGTAATCCTTCCACGAAAGCAGATACCGGAGCACCATCTTTACCTTTAACAAGTGGAATAAAATTATCAATAGGAGACTTAGAGATGATAAGTCCACCTGCATGGGTTCCCATACCCCTATTACGATTTAAGAGCCTGTCAGCGGCATTTGTGGCGTCTGGGTAGGCTTTACAATACTCTTGTAATCCCGGTGATATTTCTTTTGCTTTTTCTAAAGTAAGAGGTTTCCCATCTTCATCAACAGATGGAAGTTTCGTTGTGATGTTTAATATTTCTTGTCTGTCTAACCCAAATACTCGGGCCATATCAATTAAAGAACTTTTGATTCCAAAAGTAGTATAATTACCAACCCAACACACCTTATCTCTTCCGAACTCTTTTGGTGCCCAATCTTCTTTTAAATAATCTCTTACTTCTTTAATGTAATCGACATCTGTATCTGGGAATTCTCCCATAAAAGAAGCAGCGGGTTGTTCAATATCAAAATCGTCCACTATCCCCAAAACATAAGCCAACAAAAGATTATGTTCGTTGTAAGAATACTTCTTCCCCGATTCAACTAGATTTAAAAAATAATCATGTTCAGAAAGGTCGGAAACACCTTTGAACTCAGATATAAGACGTGCCATGTGCTTTTTAGAATAAATTCCCCTTTTCTTTAAACCATCCACAGCTAAATTAATAAGTTTTTCTTTGTTCGTCATGCTAATATGATAACATAAAATTAATTTTATGGCAACTTATTTTTTTCTTCTTTCAACATAATATGGTAGCAACATAATTTTCATCATAAGACTAACCCCGATAATAGCAATGTAAAAGAGACCAGCAATAAGCATTATAGGGTCACCAGCAGTCCCAACTATTCCAAAATAATTAGCGAAGTGAAAACAAAACATAACACCACTCAAAATCATGAGAATTGATAAAAATAATTTAACTGTCTTCTTTTTATACTCTATCATTTTGTAATTCATCCCACAATTCAACCATGATATCCCTAACCTGTATCTGTTCAGAAATATCTAATTCATAAGCCTCACGATAATATTCTACCATCTCACCGATATGACGCCATCTATCCTCATCCATCTTTTTATTCCTCTTATTTTTATTCTAAAACACAAATCTTATCTAACGCCTTCCATTCATTAATAATTTTATAGACTTTATTGAAAATAAACCACTCGCCATGAGACCTATTCGCCTCTAAAATTTTGTGAGCTTTATATCATGATGTTTTTCATGGCATTCTTGGCAAAGAACAGTTACATCATTAATATCTTCACAGCCACGATTTTCATAAGTACGATGGTGTACATGTAATTTGCCAGATTTATTACAACTGGCATTTATTCTTTGCATTTTTTAGAGCCACCTTCCGAAATTCACGCCAATGTTCTGTATATAAATACTCGTCGTATGGCATAGTACGAAGGTTAAAAATAATATCTTTTTTCTCTTGCCGCTCTTGTGACAACCGATGCTGCTCTTTTTCTTTTTGTTCTTTTTGTTCTCGCTTTTTACGCTCCACAATATCGTTTTTACGTTCAGCAATATTGTTCTGTATTAATACTAACTTATCGAGACAGTCGGCGACCTGAATGCCATGCATGATATCTGCATCTACTTTCAATGTATCATCCCTTTTCAAAACCTAATTTTTCAAATAACTTACCCAAAAATTCCATAACTTCACCTGTTATTCCCGAATAAGTTCTTTCAGAATTGCCAGCTATATTCAATGTCTCGATGCTAAATCTTTCAATCCATTCAGCTACAGCATCCACTTTAACGAATTGCTCATTCAAATTAACATCAATATGTGGCTTTTTGTACTGCTGAATCGCCTTCATAGTACATCTTTCTCCAGCACTATTAAAATTAAAAGCAAATCTTATAGTCCCATCAGAATCTCTAACATTAGCAAATGTTCTAGGGGGATACTTGGGAGAAGTATGCTCTTGAAGTCCATATTGTCCTGCCCAATCTGGGTGTGGACCACTTTGAGTAATGAAACCTTTGGGCATCCACCCTCCGGTTTCTAAACCATATTCTTTCGCTACTATTAGCCCAGCTACGTCTGCCCCAATTTGACAACCCGACACGCATTTCTTTAACATAATTTTCTCCTTTCCTCTATTATAGAGATAAAAACAAATTTTACAAGTATCTCAATTAGGTCTCTCATGTTTTTATTTTACCACAAACAAATAAAAAAGGCGAAGGATTTTTCCTTCGCCTTTTTACTGGAGCCGTGCCCAAAAAGTTCACACATACTAAAAACATCAGCAAATTTTTAAGATTCATTGGTTGACCTCAAATTATAAATTGTCTATCACATTTTTGGCATCTTCTAGGGTTACTCTGAACCATTCTGACTTCGGCAATACCATTTTGTCATCGAGCATAGTATGAACTTTGGACTCCATGGCTTCTCTGTCTTCAAAATATTTGGTGTGTCTTATTTCAAAACATTGATTTGGGTCATAGCGTTGATAGCTGTTTACTCTTCTTTCATAATCCAAGGCACAGCCTATTGATACCACATTTGGGAAAGCAGGATTTGTTATAGCGTAGACAAATCCTTCTTTAATTCCCGTTTGCCTGTTGTTTAGTTTTGCGAGTTCTATTTGATGCCTTTTTCGAACTTCGTTTAGAATAGGGTCAATCACAGATTTTTTCTTTGCTGGAACGCCCCGCACGAAGCCCAAAGCTTCTTCAAATGCAGCAACCTCTTTTGCTCGACGCTCTTCAGCAGGCAGCTTTCTCCATTCTTGACGAGTCATGCCCTCTTGTTTTGCTAAAGTATCTTTGACTGATTCTTTTAGTCGGTGACAAGTTCTACAAACGGAATGTTTCCCATCAGAAGAGTGTTTTGCTGCATTGAATTCAGGTCGAGGCTTATTTATCTTGCACTGGGTGCATGTTTTTGTATCCATGGGTTCATCACTAATTATTTTCTTTAACATTTATTCTCCTTATCTGTTACATCTATTATAAGGATAAAAATAAATTTTACAATTAAAAGTTAAACCATTGTATTAAATATAACCATGAAGAGTTTTATTCAATGGATAGAAAGTGTCATTCCTGTATATCGTGGCGAATCAATATATAATAAGAATGGTCATTATTGGACCACCGATAAAAAATGGGCTTTGCAATTTACCCAAAGTGGTAAAGAATCTGAAATAAAATCTGCCACCATAGAATCTGATAAAATATATAGGGCTGAGCCTTTACCCCATGCAACCGCCGAAAGGGAGCTTGAACAAGCCATAGAGGATGCTAAAAATATAGGGTTTGACGCCGTTTGGGTTGATGAAGGAAGAGGCGAACCTAATTCTATATTTATTATCAATCCATAGTTTATTCCTTATGAGCCACAACCGATTCGCAAAAACTTAATAATTCATTAACGGCATTAAATAAAAAGAGGGGCTTTCGGCCCCTCAATTTTTACTTCGAGCATAGAAAAGCTTGAAAGCCATAGGATGACCAATAAGTTTCAACACTTTTAAATCCAGCATCAAAAAGTCTTGCTTTCAGTGTGTTCATATCATCTGGTCTCATTGAGGATATCAATTCTATCTGTTTTTTCAAGATTTCTTCAGCAGTGAAGTTTTCCATTTTCTTTTCATAATGTAAGCCGTGTACTACTCTCTGAAGATCATGATTCTCAAAGTTTACTTTTTCAGCAATTATAAACACACCACTTTCGATCAATTTATCATAACATCTCTTCAGTATGAGGTTTCTTTTACTAGGATCAATAAACTGTAAAGTGAAAATAGAACTAATAACAGAAGCTTCTATGAAGCCATCTAAAAAATATTTATGGGTGATGTCATTTTTATAAAACTCTAGAACTTTATTACCATCAGCCAATCTTTCATTTGCATGTAGTTCAGAAGTATCCAATCCTGTAATAATATTATGACTATCTGAAGGCAATTCATCATACACACTTCGACACAAGCTGCCCGTGGAACATCCAAGGTCTATGTACGATGTATTATTTTGAATAAATGCAGTGATCAAACTTTTACTGATATCTACTAGACCAGAATAGTTTGGAATAGAAAGCTCTATGTGTTCATCGAACTCTTCTACTGTATTAAAGTCAAATTTTTTCATGTGTTACCTCTGCTAGTTTTGGATATCTTGCCACCATTGCCTGAAAAAGTTTAATTGGGATTAGGTTTCCACCTTTCCTGTGACGTTTGATCACACCAGCACATGCTTTTTCAGATAATTGATATTTCACTGGGACCACAGGATCAAGAAAATCCCAAATGTCACCCTTTTTTGGTTTATCAGGCATGTTAGAAACTCCAGTCCTTGTGTATATACAATGACCACCTGAATTTTTTATCATACAGCCATTACCGTCAATCTTATCCTTTGTTGAAATTAAGTATACATCTGGTGAGTTATTTTCACGAGGATTATTGATCATATCATCATACTCAAACAACCTATCAAAGACCCATTCTACTACTGGTACTGACATACCATTTGCCTGATACATTTCAGTAGTAGAACCCTCGACATTATAAAAGAAATCATCTGGAATGCCCTGAAGTCGAAGTCTATCTTCAGGCATAAGCTTCCTAATCTGTCCATTCTGAACAACAATATCAGTAAACTGTTTGTAATCCCTTTTAGTGAATGTTGATGCAACACCTTTCATGATATGTTTATCTGAACGCTGTATATTAAAATAGGCTTTATAATCTTCAGGAACTTCACTTGAAGGATTTCCATCACCCGACCCCTCATAGAAAGGCAGATTTTTTCCCATTCTTTCATTTAATTTAAAAAGTGGGATGGATGGATTGAATCCATCCCTGAACCCGATCATATATATTCTACGTCTGCGTTGAGGAATACCAAAATACTGAGTGTCCAACATTGTCCAAGCTGCATCATAACCAGCATCAGAGATGAACTGTAATATATCTTTAAAGGTGTTTCCCTTTTGTGCTGAGAGGACACCAAAAACATTCTCCCAAATAAAATACTTTGGTTGCAATTTTTTAATGACTTCAATTCCGTCTATAAATAATTTGGACTGGACGTTTAACAGACCATCCCTCATACCAGAAACAGAGAAGCCTGTGCATGGAGTGCCCATTGTGATGATATCAGGATTAAGACCGTCAAAGTTAGCGGTCCTGATATCACCTATCTGTGTTACATTAGGAAAATTATTCTCCAAAACTCTTAGAGGAAATGGCTCTATTTCACTTGAGGCATATTCAAGAAGCTTGTGGTCCTGACCTGTTGCCCTAGCATATGCCAAAGGAAATCCACCAATCCCATCAAAAAGGGATAACAGCTTCAGCATTCCATCGCCTTGTTCAATTTTAGCTATAAAAAAGCCTCCATACTATAATATAGTATGCAATCTCCTTATATGTCACATTGTACCCAAAAATAAAAATAAATCAAACAATTTGTTTATTAGCAACAACCGATTCACAAAAACTCAACAATTCATTTTCTGGCCAAATGTTTTTAGCGAGTTGTGCCATTAAAGAAACAAATTGGATGTTGTCTTTTGTGTAAGGCTTGGAAGAATCAATTCTGTCTACGCTTGCCCTATCAGGGGTTCTAGGAAGCTGATTATTATGACACATATTAATTAAATTTTTTAATTTCCAACCTGTATAAGGACATCTGCCTTTTTGTTTTTCCCATTGTCGTTTTAAATCTTCCAATGTGACATCACACATATGTTTTCTTTGATTCATGTTCCTTAAATGCCAACGAAAAGGAGAATATAAATCACTTTTGTTGGCTTTTAAATTACAATTATATTTACCATCAAAAACACGTAAATGATTATTGTTTAGCTTGCCAGCACAAGACAAAGAACAATATGTTTTACGGCCTTTCTTTTTATTACGATTTACTTCTGATTTGTCTCTTAAAAATTTCTTCCCGCAAAATTCACATATTAATTCAACTTTAGCCATAAAAAAACCTCCATACCTTATTATAGTATGGAGGCGGTCGAAAAAATTACTGGAGCCGTTGAGTTTCGAACTCAAGTCCCATCTATCCTTGTATGTAGCATCTACCTAACATAGTCGATTGATTTTCTTTGGCTCTATAATCGACACAGCCTCAATGGGTTCTCTCCCATCCGTATCCCAAATCCTTTTCGTGTCGGTTCGCCGGGAAACTCCCGAAGCACTATCCCATCATTTGTTATCCTTATAGCCTTCATGGGCATAGTCTATAAGGATAGGCTGCTATGCAGCCAGTGCGTAATCGCTTTTGGCAATTAAATTTTTAATCGAGTTTTATACTGGCCGCTCGATAAACCAGTGCAGGCAGCTAACATCCTCATCATAGTGGTCGATTCCAATTTCGGCCCCGTCTTATGTATATTATACTACCTAGACTCATTTTGTAAAGCAGAAAAAATTATACTGAACTATTTTTTTTATAAGCTTCGAGTATGTAGCTTAGTTTTAACAATTTATCCCCCATCAAGAGTCGATTATGTAATTTACTCTTTTGGTTGGTGACATTTTCATTCGATAGCACTTTTTCACGCTCACGTATTTCTTTTACCAATGCTTGAACTTCTGGCGTATCTGGCAAATCAGAACTGAAGTAGGGTGGATACTTAGCAGTATCCACTAAAGGCATAATACCATTAATAACTTCGTCAACAAAGGGAATATAAAACTCAATCTTTCTATCACTAAGATAATGACGACGGAGTGCTTCCTCTGCATCTTTCTCAGGAAGGTCTGGCTTGTCTGGAGGGGTGATTGTACCAAGTTTTTTACCCGGTTTATAATAGGCATAATCGTCGTCATGAAAAAATGGTATGACAAACTTTCTACTGGTAGCGTGTGTCTTGCCTTTTTTTTCCCACTCGGGGTTTGGAGGACCAGTAAAGCCGCCCTTTTGAGAAAACATATCATCTCGTGTTTGAACATCTGGGGCTGCAACGCTGACGATACGAGTGTTATGGGTATCGCCACTAGCTACGTCAATATATTCAAATTTAAAATAAGGATTATCGTTTTCGTCCTTATGTTTTGATGCCCATATTACAGCTTCCTGCTCATACTTCTTACCATAATATAAAGCCTTTTCTTTATCCATATGAGGAATAAAAAAGCTATCTTCATCTCTCCCAAATCTGCCTTTTATCGGAATCGGACCAAATCCAGAAACTTTTTCTTGTTCTTTCCCTTTACGAACAGTCACAGGGTTAAAACTGACTAGTCGTAAATCCCTCATCAAATCCTTATTTCTTTTTTTATTTTCCTTGTCAGGCAGTTTCTCAGCACCGGGATTTTGTGCCGTCAAAATAGCGAATTGGTTGACGTGAGGAACATCCCCCAACATAATCCTACGAAGGCGACTAAAACCACTCTCTGCCAAATATTGTTCAAAGCTTATTATCATAATGTTATTTATGCTCTCAAGTTAAAATCTTTGTAAATCCCCCCCCCCAGAAATTACTGGAAATAGGTGTGTTGTTACACCAAAGTCTCCACATTTATCTCTGCATACCGTTCGCTGCTCGATTCTACGCAGCCGATGTCGTTGCCTTCTGTTACCGAAGGTAGGTCGATTCAACAGGTGCGAGTCACTCTTTAAAGGATTGCTACTTTTAGACGTATTTAATTTAGACCGAAGAATTGCCGCAGTAAGCTGAGCAGAATTCCATTTTGTAATGTCTTTTTTACCCATTTATCGTTCTTTCAATGGATATTATATCATAACAGTCTTATTTTGTAAACCAGAAAAAATATTTTCATGGATAGATAGATAAGGATAGGATATTACCAAAAAAGGAACACAAATGTTCAAAAAATTCCAAGAATATATGAATGCCCGAGGCAAGATAAATAAGCCACAAGAAAAAGAGATAGCGGATTATGATGGTCCAAGCCCAAAATCTCCACCTGCTTCTAAGGCACCAACCGCCTTAGATAAAGAAATGGCACCGCCAAAAACTAAGCAGGAACCCAAGCCTTATAGTGCTCCCGGCAAGCCTGCTGGCAACAAAGCTGCTGAAAGTGGCTTTGGTGATACTGGCGATAAAAACTTAATCTATAAACCCGATACCAGTAAAATTCCCAAACAAGACAATATTGAGGGTCAAAATAAGAAAAATTATCCCCCTAATAAAAAAACAAAGACTGAACATTTTTTAGATACCACCAAGGGAATGAGTATCCATGAATTTACAAATCATATGATTACAAAACGTAAAGAAGGATTGGATGACCTTCCTGTGATTAGTGAGAATCAGCACCCAGAAGAAATTATTAGATATGTTTCAGTTCTGGCTAGTAAAAGTGATTCTGTTATGGAAGACTTAATTCATGCTTTAAAACGTAATGGTTGTTTTAAAAAGCTTGTTGAAACACTTATTGAAATTCCAGAGTCATTAAATATGATGACAGAATTATTTTCTGATGATGTAGACGGGGCACGAAGATGTAGGAAACTAGTTCGTTGTATGGAAGATTCATACACAGAAGCAGTTGGGCCTCCATTTGGTGAGGCCGACCTGGTGTTCAACAACGAAGGAGAACCCTCCGTAGATGAAGAGGATGAAGAAGGTGCCGAACCTTCACCCGACGACGAATTCGACCCCAATGATGAAGAGGGTGAAGAAGGCGAAGAGGATGATGATGAAGGTGAAGAATATGATGATGAAGGTGAACTTGTTGATATACCACTTAATGTGAAAAACATGGAGAGTGGTGACGATGACGATGACGATGACGATGACGATGACGATGACGATGACGATGACGATGACGATGAAATGGGCGGATTTCCTAAAAAGAAAAAGAAAAAGAAAAGATTTGCCCACGATAATTTATTAGACGCTATGGGAGAGTATGAACACATGAGAGCGAAAATGAGGGGTTACTAACTCTCAATATGTTCGAAAAAGCCCGCTGAAAAGCGGGCTTTTTTTTATTCATACTTAGGTGCTCCCACAATCTTTCGTTCCATGTCTGATAGCCCTAACTTAGTAGCGAGAATATCTCGCATCATGCCCGTATGTGCTCGTTTACCTGAAGCCACAAACGCACGTCCGAACAAATGGTTAAAATTCTTTTTCATTACTTTAACCGCTTTACGGTACTGCTTTACCTCATTAGGGTTGGCTTCAAATGTTGTATCTACATTCTCTTGTGTTTTTACCACAGATAAATTAATATTCCTAAAACCGCTCCAACAACCCATGAAATTATTTTCCACATTTTAATTGGTTCAATCATAATTTGTCCTTTCACTTTAATATCTCTGCTTCGTTAAACCTAAGCTTAAGCGTCTTTCCCCCACGAGCGGGACTTAAGAACCGGGAAAACAACAAACCGTGTTTCACAGGGTCTACGTCTGTAATTCCGAGACAATAACAAGCTAAAGAACCAGCCCCAGAACCTCTGGCTGGGCCTACTGCATACTCTCCGTACCCACCTGTTTTTTCATCCCAATAACGACGTGCTTCATCTGTCATCATTTTTGTCAGCAAAAAGTAGGATGCAAATTCCTTTTCACAAATAAGAGCATATTCTTCTTTTATTCTTTCCAAATACTCTTGTGTTTTTGGCAACTGCCTCACTTCGAATCCACGCATAATAGCCTTACGGAATTCTTCTTTGTCGTCTGGAAGAGTGGGAAGTTTCACCGACCTGTCTAATTCAACACCTGCGGCATGTTCGCAAATAGAAATTGTATTTAATTTAGCTTGCACAAAATACTCATATGGAATTACATCATAATAGTCTTGTTCCCATTTTTGATTTAATTCGTCTTCGCTTTTCATCCATAAATTTGTATCCTGAAGCTCAAACAAATCTGCAAGCACTCCATCCTTTTCAGCCTTTGCTTTTTTTTCTTCTATCTCAGCAAGCGTTTTATTTGTTTGAATCATGAGCATAAGTTGCTGCATATAACTATCTTTTTCAAAGGCATAATGACAATCATTCGTCAAAACTAATGGAAGCCCTGTTTCTCGATGGGCATCTATTAAGAAAGCGTCATACGGTTTTTGCTTATCAAAATCAAGAAGCATAATTTCAAGATAAAATTCACCAAACATTTCTTGATACTTTCGTATCATTTTCATGGCTTCATCAGCACCACCCCTATCAAATGCTTGTCCTATTTCGCCGTTATAACAAGCACTGGAGAAAATAATCCCTTCTCTATGTTCTTGTAATACTTCGTAATTAATTCTAGGCTTATAATAAAACCCTTTCGTCCATGCCCAAGAGGACAAGGCAACTAGATTACTATATCCTACGTCATTATAAGCAACTGCCAAGAGATGATAAGATTTCCTTAATCTTAATTTAGCTTCTTCATCCAATTGTTTTGCATAAAGCCCAGTAACTTCTCCAGCTTTCAATTCCATCTGTTCTGGGTTTATGTACAACTCACAAGCAAATATAGGGGAGATTCCAAACTTATCACAAGCTCGTATCTGAGGTGGTATCGCAGCCATCATACCATGGTCGGAAATACACAAATGCTTCTGTCCTATATCGACTGCACGTTTCGCATACTCAGCAGGGTCACCAAACCCATCTAACAGGGAAAAGTGCGAATGCAAATGAATATGTTCAAATCCTACGTTTTCCATTAAATACTCATTTCAAAACTCATACATAAATAATTTTCATCTGAAATATACTTTTCAAACTGTTTAAAGCCAGCCTTCACATAGAAACCTTTTGCTTTATATCTGTCATCTGTATAGACAAGTATCTTACTTACTTTAGGGGTTTTGGTTCTATGGCTATTCATTTTTCTAACTATTGAAATTGCTTTAGAAATAAATAGCTTCCCCAACCCCTTCCTCTGTTGTGCTTTGCTTATAGCAAGTGCCTCTATACATACGACATCTTTACTGTCATTTTCCAAGCACATCATGCCTATCAGTATACCATTTTTTTTGATTACATAAAAGAAATTCTTTTTAATTGCATCAATTACCCACTCTTTTTCTTCCAACTGTGAGTAGAACCCACGAAAAGCTTTTTTAACCATACGGTTAATAGAAGGGTAATCTTCAATAGTAGCTTTGAGTATTGGATTCATTTACTCAGCTTTTGAAGCCTCTACAAACTTATTCCATGTTTCTTCTACTTCTGCTGCTTTATTTTCAATTAACGCAGTTTGTTGTTTGAATTCAGTATAAACAACCTTAAATTCTTTTTCTATTTTTTCTTTCTCTTCTTTAAGTGCAACCATCGTGGTCGAAAACTCTTTAAACTCATCCGTCAAATATATATCAGACATTATTTTTCCTTTCATTGTCTTGATTGTGTGATTATTTTACACCATTATAAAAAAAATATCAAGTGAAAATTTAATATATAATGTCATGAAATTCAAAATATGGCTAGAAAATAGTTGGACTGTCGATAAATCACCACAGGCCATAGAGCAAGAACAATGGAGTGCTCAAGGTGAAGTTCAACAATTTCTCTCAGGAGAAGGAGCTGAAAACCTATTTGGAAAAGAAGTGAAATTAATTCCAATTTCTAGTTTTGATACAAGTGGTGCTGTTGATATGATGAAAAAAGTTGGGCATGGACGAGATTATATTGAAAAACTTAAAAAAGCAATGCTAGAAAATGTTCCAATTCCGCCAATAACTTTATGGAAAACATGGACAGGTCGGTGGCGGTTAGTGAGTGGTAGACATAGAATTGTTGCTGCTCTGGAACTTAATATGACTGATGTTCCAGCTTTATTAATGTACTGGCGTTAATCCATATCTTGGAGAAGATGGCTGTGATGTAACAATTCATCATAATCATCTGTTTCACACAACACACATTCGACAATCTCTAAATCACAAATTACATTCTCACCTGCAATGGGATTCCACATTGTTTTCCCATTATATTTGTTCTTTTCCTTTTTTACGGCTCCGCTATTATAAGTTGCTGGCCAGTTCTTTAATCTATCACAATTAAAGTACAGGCCAGTCTTATCCTTTAAAATAAAAACTATTATTTTCATAACTTTTCCACGATGGTTTCAGGGGCTAAAGATGCCAACACATCGTCATCTGCTCTTGTTAACGGTAATTCTACTCTATTTCTACCCATTTATTAGCTCCTCAAATTAAAACTATAGCGAATATACCAGACACTAGCATGATTATAAAAAGAATTATAGCAATAGGGGTAG